>Ga0315308_1001594_pt1 | contig 12975 bp, 22 predicted proteins | sample TDP3_MG_FD_203078 | JGI IMG/M metagenome (GOLD analysis project Ga0315308, IMG submission 203078) | Freshwater sediment microbial communities from Lake Towuti, South Sulawesi, Indonesia - TDP3 | ecosystem: Environmental > Aquatic > Freshwater > Lake > Sediment | place: Indonesia: South Sulawesi... | reverse complement strand
AATTTCACGGGAGAGTGGGTGATGAGGAAGGCTAGGAGCAAACCGATAAGAGAGATAGTCAGGGTATTATGTTGTCCAGAGTGCGGTGTCCCCCTAATGACGCACGACTTTCTATGTCTCAGGTGCAAAAGATGTTATAATCCAGATGAGGCTATAACAAAGCCTGAGCCAGTACAACAAACATTAGGCTGAGGAGATGTAAAATATGGCTGTTGAGTTGAGACGATTAGTTGGACCGTACGAGATCCTGGATCTTCCAGACCGAGGAAGCGCCCGCCTAAGAATAGTCAGCTGGGAACAGGGCTCCATGATAATCCATCCCGAGTACCCAGGAGCCCCAGCAGAAAAAGAGATCCCAGTTTTAAGAGTACACCTCTATCCTGGAGTGAAACCGTACCCGCCACCGTACTATGACATAACGAGTAAGACGCTTCAGGCTCAAATGCTGCCGATGCTCATGGAGCGCGGATTCGAGAACTACTGGTACGTGATCACCAAGTACGGAGAGGCGCCTAGAGCCAGATTCACTCTTGAGAGGATTCCTTTATAGCCTGTGCTTTCTCACGGATTTCTTCATTACGAGATCCAAAGTAGGCTTTGAGCGCGGCGTACACATCATGGATCGCCTCTTCAGGCGGCCCCAACTGGCCAGTTATGTACTTCGCTAGATCTCGGCAGCCCTCACACACCATATTAGTCGTGATCTGCTCCCTGGGTTTTTGATAGCCACAGAGTAAACACTGACCATATTGAACGAGCAGCTCTGGCGCGGCTGGGGGGATCTCCGGCGCTACACCGAGAGTCTCGGCCTTCTTCTTAGCCCTTAAAATTTCTTCGAGGCGATTCTGCACGTAGATCTTGAAGGTCCCGGTGTCCCAGGCGTGGGTTACAGCGCTTCGGAGCCCGGAATGAACCTCGTAAGGAGTGGTCAGGTTCAGAGCCAGCTGCACATGGGTAGGGGTGAGCTTCTTAGTGCGGACGGCCTCAACGACGTCTTCAGGGAGATCCTGGAGATCCTCAATAAACTGGATCCAGCGCTTTTGCCAGGGAAAAATCCTCTCGAGCTCCTCAGGCGTGCTGCCTAGCTGTCGGAGTTTTCTGATCGACTGAGCCACGCTTATGTAGTCGTAGGATCCTCTGGCCACGTTTTCCACGATGTTCATAATCAGCGCTAGTTTCTCGTCGGCCCCGATCACCTTAACCTGGTACTCTTTAAAACCTAGGGTCCTGAGTTCAGCCAGGCGACTCTTACCGGCCACGAGCTCGTACTCGCCAGCCCCCAGGTCACGAACCACGATATCTTGAACTAGACCGATTTCTTTCGTGGTGCTTTGCATGAGAGCCTGCTGCTCCTCGTCTAAAATAGAGGAAACCCGGATCTCAGGGATCCGGATCGATTCTAGAGGAACCGTTCTTAACTCAGCCATTAACCCTCTTCCTCTTCCTCTTCCTCTTCCTCTTCCTCTTCCTCGTTCACGTTTTTCACCTCGCTAAGTTGTCTCCGGGAGACAATTGGTAGGGCCGACAGAATATAAGATTTATGGCGAGAGTGTACTGATCAGTACAAAAACACCTAGAGCAAACCACTCAAAAACAGTGACTTAACCCTTTTTCTTAGGAATCGCATGTGTTCAACAAGATTTAAATAAGCGTTTCATATATGATTCTATTGAGGAATATACACGAACAAAGACGAGCAAAAATTAGGGATCTCCTATATCCTGAAGGTTGCGAAGTGTGGAGACGGCTACCACTTTCGCATTCCCCCAAGAATAGTGAGAAGTTATGACTTAGAGCCAGGCGACGAGATCCACGTCGACCTCAAGACCGTAAGAAGAGCCACAATAAAAGAGTAGAGAGTGAGAGGTGAGCGAAAGTGAACCTAGTCAAACAAGTGATAGGGTGGGCCGTCCTGTTTGGCCTGGTCGCCGCGATCGGGGTCTGGGCCTACTACTTCCTTCTAGGAGCGTGGTGATGTGACAACCCACGAAAAGGCGACACAACAAGCCTGGAAAGCCTACGAAAAGGCGATACAACAAGCCTGGAAAGCCTACGAAAAGGCGACACAAACAGCCAGGGAAGCCTACGAAAAGGCGGTACAACCAGCCAGGGAAGCCTACGAAAAGGCGATACAACAAGCCAAGGAGCAGAGGAAACGAAAATGAAGTTTGAGGAGTACATGACTGAGACGCTTAAAAAGATCTGCCGGGGGCAGCCGTACGATCGCAACCTCTGGGAGGCCAGGATCCTAGTTTACCTAGGCCTGATAGCTCGAGACGTCGAACCCGAGAAGGCTATGCGAATGATGGACTTGTACTTGGAAGGCGACTGAGGCGACGACTATGAGTAGAGAAGCGTTCATTAAGTTCATGGAGACAGGATCCCCGGAAGAGCTAGAGCTAATCTTTGGCAAGAAACTGGCAGTGAAGATTCTGAAAGAGAGGCAACGTACATGAGTGAGATCCTACGACAGTACGGCTACGAGCTCGCTATCTTCCTGGCTGGGTTTGTCAGCGGCGGCGCCTTTGCAGCCTGGATCGTTTCAAAGGTGAGGATCCTAAAATGAGAGGAACCGGCGTATTTGAGGACCCAGAAACAGGGATCCCGATTCAAATTTCTTTACCGGCCCAGCAAATGATAGGACTTGACAACCTCGCGCAGTTTGTAGAAAAGCTGTGGAGATTCCTGGCTGAGACCGGGGCGAAGGGCGCCTATGTGGGAAAAAACGGTCGCGCCATAGGCATCTATGTATTTAAAAGGTGAGAAAGGTTAGGGGACCGAGGTGGCTAGACGTAAAATCACCGAGTTCATCTCTCTTCGAAGCCTCGGTTTCCCTAACCCTCAACCAAGGCATAGAAAGGGGGTGAGAAAGGTTGTGGAAACAAAAAATAAGAAGGTACGCGCTTTTAGCCGCTTCTTTAGCTCTGTTCTGTTTCGAGGTCTACTGGGGCGGTTTAATGGGCTGCCTAGAGATTCTATAATCTGGGCCATACTACAAACGATTAGAGCGACGCTTACAACGGTCTCACTGCTGCTGATAATCCTTCACCCTATGGTGTTGTTGGCCGCTCTCTTAGGGATCAATCAAACAGGAAACTTCGCGCAGAACCTTATATGCTACGTCGTGTTTCTGACAGACATGGCCGCGTCCTGGATCCTGGGGCTCTACGTGAATTATTTAAGGGAGCAGTAACCAGCCCCCTCTTTTCTTTTGTATAAAACTATTTAAGAGCATAGACAGAAATCTTATATGTCCAGAGCTCACGTATTCTAGCTCACAACCTCGCGAAGGTGTGAGCGATGAAGGACCATAAATCTAGGATACGTTTTCGACAAGCTATCAAAGCAGCAGAGAGGATAGCCTCTAAAAAGACTCCGACGCCAGTTAAAGCATGGCTCCGAAGAGTCTACCACCAGGAACTAGACGAGATCGAGTACCTGCTCTCGATCGCAAACAAACCCGAAGGAATAGAGGTCCGACGTACATGACGGTCCGTAAGAAGCAGCGGAAGCTTGAGGCGCGGCAACGAGAGATCAGGGCTCACTTCACCAAGAGAAAGAAGAGTGACAACAATGACTGAGGAACCCAGAGTTATTGACGGCGCCGACCGACGAAAGAAAAGACTGCTCGAGCTGCTGAGTTTCATACACATCCAGGGGGGTGCCACCAACCTAGAAATGTTGTCGTTCTTAACGATCAAATTTGGACTTCGACATAGCACCGGGGCCACCTACATTCAGGAACTACACCTGGCAAAACTGATCACCCAGGAAGGACTGAAGTGGTATACTACGAGCAACTATAAGCGACTAGCAGAACATTTGTATGGGGGGTGAAAAATTGAGTGAGAAGGTTCCCTCTCTTTCTTTTTCTTGTTTTCTTTGTTTTTCTAGGTGTTATATTGCTTTCGCGAGCCCGCGCCACCGGGATTTGAACCCCGCTGGAGCCTGAGCGATGTATGTGTGTGTTGTTTGTTTACTAGATCGGTCAGCAGCCACGGATTAATCATGTGATTTGCTGAAAGAAGAAAGGAGGAGCGTGGCTAAACTCATCATGCCGATCCAGTGGAAACAGGGGGGTGTGTGTACGTCGCGCCCCTTAAATGGTCTCCTCGAGCTCTTCCACGATCAGGCGTTTTTTCCGTGACGCTCCGAGGACCTTTCCAGCAGCTTGTTTGTTTTGAATATAGGCCTTGATGTCGGTCCAGATCTCATTCAAATGGGCGTCCGGAACCTGCGCTCTAATCGTGATCTCCCAAACAACTGGGACGGCGATCACTCTCCTGTTACTTTTTCCTTTTCACCTGGTTTCGGCCTTAAGACTTTTGCCAGGATCTTGACGTCCTCTTCAGCCTCAGCCATTCAAACACCCTTCTTTAAGGCTAGTTTGATCTCTTCGAAACGGACCATGGCGGCGATCAGGTCCTCAGAATATTCTAGGGCCCTCAACCTCTCAGCCAGCTCCTCACTAGATATCGCCTCGGCCCTGAATAAAGTTAGGGCCTCACTCTCAGCGAGTTTCCGGATCCGGCGCTCTTCTCTTTCGGCCTCGAGCTCTTCAGCAGGGGGCCTGGGAACAGGCCGACGAGCCTCTTCGAGATCCGCACGTGCAGCAGCCTCGGCAGGATCAAAACCAGCCAGGATCAGACCAGAGATTAGCTCCTCTTTTTCTATGGCGTACCTGTGATACTGAGTGGCGAGGGCTAGGCCTGTCAATCGTTTAACCTCAGCCTCAACACGTCGACGCTCAATCTCTTCAGGCATTATCGGCGGCGGCGGTCGACGAATATTCTCGAGCTGAGTTGTGGCCGAGGCCAGGGCCTCAGTTAAGCCAGCCTCTATGAGTCGGCGCTCTAACGTGTCGCGATCTATTATGTAGTCTCTAAACTCTTCAATCGCTGCGCGTACAGCCAGGGTTTGAACCCGGGCCAGTTCCTTATTACGCGCGATCTCTTCAGGCGACGGCTTTGGTGTAGGTCTTTTCAACTCCTCATAATCAGCGCGAGCGGCAGCCACAGCAGGATCCACACCAGCCTCAACAAGCATGGTGACAAACTCGGGTTTCTCTATAGCATAGCGCCTGTACAGCTGAAGGGCGTAGCTGACCCGGTACTTTCTCAATTCCTTTTCAGCCTTTGTCTCAGTCACGGCTTTTGGAGCAGCCGGTTTCCGATATTTTTTGGTGTACGCCTTCTCCACTCGGAGATCAGCGACTTCAGGAACCACAATGATCTCGGTCAATCTGTCGCGGAGCTCTTCCTCAGTTACCAGGTCCTTTTGGAAACCATCCTCATACAGATCTATAAGGTCTTTGAGTAGCTCACGCTCACGCTTTTTTGCGGCGTACGTGACATAGTAGTTGATCCTCATGGGACCTATGCCTATAACCTCAAGATTAGCGCGCAGCGTCTCCTCTTGAATGAAGCCGTCTATAAAGTCGCGGATCCACTCATCCCTGATCTTCGTAATCTCTTCCACCATAGCTCGGCCCTTCTGAATGTCAGCCATTAAAGGCGAATCCTCTTCATAACCAAGCCGCTCATACCACTCCACGAGCTCGTCATCGGTAAGGCGGCCCATCTCCCAGCCGTAACGGAGATCCACACGCGGAATAAGCGTTTTAATGATACTCCGCATGATATGCTGGTCAGAAACAGTAATCCCAGGCCTAGGATCCGGTTTAAAGTCATGCAACACGATGTACTTATCCAGCTCCCCAGCTGAGATCACGCCGCGGTGAAAAGCATCGTACAGGCTCCCAGGGCTGGGAAGGATCCAGTGAGCTTCCCAGAACCACTCGGCCTTTTCTTTGCTATAGCCCATGAGTGGCAGCAGCTCATAAAATTTCTCCGGTGAAATAACCTCACGGACCACAAAGCGAATAAGATCAGGGATCGGGGGGATCAGCGGCGTGTAAACACGCATGAGAGCCTGACGAAAAGGAATTAGTAGAGAGACCTCAAACTCTTCTTTGTACAGTTGGAGCCCTAGATCGCTGGCCGCGCGGATCTTAGGAATGTGCATTGCGTGACTGAGCGCGATGTCCAGCTGACCCGCGCTAATCGCCTCAGCGTATAGCGTCCCTTGGGCCCAGCCCTGTAACTGAAGATCCATGTCCTCACGCCACCTGTGACCTATCTTCAGCGCCTCTCCGGGTTCTATGGGACTATGGCCCACAAAGAACCCAGACCAGACTCCGGATACGCCCGCGAACAAGTCTATAAGAACCTGGAACCCCGCGGAAAGATCTATCCCAGCCAAAAAATTGCTTACAGCTGTACCGAAGTTAGATAGGGCTTCTATGAGGGGCCTGAAAATCGCGCCTATTCCCCCCATAAGATTATGAAGGATCTCGCTGAAGGCGTCGCACACGGACGAGACGATCCAGCCAAAGCCCCCAACGATTTCATCCCTGAGCCAGCGAAAGGTGTCAGTGGCCCAGCGCAGGGCTCCGTCAATCCAGCCCCAGATAATTCCGGTGAGCCAGCCACCGACATTAGAAACTTGTTCACTCAACCAGGCACCTATGTTTGAGAGGCCAGTAACGATGTTGTTTATTCCAGCTGAGATTTGAGCGAGCAGCCAGCCGGCGCTGTCACTTATCCAGGTCCCTATAGCCGTTATGGAGTTACTAATAAAAGTGCATATAGCCGATACGCCGCTTGAGATCCAGCCCGCGACGTCGCTGATCCAACCCTGGACCGTTGCGATCGAATTCGAGATCCAAGTCTTAAGGCTTTCAACGGCGCCGTTGATCCAGCCAGAAACCGTGTTTATGCTAGAGGTTATGAACCCTGTAATCCCAGAACCAGCAGCAGAGATCCAGGCGTTGATCTGATCCCAGAAACTCTCAAACCAGTCTTGGAGAGCATCCAGAGGCCAGGGCCAGCCACTGTGATGAATCAGCTCGGGCTGAGACATGGTTAAAGCCTTATGGTTGTAGGTGCAGTTTCACGTCGTTTTTTGACATCTTCACGTATAAGTTCCGCTTCTTTCTCAGTGGTCCACTCTTTCTCAGGGATCGTCATTAAGCCAGGGGTGAGGCCTTTCACTGTGTACGTCACGTAGATCATGGCTTGAGGCTCGCCTTCAGCAGTGGGAAGCACAATGCGGCTGCGACGTACCTGGACCTCTTCAGCCTCAGGTTTCTCTTCCACCGCCACTTTTAACACCTTTCTCTAAGACGTCTTTAGACATGCTCTCAGCGATCTCACGGAGTATGTCCCCCGCTTTTTTGTCGTCTCCTTTACAGGCTGCTAGGAGCGCAGCGAAGAAGGCTCGGGACTCCCAGGCGCCTGGCGCCTCAGGAAGTTTAGGCGTACCCATTAAGATTCACCCTTTTTCACTAACTGCTCGAGGCCAGCGAGAGAGATGAAGGTTCCAGCCCAGGAAACTAGGTAGGTTCTGACGGCTATGAAACACCAGCTAGCGGGATCCGCGATTATTATGATCCACTCTTGGACCGCGAAGAAGTTTAGGATCCAGATTACGAGGGCGACGATAGTGGCGATAAGCGCGGCGTCCTTGAGAGTCATGGGGTTGTTGGTGTTGAATGGATTTATTCTCAAACCCATATGTTCACCACTACACCTTAGAATGTACGTCGCAAATAAGGTTTTTCAACTCCCTTGAAGGAGTACCCATTTCATAGAGCCCGAAACAGGGCCCGAAACAATAACATACTTGCCAGTAGGACTTATAGCCACAGCGCGAATACTGTCCGCGTCGATTCCGAGATCTCCATCCTCAAGAGTCTGTAACAGGGCGCCGTCCTTGAAAATATAGATCTTGTCACAATCTCCGAAGGTTGTTGAGTATCCCATGACCACGACGTATTTACCATAAGCGCTCTTCCAAGATATCCCTGGTTGAGATCCGTCGCTCCAATGCCAAAGAATATCACTCTTGATCGCGGCACCCAGGGTTTTCGACGCGATAGTGTACGCCTTAACAACGATGTTATAACCGTCAAAAATCAAGATCATAGTTTCGTCGGTGTTAAAGATCGCGTCCTGACGCATGAACCCATTACTCGCGTCAGAATCCGCGAAGGTATCGTACGCCGCATACGAGGAATACTCACCCTCTTCCAACTCAACCACCGGCGGAGGAACTAACCACCAGAAAGGAAACAGTTTCACCATAATAATCTTACGCCACCACGCAGGTTAAACCGTCTCCAACAACACGTTTGGCGACAACCACAGGCGGCGTATAGTCAATCACAACCCAAACTGTAGAACAAAGGGCCATACTGGCAATCTCAGCCCCAGGCGACCACCTACTTGCACACTCGGTTCCGATCTCTACGGCCTCAACTTCCAGGACAGTCCATGGTGAACCTGTGAAGGGACTCGTTGCGTAGGTTGTCGAGAAAGTCGTCCAGGAATCCGGTTGCTGAGCAGATCCCAGCTGGATAACGGCAGCAATTTTTAAAAGCGTTTTTAGAATCCCCAGGATCATCCCCAACTCATCAGCATAAATGATACCTCTGTTATAGATCGTCACGCTGTTTATCGTGCTTCCCATGGGAATGCCACTCGACGGCTTAAGAAAACAGTCTTTAACGACTTCCGGAGTAGAGCGAGAATAAACGTAGTCAGTATCATCGTTCGGCGTTACCTCATCAACCTTGTCATAGTGAGTCGACGGAGCAACCGGGAAAATAGCGCACTCCAGGAGAGATCCGTCAGCATTTGGACGCAGCGTCACAGTCGCCATGATTCTTACACCTCAACGTAGTCTATGGTGTAGCTCACGGTTCCCGTGTCGCTCAGGTTTATAAATAGATCCGCGTCAACGGCGCCTTCCCAGTTACACCCGATCAAATTCTTGATCCAACCACTCTCAGCAGCGATTTTATGTTTATAGGTGAGTGTACCGGTTGAGGTGAACCTTAGAGCCACAACCAGCGACGCGGTCCCATTATTCCAAATAGTGATACCCTTGATCCGGAGCTTTTTACCAGCAGCCACAGTTATTATTTCTGTATTGCCGCTCGATGTGGCCTCGCCTGTGGCCACACTCGCAGTTTTTGTTATGTCAGAGATCTCGCGATCCTTCTCAGCCTGAGTAACAGTCGCCTTCAAACTCGCCGCCGTAGGCTGAGAAACCTCAGCTTTCAGATTTGCAGCGGTCGCCTGCTGAGCTGTCACGGTCCCGGTTACTGTACGATCCTTCTCAGCCTGAGTAACCGTGGCCTTCAAATTAGCGGCTGTGGCCTGTTCCACTGTCACTGTTCCGGTGACGGTACGATCCTTCTCAGCCTGAGTAACAGTCGCCTTAAGATCTCCAGGAGTGTCTTGAAGAACCTTAATACTTGACGTCGCAGAAGAGAGAGGCGAAATAATGACCTTACCATCAGCATCAACCAGGAAAGCGTAGTCGGTCCCGGACCCATCCTTAACCGTGTTCCCATAGACCCGGATCAGGTGAGAGCCCGGCGTATCCTGGACCACAGTAACGACGTCGCCCGAGGTGAGCGAGCGTATGTCCCGGGGATCTATCGAGCCAGCATCATAGTAAACCGCAACCTTAAACAGATCATTCGCCGCGTCATACGCTATAGCCTCATTCTCAATGCTCGTCGGGATCGCCGCGGCCACAGCAGGATCCTTCAGCGCCACACCTTTAATTTTTGTGTGGTCCACGGTGCGCTCGTTGTCAGCCTGGTACACAGTCGCCTTAAGCTTGGTTTGATCACTCTGTTCAACGGTCACGGTCCCAGAATAAACCCGGATCCACACGCGCCCTTTCTGATCAATCAGAATGGGACCGCGAGATCCATCCGCTATATCCTCAGGATCAGAGTCGTACTCCGCGACGTCCCCAACACTAACCTGGCCCGGAGGCACTGCAACATTAACCGGCACCACGTACATGTGATAGTCAGGCATGTCACTCATGTTAACGGAGTACCCCCATACGCTGCAAAAGGCGAGTGAGCAGTTCTATAACTGGAATCATGCTGGCAAGATGTTTAGGCGTCACAACAAACCTAACCGTAACATCATGCGGATAGGTGGTTCCAGGGCTCCAACACTTGATCGTTAAGAGGTTGTGGCCTCTCTTCAGCTCGTAATATTCATCAAATCTTATCACAAAAGAATCAGTCGCCATAGTGCCCTCAGGGTTTCTAGGCCAAACCTGAAAGGCCCCCTCGTAGATCGCACAGTGAACCATCCTATGACAGCCTCGGGCCATCTCAACCTCGACATGAGTAACAACGCCAGGCGCAACTAGGGCCTCAACTGTAACAGGTTTCTCTTTAAGCGTGTTCGCTGGAACAGTGATCAAGTATTCATAGACCAGGCGACCACGCCCCTAGAATGAGATCACTCTTTCAGCTCATAAACATGACCGTAAGCGTGCCAGTGAACCTCATCAAGATTCGCGGGAGTAACGACCTGAGCAATAGGGCGCTCATTCTCTACTAGGATTAGTTTTCCATCCAAGTGACAGTCAAATTCTCTGTGACCAGACTGGCTTAATGTTTTCTTGATCCAATGGGTTACACCTTGACCGTCTTGCCAACCTATCCTCAGCTCCTTCGCTAGCGTCGTAACGTCCAGGATGCTGAGGTGTTCTAACTCTAGCACGGTCCCGGGTTTAACGTATGCTCCCTCAAGTGTTATCGTAGTAGTTCCAGTTATCACTCTTGCGAACTGACGATACAAGGCAACCATACAACCAAGAATCATGATCTTTCAGCTCCATGGAGAAAAAAAAGGGGAGGGTTATTTCTCGACAAGCTCGCTGAGGATCACTCGGTTAGTGCCACCAGCAGCGTTAGCGTCGTTCAGAGTGTGAACCTCTAGGTCGATCGGCGCCTTTGCTTTCGCGTCCAAGTAGTGTTCAGGACCCAACGTGTCAAGCCAGAGAGCGAGAGTGTTCTGGTAGCCTAGTCCAAAGACATCCCAGTAGATGTATTGGTTTGTGCCAGCGTCAAACCACACGGTCATTATGTCGTCTAGGTAGGTGTAGATTCCAAAGTTCATTTCGGTTAAGGTTGCCGCGACCTCACCTTTGGTCACTTGAGCGCTGCGTCTCCGTCCTATCCCGGTCCTTACTGGCTCGTTTCCCGTTAAGGTCGCTAGCAAGGTTCCACCAGTGTGAACCTCATGCGGCCACTCGATAGCATTTTTCTCCATCAGCTCGAGGCCATAACCATCGAAGGCGATCTCTTTTCCATCCAGGAATTTGAGTTTTATCGTGTTCATCAGGTTCCAGAAGTTGGTTTTTCGCCGGTAGGGTGTAGAGGCTGTTAGTGCAGGCGTCGCCTGAAGGATTATTCGCCGGTACTTCTCGCTGGTTGGGGGCTTAAGATACTTTGTCTCATCAGCAACAGTCGTCCATTCGCGCCAGATCCTCTCCTGGAAAACGCCTTTGCTTGCCAGACCAGCCGGAGCATCCATCACCGCCAAGTTCTCAATAGTTATTGTCGCAGACCCATGAAGCGTCGTGTTTAAGATGTTTTTGACATCGAGCTCTATACTCGAATATTTCGACCAGTCTAAGAGGTAGAGAGGATCTCCAAGATAGCGACCCCAGGAGATCGGGATGATAGCATAGTCGCCATATAGAGTTCGGTCGGCCAGTTGATCAACAGCGGTTCGACCAGTGGCCCAGTATTCTAGGGCTTGACATAGTTCGCCGTTGAGGTCCTTTAGTGGTCGCTTCCCATCAGTGACAACCTGGACCTTATCGATCCAGTCAATGTAACGGAGCTTGTCGCTTACAACGTCCACGCCATAGTGTTGTCCAGACTGAATCGGCGACTTTATGGTGAGGATCAAGCCCCCAGAAAGGCCCTTCTCAGGGAGTTCATCAAACTTGAACGTACTGTTTAAGTCAATAGCCAAGTTATAGCGGATCAGTTCCTTCTTGAAGTACACCGCAGATCAGGCCCCCCTAGGCCTTACCCTTCAGCGCTTTAAGGCCTCTCAGGTTCTCAAGCATACGAGTTTCACGATCAGCATCCGTCTCTTCAGCTAGCGCATCAACCTTAGCCAGGTGAGTTGTCAACATCGGCTGGAAGCTGGTAATGAAGGCTGCAACCTTAGCCTCTCGTTTCGTCACGCCGTCAACGAGTTTGTCAGCTCCCAAATCATGCGCATACTTGAACCACTCACTCATAGACGTTTTTTCTAGAGCGGCTTTCCGGCGGCCGGCGTCGATAGCCTTCCTGGTTTCAGCGGCGTACTTGTCCTCAGTCTCGATCCCTCGAGCGATAGGATCAGCCTTAGGTGAGGCGATCCCCTGCAGATAGTTAGTACGTCCAACAGACTTTAAGGTGTCGAGCTGTCGCTTTTTCCAATCTTCAGGGCTGATAACCCTTTTTACTGCTGCCAAATTTTCCTTTTCCTACAAACTATCGTTTGCGGGTTTCTATATACGAACCGTTAAATATTAAGTTCAGAATAGAATTATCCAGCTCGGATCGGAGAGGATCCTATTATGCCTCAAAAACAAACACGCGCCTGGCAACCTCGAGAGATGCAAATGCTAACCGAGTGGCTGACAAAAACACAGAAGGGAAAACGCTGGCTCACAAGAGTACGCCTAGGCTCCCCAAAACCCGAGATCCCAAGACCCGAAATGAGCGAAGAGGAACGTGCCATGATAGGATCCTGGCGCCGCTGGGCCGACGCCCTCATCCTAGAACAAAACCAAGTAACCATCATCGAAGCAGCCATAAGACCCGACCCCGGAAAGATCAGCCAGCTAGAACTATACCGAAAGTTATTCCCCCATACCCCCGAGTACCAAGCCTGGAGCGGCGTACCCATCGACCTCATTCTACTATACGCCATCGAGGACCCAGCCACAAACCTGTTAGCCCGAGAGAAAGGCATCCTGGCAATCGAATACAAACCAACATGGCTGCCAGCTTATCTAAATTTACTAATGCCGCGAGAGCGACGCGGAGTAAGGACGTGAATCAATGATACACACCACCACTGCCCCAGCGAAATT
>Ga0315308_1001591_pt1 | contig 12977 bp, 14 predicted proteins | sample TDP3_MG_FD_203078 | JGI IMG/M metagenome (GOLD analysis project Ga0315308, IMG submission 203078) | Freshwater sediment microbial communities from Lake Towuti, South Sulawesi, Indonesia - TDP3 | ecosystem: Environmental > Aquatic > Freshwater > Lake > Sediment | place: Indonesia: South Sulawesi... | reverse complement strand
TGTACTTCCAGCTGTCATAGGATTCCTTCCTGTCGCCGGTGGGGCATTAATGTCAGCGCCCCTTGTGGATTCAGAGGCAGCAAAACTGAAGCTTAAACCCGAGAAGAAGGCATACGTTAACTTGTGGTTTAGGCACACCATTTTTCCAGTTTATCCGCTAAGCCAAGTGCTCATAGTGACGGCGGGACTAACGGCAACAACCGTACCCTCAATAATTGTGCGGCAAATTCCAGTAGTAATAGTCATGGTAATCATTGGCTATCTCATAAGCTTCCGAAAAGTTCCCAAACCTAGAAATGAAGAAAACACAAGATCAAACAGCGACGTAAACTCAGATCTAAGAAGTTTCGTTGTGGCCTTTTCACCGATTTTAGCAACAATAATTGCAGCAGTCGTTTTAGACTTAGTGGGTTTCGATCTAGCTAAACAAGGCTTCGACGTACTCATAGCAACCGTAGTCGGGATAATTGTTTTGATCGTAATTTCCAATTTGAGCCTCAGAGTTTTTGTAAAACCACTTAAAAACTGGGGAATTTATGGAATAACACTCGCCGCTTATGGGGCATTATTACTTGGAAAAGTAATGAAAGCTATTGGAATTTCCGAGATTTTCAAAACGTTCGTATCAAATGGAAGCGTCGACGTCATCTTGCTCTTGACGATCATCCCGGCCGTTCTTGGAATGTTCACAGCTTCAGCTTTAGGAGGTGTGTCCCTAGGCATACCGATTCTAAGTGGAATCATAGCTCTTTCATCCAACATACCGAGAACAGCTTCATTAATCTATATCAGCGCCTTCTTGGGATACATAATTGCACCCACGCACCTTTGTTTTACATTTACAGCCGAGTACTTTAATTGTCCACTTGGAAAAATCTACAAGTACGTAATTCCCTCATTTTTGATAACATTTGCAACCGCACTTCTAATCTATCTCTTGATTTAACATCCTCGCGAGTACGGAACCTTCTTTATAGCGTGGGCTTTTTCTAAACATGGGTCGGAACATCGTTGTGTCCCCCCAAGATTTGTGTCAGAAGTTATTCAGGATATTGGTTCTCCTCAAGAACGGATTCTAAAGACAGTTGGGCAAATGCGGGCCAAGCTGCTTCGTATATGAGAGTCTGCTATTTTATGGCTATAAACAACCCTCTGCTTTGTGACCATAGATTTTCTTCAAGGAAACTGGCTTCCTTGTATTCTGCTAAAGTGAATGCTTTGATGTAGTCTTTGTAGTCCGCAGCTAGCATTTTATGAATTTCTTGTGCGTGTTTGATATCTCCATCTGTTCCAATCAGATAATGCATGAAGACCAACCATTGTGTCCTCGTGAGCTTGCTGGTAGCCATTCTTACAAGTCTTAATTTGTCATTTTCATAAGTGTCAATTGCGACCTCTCTTTTCAGTTCTTTCCTTCTGGATGCATCGGACATTCCCATTCGTTAGGCTTTCATAGCAAGCATTACATGAAATGCACTCAGCGGTTAGTCCTCTAACCCCTCTCAACCACTTATTTGGTAGATCAGGCTCTCTGATTAGAGGACGGCACAAGGCAACAAAATCTGCGCTTCCTTCCGCTAATATTCTTTCCGCTACGTCTAGGGATCTGATTCCTCCAACCAAAATTAAAGGAACGTTAATCGCTCTCTTGATTTCTCTGGCGTATGGTAGAAAGTAGGCTTCCTTATCCTTAGACCTAATGTTGGTTCGAGAAGCCGTCAAATCTTTGTTATGTATCCTAGTTTCCCACATGCCCCCGCTAGTTTCAATGGCGCTAATGCCCATTTTTGACAGTTTTTCAGCAATCTTCTTAGACTCGTCAAGCTCTATTCCGCCTTCCAAGAAATCGCTAACGTTCATCTTTATCAATATAGTGAAATCCTTTCCTACCTTTTCTATAGCACTATTAAAAATCTCTTCAACTATCCTCATTCTGTTTTCGGTGCTCCCACCGTATTCGTCTGTTCTCCTGTTGGTATAAGGGGAGAGGAACTCGCTCAAGAGATATCCGTGAGCAGCGTGAAGTTGAACAGCATCAAACCCCGCTTCTTTTGCTCTTCTAATTGCTTCAGCAAAAGCCTCGATGGTTTCTTTTATATCTTCAATCTTCATTTCTCGCGGCATTTCTTTCGCGACAGGTTCAAAAACGGCAGATGGAGCTACCGGGGTTTCTACAACAGTAGTTTGTCGACCACAGTGGGCTAGTTGTATGGCAACTTTACAGTTTTCACCTTGTTCATGTACTGTTTCTGTGATTCTGCGCAACCCGGGAATTAGATTGTCTCTGTCTATTCCAGTCATGTAAAGAGCACCCCTTCCGTCCCGTTGCACATAAGCATATCCAGTGATTATCAAACCAACTCCTCCTTTGGCGAGAGTCTCATACAGCTTTACGAGTCTATCAGTAACTCTGCCGTTTTCAGCGGCCATGGCTTCATAGGTGGCCGATCTGACTAGCCTATTCTTGATAAGTAATCCACCAATTTCCTTAGGCTCGAAAACCTTCATCTAGCCCACTTCTCAAAACAACTAGTAAGTAGGTAGTTTGAGACTATAACTACTTGCGTATGACGTTAGTCAATGTTGAGTCTTTGAAAACTTGCATTCTGATCTCTTTGTCCAGCCAAGGGATTCTCTTCTCTCTGTGTCTCCAGAAGGTGTCGGTAAAAATGTAATGAAAAGCTAGTCCTCTCCATCTTCCATATCTTTTGTTGAATTCCTCCGTTATCTCATCCGCCGAAACTAGCTTCTTGCCAAACATGATTCGGGAAAGTATTTTTTGCTCCCAAAGCCTCCCTTTCAAGTCAAAAATGTCATATCTTCTCAAGTATCCACTCAGAATGATTTGTGCTGTTGCGGGTCCTACTCCATACAGTTTCATCAACTCCTTTCTCGTGTCTTCAGTGTTCATTTTCCTCAGTTTCCACTCGTCTATTTCGTGTTTTGCAAAAGCTTCAGATACACGTTTGATCATTTTGGCTCTGTAGCCGACTTTTAAAGCTCTCAGCTCTTCTTCACTGACCCCATCTAAGTCTTCCGGGTTCCAGTAAGCAAACAATTCCTTGCCGTCGAATTTCAGTTTTGAACCGTAAGCATTGAACAGGTTGTTCATCATTTGAACAGTTCTTTTGACCATGGCATTCTGCAGAACTATTGAGATTATCATGAGTTCATAGAGGGAATTTGCACAGTTGACTCTCATCCCTTTCCAACGTTTAAACACTGTTTTAAGAAAACTGTCATCCCTAAATTCCATGAAGAATTCTGAAATATCCTCGTTGAACCCGTATCTCCAATCTAATTCTTCCACAATTCTTTCCATCTTATTTCCAGTAATCTCGCTCTCGGAATAGACTGTCAGATTGATCTTGGGCTCGTCGACAACACCTTTATTTTCCATTCTTAACCCAAACAGCCTTCTATCCAGATTCAGAGTCTGCCACGCCGCGTTCGGTTGCCATTCAAAGTCAGGCGTTGGAAAATAATGCGGGACATACACAGTTCCGTCAAAGTTGAATGGTGGAATTGGCCGTATCAGAGTCTCTGCGATTTCCATTCATTCGCTCCTGTTTCGAAGAATATCTAAGTAAACTTGATTATAATCTTAACTTGGAACAATTTGCAGGTCGTTTGTAATGCTTAGGAGCTGGTTTGAACCGACGACGAGTGCAGATGTCACCCGCAAACCCACTTTTTTTGTTTCTTGCTCTCCATCGTGCTTGTTTGCGCCAACTAATCTTGGCGCGCTCAAGCCAACTTGTTGAAATTCTCCAACGCCTTCTTGTTTGCCGCCAATGCCTTCTCGACACAAGAGGGAATCGCCAGTTCCTTCCTCGGAACTCGAACCTGGAACCACTCTCCGCTTTCCTTTGCTTCCTTAATCGTTGCCAATACTGCCTCTGTCATTCTTCCCTCCCTTATCATCTTCTAAGCTCTTTTCTTGTTTGATTCAGACCACTTGCTATTAGCCTTGCGAGGCACAAACTTTCGAGCAAACTTTTTCTGATTGACCCCGACAAATTCCATTGGAGCCTCCTCCCACACTGTGCATTGCTACTTTCGTTGATTTAAGATCGCTTGTGTTTCTCCGTGCCTTGTTTGATTCCTACGGCTTCCAAGTGCCCTCCCATTCCGACCAAGCTTGGAGTGTCACAGAACTTTGTCTCCAAGTCTAGTATTCTCTTGAAATTCTCCCCAACTATCTCATTTCGTTTTTCACTCGGAACAAAGTGAGTTAGAACTGGCTTTCCTATCATTCTCACTAATCTCAGCCCACAATTCTCGAAAAGCGCCTTCACTTCTTCCGGCGTGAACGCTTGAAACTCAAGTTCTGCCTCGATCGATCGGTCTGTGCTTTTCATAATGCCTTCTCTGAGCAATCTTGACAATTCATTGAAGGACCTTTCTGCAATCAATCTCGGAATGAGGGAATATTTGCTGTCCACAGAAACAATAACATGAGCATTCGGTTTAACAACCCTTGTCAATTCCTTCACTGCCTTCTCAGGATCCAAACAATAAGAAACAGGATCTCCTTCAGCCAGCGCCATATCAAAAAGGTTTGATTTGAAACATGACATGTCTCTTATGTCGACTATTCTTGTTTCAATTTTGCCCTGCAGCTTTTTCTTTCCTATTTTTTCTTCGGCCACTTTCAACATGTTTTCGGATATATCTGTCAAAACAACTCTGTAGCCAAGCTTTGCCAGTTTAATTGTCCAGCAGCCAGTTCCTCCTCCGGCATCCAGAATAACCGCACCTTTTCCTTTCGGAAGGAACAGTCTAATGTTCCTCCACGTGATTTCCTGATAAAGCTTCCAGTAAGGTTCTTCATACTCTTTGTCGTAATCTTTGGCAGTTTTTTCATAAAACTCTTTAACGGCGTTCGTGTCTCGACTTTTCACAACACAAATACCATGTGGATTTGCTATTTTAATCTAATCAGAAACACACAGGTCACAACAATGTATAGTTTCTGTGCGCGCGCAAAGAATCTAATCGAAGCTGGATTCGAGTACATCTCCGAGATAGAAGGCATAAAGCTCTTCAGAAAACGAAAATAAGCCTGAAACAGGCTTATGGGACTCGCGAGGTGTCGCGGCTCTGTCCGTCGTGCCGAGGGGCTAGCTTCACAGGAGCGTTTAAACCGTCTTTACCGTTTTTGCATATGTCTGTTAACAACCTTTTGGCTGATTATGAAAGTGATTGTCTGAGCATATTTGGCGTTGTATGGCTCTTTTTGCCGATATGTATGAAAAGGTGAACAGACACTCTTAACTAGTTTGCCAAAGCGCGCGAAACTAAATTGTGCCTAAAACAATGGGAAAACTTACCGAACTATGTAAGCTACTCGTAAGGTTTCTGCTTTCTCTTTTTAGGCTTAATAGCGTCTTTTACATTTTATTTGGTATCATCGAAAAAAGAGTAGAAGAGTGAAAGTTTGAACTGTTTTGTCATGACTTCTTAATAATCTCCGCTGCTTTTTCAGCCGGGACCGCTGCCAGTGTTTCTGTCCTTACCGCTCCTACAGAGCCAATAGTAAACAGAGCTTGCATAACTGCCTCGTTACTTGGCCCCTCAGTTATTGCAACGAAATCGTATTGCCCCATAGTATAGTAGAACTCCTTGATTTCTCCTCCAACCGACTTGACCACTTTTCGAGCTGCCTCCAACCGCTGCGGCGACTCTTTTATCTTCGTGACCCCTTCTTGACTAAACTTGCCAAGAACTACAAAAGTGGGCGTTATTTCACCTCCCTTCTGAGTTTATTTGCCCAGGAAGAATCGATCGATCTATCCCCAGGCATTATAACTTCTGCCGAACTTTCCTTTATAATTTTGGGTAAAAGGTTCTGTTAACTCAGGCGCTTGCATGAACTTGGAAGTTCCCATGTTAACCGGAGGCGCTTTTTCCCAGTATGAATGGAGATTTATCGGTCAGAACCGCTTTAGGGTTCTGTTAACTCTTAGGCGCTTGCGTAAGGTCTGTTAACCGTCGGCGCTTTGTCATGGTTATTAAATGGGTATAATGAAAGAAAAAGGGGTATCGCTTTGGCTTATTTTAGTAGTTTCATGCTTTCTTCAATAGTCATTACTGGTCTGGTTTCAGTCATGTGGTAGCTTGAATAAGCCCTGACTTCTGGTTCCATCGAGAATTTTAGCAAAGCTTCCATGCTTGGCGCATCGTAAACCACCACTGTGAAGTGGTCTGGCGCCGAATGCCAACCTCCAACCACCTTGATCCCGTGTTTCTTTAAGAGCTGATCCATTTTTGCCATGAGGTCCACGGTTGCTTTTTTGACTTTCTCATTATGCATCGGACAGCTTTCAGGTGCATGTCTCGAGGATTGCAGAAACAGCATATTGAAACTCTCCAAAGGCTATTGCAGAAGTGTCAGATATAAAACTTTCACATTAATGCGTATGTGGCAGAATTGGTTCAGAGCCCTTCAGAAGTTCTGGAATTGTGATTATTTGGATTTTTGGGTATTTCCAGAATCAAGATAGACTGAATTGTATCCGAACTCCTTGGCTTTTTGTAGTAGCTGTTGCAGTAAGGTCTTGCCATAACCTTTTCCTCGATATGCAGGTCGAATATACATACGTTTTATCTCACCTGCATTTTCCCTTATTTGATGGAGTGCACCCATACCGATTATGGCACCTTCAAGTTCAAGCAGATAATAGACTCCATGTGGGTCCGAACACAATTCCTCAACTTCGCTAGTTAGGTATGCCCGTTTCTTGCTTTCTACGGCTTCTTTTGACCACCCAAGAAGCGTAGCTAGGTCGGTCTTAAAGCACTCCTCGATTCCTCTCAACCACCAGTTCATGTATTCAACGTGCAAATCGACTACTTGAGACCTGTGAATGCTCAAATCAACTGGTAGAAAGTTAACCTTTTCAGCCATCCTCGACACCGTTTAGTGGCATAATCTACTGTGGATTCGGTTCAGCTATAACTTTTCCGCAAAGTCAAAAAGGACTCAAAATGATAGGGAATATTGTTCTATTTGCCCGTTTTCAATCAAAGTGTCCTAGGCTTATGTCAAAAGTTCATGAAAGTGCCGAGGGCTAGCTTCAGAGGAGCGTTTAGACCGTCGTCAAAATGTTCAAATGTTCTTGTCAAATTGGATTTGTAAAGGCGCAGGTCGTACTTAACGGCGCGCCATCATGTGCAAGCGAAGGGGAGCAAACCTTTTCTTATGGTTGACTGACATTCAGAGTTTCTCCTCCAGTCAGCCCCATGAGCCGTTCAGAGGTGCTTCTTATACCAACTGATTGCTAAATTGGCTGACTTCGATAACCATGGCTCGCAATATGTTTCAAAATGTCTGACGGGAAGCACGGACATAGCCTTGGGCTCCAATGTCTTCTCATAGATTGCCTTTACTACATCGAGAGGACAAAAACTGTCCTTTTCGGCAACGATCAACAGCAGCGCCCTCGGCGACATCATGTGGATCATACTGGCAGGATCAAACTCCCGGATCTTCTCCAACGACTCCAAGCTAACCTGATTGCGCCAGTTCGGCTTCTTGATAGCCATAAATTCCTCATATGCTTCTCTTCCAGGCAGGACACATGGCTCTCCCTCGGGAGCCACAACTTTCATGTAGTTGACAACACCAGTCTTGTAGCGCGCTATACGATCCCGTATTAGAATTTCATTCATATCGTCCCAGCCTTGAGGGTTTCTAGCGCGTCGCTGTTCCGGGCTGGGGGCAGACGGAACTTCCGAGACCACCGCTTTGACACGCCTGTCATATGTACCGACATACAGTACCAGGCCGCCGCCAAAGGATGCCCCCCAGATGCCGATTCGCTTGGAATCTACTTCCGGCTGGTCACAAACCCAAGTGATGGCGTTCCGAATATCCTCAACCATCTCGAGTGGGAACACCTGGCTACGTGGTTCACCCTCGCTGTCACCGAAGTATCGATAGTCAAAAACCAGTGTCACAAAGCCTGCACCAGCAAACAAAGCGGCGTAATCGGGTAAAATCTGCTCCTTCACGCCGGTAAATCCATTAGCCATAACAATCGCCGACGCCTTCGAACCCGTCTTCAGGTCGTCTGGCACATAGAGCCAGCCATTACAACGCAAACCTTTACTTGTAAAGCTGATGTCCTTACGCACTTTCAACACATCCGACAAAACAGTAAATTGCTAATAACATATTTGATATTTTCGATCACCAGTTCAAAGTATCCATTGCCTTGAGATCATCTTGTAGAAATCTGTGTGATCCCGCACCTGTGAAAAGAACCGAGGACTAAGCTCTTGATTCGATCGATCTTCCATCACATGCGCAAAATTTCTACTCAAATTTAGCTTAATTCGCTGAAATAAGCTTGGAACAAGCTTAATGTGCCGAGGGCCGGGTTTGAACCGGCGACAACCCGGTCTTCAGCTTCGCCCTCAAATGGAACCATGATGAGTCGGGCGCTCTCCCAGGCTGAGCTACCTCGGCACCCAACAATTCAAAGAAGGATAAATGGATTTTAAAGTTTTCTGAATTAACTGCTGAGAAACCTAGGGTGCAAGTTTTTTATTTTCTCGCCTCGACCAAATGAGGAGAAGGGAGAAAAGAGAAGCGATGTTAACTTCCCAACTTGCACCCAAGGTTAATTGCAACTACGACTAGAAAAATTTTATGGAACATTGTTTCACAAAGCAAAGGGTTATGGCAACTGGTGAGTTAATGAAAGCACCGAGGAAGCCAATTAATAAATCGCAAAAGGACTGTATAATTAGGCGGAAGAAAAGATATTTCCATACTACAGGTTAAGAAAGCAAAAGATGGACAGATATTCAAAATTGCAGAAAGTGAGCCAAGAGATAACCAACAAAAGCAAATGCAAGAAAACATAAGACTGTCAAAACGTTCTCGATTCTCTGTTTCTCTACAAAATCATCATCATCCTCTAAACTTTTCAAACTAATTCACCAAACTCTTATGTTCAAATTCAGTAAGGAAAGACTTTATGAAGTGAAAATAAGTATTTCAAATTCTACAGCAAAGATTATGAGAGTTAAAGACAAAATTTAAGATTGAAGAAGACATGGGCCCGTAGTCTAGTTGGTTAGGACGTCGCCCTCACGCAGCGAATGTAATGCTGGAGGAGGCGGCGAAGATCCCCGGTTCGAATCCGGGCGGGCCCACCAAATAACGTTGGATATGGAATGTTTCAGAGTATACGTAATGAAACAGCATGGGGCTCGCACAGTTATGCAGAGATTCGTCATACATGCAAATTTTCCCATTGTCCCATGAAGCGAGATGTTAGTCAGCGTAAAGTTTTGCGCGCGCTCAAGCCTTCACACGGAAAAGCTATAGCTGAAGTTACTTCAAAGCGCAGAAAAAATGTGAGAATTGAACAAAAAAAGTAATTGTTTTCAGATTAGCATCTACGATGTGCGCGCAAATGGAGAAAGGCAAAAAACGGATTAACGCACTAACAAACCAGAAAATGGAGGGGATAAGCCTTGAAGGATGTTGAGTGGAAGTTGATTTGTGAGCTTATGAAGAATAGTCGGAGAAGCGATAGAGATTTGGCTAAAGCAATTCGGAGTTCTCAACCTACGATTACTAGAATGAGAAACAGGTTGGAGAAGGAAGGACACATAAGAGAATATACGATGATTCCGGATTTTCGCAAACTCGGATTTGAGAATTTGGCTATAACGTTTGTTAAATTCACAAGAGAACTGACTTCAGAAACGATTACTAATATAAGGAAGGCTGGACGAAAACTCGAGAGTCAAACTCCTACCCCGACAATACTGATTATGAGGGGAATGGGGTTAGGATATGACGGGGTTGTTATTTCGCTTCACAAAAACTATGCATCATTCATGGAACTCGCAAGAATGACAAAACAGCTTCCGTTCGTGGATATATCCCGAGTTGAAAGTTTCCTTGTAAACCTAGCTGACGAAAATCCGTATCGACATCTAATCCTCTCCGCCTTTGCCAACTACATATCAAAGTTAAAGGAAAAAGGGAATCAAAACTATGAATGAAAAAGAAGTTAAGAAGTGCCCAAAGTGCAATGGAGTGATGGTCAAGGGTTCAGCGCAGACATTGAATGATGCTTTCAGATGCACTAGGCCAGAACCAAAAGAACTGGAGGAGAAATACAAGGACAGAATTCAGCCATACTACTGCAAAAACTGCGGTTACATAGAGTTTTATAAGGAAAAGAAGGAATGAAAAACCAGTGAACCACAGGAAAATTCCACGTAGAAAAATGGCAGAGTTTGCGGGGGCTAAGAGCTTTTCCACCTGTTGGCTATATAGGCAAAAAGGCCTTCGTCTATGCAGGCCTGTGCAGTAAGATTTATGATGACTCTAGCTCTTGAATCGCTTCTATTGCCATGCCAAGAGATGTTATAGTCTTATCTGGAACTATTCGACCTTCTTTTAAGTAGTCAAGTCTTCTGGATATGGATACAAGTGATGAAGGGTCAGACTCGGCTATTCTATCTCGCCCAATATCGGTCGAGAGATATATTGCTTTGAAACCAGCGTTTTTGGCTCCCCAAACATCGCTCTTCAAGTTATCGCCTATATGAACGATTTCATATGGCTTAGCCTGCAATTCTTGCGCAGATATTTGAAACATTCTGGGGTTAGGCTTACGAATGCCAACTTCATCGGAAAAGAGCATCAAATCGAAATAATTTGCCAAACCTTCTTTTGCAAGAAACTTTCGCAGTCCAAATCCAGGAGTCAGCCCTATATTGCATACAAGTCCTATGAGCTTGTTTCGGTCTTTCAGAGCATGCAAAACCTTGTCGGCATCTGGATTCAAATAGGGAGGAACTTCAAAAAAAGCCGAGACATAAGCCGAGCTTAATTGGTCAATCCATTCTTCTTTTATCACAATCGCACCTCTTGACGCAGTTTTGATGATAAATCTAACCTGATCAAGATGAGTGACATCTTTATTCGTGTCCCAAAAACTCGCAAGCCAAAGAGCCATTTTTTTAAAGGCAAAAGCAAACTGCTCAGCAGAGATTTCAATCCCCAATTCATTCAATGCCCGTGCAAGACTCTTACAGCGAGCATTCGTTCGTCTCAGGTTCCACCCATTTCTTTCAAGAAGCAGAGTCTCCCAAAGATCAAAAGTTACCGCCCTGATTTTTGGTTTCACTGAGCTCAAATTCATAACCACATTGCCCCTCATATCTTTTGATGAAAATGATGATTAAATCTTGCGCACACTTGAAGTATGTGATCAATAAAAGAGCACAACAGTTTCAAATATTGGCGAACCGTCTTGAGCTAAGCCAAGTTGATGTATGTGCATTATGATTAACTTCCACGAATAGTTTGTATATGCATAAGTTTTTTAGAAGAATTGGCAGTAACATATGACGAAATTGCGAAAGGAAAGAGGAATACTTAAGGATTAAAATAGTCGTTACCTAATCTCTTAGCGGGGTATTATTTGCTTCCAATCAAAGATCTGAACCGTTCCCTAACAACACCGCACATAAACCGATTACTACTAATCGTAAACATAATTGTTTTCACCGTTTACTGGCTTTCAAGCATGAACGTCCTACTAGACTATAGATATGCAAACGTAATCGAGACTCAATTTGCTATGATTCCAAACGAGATAACCCATGGGCAACGACTTCACACGGTTTTTACATCAATGTTTATGCACGATCCCTCGGCTTTTGAAGCTGGACTGATTCATCTATTTGGCAACATGCTTTTCCTCTATATTTTTGGAGACAATGTTGAAGACGTCTTTGGCCACACCAGTTACTTGATCTTTTACCTCATCTGCGGATTAGCGGCAGCCTTCGCACACATAATGAGCCTTTTCTTTTTAGATCCTTCCGGCTTGGAGGTACCTGTTGTAGGCGCTTCAGGAGCAATTTCAGGAGTCTTAGGTGCCTACCTTGTGCTTTATCCAACCGCGAGGATTCTAACAATAGTTTTCTACGCAATATTGCCCATCCCCGCAATCATATTCCTAGGCATTTGGTTCATCATACAATGGATGTACGGAATCTTCGACGTCGCAGGTGGAGTTGCCTACTGGGCCCACATAGGCGGCTTCATCGCCGGAATGATTCTAGCCTTAGTTATTGGGCTTAAAAGAAAAAGAGCCCGACAAGCGCGTTATCGTCTATAGCCTAAGTGAATCCGAGGGGTCTGTCCGTCATGAGTTCCTCATCTGCATAAATCAGACTGGGACGGCTACATCATCCCCCATGATCTTAACAGCATCCCCACCAAATAAAGTGTTTGCTAGGTTGTGGTATGTCAAAAAAAAGGCTTACGCTAAGAGCATTATCAACGCTACTGACAAAAGGCTTGGTTCTCTCATAAAAAAACTGCAAAGAATACGTTGCTTGCAACGAAGAACACAATAGTTATAACTATGGAGTTCACCATGGGCAAAAGTCATTACGCATGGTTGAGGCGCACTCGCGCGTACTCAAAGGAAACCCAGCATGATTAGCAATGTTTGCTATTTAATCCTGATAGTGACAAAAGATCAACGACCTTTTTCTCTGTGACTCTGACTTAATTCTTTCACGAGCGCAAGCATCTTACTTATAATATACTTATTGACGATTCTTCCTTTCCCAGCACTTGCTTTTGAAGGATCGCCTTTTATACCGGTCGGCCAAAAATCCCTAAGATTCGCCACAATTTCAAATCTAGGCACCTCACAAAAATTCTTCTCAGTTCTTCCCTTAACCAAATCTGGCCTGATCGCCAAAACACGCGAAGTTTCAATCTCACCACCATGACCATCACGTGCATCAAACTGTCTTCCCCTCAACTCATACGCAAAATCATAGTCCATTGGAATTTTTTTCTATGTCTTCCACGTGTTTGATGTCGCTGAAAAACCATGACAGCGTCAGAATCAGTATTCCTGACAAAGAACATCCTAGAAAAAGGCTAGATGTCCCTATTAATTCTGCAAGTGGTCCCGAAAGAA
>Ga0315308_1001590_pt1 | contig 12995 bp, 9 predicted proteins | sample TDP3_MG_FD_203078 | JGI IMG/M metagenome (GOLD analysis project Ga0315308, IMG submission 203078) | Freshwater sediment microbial communities from Lake Towuti, South Sulawesi, Indonesia - TDP3 | ecosystem: Environmental > Aquatic > Freshwater > Lake > Sediment | place: Indonesia: South Sulawesi... | reverse complement strand
GAATCCTGAAAACAATTTCAAAAAGGCGCTATTCAATAGGTGAGCTTCAACAGGAACTCAAGAAACTAGGCTATTTTCATAGCCAAATGACAATAGTTCAAGAATACGTCACTCCGTTGATCGATGTTGGAGTCGCCACTGAGACTCAAGGTCGCTATCATGCGACGACGTTCGGCTTCAAACTCAATGAATTAATTGAAGGGAATTTGGATTCCGACGATTTTGAAAGCATTCTACCGTCTTTCTCGAAGTGCTACGAAGAGATAATGCTTAATGCTCTTTCAATAAGGCCAAAAAACTTTGAGGGTTTAAAGAATCTTATTCCTGCAAAAAGTGTTCCTCGGGTTCTAGGGAGACTGCGAAAAGCAGGATTAATCGAGGCAACTAGGGGAAGAGATTATGTATTTTTCTTCAAAACAAGAAGAGACTCTGGAAAGGAGAAGATATCCCCAACTGAGAGAAAGGTTTACGAAAATGTTTCTGTAGATGGGATTTCTGCCAAAGAACTTGCGGAGAAATCTAGAATTTCGCTGAGGAGAACCTATAGGTATATAAGAAGACTGAAAGGAAAAAGGTTGGTCTTCGCAAGAAAACGCATGAAGTCTTACGTTTTGACTAGCGAAGGTTTGCGCGTAGCCACCGGCTTGGAGAAACTGAGCGATTTGGTTTTGGAAACTTCAATGGTTGCTTCACAAGTTGTCAAGAGCAAAGACGCTCACAGGTTGCTGGTGCCACCTGTTTTAAAAGTGCCTATTGAAGAATAGGCTGAAGAGAAAAGCGTATAAGGATTTAAGGATAACGCGTCATAATTCATAAGCGATTCCTTATTGAATATGTGGTTAAGGCAGGTGAAGCTATGAAAGCTAGCGTAGTTTCTTTGACATGTTGCGCTGGCTGTGTCTCATCCTTTTTGGCGGCTGGAGACGCGTTGCTTGAAATTCTCTCAGGGGATTTTGACGTGATTTATTCGCCTACCTTCATCGATCTGAAGGAGATCCCAACTGTGGATTTGGCAATAGTTGAAGGTGGGGTGAGAACTAAAGAGGATGAAAGATTCATACGAGAGGTGAGGGCCAAATCCAAGATTCTTGTTGCCTTAGGCATTTGTGCAACTCACGGCGGCGTGACAAGTTTGGGTAATAGGCTTTCTCTTAAGAGGATTCTAGAAAAAGAGTATTCCCTTGCAGATTCAAGCAAACTTCCAGAATTGGAGGATTTGATGCGTCCAATATGCGATTTTGTCGACGTTGACTACTATATTCCTGGATGCCCTCCTATGCCGTTCCTAATAGTTCACAGTTTGAAAAGCATGGTGAGTGGGAAAAAGCCTGTCCGTCATGAAACTGTTGTCTGCACAGAATGCCACAGAAAGATAGTGCCGGCGAAGCTTGACCGCCTCTACGGCATATACGAAAAGGAGACAGATCCACAGCTGTGCCTGGTGAGCCAGGGCTTCATGTGTTTAGGCTCTCTTACTCGTGAAGGTTGCGGAGCGCCATGTCCAAGGGCCGGTTTCACGTGTTTCGGATGCAGAGGCCCCCCAGACTCTTTGATGTACCGTTCAAGAGACATGTACTCGTTCCTTGTCCAGGTCATCTCGAAAAGAACTAGCATACCGGAGGAAAAAGTGAAGGAGGAGCTTTATCGTAACCCGTTCGTTTTTCACACCTTCATTTTTTCAAAGTTTGAACGTTTCAAGGCTAGGGAGAGAGTGATTTGAGTTTCAAAAAAGAGGTAACTATTTCGCCGACCACGAGAATTGAAGGCCACGGGAAAGTAACATTAGCGCTTGATGATTCCGGAAATGTCTCAGACGCCCATTTTTATGCTACGGAAATCCGCGGTTTCGACTACTTTCTGAGAGGAATGGAAGCTGAAAGGCTTCCTTTCATAATTTCAAGAATATGCGGCGTGTGCTCCACAGCCCACATAATGGCATCTGTTAAAGCCATAGAGAGCGTATATGAGGCAGAAATAACTGAAACCGCCAACAAACTTCGAGAGTTATTGCTAATGGGGCAGGTAATCAGCAACCATTCCCTAGTCTTCTTCTTCTTAATACTACCCGATTTCTGGTTTTCTGCCGAAGAAGACCCATCAAAGAGGAACGCTTTCCAGATCATGCGAGAAAATCCAGAAGTAGGCAAAAAAGCCATGGCTTTAAGGAGTTTTGCAGCCAGAATCTTGGAGATCGTTGGAAAGCGTGAAGTGCATATTGTTTCAGTAATACCTGGCGGACTAATCAATCCACTGAAGGAAAGAGAGCGAGAAAGTCTAAGCAGAATAGCAGATAACGCCGTTGAGATTGCCAAGGACGCGCTTAATCTTGGAAAAGAATTATTCGATAAAAGCTGGGCGGAGTTCAGAAAGGTAGGGGATTACAGAACATGCTACATGGCTTTAACAAAGGATGACGCGGCTGGGTTCTATGATGGTGATGTCCGCGTCATAAATTCTGAAGGAGAAGTGCTGTCTGAATTTGAGCCGCAAAGCTACATGGATCACGTCGAACAAAAAAGTCTCGGATGGACATATGCGAAGTTTGCCTATCTAAAACTCTTGGGGTGGCCAAAGGGTATAGTTCAAGCAGGTCCCACAGCAAGAATGAACGTGAACAGAAAGGTCTCCAGTGAGTATGCTGGCAAGGAGCTGGAAGAGTTTAAGCGAAAATTTGGAAGCCCAGCGCACGCGACTCTGCTCTCTGATTATGCGCGCCTCATAGACCTTTTGTACGCTTGTGAAAGGGCAAAGGAACTCTTGGAAGATGAGACTCTCACACGGGAGGACACGAGGGTTAAAGTTAGACCAAAAAATGGTAGAGGCATCGGCGTTGTGGAAGCCCCGAGGGGAACGCTGGTTCATGATTATGTTTTGAGCAGAAATGGCAAATTGAAACAGATGAAACTGGTGATACCCACGCAGATAAACAACGCGGCGATAAACATTAACTTGAAGGACGCTGCAAGCGAGTTTATACGTAATGGAGAGATCAAACAGGGCCTTCTGAACAGGATAGAGATGGTCATACGGGCCTACGATCCATGCATAAAATGCGCCGCTAGGAAAGCTGATGAAAATTTAAGGGTTGAGATTTTAAGTAGCAGAGGCGAATTAATAAAAATCTTGTAAGAGTGACTAAGTTAGAATTTTTATGGCTTGAGATGGGCAATTAACCTGGCAGGTTCTGCACATTATACAGTTTTCTTGATTTACAACTTTCGGTTTCCCCAACTTTTGGCTTTGGAAAATTGAAACCGGACAGATCTCTACGCAGATCTTGTCAGAAACTCCGCATTTTGTGTAGTCAACAACTATTTTAGCCATGCTTTTCGCCCTGATGGGATAAATGTCTAGGGTGAATTAAACCTTTCTTGTTTTTGTTATTGAATGTTATTGCTGACGAGAGATTTAGCTATATCCAAGCGGCGTTAGCACGCGCTGCTGAAGGCTATCCTCCAGGGGCTCCGTGGAATGGAACGTTTTTCCATAGTAGTTCCCACCAGTCTTCTTCGGTTATGGTTTCGCCTCGAACGATTATTTCTAGAACCATCTTTAGCATTTCATGATGCCTTTTCTCGTCTGTCAATATTGCGTTCAAGAGAAGCTTGACTTTCTTGTTCTCGACGCCGGGTATAATTTTGTCTAGTTTTTCAATCAGCTCAGCTTCCATCTGTATATGCTTCTCCACGAGTCTCTTTTGCTTGTCCAGATTTTCCTGTGTCAAGGCTTGAGACACGCTTGTCAATAGTGTCACGGCTGAAGAGTAAAGCTCCGCGTGTTTTATAGAGTCTAGGGATATGCCCTTCAGAACCCCTTTGACAGGTGGATTTCTTATTTCAACTAATCCGCTGTTCAGAGAGTCGACAATTTCGTTTTCGATTGTTATCTGTTTTCTCAAAAAATCTACTAATTCATTATTTGAATTCATTTTGCCTCCCTTCCCTAGAAGATATCTATATGAGTGCATAAGGCTTTCGGAATTCGTAGTGGCACAATCAAAGCCTGATTTTACATGTAAGCCAAAATAGCCAATAGCGCGCGCAGTATTCTCTTTCAGTCTGGAAAGCACGCGCTATGCACCCTTCCTCTTAGCCAGCGTGTGCGCCTTAAATACAAATTACATATTGAAGATAATGAGATACCTTCGAACTGTTTTTTAGTCGTCGACTTTTGGTCTAGACAATAGCGCATGCTAAAAGGATACTAAAACCATTGATTGCGCGCGCTGAGCCGCACAGCCATGGCTTGTCTACATTTGCACCCTAGGTTTCGGTTTTCGCACACTGGTCACAGCATCTATAGATGTCTATACGTTGTCCAATAGGCTTGAATCCAAGTTCTGCAACTACCTGAGTCCAAAGCCTCCCAACACTTTCGGCTTTGTGATCTTTGATCTTTCCACATTTTACACAAACAATATTGATGTGAGGTGAAGTATCTGGCTCGTATCTGGATATGCTGTTACTGAAACCAAGTTCTTGTAGGAGCCCGATCTCTGAGAGGAGATGCAATGTAGCGCGCGCGCTCGTAAAAATGTGTTTGTGTTTGAGTTTGGGTTTTCTTAAAATTGAAGGAAGGGATTAAAATTACGTTAACTGAGGAATTAAGATTTAATCCCCAAACGTTATTTATGTTTATGGATATACAGAGTTGGTTGTTCGAAAAAATAGGAAAACATGTGTAGTGATCTCGGAATGGATGTATTGGCTATCGCTTTGGGCATTGTTGGTGGTCTTGCGGTATTCCTTTATGGATTACATATGTTAAGCAATGGTCTGAAGAAAGTCGTTGGCGAGAAGATTAAGCAGCTCCTTGCTAGGCTGACTAACAATTCTTTAGAAGGCTGTTTTTTCGGTGTCTTGACAGCTGCAACTTTGCAAAGCAGTGGTTTGACAATGGTAATTTTGATTGGTCTAATTAATGCGGGTGTTCTAACCCTGAGTCAAGGTATAGGAGTCATGCTTGGAAGTGAAATTGGTACCACTATAACTGCGCAGATAGTGGCCTCTAACGTTGGAATTATTTTTTTCCCCATAATTGCATTTGGATTCTTGCTGTCAATTCTGGCCAAAAATAAAAGGTACAGAAACATGGGTCAAGTAATTCTAAGTCTTGGCCTGGTCTACTTAGGAATGAATATAATGTCTAGTAGTATTCGGCCCCTTCAAGACGAACCTGCCCTGAAAGCTTTTCTGTATAATCTCGGGCAGTTCCCCCTATCTGGATTGCTTGGAGGGGTGATAGTAACCAGTATTTTCAATAGTAGTACAGCTCTGATGGGGTTGATAATATCTCTGGGAATGAATAATTTGATTACTTTAGAAGCAGCTATAGCTATTATTCTTGGAGCCAATATTGGGTCATGCGTTACTGGGATAATTGCTGCCGTCGGATCATCCCTCTCATCCAAAAGACTATCCTTAACACAGCTTGTTATTAACATAATTGGGGTATTGTTGTTCTTTCCTTTCATAACCAACTTTGCTGGACTTATTGCGATGACATCAGGCGATCTGCCTAGACAAATCGCAAATGCCCACTCTGTTTTTAACATAACAGTTACATTAATCATGCTGCCATCAGTAAGTATCTAGTTTCTTTTGTGAAGAGGCTTTTGCCTGGAGAGGAGATTGAAATCAGGAGAGGAACAGAGTTTATAGATGAAAAACTTTTAGCCGCCCCGTCTATTGCTTTGTCTGAAGCCGAAAAAGAAGTTCTTAGAACAGGCAATTTAACATATGAGATGCTGGACAAAGCAATATCAGCTTTACAAAATAACAAAAAAGAGACGATAGCAAAAGTAATTGAGCTTGAAGGAATTGTGGATGAAATCTGTAATGCTATTGACAAATTCTTAGATGACAGTCGATTTGTAAACCTGAGCGAGAAAGAGTTAAAGAAATTGGCTTATTTAAAGCATAGTGCGATTGATATTGAAAGAGTTGGGGATCATGCTAATAATCTGGCAGAATTAGCAGAAATGAAACTGAAAAAGGCCCTGCCATTTTCAGAAGATGCTCAAAAAGAGCTAGCCACCATGTGTATGAAAACAAAGATGATCTATGAAAAAGCTTTAATTGCCCTTCAAGGCGAAAATAAGGAAGCTGTCAAGACAGTTCAGGAACTGGAGGATGAAATAGACCGTTTACAAAGAGTTTTTGAGGCAAACCACATCCGAAGACTAAAGTACAAAATATGCGATCCACTCGTAGGAATAATATTTGTCGACATTCTCAGAAACTTAGAACGTGTAGCTGATCATTCAACTAACATTGCAAATGCAACTTTATTAGGGTTCTAATGTGCTATAGCGCGCGCTTTTGGGTTTGGGATTAAAATTCAGAAACGAAAAAGACGCTTGCGTGCGCTTTATATGCGCTTTTGTGTCTTAGTAAGCAGTCAGGTGCTTTTATGGACAACCAGACGTTTAATGCGTTGAGAGAAATTGTGGGAGAGAATAATGTTCTTACAGGCTTGACGAGAATTCAAGATTACCTCAAGGATGAGACTGCAGAGCCGGTGAGGCCTCGACCAGCTTCAGATGTGGTTGTAGTGAAGCCCGCGGATGCAAAAGAGATTTCAGAAATACTGGGGCTTGCGAACAATAAACGTGTCTGCATTTTTGTTCGTGGGGGAGGAACAGGCCTTGTGGGTGGGGCTGTCCCGACAAGTGATGGCATAGTTCTGTCACTTGAGAGGCTCGGCGGAGTTGAAATAGACAAGGAGAACCTGATGGCAGATGTTGGTGCTGGCCTGACTTTGGAAAAGCTGATATTTGAAGTTGAAAATGCCGGCTTACAATTTCCATTGCATCCAGGTGATGAATCTGCCCAGCTAGGCGGGCTTGTTGCCACAAATGCGGGAGGTGCAAACGCAATAAGATATGGAGTCATGCGTAACTATGTGAGAGGAATGGAATTAGTGCTTCCTTCTGGTGAGATACTGAGGCTCGGTGGAAAACTGCATAAGAACAATGTTGGATATGATTTGATGGATCTCATCATAGGAAGTGAAGGGACTTTGGGAGTCATAACTAGGGTGATTTTGAGGCTTTATCCAAAATCTGGAGTAACAGCGATTCTAATAGTTCCGTATGATAGCCGACATGACGCCGTAAATACAGTCCCGAAAATATTGCAGGATGGAAGAGTGCCCTTCGCCATAGAGTATGTTGAAAAAGACCTTGTGGACAAGACAGCAAGAGCAATTGGAGAAGACTGGCCTACTGGGGAGGGAAACTGTTACCTTCTTATTAAAATGGCAGAAGCCAACAGGGATCAGTTACTTATGGAAAGCCAGAGGACAGCCGAGATTTGCCAAAGAAGTGGTTGCCTCGAAATACTATTCGCAGAGCCAATGGATGATCAAAGGAAAATATCGAGAATAAGGAGTGAGATTTACTCTGTCCTTAAGAGAGAGACGGCCGACATATTGGACGCCACAGTCCCCCCAGCAAGCATAGGTAAGCTTATGGATGCCGTGGACGAGATTGGCAAAAAATACGCAGTTCATCTACCTGCATATGGCCACGTGGGAGATGGCAACTTGCATATACATATAATGAAGGAAAATGGCAAAGATGACAACTATATCATAGAATTGCGAGACGAAGTCTACAGAGCAACTAATGCTCTTAAGGGAGTGATAACTGGTGAACATGGCATTGGAAGAACGCGTGTGGCAAGCATATCCAGCTTCGTCAGCCACGAAGAGATGAACCTGATGAGAAAGATAAAGGCCTTGTTTGATCCAAAAAACATTCTAAACCCAGGAGTCAAAATTCCTGATCTCCAAACTTGCAAATAATCAAGGGTTGCCAAGCGCACGTTCTAGATATAATTAGTCAATGTAGAAAATGCCGTTTGAGCACTTTGAGGTGTTATGGTTCCATTATCGAGAGCCACATGTCCGTGCTTGAAGCCGGCTGCTTATGAAGTTTAAGTTCATATTTTGAATTCATAACAAAATTATAAGTGCCCCTTATAAAAATGAATGGAATAGAAATGCGTAAAGGCATACTTCTGAAGTTGATCCTGCTAATGGGTGCAGCTCCACTCATACTGGTAGCTTGGACTATGATTTGCGTCGGAGAAAGAAAGGAGATTAGCCAAAGTCTTCAACATAAACGCTTCATAAAAAGAGAGGATGTACAGCTGGCGATGGCACCACTGCTGGAAAAATCTCAGCGCGTGCTAGATTGAAAGATGGTAGGATTAGCGCGTGCGCTCTATTCTACTTTGCATTACACGGCCTTTTAGCGCGTGCCTCTGTTCTTTCTCCTTAATGCTAAATTTAACTGCTGATTGTGCTTCTACCTTCGGAGGCTTTTAAGTGCTTGATCCCGGTTAGCTTTATATCCTTCATTGCCTGGATCTAGCTCCAAAGCTTTTTCAAATGCCTGGATAGATTCTTCAACGTTTCCTAATTCTAGTAGGCAAGCTCCCCGGAAATTCCAAGCTTCCGCGTGCCTCTGATCTATCTCCAGTGCTTCTTTGAAGCATTTCAACGCGGCATGATAGTTGCTACTGATGTATAAGGCTCTCCCCAAGTTGTACCAAGCATCTGGATCACCAGGGTCGATCTGTATCACTCTTTCAAAACATTTTTTCGCTTCTAAAGTATTTCCCAACTGAGCCAAGAGTCTACCCTTGGCTTTCCATGCCACGGGATCATTTACATTCACAGTCAAAGCCTCGTTGAAGCACACTAAGGCTTCTTTCGGTTTACCCGTCCAAAACAATGAATAACCTTTACGGGTTAACGCAAAATTGTCTCTGGGCTGAATCCTCAACGCTTCGTCGAAGCACTTTATCGCATCTACATGCTTACCGAGACTTTGAAGCACGCCTCCCTTGCTGCGCAGCGCAATGGCATCTGAAGGATCCAGTTTCAGCGCTTGGTCAAAGCACTCCAACGCGCTTTCAATTTTTCCGAGACTTTGAAGAGAAAGACCTTTCGCTATCCATGGCACGCGTGCGCGTGCTATCCATACTGGGGTGGCTGTCGAAACCGGACTTGTCTCCTGTGCCCTTCCTTCAAATATCTCTTTATCGATTTTCTCTAGATCGTTCCTTATGTCACTAAATCTCTGGTATCTCTTTTCCATCCTTTTCTCCAAACACTTTGAGACAAGTTGATCTAATTCAGAGGGTATAGACGCGTCTATTTGCCGAAGTGATGTTGGGGCCTCATATAAGTGATTGTGTTCATAATCCTCCCAGCTCCAATCGGGATTGTAGAAAGGCAGCCTCCCTGTTAACATTTGGTAAAGGACTACACCAAAGGAGTATATGTCTGACCTAGTATCCAAGTTCAATCCGGAGAACTGTTCAGGCGACATGTACGGCGGTTTTCCCGCAACCTTGAGCGGTGTTTCGCCCAGTGCCTTAACAAGCCCAAAATCAGTAACCTTCACTTGCCCTTCCTTTGTCAGCAAAATATTCTTCGGGTCTATATCTCTATGAACGATTCCCCTTCTTCCCTCGCCCAGATCAACATCGTTCGCGTAAATCATCCCATTACAAAATTGAATCGCAAAGTCAATGGAACTAACGTTATCTAAAGGCCCATTCCTAATCCGTTTCTCTAGATTTCCTCCGTCAACGTACTCTAACATAATGTGCGGTTTTTCACCGAAACTAGTCACAGAAAAAGCGGCTACGATGTTCTCATGCAGTCCAAGCTTCACCCACACCTCGGCCTCATGATAGAAAGCGTCCGCAGCTTCGCTATTGAAGAAACAATCCTGAAAACTCTTAATTGCAACCATAATTTCGGCGTCGACATAGCGACCAATGTACACTATACCAAATCCTCCTTTTTTCACATCCAAGACTTCAATTTGACCAATAATTCTGTCTCCTATCTTGAACTCCAAGAAAATCTCCCCTTCAATTTCACGCAGAGTGGCGTACGATATTAAGTATAAACTCGTGCTTATTCATTTGCTTCCTTAATACTATTCGCTTCAAAAGCGCCCCACTTCAGTCCAACCCAGACGGAGCCATCTCACTTGTTTGCCTAATGTCGCTTCATGAAGAATGCTCTAGCTCACGGAGTGATTTCTCCCACATTTCTAGACCAAGCTTTAACCGTCTTTCAATTTCATCTTTAACAAACCTGTTCTTATCGCAAGGCTTCTGACCGCTGCTCATCGTCTTACGCACGTAGGATAGGTAATCTACATTCACATTGTCAATCATGCCCTGAACGAAGTGTGAGCTATCTGTACCAACGCTAGGTGAAGGTTCAAGGGCTTCTGCAAGTTCCTTAATCTCATTATCACCGATAGAGTCGCATTTCTGTACAATAGCCAATGCCTTTTCAAAGGCCCTCACGCTTTCTCTGGCCATTTTGACAGCGCGTGATTCCTTCTTGCCAAATAACTTCAACTTTTAACCGCCATCAAGTAAAGGTCTAGTTATCAATATAAAGATTTGAGTGTTAAAGTATGCAAGACAGGGTCGCGAGCGCTACAAGTTGGAGCGCGCGCTAAAAAAATAATCGCATGGTCTGCTCCCGATATGAGACATCAAATGTCTGCTTTCTTCTACTTTGCATTATATGGCCTTTTCCTTGAAAGCCTTGTTATCTTCTTTTCATCCATAATGCTATGGCGGCTATGACAACTACTATAGCCGCTATTGCTGCGATCCATTCTATTGGAAAACTTTGGCCTGTTGTAGGCGCTGGAGTTGGCGACGGAGATGGCTTTGGTGTAGGCGTGGGAGTTGGTGCAGGCATTGGAGTTGATGGTGGCGATGGTGATGATGTTGGCTTTGGAGTTGGTTTAGGCGTTGGTGAGGGAGTTGGTGTGGGCGTGGGAGTCGGTGTTGGGGCTTCCTCAACTGTAAAGGGTGCTCCTCCGATACTGTAGGCTCCTCGATACTTTTCATCGCCAGCCCAGGAGGCATAGACTGTCCAGTCGCCTGAAGTATCTGGCGTGAAGGCGTCGATGTATCCTCCTGTCGCATTTGTAGTGACCGGTTTCTGTACGACTGTTCCATTCGGTCTAATGTATGTTAGTATCACATTTGTGTTAGGGCGAAGAGGGGAAATGGAGCCTGAAACGGTTAAGGGGTCACCCAGGTTAACAACGGCTTTGAAGGGGTAGTAGGATGGAAAAATACAGCTTATTTGACTCCACTCGCCCCCTGTGTATAAGCAGTAAACCTGAACGGCGTATCCTGTTATCCTTGAAGTCACCTCTTCATAGGGAATTGTGATCGTAAAGTTTCCAATTTCACCCGGAGGCAGATCAGAGGGCTGTGTGTAGCCGCCATAACAATAAACTAGGTTACCATCTGAGCCATAGTAGGCTACGGCTAATTGCACACTTGTTGCATTAAGCCTGCCCGTATTCATCACTTCTCCAGAAACCGTGTGAAAAACGTATGAAATAGATGAGCTGGAACTTAAGACCTGAAGCTCCGTATATGGAATTTCGACTCCGATAACGCCTTGGGCACACAATGCGTAACTCTTTATCTTATCATTTATTTCACCCCTAGGAGAATTAGATGTCTCAAATGGGAAGCTTTGATCCGGAAGGAGGGCATCTATACTGATCCATGCGGAGTCTGCTCCAATAACATTCCCGTTCCCATCATAAAATGTTGCAAGAACTCGCGTAGACGCGACATTTGTAGGGTTTCGATTGACCACCTCACCAAAAACCCTATAATATGAAAGAATTATTGAACTATGGTTGACGATTTCAAGACTATACGGAATCTTTATTGTCAAGCTAAACTCAACGGAAAGGTCATAGTCTACAACTTTTGCACTTGCATCTGCATCCAGCAGAATCAACTCAAAAGGAGACTTCTGGTTCGGAGTAAGTATGCCTAAAGGCTCAATTGATGTATAGACAGGTTCCGCGTCAACTACTGACCCGTGCTCATCATAGAATGTGGGGACTATTTTTACCTCTTCTAAGTTGGTTGTACCAGTATTCTGTATTTCACCCACTACATGAACCATAACGCCCTCATAGATCTTTCCAGTCCGTAATTCTTTGTACTTTTCGTAAGCCATGTATGAACTGTGACTTAACACTTTAACCTGCTCAGAGAAAGCACAAAGACACGTGTTTACAGAATAGTTCAACTCAACTGTAGAAACCAATACAATTGAAACCAAAATGATTAGCAGAAGCATTTTAGAAGAAACCTTCAACATTTCATCACCGTATGCTAGACTGATATATCTGTGTATTTTAAAGTTTCTTGATTAATTACTCTGCCACTTGCTCTAATGTCAAAAATAAGCTCTGCCTCTTTATGATGGAAGTTGAAAATACGTGCAAGGCTCTATTTGTTTGTCTTAGCATGCGCGTTCGCGTTCGCGCGTGCCCGCGTGTGCATAAGAGAGAGATAGAAAGAGAAGTTGAGAGGGAGAATTTGGTTGGGTTAGATTAAAATTCAATCCCAAACCCAAACAATAGCAGAAAGTTAATATGCGAATTATTCCGCGTTATATTTGCATGGTTAATGCTTTTGAATCTTTGCTTTCAGGGATTATTTTCGGAATGGTTGCAGGGCTATCTCCTGGACCGATGCTCACCTTGGTTGTAGCAGAAACATTGAAATTCGGAAAGGAGGAGGGATTTAAAGTCGCGGTGTCTCCTCTGATTACTGATTCAACAATAATACTCCTTACATTACTCGTGCTGTCAACTCTTGCCGAGCATGATGTAGTGATTGGCCTAATTTCAATTTTTGGTGCTTGTTACCTAGTCTATATAGGTCTGGAGAATTTTAGAACCAAAACCGATAAATTCAAAGTTGTAATCGTGAGAAAAGAAGCCTTCAAACGAGCTATCATCACAAACCTCCTGAATCCACACACTTACCTTTTTTGGATTTCTGTCGGAAGTCCAATTATTCTGAAGACTCTGGAAACGGATGCTTCAGCAATAATTCCTTTCCTGCTGGGATTCTACGCTTTTCTGATCGGTTCAATGACATTCGTTGCTTTAGTCATGGACAGGTCGA
>Ga0315308_1001589_pt1 | contig 12995 bp, 10 predicted proteins | sample TDP3_MG_FD_203078 | JGI IMG/M metagenome (GOLD analysis project Ga0315308, IMG submission 203078) | Freshwater sediment microbial communities from Lake Towuti, South Sulawesi, Indonesia - TDP3 | ecosystem: Environmental > Aquatic > Freshwater > Lake > Sediment | place: Indonesia: South Sulawesi... | reverse complement strand
ATCTCTTTTGTCTATACCGACCGCTTCGCTTTCCGATGCTCTTGATCGACTCGGAATCAGAGGGTTTATGTCTTACGAAATCAAGCCGCTAGGCAGATTCGGTAGGATCGCTGGTCCGGCTGTTACAATCAAGGATGCTCCAGTCACGGAGAAAGAGATACCTTTGCTGGCTATGCAAGCGATTGATTCAGCGCCCAAAGGAAGCATCATTGTGAGAAGTGTCGAAGGAACCGATGCGAGAGACATCGCTCTATGGGGAGGCTTAATGAGCCAAGCTGCTAGGGTGAAAGGAATTCAAGCCGCAGTGCTCGACGGTGGAGCTAGAGATATCATTGAAGCTAAAGAGTTGAAGTTCCCCATTTACGCGAGAAGTATAGTTCCGTCAACCTCGGTCGGGCGAACGAAGGTCTGCGCCATTAATGTTCCGATACAATGCGGAGGCATCACAGTCGCTCCGGGAGACATCGTTGTTGGAGATGCCGACGGAGTTGTTGTCATCCCTCAGCAGAAGTTAGGCGAGGCATTGAAGCTGGCACAAGAAATCGACCGCATCGAGAAGGCTGAAGCAGTTGAACTGAGAAGAGGAAGCAGGATGACCGAAGTCATCAAGAAGTACGCTCGCCTCTAGGCAAGGCCTCAAGCATGCCCTATTTTTCCTAGAACGGTCAGATGTCTTGACTGCCACTGATATGGTAAGTGATTAATAGAGTTGAGCACTCAGGAATAACAGGTTCAGGTAGCCAATAGATAGCAATAGGTGAAGATAATGACAGAGAAAATATTGAGTAAAGATGAATTGAATGATATGCTCGTTGGAGTGGGAATCCTGGGAACCGGAGGTGGAGGAGACCCAGAGACCTTTGGGAGACCTATTGTGGAGTGGGACATTGAGAAAGGTAGAGAGTACCGAATAATCGACCCGCAAGAGATCGATGATGACGCATTTGTAGTAAGCGGAGGCTATGCAGGGTCCGTCAAGGCCTTCACCTCTGTCAAGAAGATGCTTGAGGGGTGGGAATCTAGGTTTGAACTCTTGGAAGCTCTGAGAATAATGGAATCGATTAGGAATAGAAAGGTCGATTACGTCGTGCCCTTCGAATTGGGAGGCGCGAATACTCCCGTAATTCTCTCTCTTGCTGCTCGTGCAGGAATAGCCACAGTTGACGGGGATGGACTGGGTCGAGCAGCCCCTGAAACCCAAATGTCATCTTTTCTAGGCCATGGGATCTCGTTGACGCCAATGCCTTTCGTGGATTTGGAAGGTAATGTGATCGTGGTTAACCATGCGGCTAAGCCGACATACCCGGATGAATTGATGCGCTCGGCCATAGTGCTTAACGGAGGATCTGGCGCGAACACGCACTATCCGATGTCAGGGAAACAACTGAAGGAGAGCGTAGTTCCAAATACCATTTCACTATCGATTGAAGTTGGACGAGCTGTTAGAGAAGCCTTCGACGCCAAGAAGGATCCTGTAGAAGCGTTCATGGCAACCGTCAAAGGAATAGAGATATTCAACGGCGCGATCCAGACAATTCGCGGAGAAGACAGCGGAGGATTCTATCACGTTAAGGCCACTGTGAAAGGTTTAGGCAAATACAAAAGAAAGGAGATGGAACTAGTCTTCAAGAACGAAACGATGATGGCTCACATTAACAAGAAGCTCGTCTCGGTGTTCCCGGACCTACTATGCATGCTAGACCCGAAATCCGGGCGTGGAATGATGACAGCGAACCTACGCCCAAGGACGAAGATAATATTCGTCGGGGTCCCCGCGCACGAAAGACTGACAGAATGCCTTAAGACTGAGGTTGGGCAGCAGGCCTTTGGAGCGGCTCGTTTCGGGTATCCAAACATCAAATATCAACCGATTGAAATTCTGGCCAGATGAATCCGGCGACTCCACGACAAACCCTTCATTGTTGATCTAAGGCGGCAGCACAGAAGCAAAGTTAGCATGCATTTTGATAATGCGAATCCTAGCACGATTTGCTTGTCCCTCGCTCGAGAGAGGAATGGGACAAAGCTTATCTCGTGAGCTCGGAATGAAGAACTGTGCGCAAATTGGACCGTAGGAAAGGCAAGGCAACTGACGTAGCTTCATGGAAATCTCAGCTTGACATTAAAAGATTCGCGAGTTTGATTACGCTGCTTGATGGATATAGAGTCAATCGATTTGAGGATCTAAAATGGGCAGATAGAGCGGTTAAGGAGGGGAGATTCGGAAGGAAGTTTGCAAGTCAATGGGATGAGGTTAGAAAGATCCTATGTAAGATGGCTGCTATACCTGGGTACATGTCCCATCTGACGAAATGGGTGACCATTCAAACGTATCTCCTTCTAATAGGATCGATCTTCTCTGTCGCAGTCTCCGTCCTGTTCGTTGGGGTTTTTTTGAGTTATACTACTTGGAAAGTTGTGTGGATCCAGAAGATGCTACTTTACATTTCAATTCCTGCAGTCATAGGGATGTCTGCAGCGTTTGTAGCAAGACCTCTTATAAGTTATAAGGTAGCAAAGGAGGTTGATCGCTACTGCGCTGATCATCCTGAGAAGTTTGGACCTCTTCGTCTTCAAGTGAAAGATATCGTACAGAAACTGATCAACGATTTCTCAAAGTACATTCAGATCGCCGGAAAAGATGAAAATGAGCATACAATTGCTTTATATAATGTAGATTACGCAGGAATCAAGGTCGTTAAGAAACCGACTAGGTTCAGTAAGTATTACTTCATCCTTCCACAAACGTAAGGGAAGTAAAGAACAGAAAATTCTTTTGAATTTCATATTTATAGTCGAAGCACCCTAGCGGACGTCGACCTTTCTATACCATATCTTCTTTGTACCTACACTTGCTCGCATCTTCCATTTCAGTGATTTAGGATTTCCTTCTACGACATGCAATATCTTGTCTATCTTCGACGCTACATCAGTTTTGTCACTTTGAGTTAACGCATTGTATTTCGAAAGAAGCTCCTTAACTTTCATTAGGTTTGTTATGACGGTATAATAGAATCCCCAGTCGTCCGAAAGAATATTTGCCACATACCTAGCGTTGACGGTTTCACTGTCGGTGTCTCCTGCCTCGTGTTCTCTTAGCAAAACGATGAGGTCCTTCACGTCCTTTTCGGTAAGCTTAACTATTTGCATCTTGGAAAGGAAAATTTCGGCCAAAGGAACCGTCGGGTAGTCGACCTCAAGACGGCCAGTAAAATCGATCGTATGGCACATGACGAGTTTGTCGAGGAAGATGTCAACCGCGTGTCCGCTAGCTGGATCAATATATACCCTTCTGCCTCCGATCATCATAGCTACTGAAAGATGCTTCGCATATCCGAGTTCATTGAACAACTTATCGATTTGTGATTCTTCTCTTCGATAGCCCACAAGATCTATGTCCGACAGTTCTCTGCCAAGTCTGGCGTGAAGATCTCTGTAGCTAGGGCAATGTTCTCTAATGGCTATTGCTCCACTCATTCTTAAGGTAATCCGTCGGTTAGATGCTTCTTTAACAATCTTTGTTGCTTGGCTCACGAAATCGAAACTTGAATCGCGATCGGTCACTCGCTCCACCGTAAATCATTTTTAGCACGGTCTATACCTAATCTCGCTATAAAAGAGGTGCGGATATTTGACGAGGATCTTCCAAGCCTGTGATATTCATGGAAATGAGCTCGTTTGGAAGAAGATTGTCAAGATAGGCCCTTACCATAAGGCTGACATCGTTCTAATGTGTGGCGATTTAACTGGAAAGGCGATTGTTCCGATCGTGAGACGCAAAGAGAGCGAATGGTATTGTAACCCTCATGGCGAAGACCTGATAATGCATTCTAAAGAAGAAATTGAGAGGTTCAAAGAGGTCCAACGCAACAAGGGCCTATATGTATTCGAGACTGATCCCGAAGAACTGAAACAATTACAAGCTGATCCGAGAGCGGTAAGCGATCTGTTCACAAGACTAATGAAAGAGACGATCCAAAGATGGCTTGAGTTGGTTAAAGAGAGCACCCCAAAGAACGTAAAAGTCATTGTGAATCCAGGCAATGACGACATCTTCGAAATCGATGAGATCATAGAGAACAACGAGAGAGTCATTTATCCGCTGGATAGAGTCGTATCTCTCGATGAGACATATGAAATGATAAGCTGCGCTTGGGTCAACCCGACGCCTTGGAAGACACCTCGTGAGTGCTCCGAACATGATCTTCGAAAGAAACTGGAGAAAGAGTATGAGCGTGTGGGCGAGAACGAACGCCTGGTCTGCAATTTTCATGCACCGCCATTCGGCACGACTATCGATCTCGCTCCGAAACTAAAACCTGACAAGACTGTCGTGACAAGTGCTGGCGCTCCAGTGATGGAGCACGTGGGCAGCCGCGCCGTTAGGGAGTTCATCGAAGAGCATCAACCATTCCTCGGGCTTCACGGACACATACATGAAGCATGCGGCTCCGAATATCTTAAAAGAACGCTCTGTCTTAACCCAGGTTCTGAATACCAGACCGGCATATTAAGAGGGTTCGTAATAGACTTACCGCGATCACCTAGCGAGAAAATAAGCTACTGGCGCGCAGAAGCATAGGTAAAAAAAAGGTTAGATAGAAGATTCTAGCCTGGCGGGACTTCTCCAAAGATCTTCGTTGTGTCTATGGCCTTCTTCTTGTTGTAAATCGAGTATCCGATGAACCATACGATGCCGAAAACGTAGACCGCTATCACAACCAGCATTGACGCGGGGGTCGAGCCCGCCGCTGCGCCAAGGGCCAGATACCAGCACCAGAGGAACTCGAGAGTGCCTACTATCGCGATCCATGGAACGCCGAATATCGATTTTCTAACTATTGATGCAGCTGTATCATAGATATGTGGCCTGTACCATGGGAGAGAGAATCCGACGAGACCCATCCACGAGCGAACCGTGAAGTACGCTATCATGAGCGAGAAGACTTCCGTGAAGAGGAAACCGGTACCACACGCAAGTATCCATGGAATAGAGTACAGCCATGTAAAAGCAAGGTTGTAGGGCATGCTACCATATTTGGAGACCTTGGTGAATATCGCGGGCGCGAATCTGTCGAAACCTAAAGCGAACAGAGGCCTCGTAGTATATGCAATACCGCATGGAAGATCGCTCAGTGACCCGAAAACTGGACCGATGGCTGTGAAGGCTGAAAGCGCCGGATTTCCCGAAATGATTGCTGCGAGTATTCCGAGGTTCATAGCGTATGTGCCATGGATAACATAGTTTATAGCGAACTTGCCACTTTGGCCGGTCCATAGTATATGATTGTACATGGTGGAGAAGTCGCCGTATGCGTATTGAAATGCCACCCCAGCACTAGAATGAAGGGCGATCAGAATAAGTGCTCCACCAATGCACGCTAGTGGAATGTTTTTCTCCACCTCTGTAACTTCACCTACCCAAGGCATCACCGTATAGGGATACGTTACACCGAACGGCAAAGTCAACGCAGCAATTGTCGCCCCCCAAGAAAAGGGCGTAGGGGTGAAAGCCGGCGTACCTGTAGTAGCTATCTTTACAACTTCATTGTAGGCTCCTGCTCCCCAGGTTCGATCCCATGCGCCCGCAAGGCCTGTTGGTCCTACTCCAACGAATACGCCGATTGTAGCTATAAGAGCGATCACGTCTAGGACAACCCAAAACATCATCCACTTCCCAGTCGTCCCTGGACCGAAATAATCGATAAGACAACCTATGCCCATCATAACTATGCCGAACACGACACTTATCCAAGGATTCATGACTATAGCTGTACCTAGTGAAAGTACTGCAGCGTTCGCGGTTATCTTTCCCAAAGTTACGAATGACGCTCCCAACGCCTCTCCCGTCATAAAGCAAAGTATTCCCCTAGCAATCGGATTCTGAAGTATCGATCTCCATCCTTCCATAACCCCGAATACTGGATTTATCCCCCGTGAAATCACAACATAGTTGTTGCCTGAACGAGGCATCGACAGCATAACCAGAGCCATAGCCGCTCCTTCAATCAGAACGAACGGACCTCCTACCGCATAAACGGCTTCGAATCTCATCCCCGGATATATATTAGGCAGTATGGCCATGAAGTTCCACCACCATATGTTTATACTCGGCCCCAGCACAGTCCCAAGTACCGTATAGGTTCCGATAGTCTTAACAAGTCCCGAAGCTGGTCTAACGAAGAGTAACGCTTCTTTAGACACGTCTATCAAAACTCCTATGATATTTTCCAGTAAAAGTGTTCCTCTGAATGGCTAAAAAAGACTTTCGATGACGATAAAACCCCTAGTATGCCAAGTGAAAACCTGAAGACGATGAGATTTAATAACAGACTGCAACTAAGGCAACCAGCATGGAGATGTGAACGGCCAAGATGACACCGAAGGAAAAGCTCGACTATAGCATGAAGACAATGGCGCTTGTTTTGAGCTTGGCTGTGAAGTCAGTTAGACAGGACACGGGGGAGGAAGGAATAAGCTGCCTCAAACAGACCTTCTTCGAGGCAGGCATGGACCTGGGAAGGGCGGAACAAAGAAGATTGAAACTCAGAGGCGGAGACGCTAAGAGCTACCACCGCATTGTGGAGGAAGCTCTGAAAGCCTTCAATATAAAATATAAGGTGACGAAGCTGACCGATGAAGACTATATTCTGCGCATATACGATTGTCCGCATGGGAAGAACTTCAAGAAAGCTGGAGCTCCTGTGGAGGTCTGCGATGTCTTCTTAGGATTAGATAAGGGAATCGTAAAGTCACTCGACCCAAAACTCGAGTTTGCTTTGACCAAGCATATTCTCCGCGGCGATAAATATTGCGAATACGTTGTGAGACCTGTGAGGACTGACAAGGGCTAGTCAAACGGTAATGAGCTGCTTATTGCCAGAACGTAAGGAAGATGGTTTTGAGATTCCACGATCGAGATGGTGCTACTTTCCCATCAATTCTCTAGCCTTCTTGGTAGCACTAACGGCATCTCCCGCCCATCCATCAGCCCCTATTTCTTCAGCCCAGTTCTGACTAGTTGGAGCTCCTCCGATGATTACCTTCACCTGACCCCGAAGGGCTTGCTTCTCAAGCAAGCCAATTACATCGCTTTGAGCAGGCATCGTCACAGTCATCAGTGAAGAAAGACCAAGTATATTCGACTCGTACACCTTCACTTTATCCACAAACATTTCATCCGGTATATCCTCGCCAATGTTGTTCACCTCAAAGCCTTCGGCTTCCATTAGGGTTGCTACGATGTCTTTGCCGATGCTGTGTATGTCACCCTTCACCGTCCCTATCAAGACCTTCCCGAGGAATTGACGTTGCATTCCTGCTTCCTTCATCTTGGGCAGCAACGCAGCTGTGCCGACCTTCATCGCTTCACCGGCCATTATCAAGTCGACCAGGAAAACTTCGCTTCTGCCGAATCGATCCCCAACTTCTTTGACTCCCTTGGCTAGTCCATTGGTGATCGCTTCGAGAGGATCAACATTTCTTTCAATAGCCTCTTGACAAAGCTTCTTCACCTTGTCGATATCTCCTTCAATTACTGCTTGACTAAGCTGTTCAAGAATAGATGACGGCATCCTAGTTTTCTCCGTCTCGTTTGGCTATCTGAATTCCATTCTTATTAAAGCCTTACGTAGTTCGGAGTGGTCTTCTGAAGAGTTTTCAATTTCTACGCAACGTTCGACTGAAGGGCGGTCACAAAGGCTTATTATCTCCCTATTCTTTACTCGAAAGTTCAGCAGAATTGGCGATTCAAGTGTTGATGCCCCTTGGTTCTTGAAGTTTTGAGTCGTGACGATGTCTACGCCATTCATATGGCAGCAATGGAGGTCCTTGAAAGGGTCGGGATAGTGTTCCAGCACGAGATTGCACTTAAACTTCTCAGGGATGCTGGTGCCAACATTGACGACAAGATGATGGCTGCAAGATTTCCGGAGTATCTTGTTCGCGAAGCGGTGAGAAAGGTTCCAAGCCAAGTCATCTTTGAAGCCCGCAACCCAAATTACAATCTCAAAATCGGGGGAGGTCGAACACATTTCACCAATGCTTTTGGAGCCGATCACACCATCGACCTCGGGACAGGCGAGAGACGAGCAGCCACTCTGAAGGACCTTGAAGAGTTCACTCTCCTCTCGGACTATTTCTCGACGGTAGACTATGTCAAACCGAATATTATTCCACAAGATGTTCCGAAATCAATTTTGGAACAGTCGATGGCTCTTGCACAATTCAAATACACTGAAAAGCACTGCAGCCCAGTGGCCCTTACGTTACAAGGCTGGAGAGACACCATACGAATGGCCATGACATTGGCTGGAGGCGAGGAATCATTTCGGAAGAATCCAGCTATTTTGGATACTGGATTCAACAATGTTCCCCCTCTTAAATATTCTAGGGAGATAGTTGACTTGATGTTAGAGTGTGCTCGCTATCGGATCGCCTTTGATATAAGCTCAGGAGCATTAGCGAGCGCAAGCGGTCCTGTGACGATTGCTGGAACCCTCGTGCAGGCAATTGCTGAAAATATGGGCGCCTTGGTCTTGACTCAGCTTGCGGGACCTGGAACGCCTATGTTGTGGGGCTCATGCGCAACTATCTTAGATCAGAAGCATGGAACAGCTGCCTATGGTGCTCCTGAAAACGGTCTGCTACATGTAGCCTTCATCCAGATGGCACGTTACTATGGTCTCCCCTACTATGGGGCAGCCGGGGTAGTAGACTCGAAAGCTGCGGATGGACAAGCTGCTTTCGAGAACACATTCAATGCGTTGATAGCTACACTTGCCGGAGCGGATGTTGTGCATGATGGCGTATACGGCATTCTCGAAGCGGGTGTAACCGCATGTTATGAGCAATTCGTGATAAGCCATGATATCTGTAGCGCCATCAAGCGAATAGCGAGAGGGATCAAGGTAGACACAGACACACTTGCGGTAGACATCATAAAAGCCGTAGGACATCAAAAGAACTTTCTAACAGAGTTAAGTGCCGTCAAACATACGAGATGTCACATTCAAGAAGAACACTGGCAGCCACTGATAGTTGACAGAACACCAAGAGCAGACTGGGAGGAAAAAGGCTGCAAAGATGTCGTCAAACGAGCTAGAGAGAAGGCGAAGGAGATTATTGCAACTCATAAGGTCCAACCGCTAGACAAGGACGTAGAAGCTGAAATGAATAAGATAGTCAAAGAAGCGATCACTCGTGCTACTTACCCCGGACCATTGAGTGGACATTAGCGTTTCACTGAACAACTGTGATGCTGAGGGAATAAACACTTTAGCCAACAGTCCTGTAATGCGCCATAGTGATCTCTTAGGAAGGCCTAACGATCCAGTTGACACTCTTCATAAGGTCATAGCGACTAGCTCAATCAGATCGTAAATCTGTACATGTTCAGCTGACGAATCGGATGCATCCTTCAAATTTTCTTTGCAGAACGGGCAGGCTGAGACAAGATATTGTGCTTCTGTCTCTTTAGCCTCCCTAATTCTTTCATACGCAACCTTCAACGCTGAATCAGGAAAGGCAGATTTCATTCCTCCGCCGGCGCCACAACACCATGAATCCTGTCGTATTCGCTCCATCTCAACAAGCTTCAGTCCAGGTATCGATTCAAGGACCCTTCTGGGAGACTCGAACACATTGGCATGTCTACCCAAGTGGCATGGATCATGATAAGTGACCTTCGAATCGATCTGGCCATTCAGCCGCAGTTCACCTTTACTCAATAGTTCTTCGATGAACTCTGAAGCATGAAGAATCTTGAATGGCAACTCTCCCAAAAGCCTCGGATAATCTAGCTTAAGTGCTCTATAACAACCCGCGCAATGAGTCACGATAGTCTCGACTTCAAGAAATTTGAAGAGCTCAACGTTATGCCTCGCAAGGTCCAATCCTAGATCTCCTGCACCAATCCTGAGACTTATCGAGCCGCAGCACCATTCTTTAGGACTTACCAGAACCTTGACCCCGGCTGCATCCATGATTTGAAGGAACGATCTCAAGAGTTCAGGCCGTCTGTATGGAGCTGTACATCCTGTGAAATATAGTGTCTTACTTCCTTTTGAGAACTCTCTCCCTTGGGGGACCCATTTCATTCTGTCTTCATGCCTTTCCATATACGGGTTATGCTCTTTCTTGATCCACTCCAGGATCTCTCTATGCCTAGGCATCGGTCCGATCCCTGCCTCCACCAGATCAGCTCTAAAGGCTTCAAGGATCTCTGTTAAATCGAGATGGCAGATTATATCGCAGATGATTTCACAAGATCCACAAAGTGAACATTCATAAAGTCTCTCTACGAGCGTAGCAGAGTACTTCAAATCTCCTTTCATAACGGCCCTCGCGATAAGAAGCTTCCCCCTAGCGGCTGAGGATTCAAACCTTCCCAAGAATCGAGAAGGACAACGATCTTCTGGATAGCCTCCACCGCAGTAACCACATCTCCCGCACTTCCAGATCTGTTGCTTATACTTTGACAGTGACAGTGAGGTGCCCTCCGTTCATCGTATCATGATACCCGGATTCAAAATATTGTTCGGATCCAGCTCTTTTTTCAGTCGCTTGACAAGCTCATACCAAGCACCAAGTTTCGGAATCGAGTATTTCGTTAGAGATAGATGATCGCCTAGCCGCCACGGCAGGAAGCCAATTTCCATGTATCTCTTGGTCAATTCGTCTGCGGTTTCTCTAATACGAGGCCGCTCATCTGGATCGACGTAGTGAAACTCGACGTAGTGTCCCCAGCCTCTGGGGATCAACCATCCTCCAAAACCGCCCTTGGGAGGAGCCCAACCGTATTTCTTGACTACGATCTCCTCATAGATTTCATAGAACTTGTGAAGTGAGTAGAGTGGAAAGTATCCGCCAACATAGTCGACAGGACCTGTCTCAAAGTAATCACGCAAACCTCCCCAAAGGCTGCCATGATCTCGATGGTAGATCTTCTCCGAGATCATTGGATCACCCTCCTCTCCTCCAGCTTCGGCGCAGATTTCTCTTACTGTACTGCAACGAAACTCAAGCTCTTCTCTCGAGTAGCCATAGGTCCAGATCTTAATATCAATCTCCGCTCCGGTTATCTTGCCAACTGCCGTTGGCATACTCTTGCTATACTCCAGACAGTAAGCCAATTCATCGCCTACAGGCCTAGTCAATTCATCTCCAACTGTTTCCACATCTTGCCATCTGTTGAAACTGAAGTAGATATAAGCGTCCAATGGAATTGGCGAAACTCTCAAAGTGACTTCTGTAATTATTCCTAACTCCCCTCCTGAACCGATGAAGAACTGAGTCAAGTCCGGACCTATCCCCTTATTCTCGAAAGGCCTAACTCCAAGATACTCTGCAGCGGCGGTCTTGACGATCTCGCCAGTGGGCAGGACGACTTCCAGGCCCAAAACATCCCATCCAAGCCTTCCTCGTTTCGTAGTTCCTATCGGGCCCGAACCTATCTTTGATACGCTGGCTCCTACCGTTATAGCTCGACCGCCCATCTCTCTCGGATCATTTGTCAGACCGAGCTTCTTAAGCTCATTCCGAAGTTTATACCAAGTACATCCAGCTTTAACGGTTGCCGTCAGGTTCTTCTCATCTATCTCTACGATCTGATTCAACTCAGTCATATCCATTAGTATTCCGCCTTGGGTTGGAAGCCATTCCCCCCAATGTGAGGTACCCCCACCTCTGATGTAGACCGGAATCTTGTATCGGTTCGCCACTTGAACGATTGCTGAGACCTGCTCTCTCGAGGTAGGTCGGACAATAAACGAAGCCCTCTTTTCTGGAGCCGAACTCAAGTCTCGGCTGTAAGCTTCAAGATCAACATCCTTATCAGACAGGTTTCCCGACCCGACTATATTCTCCAACGCTCTGTAAAGTAAGCTATGAACTTCAACCAATTTCAACGTCCCCAAAAGAGGCTTACAGGTTCAAGATTATAATAAAGGTAATTACAGTGCTGAGCAATGGAACTGTTGCCTTCGGAATGCATTCTTCGCACAGAAGATGGACACCAGAGTGAGCATCTCAAAGAAGTGTTCAAAGAAGTTGAAGCAACCTCGCGTAATAAACTCGCGCCAGCCCTTTTCAGTCCCAAACGATGACCAGATAGAGCGGCAATGGACTTTTAAATGCACGTGCCCAACCTAATCAATGAAGTTTTGGAAACGGAGGAGAGAGGGTGAATAGGAGAGCGCTCTATGAAGGCCTAGCTGCGATTGTTGGCACTGATAATGTGACAGACCTAGACTTTGATCTTTACGCTTACAGCAGAGATCTCAGTCCAGCAAGAGAAAGAGTAGCTTCAATTGTAGCGAGACCGAGATCCACAAGCGAAGTTTCAGCGATAATGCGTCTTGCAAATCGGAATAGACTCCCGATCTATGTGAGAGGAGGAGGAAGCTCACACTGGGCAGCTTGGCTTCCGGTTCACGGGGGTTTGCTTCTTGACATGTATGCTATGGAAGATGTTCTTGAGATCGACGACAAGAATTTGACTGCGACTGTTCAAAGCGGCTGCACTTGGTACAAACTTGATAGAGGGCTTAGAAAGAAAGGACTGACCTATCTCTCAAGCGAGATGGGTGGACCAGCCATGACAGTGGGAGGGAGCATAATAAAGGCTGGAGGAGGACCATATGGCACAACCAAGTTTGGCCTTCACGGCCAATGTGACGTTCTAGGTTTGGAGTTTGTACTGCCGACCGGCGAGATAGTGAAAACCGGTTCAGGAGCGTACCGCGGTGTTCCGCGGTTCAGAAGATACGGGATTGGCCCCGATTTGACTGGCTTGCTTATCGGGTCCGAGGGCACGCTAGGGATTCTTACCGAAGCAACTCTGCAGGTGAGGCCTATCCCTGAAGCAGAGGACTATCTCTCTTTCACTTTCAACGACTGGAACAATGTTATGGAAGTGGGAGATGCTATTACGAGAACGTTTGGAGATGAGATCGCTTACGCCTTCGAGGCAAGCGAAGAATCCAGTGCCTTAGGAA
>Ga0315308_1001585_pt1 | contig 13012 bp, 11 predicted proteins | sample TDP3_MG_FD_203078 | JGI IMG/M metagenome (GOLD analysis project Ga0315308, IMG submission 203078) | Freshwater sediment microbial communities from Lake Towuti, South Sulawesi, Indonesia - TDP3 | ecosystem: Environmental > Aquatic > Freshwater > Lake > Sediment | place: Indonesia: South Sulawesi... | reverse complement strand
TTAGGGGCTGCTCAGCGGAAGCGCTTGGAAAGATAGGAGACGACAAGGCGGTTGACCCGCTTGTTCGAGCCTTGCTGGATCAATTTGACAATGTTCGACGCGATGCTGCGGAGGCCCTCGGCAAGATGGGGAACGCGAGGGCTGCGGGATTCTTGATACAAGCCTGCATGGACAAAGACCCATCCGTATCAACGGCAGCGGGGCAAGCCATAATGAAGATAGGGAAGCCAGCGGTACCGGCGCTAAAGAAGGCCTTGAAGGAGAAGAACGAAACCATCCGGCAAGTGGCGCGAAACATACTGGACGAAATGTGATCTCCTCTATTCCATCGAAAGAACGAAGACGCATCCCGAGCTCACCGCACTTCGTGATCGATCGTGAGCGAAGGGAACCTTGGCCGCCATAACCAGCTCTTTTTATCCCACGGCATCATCGTTTTCGATCAATCGGGCCTCGGCCCTCAGCTGTCCTGAACGAGAGCCACAAGCCTTTACCGTATCAACTCGTCAGTCGTTGAGTGCTGGAGGACCCTAAGTTATCTGATGGGAGAGTTCAAGAACCTTTCTATATTCAGAACTTCAGATGGAGTAATGTCCAAAGTTCAAAGAAGGTGACGAATTCACCGCAGAGAACGGTCAAATGCCTCAAGGTTTCTGCAGTTGGGCTTGGGCTGACATACAAAGAGATGTTACTCACCTAAGGTTCGGTGGCGACTACCCGTGGATGAAAGACAGAGGAATAACCTATGCCACGTGCACCGACGGGCTGAATCCAGTGGTCTTCAAACTAGAGAGACTCAAGGAGTAGGTCGATCGATCAATCCGCCAACCAATCTCTTTCTGTCCGAGTAATCATCTCGTAGCCATCGTCGGTGATTATGAAGTCATCTTCAACCGCCATGTTGCCTGCTTTCGTCATCACCGCGGGCTCAAGACAGAAGTACATTCCTTTTTCAAGCCTCACCTCGTCGTAAATCGGTCCCCGACAGAAGAGAGGTTCCTCGTGGACACCTATCCCCAGGCCGTGGCCGATGAAGGAGCCAACTTCGTGCTTGCCTCCGGTTAGCTCAGAGAACCTTGATGATATGATCTGCACTATGTCGAGGTTTGTGGCTCCCGGTTTCAGTGCCTTTACGCCTTCCATGTAAGCCCGCAGGAGAGCCCGATATGTGTTCACTATGTCCTGCGGTGGTCGCCCAACGTAACGCACCCTGGAGAAATCTGATCGGTATCCTCCGTAGATACATCCCAGGTCGATCCTTACGATCTCGTCAAGCCTAATCATCTTCTCAGACGCGTCGATCAACATAGGCCTGATACCCGAGATCACGAAGGGCACGTATTCGACGTCGGCGCCATTCTCGATGAAGGCCTTGACCATAGCGGCCGCGATGTCTTTCTCTCTAACGCCTTCGGCAATCATGTCGAGGCCAGCCTTCATTCCTAACTCGCCTATGCTGCAGGCGACCTTGATCGCCTTGATTTCTTCCTCGTTCTTGATCAGTCTCGCTTCCGCTAACGTGCTGTGTGCGCTGACAACCTGGGCCTTGGGCAGTTCCGATGAGAGGGCATCCTTCATGACGTAAGGCATCTCCGGGTCAACGGCGATCCTGCCCGACTGACAGCCCAGTTCTTCGATTGCCTTGGCGCAAGTCTTGTGCCAGTTGACCGTGTCCATCGGTTGCTGCAGCTCCTTATAGAATGGAAGCGCCCTCACATCGCGGAACCAGTTCTTCTCTGTACAGTCGTATCCCTCCGGCGCAATTATAATCGGCTCGTCAGCCTCTCTCGATAGCACGGCGGCGTGGCTATACCTGAAGAACCAGGCTAACGTCATGGGTATTCCCGTTAACCAACGGAAGTTGTCCATTGAACTCATCACCACCGCGTCAATCTTCTTGGCTGCCATCACCTTCTTTAGTCTCTGTATGTTTAGCCCTGACAGCTTGTTCCAGTCGATATATTCATCGAGTGCGTGTGGACGCAAGATTCAGTTCACCTCCATACTCAGCAATACGGGTCATCTTCCCTCCAGGAATTGAGCTCCAGCCTCGATCATTGAGCTCACGTCCGGCCCCACGGGAAACATGATGGCGAGATTCAACCCTGCTTCCTCGTAGTCCAACAGTTTCTCACAGACCTCTTTCTTTGTTCCGACAGCCGCGAAGTTCCTTACCATTTCGTCGGGCGCCTCCTTGGCTGCTTCTAATAGGCCTTTTTTCATCATCGCGTCCCTGATAGGTTGCAGCTCATTTTTGCTGAAGGGCTTTAGATACTCTTCGTTCCCTTCTCTCGACAGAGAAGACGTTCCGAAAGAGGATAACAGGGCCACGAGTCCTCTCGCGGCGTCGAGGGCGGGGCCACTCTCCTCAGATGCCGCGCTGGTGATGAAACCAGCCAGGACAACTTCCCTCGGGTCTCTCCTCGACCTCGCCGCCCCTGCCCTGATGTTCTTCGCCGCATAACGGACGAAGTGAGTGGATGTCCCTGCTGGTAGAATGACTCCATCGGCGATTTCTCCACCCAGCTGCAGCATCTTTGGTCCTATCGCGGCAATGTAGATCGGCACCGTCGACCTCACCGGCTTGAACGCTTCCCCTCCCCATGTTTCGAAGCCGGGCAGAGTTCCGAGCGTGACGCCCTCCACGTTGAAGACTGATCCCTTGTACGTGGTTTCCCCCTTGAGCAACCTGCGTACGATCTCAACACTTTCACGCACCGCCGCGACCGGTCTTCGAAACTCGATCCCCATCTGCATCATATGCCGCTTGTCTGATGTTCCGATTCCCAGAATCGCTCTTCCACCGCTCAGTTCATCCAGGGTGGCGATAGTCATGGCTAGGAGCACCGGGTTTCTCGTGTAGGGGTTGAGGACCGCTGTCCCCAGCTTCATCCTTCTGGTGTTCGCTGCCAAGGCTCCCAGCGTCGTAGCTGCATCCCTCAGGAAGTAATCCTCAGCAACCCAGACGGAGTCGAAACCCTTCTCCTCGGCGATCTTGGCATATCCTATCTTGTCCTTTACGGCCTGAGGTGCACCGCTAAATCCCAAACCAACTCTCAAGTCAAGCGACCTCCCACGCTTCTCATCAATTCGCAGTCGTTTTTCACCTTACGTGGTCACCTCTCCCGGTCCCTCCGCGACGTGGAAGAAGATGGCGTTGCTCAGCAGCCTGTATGTGCTCGTCCAGATGGCCCGAAGATCTGGGTTTATCCCGTAGATCATAACGTTGCCTCTTCCCAGCTTCGACCAGACTATAGCTGCGTTCCCCTGCTCCAGAGGCTCTGGATCGCTGAGTTGTTTTGTCCAGGGCTCATAGTCTACTCGGTGATAGGTGGCAATGGTCTTCACGTTGTCACCGGCCTGGAAGACAGGGCCCCCGAAGGTAAGGAGCAGCGGTTCGGAGTAGTAGGGAGCGGGAATCAGCTGCGCATGCGTCCCACCTCTATCGTCCGTGAATCCGTTGTAGCCAAACGCTAGTGGGTGGCCAGGCTCCTCAACCTTGAGGTACACCCGGGCTGTACCGAGGCTGTGGGCCTTTATCCCTACATTGATGAACCCCGCCGCTTCTCGGCAGGCCAATGAAGCCCCTCCTGCCCCTATGCCTATGTAGCCGCCACCTTCCTCGATGAATGATTTAACGGCTTTGAGCCCTTCTTGCCGGAGACCCTTGGGTTGTCCTGGAAGCTGCCAGGGGAGCTTGTTCCATTGAAGGTCATTCCTCCACCCCTCAAGTATCTCCTTTGAGTCTCCTCCAGGAACAACGAGCAGATCGAAGTATCTCAGAGCTCCGCCCTCGATGTCTCGTTCGGTCACAGGGATGGGAAGGAATCCCAAGCTGCGAAGCGCCCAGTCCGTATCTGCCTTGAAAACCAGGTTTCTTTCGTCAACTCCCTGACCCGTGTAGAGGGCCACCCTGGGAGCCCTCACTCTGTAGCCCCTGAGCAGCCTTCGCGGGGCGAGCCTGCGGGCCTGGACCCCTCTGCCCTTTACGAGCTCGGCCATCAGGCCCGGTGTCTTCACTTTTATGATGAAGGTGCCTCTATCGAATTTCTGTCCATCAACTTCGAATGGCTCGGAGGCCCAGGACACCTCCTGTCCCAGTTTTAGCAGCTCGTTCACCAGAGGTATCGCCGGGTTTATGTTTGGGATGGAGTAGGAGGCCTCGGGTCTGGGAGCCCCCTCGCTCACAACTCCCCCGGCGGGGCGGTTGGCCTGGGTCACTCTCCTGAGAGGGGTGTTCTCCAGAGCCTCTTGATCCTTCTTTGAAAGAGCATCGAAGCGGATCACATTCACTCCCTGGGTTGAGTTTGCCGCCCACTGGTTCCACTTCTCTGCAAGGAGGAGGCCCCTAACGACGTTCCTCTCAGGCTGGCTGCACGGAACCACGTAGGCGGGCCAGGGTGACTCCGCCCTGTAGACCAGCACGCCGTGGTCTAGAAGCAGCTCGACCAATTTGGCCAGGGCCAGGGGGTCGCTCTGCTTCTCGATGGGGAGAACGAAAGCCTTGATCGCCTCGGCCTTTCCCTGCGCTATGTTCTTAACCCTGACCCTGTAGGCAGTTCTGATGAAGGCTTCTACGTCGTTGGCCGTCGTCTGTAGAAAGCTCAGGCCAGCCGAGACCTTTTGATTCACCCTGTCCTTCCATGTCTGGCTTCCAGGGGTCCTGGAGCTCTCGGTTATCACCACAGGGATTCCATGCAGGTCGAAGTGGAGGTCGAACCGTCCGTCAAGCATGAAGAGGCCTAGGAAGCCATGCTTTCCTTTGGGATCGTGCAGAACTTTGTAGCTCTTGCTCATCCATTCTTTGGCGATCGCGGTGCCAAGGCGATTTATCAGAGATATCACCCTTCTGTCTAGGTCAGGATAGTAGGGCTTGGCGAAGGGCGGCGCCCAACAGACCTCGGGATAAGTCACTCCAAGCATGACCATGTCCTCGTGGAAGTCCAGGGCCGCAACTGGGCGCCATGTATTGAAGACACGGTGGACTGCCTGAGTCTCCGGCTGGGTGAGCTGCTGGAAGTCTCGGTTGAGGAGAAACCCCGGCAGGTTGCCGCAACCATTCCAGCCAGCGCTAAGAGGATATCGCTCCCACTGGTTCAGAGCCATCATCCTCCCATCCGGGTTCATCATCGGCATCAGAAGGACGGTGACTTTCCTGAGGATTCTCCTCACCGTGAGATCCTTACTACTCGACAGCAACTTGGCTAACTCCAATGTTGCCTCGACGTGGGACGCCTCAAAACCGAAGGACTCACAGTGAACCAACACAAATGGCTTGAGCTTTCTTGATTTTTTTTGAAGGTCAACATGAGTCACCTTGACCTTCTTGAGACTGGTATGCTGAACGACTGGCGCGTAGATCTCGCGTGCGATCTGCCTCTGCCAATCGAGGTCGTGAATGGTTTCAGGTTCACCAGCGACGATGAGGAATATGCTTCTTCCTTCATGAGATTTTCCTACGGTGAACACTTTGATCCTAGGGCTAGCTTCAAGATCGCCTACGATCTCCACCATGCGATCGTAGTCAACCAACTCGTTCGCTGGTGGCTGAGTCTCCGCGGGGGGAACGTTGGTCGTACCGTTCATACACGTCAGCGCTCCAGGTTTTGAGCCATGTGAGTTCCAGGCTAACTTTATAATGACTTGCCGACGCATCTTGACGTTCTGCCAACCAACCAGCACGGCGACCAGTGGTTTTCGGCATCTTGCCAATACGGCGACCATGAATCTTATATTCTATGCCCGAGTGCCACGGGGCTCAAGTGGTAGGACAAAGTGAAGAGGAGCATATCGCGCAGGTTTGCTAGTTTGAGTCTCCTTATATCGATGATTGTGAGCGCTGCTCTCATCTCTCCTTCATGTGCGCCCAACGCGCCGAGTGAAGAACTTCAGCCAAGGTATGGAGGAACCCTAGTGGTCTCCGAGCTCTTCAACCCCGTAACCTGGGTTCAGGTCTTTGAGCCCGCTGGCGCGTGGTGGGCGAGCTTTGTCCTCTACGACAGGCTTGTCGACTATGACTTGGATCTAAACATCTATCCTGGGTTGGCCTACAAGTGGGAGATCTCTCCGGATGGATTGACCTACACATTTCATCTGTACCAAAACGTGACTTGGCATGACGGGGTGAAGTTCACGAGCGCCGACGTGAAGTTCACGTTCGACGAAGTGATTGCGAAGCAAGGCTTCGGCGCAGCCTTCGTTAGCAGCGTGGACTCTATAAGTTGTCCGGATGACTACACTGTTCTCTTCAAGCTGAAGGCGCCTGACGCGCCGTTCCTCTACAAGCTCGGAACCTGGACAGGCGGCACCCACATAATCGCCAAGCATATCTTCGAGGGTACCGACTGGAAGACAAATCCAGCAACCACCGACCAGCCAATCGGCACCGGCGCCTTCAAGTTCAAGGAGTTCGTCTCAGGCGACCACTACACACTCGTCGCCAACGACAACTACTTCAAGGGCCGACCCTACATCGATCAAGTGGTCTACAGGATAATTCCAGAGAGAGCGGTGTCGCAGGCCGCGTTGGAAACCGGGGAACTCCAACACATGGTTGACCCCCCCGCCTTCAGCGAGCTTGGCCGCCTGGAGAAAGACCCGAACCTAGACATAGTAGTGCGAATGGCGGGAGACGATTCTATGGTGCTCGAGTTTAACCTCAACAGAGAGCCATTCAACGATATCAAGGTCCGGCAGGCTATAGCCTACGCAATCGACAGAGAGGAGGTCGCTCAGAAAGCTACCTTCGGCTACGACAAGCCGGGGATAGGTGCCTATGCCAACTGGACGGGTGTGGATTGGGCCTTCAACCAAGACGCGAAGCTCCCCGAGTATAACCCGGCGAAGGCGGAGCAACTGCTGGACGAGGCCGGCTATCGCCGGGGGGCAGATGGCGTAAGGTTCTCGACGACACTCAACACCTTGACTATCTTCTACGAGATGGAGCCGACAATCATGCTAATCAAGGAACAACTGAAGAAGGTCGGCATAGATGTGAAGGCCGAAGTAATGGAATACGCAGCCTACTGGGACAAGGTATACAACCAGAAGGACTTCGACATGACCGTCACCGTCGTCTATTTTGTCCCCGATCCCTGGACGATTGGCGACATAGTTGGGACGGGGTCCTTCGACAACATAATGAACTACAGCAACCCCAGAGTCGATGAGTTGCTGGCTCAGGCTCTGGTGCCCGTCGACCGGGAGCAACGCAAGAAGTACTACTTTGAGATACAGGAAATCTTGGTGAAGGAACTGCCCTACATACACCTGATCCACTACGCCTGGCCCATGGCGAAGAACTCTAAGTGGCATGGCTTCTACTTCGAGGAGGGAACTCTGGGCACAAGGTTCGACTGGAGGAAGGTCTGGTGGGAGGGAGGAACACTGCCCACCGTGACAACGACATCAGCAAAGACAACGAGTGCGGTGTCCACACCAACGACTGCGGTGACAACTACCTCTGCCGTTTCCTCGACGACCGTTACGGAGGGCGGGCAGTTCCCATGGACGTGGCTAGCGGCAGTTGTCATAGTTGTGGTTGTAGCCGTCGTGGGTACGGTTCTCTGGATGAGAAGGCGGAGACCCTGAGGACGCGTCCACGGCCAGATCTATCGCTGCATCTTTCCAGACTCATGTCGCCCAACGGTTAGAGCCGCCAGCTATCCGATCAACGAGGCGCTAAGGAGATGTGACGAGTCTAAAGCGATACGTTGCTAGAAGAACACTCGAGTCCATACCGTTGATCCTAGCCGTCATAATCTTCAACTTCCTGCTGATTCATATGACTCCCGGTGACCCGGCCGCTCTTCTGGTTCGGGGGTCGGGAAGCGCGTCGGTAGACCCCGAATTCTTGAAGGCTGTAAAGGCAAGATACGGTCTGGACAGACCCCTCCACGAGCGGCTTGTGGCATACGTCGGCAACGTTCTCAGGGGGGATCTCGGCTACTCATTCTTCAGATCCAAGGCTGTAGTTGACATCATACTTGAGAGAGTTCCAGCGACTCTGCTCCTGGTGTTAACGAGTGGGTTCTCAGCTATAATCGTTGGAACGCTCCTGGGAGTTGTCTCCGTGCGGAAGTTCGGGTCAAAGGCCGATGCCGCAATCCAGATTACCTCGTCGGTCATGCATTCCATACCGGCGTTCTGGACAGGTCTGGTGCTGCTGCTGTTCTTCTCTTTCCACCTGAAGCTGTTCCCGAGTTCTGGGATCATGAGCCCGGTCGGGGAGAACCGTGGCTCACCGCTCGATGTCCTACAACACCTCTTCCTTCCATTCCTCTCCCTGTTCATAAGCGATGTTCCGATCTTCATCCGCACAGCGAGATCCAGCGTCCTTGAGGTCATGAACGAGGACTTCGTCACAACCTTCAGAGCCGTCGGCCTGACGGAGAACCGAGTTCTATTCAAACACGCGCTCAAGAACGCGTTGCTCCCGACAATCACGGTGGCCGGCATGCTGCTCGGTTTCGTTCTAACGGGTGCTGTCTTCACCGAGACCGTCTTCGGCTGGCCGGGACTCGGTCGAACAATGTACGAAGCAGTCATCATGCGCGACTATCCCCTCCTGATGGGAATGTTCATATTCACATCCATCTGCGTCATCGTCGCAGTTCTGATAACCGACATACTCTACGTCTACGTCGATCCCAGGGTGAAATACAGGTAGGAGGCCGATTGCATGTCCGATCGCGGACGCCTGAAGGCTTGGATCGCAAGAAGCGGAATACTCTGGCGAGAGTATGGGAAAGACAAGATGGCTCTGTTCGGCCTAATAATAGTCATCACGGCTCTAGCAGTTGCATTGGCAGCCCCAGTAATCGCGCCGCACAATCCATGGGACTACTCCGCAGACGCGCTGGCCCCGCCCTCCCTCGAAAACCTGTTCGGAACCGACAGCCTTGGAAGAGATGTCTTCAGCAGGCTAGTCTGGGGAACAGGGGTCTCACTCACATTCGGGGCCGTGGCAGCAGGGCTCTCAGGCCTTCTGGGCATTGTCCTGGGCGCCGTACCCGCCTACTACGGAGGAAGGATAGACGACCTCTTCTCAAGGATCTTCGAGTTCGTCCTGATAATACCGATGATATTTCTCCTGATATTGGTGATGGCGCTGTTTAGCAGCAACATATACTTCATGATGGTCGTCGTAGGCCTGACCATGTGGCCCTGGATCGCAAGGATAATGAGGGCTCAGGTCCTATCCCTCAAGTCCAAGGCGTTCGTGGAAGCATCACTCGTATCCGGGGCCGGCGGCCTTCGCATACTCTTCAGGCACATAATCCCAAACGGGCTCTACCCCGTCGTGGCCAACATCACACTGCAGATCGCCTTCGCGATCCTCACCGAGGCTGGCCTGAGCTTCCTTGGGGTAGGCGACCCAAACCAGATTAGCTGGGGGCAAGTCTTGTACTGGGGGCAGCTCAACATCAGGACAGCGTGGTGGAACGCCTTCTTTCCGGGATTGGCCATAGTGGTTCTGGCACTTGGGTTCACCCTGGTCGGGGACGGCATCAGCAACACCCTGAATCCGAGATTGAGAGAGAGGGCTTGAGTTCCAGATGCCGCTGCTAGATATCAAAGAACTACACATGCGCTACAAGACCAGAGGCGGATGGGTAAGAGCCGTAGACAACGTCTCCCTTGAACTGGAGCGCGGTGAGAGTCTAGGTCTCGTTGGTGAGTCTGGCTGCGGCAAAACATCCCTGGCGTTCTCCATCCTGGGCCTGCTTCCTCCCAACGGCAGGATATTGAAGGGTTCTATCACCTTTGACGGAATCGACCTTCTCAGCCTATCCAAAGAAGAGGCCAGAAAAATCCGCTGGAACCGGTTCTCTATGATCTTTCAAGGAGCCATGAATGCCTTGGACCCTGTGGAGAAGGTTGGAGACCATCTGATCGAAGCCTTGAGGGCGAACAAGAATGTATCGAAGGAAGAAGCGAGATCAAGGGCCAGAGAACTCTTCGAGCTGGTAGGGCTGCCTGAACGTTGGATGAGCAGCTATCCCCATGAACTCAGCGGCGGGATGAAACAACGCGTTGTGATCGGTATGAGCCTGGTCTGCAACCCTGACCTGGTAATCGCAGACGAGCCGACAACCGCGCTGGACGTAATCGTTCAAGACCAGATCCTACAGGAACTCTTGGATATTCAGAGGAGGCTTGGCCTCTCGATGATAGTTGTGTCGCACGACATCTCAATAATATGCGAGACCTGTCACAACATCGCGGTGATGTATGGCGGCACGATTGTCGAGTCTGCCGACACTGCCTCCATCTTCAAGAACCCCAGGAACCCGTACACGATAGCGCTGCTTCGCTCCTACCCATCCATTCGAGGCCGCGTCAAGAGGTTAATGTCTCTCCCTGGTGCGCCGCCAAACCTGATCGACCCAATCCCCGGCTGTCCGTTTGCCCCACGATGTCCCATAGCCAACCGCATCTGCCTAACTGAGCAGCCTCCAAGGATCACAGTCAACAACTCACACTACTCCCGCTGTCATTTTGCACTAGACTCGAAGGTGGAGGACATCGCCCTCGAACTGGAGGCGTGAAGATGCAGGGAGACGCGTTGGTGGAGGTCAGTAATCTCAGCAAGCACTTCCGTATCCGTGCCAGCGGCATATTCAGCAGAGCGGCGTCGCTGTTGAAGGCCGTCGACAGAATCAGCTTTGATTTACATCGAGGCGAGGTTCTTGGCCTCGTAGGCGAAAGCGGCTCCGGAAAGACCACCGTGGGAAGACTGCTCTCATTGTTGGAGAGACCCACAGAGGGAAGCATACTATTTGAGGGGCTTGACATCAAAAACCTCCGAGGCTCGAAACTCAAGGCATTTAGAAGAAATGTCCAGATGATCTTTCAGGATCCATACGAGTCGCTGGACCCGAGGTTCACCGTACACGACGCAATACTTGAGCCCTTGATGATTCATAGGGTCGGTTCAAGCAAATGGGAGAGAAAACGAGTCATTCTCGATGCCCTGGACCACGTAGGTGTGCGACCTCCGGAGGATTACGTGAACCGCTATCCTCACGAGCTGAGCGGCGGCCAGAGACAGAGAGTTTCCATAGCGAGGGCTATCTGTCTGAGCCCCAAGCTCGTCGTTGCGGACGAGCCAGTATCCATGCTGGACACATCGGTTCGCGCAGGAGTCCTGAACCTGATGCTTGACCTGAGGGACGAGATGAAGATCAGCTATCTGTTCGTCACCCACGACCTATCGGTCGCACGATACATGAGCGACAGGATAATCGTGATGTACCATGGAAGGATCGTTGAGCTAGGCCAAGCCGAGGAGATCATCCAGAACGCAATACACCCCTACACAAAGGACCTGCTGGCATCGGTCCCTGTCCCTGACCCGGAATACTCTAGAGCCAGAGTGCGCATGAAGAACGATGTGCAAGTCCAGAACGGCTACGACGAGGGATGTCCCTTTCAAAGCCGATGCCCTGATTCACGAGAGGAGTGCAGGAGCCGGCAGCCGGCTCTGCTAGAGAGAGCGTCAGGACACTGGGTAGCCTGCCACATCTAGCACAGCACACCCAGTTCTGAACGCAGCAATGCCTAGGGGCCCGAAACCCGACACTCCATCCCTAGATGCAGGTCAACGGGTGTCGAATAGTTCATTCAGACATCCTCCTTCACCGTCGAGAACGAGACACAAGTCATCGTCTTCCCCACGCCCTCCACAGTTCTCAACTTCTCCACCACCAGCTCTCCTACCTCCTGCATCGAGCTCGCTCGAACCTTGAGCAGAAGATCCCACTCACCCGAAATGAGGTCAGCCTCGTAGACCCCCTCAAGCCGCGCGATCTGCTCAGCCAGGGCTCTGTGAGACACGAACGGCTCGGGAAGCAACGAAACAAAGATGTACGCCTTTGTCGCCTCGCCGAGACTTGTGTAGTCTGGAAGGACCGTGAATCTCTTGATCACTTTCTGCCTCCTCATCCTCCTTACGCGTTCCTGAACAGTGCTTCTCGGCAGCCCGAGGAGCGCCGAGATCTCAGTGCTGGTCTTCGAAGCGTCCTCTCTCAGCGCGGAAAGTATAGAAACATCCTTCTCATCCAGAGCAGGGTTCCTGGCTTTCGACCGACCCATCGGCATGGGCCTGGAGGACGAGTTCCACGCTATTTCAAACTTGCTTTCCGATCTAGCCAGCAAGCACTCCTAGGATTCACCGAAGACAAAAACCGACAAGAGAGACACAAGGGAAGCGAGCAAAAGAACAAGCAACCAAACCTCTGAAAGCCAAGAGAAACCCGGGATGTCCCATAGGACAGGCGATCAACACCCCGAACCTTCTTCCCCACCAGTTTCCACGAGGAAGCTGAGAACGGTAGAAGGGGTTTTCCTGACTAAGGCCGACATCGCTGCAACTCTAGAAACTGTACAAACGCCTGAAGGCAACCCCGCCATGTTCAACGAGTGTCTGTTCCGCATACATGAGATGTCTCTGATAGTCCGGGTCCCGCATCACCGACTCCATGAATTTCTCCAAGCTTTCCGCGTCTGGGTATTCCCATACCCAGAGTATCTCATCCGAGTTATCAACCCGCTGCCAGACAGAGACAAGCCTTCCACCACAAGCGTATTTCTCAGTGATTGGAAGAACGTTCTTGAGTGAATGCTCAACATACTCGAGACCTCTCCCCTCTTTCGCGACTGTCTTGAAGAGATACTTGATCAACCCTGTCACCCAACAGCGCAGACAGCGTCTTTCATCCGCATATAAGCGCAACATCTCGATCGATCGACCCACTCAAAAACCAAAGAAGGCGCATAATTGTTGGTGCTTATCAACCTCGGGAAATTGGTAAATGAACGCTCGTGAACGTGCCAGTCAAAGCCATCACCAGCATAGCCCTCACCTTCCTCATCCTCACCCTCATCGCATTCTCATTCACCATGATCGAGGACAGCCTCCCAGGAGAAGGAAGGCAAGACGAAAACTACCCCAACCCCCTCTCCTGGCTCACAGAAAACTCAACCATCGACCAGCACCCCACCGACATCC
>Ga0315308_1001582_pt1 | contig 13021 bp, 7 predicted proteins | sample TDP3_MG_FD_203078 | JGI IMG/M metagenome (GOLD analysis project Ga0315308, IMG submission 203078) | Freshwater sediment microbial communities from Lake Towuti, South Sulawesi, Indonesia - TDP3 | ecosystem: Environmental > Aquatic > Freshwater > Lake > Sediment | place: Indonesia: South Sulawesi... | reverse complement strand
AGTCGGCTTGCTTCTGCTAGGGTGAGTATTTCTGCTTCTTTTTCGAATGCGAGAAGGTAGATGTCGAGTGATCTTTCGACGCAGTTGGCTGTGAAGTTTGCGAAGGGTGTTAGGTTTCCTTTGTCTGCTTCGCTTAGTGCTCTGAGGTATTTTGGTCGGTCTACTTTGAGTAGAACTGTGAATGGGTATCCGTTTTTTATGAGTATTGTGTTCATTAGGAGTCTTGCGGTTCTGCCGTTTCCGTCTATGAAAGGATGTATGTAGACCAGTTTGTGGTGGAAGAAAGCTGCCAGTTCGATTGGTTTTAGCTCGTCTGGGTTTTGGATAAGAGCCTGTAAGAGTTCGTTTATCGTTGTTTGGATTTTTTGTGCTGGGGGTGGCATGAAGGTTGCGCCTGCAACTCTGACTTGTCCGGTTCGGTATTTGCCTGCGTTTTGGTCATCTATGCCTCGCATGAGGAGTGCGTGTACTTTGAGGATGTCTTCTTGTTTGATTGTGGTTTTTTCCTGAGCGAGTTTTTCTACGTAGTTGATGGCGTCTGGGTGGTTTCTGGCTTCTAGATGTTCTCTTAGGCTTTTTCCATGAACTGTTATTCCTTCTTGGATGACGAGTTGTGTTTCTCTTAGCGTGAGTGTGTTGCCTTCGATGGCGTTGGAGTTGTATGTGAATTCGATTTGCATTTGTTCTCGTAGTTTTTCGACGAGTTGAGAAGGCAGGGGACGAAGATTGTCTAAGGCTTTCTTTTTTGAGAGTATTCTGGCGTACATTTTGGGTTTCAGCATCTGCATGGTGGTCTTTCCCAGGTCTTTTTTGATGGATTAACCGATATAATACAGTATCGGATAAATAAATTGCTTCTGCATCCGATATAGGCATGTGGCGCGCGCTATTCCTAGAGCAGTGACGTTTTCCTGATTTTCTTTCCTTCCAGCTCATATACTTCCAATTCGTCTGCTATCGTCTTGACCCACCCGTTCAGGTCGAAATCTCGCGTTTGTTTGATCGAAAGCAAATATTGGATGCTTCTGCGCGTTTTTTGCTCGAGTGCCACATGGAAGAATGATGGGAGATTGTTCTGGTCGAGATTGTTGGCTACTTCGTCGATGAGTATGGGCATTTGGAAGTAGTGTCCTAAGGCTGTTAGTATGGCTAGGCTGAAGAACGCTTTTTCTGAGCCTGCTGGGTGGGTTATTTCTTTGTCTTTGTATTTTACGTTGACTTGGATGTTTTCTGCTGAGATCTCAGGGTAGGCCTCTATGAGCTTTCTCTGTCTCATTTCTGTGATTATCTCATTGAACGTTTGTATTATTGCCTTTTTGAGTTCTTTTTCATCTAGACAGTTATCAAGAAATGCTTGGAAGATAGTCAAGGCCTCTTTTGCGATTTTGGGTATGAAACTGTAGTCAACATATGCTTCATCGTTAGTGCGCCATTCTTCTTTGGTGCTATCTATGAATTCACTAGCCTTTTCGTATGCTGGAATCTGCAGTTTTTCCTTCTGCAGCTCGGCTAGCAGTCTAGATACTGCGTGATCATCGAAAGCTGCAATCGTGTGTCCAATGGCACTTACTCTCTCGTTGAGGTTTGACAAGTACTCTTTGGTCTTCTTGCTGATTTCTTGTTCTGCATTGTTTGAGATCTTGCTAATCTCTTCGATGCGTTCAATCTTTTTCGAAATCTCGAACTTCTCACCAGTGAAAGCGGATAAGCAGTTGGCCATTTCCGATTGCCACTTGTCAATAGCTTCGCGAAGCCCTTCCACCTTTTCTTGCAGTTGCGCTTCCAGTTCGGATAAAGCTGGTCGACTCCTCTTGGCAAATGTGCTCAAATCTTGTTTCGCTTCTTCCTTTTTGTCGGCTGCAATCTTCAATTGCTCAAGTCGGTTAGCCTGTTGTCTAAGGTATTCTCTTTTCTCTTCATCGGCGCCTTTTGGAATTGGCTGTCTGCTCAAGAGTGTGAATGATGGGTCTTCTTGTAGGACCTCAATTGGAATGACAGTGTATGCTTTCTGGTCAATCTTTGTAACTGAGGCTTCTTTCTCTTTGCCCGCCTTCTGTCGTTGCCTTAAGACTTTGACAATTGCATTGCAGCCATCGATTTCCTCGTCGATGTTTTCGAGACTGATGCCGAGCTTGTGTGCTGCGTTTTCAGCTTCTTGGTTGAGCGATTTGGCTGTCTTGAACTTCCTGTAGGCCTGTATTGCCTGCCTTTCTATTTTGGAGTCATGAAACGCTGGAGGCTCAGTGATCTCATCTTCGAGATCAGTCACGTCGGATAGATCAGCTAAGTAAGCGTGTAGAGTTTCCTTGTCTGTGGTGGCTTCATCTAGTGATCTTAGTGACTTTTCTACTTGCTGGCACTCTTGGAGTTTGGCATTTAGGGTTCTTAGCGTCTTGGTTTTGGTCAGCATTGCTTGTATGCTTGCCAGAAGCTCATCTTGTTTCAATCCTGCGATTTTTGTTCCAAGAGTTTTGGAAAGCGCTTCTATGTTGAGGATGGTTTTTCCCGGTTTGTACGGCGAGAGAGATGTGTACTCTGGGATTTTCTTCAGGCCGTCGCAAATTCTCAGCATTTCTCTCAAGTGTGTTGTATAATCCGACTTTATTCTGGAAAGCTCAGCATCGGCGCCTCTCTGCATTCTTCCAAGTCGTTCGATGAACCTGTTCGATAGTTGTCTAGCCGTTGTGATTTCTTTGAACATCAAAGCTATTGAGTCATCTATGTCCCTGCCGTATAGACGCTTGAAACCCCCAACGATTTCGGGAGAAAATAACGCGTCAAGAAGCCCTGATCTAAGGTTCTCTTTGAGGAAGGCTACCAAGTCAATGCGCTCCTCAATGCCTCGCAGGTCATCAAGCCTTGTTAGTACAGGTGAGTCTCTTCCTCGGCTTGATATGTTCCGTAGAAGTTTGTACTTGACGCCGTTTGTCTCAAAAAGTATCTGAATCTTTGCTTCGCGGTTCAATGGAGCGATTTCTTGGCTAGAAGGCAGTACCCAGTCGTCGTATCGAAGTCTGCTTTTTCTCTTGGTTTCGACCTCTTTAAGAAAAGCATAGCGTATTGCGTTTACTATGTTTGTCTTGCCTTGTTGATTGGCGCCATATAAAACCACGATCTTGTTGGCGGGAAAATCCAGTGTTCCCTCAAGTTCGAGGGCGCCTTCCAGAGTTACTTGAATCAATTTCATGGAAGTCACCCTTTTGCCAGTTCCCAAGCTCTGGCAGCAAATGTACTACTAGTCTGATATTCCTCTGAGAAAAGCTCCAGCAATCTCTTGAACAAGTCTATTTCGTTTGGTCTGCCTAGTAGCACGTTTCTTGTGAATATGCCATCAAGGATTTCTGTTGCCAGGTGCTTTTCTCTTCCTTTTAGGGTCTTAAGTACTGCTTCTCTTAATTCGGCCAGGCTGAATGCTTTTCCTGCGAAGATTTGTGACACTCTTTCTCCTGGGATGGGCTGTGGTGGGGCTATTATCCTCTCAACGGCGATTGTCCAGATTTCCTTGTAGCGTAAGACTTCTGGCCAGATCAGTCGTTCAATGGTTATTGGATCTGTCTGCGCTTCAATCCATACTCTTAGGCGGTTCTTGTCTTTTCGTGAGTCGAGTTCGTCATAGACTGCTTTCAAGTCCGCGAGGATGTCTTCTGCTTTTTCTGCTTTCAGTGTAACGTTGACGATTATTTGTGACGGTTCATAGGGTTTGAAGTTGATTTTATCGTCATCGACGATTAGGTATCCGAAAGGCGTTGATCGCGCTTTCGGCTCATGAGGGCCGGGTCTTTCATAGCCGATCATCCAGTTGCTCTTTATTTCTCTAGATGGGATTAGGGCTGGAGTTAGGCAGAGATTTGGGATATTGCAGGCATTTTCTACGAAAGAGTGCATGTGCCCATTTAGGACAAGTTTGAATCGTGCTGCAAGATGTTGGATCGTTTGTTGACTGAGTCCTTGAACGGTCCATACCGGAACTGACTCATGAATGAATGCTTTTTCTGCCTTTTCAGGTAGGTTGTCGAGGCATATGTCGTAGAAGCCTTGTTTGTAGTTGGAGTCTAAAAAGAATGTATTTGCACCGCATATGTCGACTGATGCATTCTTTACGTAAATGAATTTGCCTTTTAGGGCTTTTTGAGTGCTTCTCAATACTGCCTCAGAGTCGTGGTTTCCTTTCAATGCGTATGCTTTGCAGTCTAGATTATCCGTGATTTGATCAAAAGTGGTTCTGACTTTTCCCATGTATTTTTCACCCTCCCGATGGGCTACCCTTTGTCCACTTTTTGTTCTGTAATCAAATATGTCGCCAACTAGAACAAGCGCATCAGGTTTGTCTCCTTCAACCTGTATCAACACTTTCTCGAAGTTTTCTAGTACTTCATTTCCTTCTCGAGTCAATTGCTCTTCGCTTTCGATCCAATCAGCCTGCATAAGAAGGTGGGCATCGCTTAGAACAGCAAGACGAACCAAAAGCTATCTCTCCACTTTGATTTCTACTTAGGGAAATTTAAGTCTAATCAATAAGTCAAACATATAGGCTGAATTGGCAGACACGTTCGTTATCCGCATTAGTTTTTTTTGTCGTTTGATAGAGACAAGAGCTAGAACGGAGCATAGGAATGGTATATGTTCAGTCTTTGCTTTCAGTTAGATTGGCGTTTTTGTGTATTCAAATCGTCGCTTAGATGTCTGCCTTTCCATCAGCTGGTCTTCTTCTTTCGGTATTTTCTTTTGAACGCTCTTATTTCGCTGTCTTTCTTTAACTCTCCGGAGAGTATCATTTTTTCACATAGTTCTCTTATCTCTGGTTTTCTAATATCGAGAATTTCTTGGTACTTTGAGTAGTTGATTTTTGGGGAGACGAGTTCAATTGAAGGATAGTGTTTTCTGAACTTCATTAGATAGTTTAGCCGAGACTTTGACACCTCTAAATCTCTCGATAATGCCTCGGAAGCATTCGCAAAAACATATCCGTCTTTCTCAATTCTTTTGTCAAATGAGTAGATTTCATCTGCCAACTTCCATTGGACGTGAGAGTCCGACATCAGTTTACGACTGTTTCTCAATTCTGTGAAGATTCTTTGCCAACGGTTCACCAACTCTGCATACTGATTCTGTATTTGAATGAGTTTCTGGCTTTGCTCTGAGTGCGCGATTGCATCTCCAAAAGACACAATCGCTTTGAAGCGGCTCTGCCCATCCGGGTCCTTGATTTTCATAATCTCCAATGGTATTTCCAATATCATCACCTCAAGTATGAGTTACACCAACAAGAGAAGAGTTTCGCCAAGGCTTCGGGAGGTGATTCCATTCCTCCCTCCTCTACAAGTGTGGTGAAGACTGAGCGCAGGATGTGGTAGACTCTCACACGCTCATCTCCTGCTTGCAGAGTTAGCCCATCGGCGACTTTCCAAGCGGGATGACCTGTGTTGATTATTATGGCGGGTTTTCCTGGGTCTATCCAAGCTTCTAATAGATTCCTAGGTTGTTCATCATAGCCGATTCTTACTCCACCTCTGACTCTGCGTCTTACTCTCTCGATAGGCGTCAGTCCACTTTCGTCCTCTATGATTCCTTTTCCTTCCTCATTACCAGCAGTCGCCACGCCCATTCCCTCAGTCTGACCGCTCAGTGTTCCTGCTGTCTGTTGCGTACCCTCAGTTTGGGTTCCACCAATTTCTCCGCCAGCGCTTTGGATTGCCACTGCTCTTTGTATCATGTTTTGGAATATCTTGTTGGCAAAATCGACAAGCTCAGGCATTTTCAACACGTCATTTATGCTCCTTTCTAATTCCCTTGACATTCTGTCCAAATCAGTGGGCATGGGAGGTGGTCTCGGTTTTGCTCCGATTTCATCCAACCAATCTGAAAGCAATCGTCCCATTTTTCCATGGAATCTTTTCCAGAACCATGATGTGCGTTCAAAATCTGATTTAGACGTTCGTAGAATTTCTATTAAATGGTCTGCAAGGATCAAACCATAGAAGGTCTCACTACTCACTGGGTATTGTTTAAACCACTCCTGCGTAACTTTCTTGCCGTAAACTGCGATGAATGGACCCTGAAATTCCTCGGGGAGCGGTCTGCTGGATTTCACAAAGAACCCTCTGATGCGGTGTCCACCATACCTGAAATCGAATTCCTTTTGTTTGTCGACCTGATTCTCAGGAACCCGCCAGGGTTCAACATCTCTCCCATTAAGAGTGACGTTTCTCAGATTGTAATAGCCTAGCAAAGCAGGGTTGTAATGTCGTTGCAGAAGCGTCTTGATGAATCCGGGATTAGACTTGCTGGTATCGTGGTCATCTGTCAATTCAACTTCTACGTATGTGCCTGTTGGGTAGTTGATTCTATTGGCAGTTGCTATAGGTTCCCACTCTAAGGATTCGCCATAGAAAGCCCACTGCGTAGCGCCATAGAAATCCCTTGATTTAGTCTCGGTGATTATATGTTGGGCTCTGTCCAGGAAGATCTTCGCGCCAACCCCAGCGAATCCAATAGTCTCTCCGCGGGTTTTTGTGAGCGATGCAACGTTGTGATATTCTCTGAAATCGTGTTCCGACATACCGTTGCCGTTATCTAGGATTCTATACAGGCTGCCCTCAACCTGAATATCTATTCTTGTCGCTTTCGCATCTAATGCATTAGCAAAGGTTTCAACCACTAAAGCGCTGAAAGGGTCGTAAGGAAACTGGTCTCTGAAATCCCGTATTAGCTTCCTCCAATCACTAACAGTGGACGGACGCCTTCCGCCAGCCATCCATCCATTGTCCGTATACATTTGACCACGATAGTTTCTACAAGTCGAGCGCTAATAAAAGTTGAGTTGTGCCATTGAAGTTCTCTGAATTGAGTTATAACCCTGATTCCGCTTTGATAAAACTAATTTCTTCGTTTGTCAAGCCGTAAAGCTTGAATATAGCATCATCAATCTTCGCGTCGATTTCTTTTACTTCCTTCTCGGTTCTCTCCTTCTCGTCGATGGCTTTGAGGTAGTCGCGCATTGCTTTTTGAATGGCTTCCATGTTCTTACCTTCATCTTTGTCGAATCGTGGAAGGGGCGTGCTTAGAATCTTTGATGAGAGATTGCCCGTAGTTGGCCATCCTTTATGGTTTAGCGTCACATGGAGAATGAATTTTCTCAAAGCGTCATCTTCAATTCTGACCTTAAGAATAGGAACTTTGCTGAATCCTTTCTTCTCTCTATCTTCGATAACGTAATAATCTGCGATGAAAACAAGCCAATCACCCGACTCGTCAACCTTTACATTTTTGATCAAGCCCTTCGCCATTCGATTAAGTATCTCCTTTTTGTCCACGCTCAAAGCGTCATAGAAGAGCTTCAGCTTAACTTGGTCGACTATAGGTTCCCAATAACGCTTGAAGTCAACAACAAGAGTGAGTTGCTTACGTTTCAACCACAGCATTTTGTCTACTAATTCTATGAACCGTCTTTGTTCCTCCAGAGGGATTCGACGAAGGGGTATCCGTTCCGCATAAGCCTTGGTCAAGTCCATTGACCGGATAGCATTGTTGTAAATGAATTTGTAGACATAATAAGAGTAGAGCTTTGAGTTGAAAAGCGCCAGAAGATATCGGTAGTCGCAGCTCTGGTCTCGGACAATAATGTTAGTTACTGTGATGAACGAGAAAGCTCCTGCCTCCTCAAAGGCAGCCATTAGGATTATGTGAGGCTTTGGATTCATCACGTGTGCTACTATTCTCTGAGCAACTATGTGCGGGACTAGGAGTCTATCGATATCCTTTTTGTAGGGAGCCATCTCCTTGGCATCTGGGTCAAAGAAGAGAGCGCTACGTATTTGATATCGTTGAATGTCATCTCCTCGTAGTATCTTAATGTCGCCTTTTCGGTAGTCGTTGTGAAGGCACTTCATGTCAGCAGCATGGCGGCTTAACGCTCCCATGAATACATCAGCAACATCTCCGAAGCGAGCTCCAGAACTGCTCACTTTTTCCCTTATTTTGTAAGAGATAGGGTTAGGCTCCACGAATATCAGTTGTTCTGATTTTGCCAATGATTGTCTGACGGTTGCAGTCTCCTCAATGGTCTTGTCGACTATCTCCCCGACATCGTACTGACTATCGGCGCGGGGCATGCTCTTCTGAAATACGACTATGATTTGCTCGAGGAGGACTTCCTCAAAGGCACGTCTGCAGTCCACGACTTTCTCGATGTTGGCTCTCTCTAGGATTATTGAACGTATTTTGCCCCATGTTTCTGTGTAAGAGAGTTGTTTAGGCACAATCATTCCAACGTATCCGCCGGTTCTCGTTAGTTTGAATGCCTTATTCAAGAAGACGGATGCAACGTTCATCATGCCCATTTGGATTTCCTTATGGTCTTCACTCATTTTAATTGGGCTGTCCTTACGGATCTTGAAGTAAGGCGGATTCCCGAAGACAACATCAAAGCCTCCATTAGCAAAAATCTCTGTAAACTCATTTTTCCAATCAAAAGTCCTCAGAGATTTTAGCATCTCCGATGAAAGGCTCTTCAATTCTCGCTCTGACCCCGAGAGCAAGGAGTTGCCAATTCTAATATTTACTCCGAGTATTTTGGGTAGCTTCTCTCCCTTTTTCAACGCTTTTAGCATTAGGTTGACGGTCGCGATTTCTGCGGCCTGTGGATCGAGGTCCACGCCGAAAAGGTTCTCTTCAAGTATCTTCATCTCCACATTGTGCTCAACCTCGAAGTGGGCCTCCAGAGTATTCCGATTCTGCCTAGACAAAACCGTCCGATTGTAGTCGTCATACCACTGCTTGAGCACATCGAATGCCTTGATAAGGAATGAGCCAGAGCCGCACGCAGGGTCAAGAACTTTGATCTTGGACACTTCGTCAGGTGTCTTACATGCCTTAAGTAGTTCTCCCAAAGTGTTTTTCACGATATAGTCGACAATGTAGGTCGGTGTGTAGTAGATGCCGCCACGCTTTCGCTCAGCGCGGCTCTCTACAATTTCGATTTTTCCCTCTTCAATCTCCGCGAGAATATGTCCTATATAGTCCTCGTAAATAGCGCCCAAAATATCTGCAGAAATGAGGTCAAAGTTGTATTTGTAGAGAGCTGAGAGAATCCGTTCCAAAACGTCGTTGTCGATAATTAGATCCTCGCATTGATGTGGCTCGAACAGTTTGCTGTTATATATTTCATCGAAGTCACGAAAAACGCTCTTGAGGCTTCTCATGAAAGGTGTGGGCAGTCCTCGGTTTTGCCATGATTCAAGCTCCCTCCAGAGGCTATCAGCCCCAATGACGCCCCTGTCTTCCGCTACGCGGATTACAAGGATTCGGTCCAGGATCTTCTGGACCGATTCTTTGACCAGTTCTCTGCCCAACTTTGGGTTGTTCTTTTCGATTGTGCTTACCAAGAGTCTGCGGCTGTCGAACAGGTCATTGAGTACTTCCTTGTCTATTTCGCTCCTTGTCCTGCGTCTTTCAAGAGTATCCAGTTTTCCAGACAAGATGCTTTCTTTGGATAACAACCAAAGTTTCTGAAAAACCGAATCATCAAGGTAATGGTTGTAAGCGAATTTGAAGACCAACCCGTCTTCTGGTCTAATCGTGTGGGCGTAGTAGAGTCGAGTCTCCTTAAAATTGCTGAGAACACACCAATCTACCTTCAGATGCCAAGCGTAACGGGTGGCCTGATAAGCAAAACCTTCTTCTTTGCCCCGCACTACACGGGTGGAGTCCAAATCTTCGGTGAGCTTTTTGATTTCCACAATAACCTTGGGAGTTTTCCTCACATTAAGAGAGTAATCAGCTGGTCCTGTGAGCGTTCTTTTTTGCTCTTTAACTTCATCGATGTTCTTCGTATCCCATCCCAAGGCCTCCAAAAGAGGAAGAATGAACTTCGAGCCTACATCAGCCTCACTAAACTGCGAAATCATGTCCTTAGTAACTGCCTCGTCGTATCTCGCCATCAGGTCACGTATTCTTTCTCGAGCCTTCTCTATCGACGCAGAACTTGTTTCTTCCAGCAAGCTCCTCATCTCAGACTCAATACAGATTACGTATGACTTTCCTTCTTCTTTATTATTGTTCAGCCTTTCTTATCAAGGACTCTTTAAATCTTTGGCAGACCGAAGCATATTAAACGTGTTCGCGGTTTTCTGGTGCGTGTTCTTAGTTCGAGGTTTGCTTCCTCGCGTGCTCCTGCATGTAGAGGGAAGAACAGGTAGGCTAACAAGCTTGTCCTTCAACTGTGAGAAGGACCTTGTCTTTTACGGTTGAAAATGTTACTATGCTCTTTCCCAACGCGTAGAAATCAACAAACTTTTTTGGCAGTCGGAAAATCACGTTCTTCGCCATTCTTTTAACAGGCACCTTAGATTTCAACACAGCAGCCTCATCCCAATCTGGAACTGATTCTCCACAGACGCCAATCGTTAACCTGTCCAAACCGTAAACAAGCGCCTGGTCTTTCCACGAAGCACTATCAAGAATATCCTGCGGAATCCTATAGAGATCTGGAGAAGGCTCATAATCCACAGCTGAAACCAACTTCACCCTTCGACCCGCCTTAACAAAACATTCAACCTTAACCAAGCCTTTTTCATGAAGCCGCTTCACACTGCCATCAACTTTACCAACACCCCAACCAGTCTCTTGAGCCAGTTCATAAAGAGAAAGCCTAGGATTCTCCACAACAACTTTGAACAAAACCTGGTCCGTGTTTTCCACTTTCATGCTTCCTTGGCAAAGTGCCTAAATTCGGTCAGGTAAGCAGGGATAACTTCAACATCCTTTCTCTTAACATCCTGATTCGACGTTACAACTACCCCTCTTCTTGCACCAACATATTTCACCAAGCTGGCAAACCTGTCAATGTCGTCGTCGCTCACAGTCTCTTTGACTTCCACCGGCAACAGCTCATCGTCTCTAAGCATGACATCAATTTCCTTTTTCCCTTTCCTAAAATAGGAGTCAGCATCCAAGGCGTTGACAACATACGTTTCTAACACAGCACCCATCTTGCTCTCAAAAACCTCCCTAGAATGAGAGAAAACCAACGAAGTTGTGACAGGATAATATTTCTTCAACTTCCTCGATGAAGACAAGAACGACGGCCTGAAATTAGACAGAGACCTTATCAATAACGAAGTTTCAAGAAATCTCAGATAATTTGAGATCGTTATCTTGCTTCCTCCCCAGTTTCGTGACAGAGAATTTACATTAACGACGCACCCAGGCGTCGAAAGAATCAGCCTTACTATCTTGTCCAGCAAAGTCATATCTCTAGTCTTGAATATCAAAGGAATGTCTCGAAGAGCCACCCTATCTATGACAGAATTCTTAACATACTCACCCATTCTTGCCTCGTTTTCCCAGTCAACGATCTCTGGAAACCCAGCTTTCCTCAAGTAATCATTGAAATGCGTCTCCATCCTTCGAGAGAAAACCTCTATTTTGTCCACCCTAACACCCTTCAACTCCAAGAACTCAGAGAAAGTCAACGGCTTCAATTTAAGAAAGAAGAACCTACCTGCGAGTTTCTCCAGTGCTTCCTTCGAAAGCAACAACGAAGAAGAACCAGAAACGAAAAACTTCAACCTCGGATACAAATCATAAAACTGCTTAAGAACAGAAGGCCAATTCTCAACATATTGAACCTCATCAAAAAACACAAACACATTCTTCACCTCCTCAAAAGACTTCTTCAAAACCCTCTTCTCATAAAACTCCAAAACCTCCCGAGGACTAACCAAAGACTCCTCGAAAGAAAAATAAAGAATACAACTCGGATCAACCGTTTCCAAAAGCTTCTCAACAGCCTGATACAAAAGCGTGGTCTTACCCACCCTTCTAGGCCCAGTAACCAGCAGAATCTGCCTTTCTCCAGAACTCTCCATAATCCGCGGAAAAGCAAACCTTCGAAACGGAGGAGCCAACTCCTTCCTAACTTTTCCCGTGAACCACCACTCGTTAAACCTGTCTAAATCCTCTTTCAACACATTGGTAAACTATAATATACCAATATTTAAGTTTTAAGCATATTACAAAGATACAACGAACCATCTCACCCATAACTTCTCTAAGCTTCATCAACCGCTACCCCACATCTCTCGGTCTCAGCTTAAAAATCCAGCTCGGAGCTATTACCAATTCTAAGCGAGAGTTAAATAACACCTAAAACAGAAACCTGCTTCCACAACATCTGCAGCCAACATAAAAGAAGAAGTAGTCCAACAAACACGCAGCACAGACAACTACTTCTAAACCTAACCCAACCACCAACCATCCAAGAAGTTGTTATGGCAGACCTACCAGAGTCAACAACAACTCCCGAAACAGCCACACCTCCACTCCCACCACACACGGTCAACGATGGAAGAAGTCGTACAGCACAGTTCAGCGTGTACAACTACAACAAAACACACAGCCGCACACCCACATTCTAGACAATGTCGTCACCGTGAATAGTGGTACAACGATGTGCACACAACTTCAGCCAAATCCATGCCGTGATGATGATAAAACTAAAGGCGCAAGTCAACTTCACCACGCACACAAACAGACTGCGCTTACATGTTCAACCATAACTGTCCAAACACAGCTCACCCACGCCTTCAGAGAAAAAAGTAGGCTACCTCCTCGGCTAACAAACTTGTCCTTCAACAGTGAGAAGGACCTTGTCTTTAACGGTTGAAAGTGTTACTATGCTCTTTCCCAACGCGTAAAAGTCAACAAACTTCTTTGGCAGTCGGAAAACCAAGTTCTCGTTCATTCTTTTAATGGACACCTTGGATTTCAACACAGCAGCCTCATCCCAATCTGGAACTGATTCTCCAGAAACACCAATCGTTAACCTGTCCAAACCGTAAACAAGCGCCTGGTCTTTCCACGAAGCACTATTAAGAATATCCTCGGGAATGCTGTAGAGGTCTGGAGAAGACTCGTAATCAGCAGCTGAAACCAACTTTACCCTTCGACCCGCCTTAACAAAACATTCAACCTTAACCAAACCCTTCTCATGAAGCCGCTTCACACTACCATCCACTCTACC
>Ga0315308_1001581_pt1 | contig 13032 bp, 11 predicted proteins | sample TDP3_MG_FD_203078 | JGI IMG/M metagenome (GOLD analysis project Ga0315308, IMG submission 203078) | Freshwater sediment microbial communities from Lake Towuti, South Sulawesi, Indonesia - TDP3 | ecosystem: Environmental > Aquatic > Freshwater > Lake > Sediment | place: Indonesia: South Sulawesi... | reverse complement strand
GGTCACGAACCAGATTTTTGAGGAGAAGGGGACTGCCTCGAACATCAAGAGCAAGACTACCAGGAAGAATGTGCTGACCGCTCTGGAAAAGATTATCCAGCATCTCAAGCTCTTCAAGAAAACGCCGGACAACGGGCTGGTCGTTTTTTGCGGGAATACCTCTCCTGTCGAGGGCAAGGAGGACATAAAGCTCTGGAGCTACGAGCCGCCTGTGAAGATGCAGCAGAAGTTATACTGGTGCGACCAGACATTCGTTCTTGACCCGCTGAAGGATTTAATATCTGAGAAGGAGATCTACGGGCTGATAGTTTTGGACGCGAAGGAAGCGGGAATAGGCTTGCTCAAGGGGAAAACTGTGGAAAAACTGAAAGTTATGGAATCAACCGTTCCGGCCAAGACTGTGAAAGGTGGGATGTCACAGAAAAGATACGATAGGCTGAGGGACGACGCCCTGAACGAGTTTTTGAGGAAAGTCGCCGAGGAGGCTTCGCAGCTGCTGCTCAAACAGGAGAATTTGAAGGGAGTGATAATAGGCGGGCCAGGTCCGGTAAAAGACATGTTCTACCGGGAGGGCTATCTGAATTACCAGATTCAGAACAAGGTGATAGGTGTCAAGGACATAGGATATACTGGTGAATACGGCTTGGAGGAGCTTGTCAACCGTTCGCAGGACTTGCTGAAGGAAGCGGCAATTGCAAAGGAGAGGGAGATAATGCAGAGGTTCTTCACAGAGTTGAAAAACGGGGGAAATGTCATTTATGGCTACGAAGAAACGAAAAAGGCATTGGATGCCGGCGCTGTCGAGACATTGCTCATATCAGAGGCATTCAATTGGACCCATGTCAAATTCAGATGCAATTGTGGTTTTGAGGCAGAGAAGGATTTGCCAAAAGATCTGATCAACTTGCAGAAATGCCCGAAATGTGGGCAGAAATTGATTGAGGTGGAGAGCGTAGAGCTGGCTGATGAAATCATTGACAGGGCAACGAGCATGGGAACCAAAGTGGAATACATTTCGAACGAGACGAGCGAGGGTGCGCAGTTCAGGGAACTTGGTGGAATAGGAGCTTTCTTAAGGTACAAATTGTCTTAGTTAGATTCTCAATCTAAAAATTTTCACAGCGTTCTCGGTAGTAATCTTGTCCACCTCATCAGCCTTCATTCCTCTTAATTCGGCAATCTTCTCGATCACAACCCTGACATTCTGGGGGACATTTATTTTTTCTTTGAATGGTGAGGAGAAGGGGGAGTCTGTCTCTGTCAGCAAAAATTCCAGGGGAAATTTTTTCCCGATATCCCTGAGATTCTTTGAGGTGTTTATCGTCGAGGGGATTGAAATGTGCCATCCTTTCTTGATTATCTGCTTGGCGAGGGTGATGTTCCCAGAATAGTAATGGAAAACTATTTTTTTCATGTTCATCTTTGAAACAGTGTCAAACCCCTCCTGCTCTGCTTTTCTCAGATGCAGGACAGCTGGCAGGTCCAGCTCTTTCGCCAGTTCGAGGCACTGGATAAAAATCTCGCGAAACCTCTCATTCTTCTTTTCGTCAGCAAAGATGTGCCTATCCAAGCCTATCTCGCCGACTGCAACTATGTTTTCCCTGTTGCTTCGGATGAAATCCATGTAATCCTTCACCTGCTGGTCGCTCATCTTGTCGATATCGATGGGGTGCAGACCAAGTGTCGCAAAAACAAACCCGGGATATTTTTCCGATAATCCCAGGCTCTTTCCAGCGTCTTTCGGGTAACCGCAGGTTATTATCGCATCCAGCACGGCTTTTGCCTCCTCGATCACCTTTTCTTTTATCTCGTCCAGCCCCGGATACGTCAGATGGCAGTGAACATCTATCATAAAAATCCGTTATCTAAACAACCGCTTCCTCTTTAAATGGTTCTTGACGTCGAGCAACTTAATGCTTCCTCTCAGAGTCTCTATGAGAAGAAGCGAGTAAACACCCACGAAATTCTCGATCCTGTAAGCCAATCCAAACGGTTTAAATCCCAAGCCGAAGAATCCGCTCGTCTTAACCTGTTTTTTCTCCTCGAGCCTATCCAAGAGGAAAATCGTTGAAAATCTCATGGCTGTTGAGAGGAGAAGTAGGTGTTGCAAGCCGATTGACTCGCCGAGTATTCCACCGACGAACGGCCCGGCAGCCGATCCCAGACCGACAAAAAGGTTGTACATGGCGATTGAGGAGGATATCCTGTCTTTCGGCAGTATGCCAGCCAGATAGGCGAAGGCTGCAAGATTGAACCCAATCCAAGACATCTTGCCCACAACCTCGTAAGCGTAAAGCCAATTAATGTCAGGCGCGATTGCGTAGATGAACGGGATGAAGGAAATGGGTATGATACAGGCGAGCATTACGAATTTTTTAGCACTGTTATCCACTATCGTTCCCCACGACCTGTAAAAGGTCATTGCAGTGACAACACCTATCACAGAAATCATCGCTATGTTCATCAGATTCCCCCCAAGGCCCGTGATTATGTAAATGGAAAGGAATGGGACCACAAGGTTGACGGAAAAGTTCAAAAATGTGATCGCCATAATCATTTTCACAAGTTCCTTCTCATGCTTTATTCTTGAAAAATCGAACGTCCTCTTTAAGAAACTTGCCAAACTCGTCCCGTTGTAATAAAATGTTGTCGGTTCCTTTGCCCAGACAAAAGGCAGGACGCTTATGACCCCGAGGAATGTGACTATGTAGAAAAGGAAGGGGATGAAGCCAAGGCTGTTGAGTATGAACCCGCCTAACAATGTTCCGATAAAGGATCCTGCGCTGCCGATCAAGTCCAGATTGCTTGCGGTATAAGCTCTTTTATAACTTGGTGTGATGTGTATGAACAATGATGTCCAGGCAGGTGAGGCAGCCGCCGAGAGCAAGGACTGAATCGCCAAAAGGAACAGGAGCTGCACAGGATTTTTCACCAGCGCTATCGGCACCCACATGACAGCCCATGTGACAAAACCGAAGATTATCAGTATATTCTTCTTTCCCATACTCTCGCCTAGAGTACCCCAAAAGATTTGGGGGAAGAGGCTGGCCAAGGTAGTCAGCGTGGAAATCAAACCTATCAAGACCTTCGTTGCACCAAGGAAAAGGGCAAAAACAGGTATGAACGGGGATATCAATGCGTCTGCCAAGCACCTGAAGAAATTCGAAGTGTAAAATGATTTAACATTCATTAAAAGAAATTGTTTTTTGCTTTAAAAATTATTTCTGCCTGTTAAAGGCCACCCCGCCGATCAGAATGGCTGCGAGGGTAAATAATGAAATTATCATTTCTTCTCTTCAGTAGTTAAAGCTAAGGCAGATACTAGGCCTTGTTGATTTGGTCTGATACTGCTTCTGTTTTAGAATTAATGTTCAGTAGGCTAATAAAGATGAGGATTGATGATAGATTGATAACATATCGATGAGGTATTGTTAGGGGATTGACCAACATTGAGTAGAGAGTTTTGTCGAGCACTGTCGAACCATAAAATCGCTGTTAGCAGACCGAACGATAGAAGCAAGCAAATCGAAGGTTTGTGAAGAGTTTCCAGGGCGAGTCGGAAATTTTTGTTTTCATTATTTTTCACTTAATTTTATGAAACCACTCCTTCATAACTTCTTCAGCAGGAACATCATCTGGTCCGTATTGGCCTTCTCCCCAGCAGCAGAATATATATCCGGTTATGTTATTAGCCTCTCCTTCTTCAAAGAAGATTTCATAAGCTTGTTTTTGATAATCTAGTGAAAAAAATTCTTCTGCTGTGGTTATATCTCCCTTCATACCTGCCTTAACTTGCACTCCAATTTCAGAAAAAATTACTCCTCTGCAGTTGTCTCTTTGAACATATTCTAAACCATCTGCTATATTTTCTTTGAGCTCATCTCTAAACTCCTCTAAAGTCATATCGTCATATGGAAAAATATCCAAACCAACGTAGTCATACCCCCTATAATCATTGTCAAATCCCCAATCTGCACCTGATGCCTTATAGACTAAAATACCATGATATCTTGCTTTTATTTTAACTGCAACATCATGTGCCCATTGATTAAGTGCCTCTTTATCTTCTATTATTATTGCTGGTTCATTAGAAGGAGCAAACATCTCAACACCATATTTTTCAGCTATATCAGCCCACTCTAGAACTTTTGGTGTAGCTTGTTCTAAGAACAAACTATTATTTTCAATTCCAGTAAAACCAGGTCCCCACATGTCAGGGACTAAAAAAACCTTGAAACCATTTCTATGTGCAGTTTGTATAAGGAAAATAGTAATCTCTCTCATAAAAGGTATTGTATGTATGTTTCCTTTATCATCAGTAAAATAAAATGGTCCAAATGATAATGTGTTAACACCATCTTCTTTTAATTGCTGAATATCAAAAAGTAGAGCTTCTGCAGTAGCTAGATGAAAGGGAGTCCAGATTCCTTTGTAGGTTTCTACTTCACCTGAAGGTGGTTGACCTGAAAAAAGATATACAAATGTGGAAGAAAAAAGTAAAATAATAACTAAAAATACTGCAATTTTAATCTTCCAATTTTTATGGATGACAAATCCAGTTAGGACTGACGAAACAAGAAATATAATTGAAAATGGATAAAGAATATGCAAACCGAGTATTAAAGGTAGAAAGATTGCTCCTCCAGAAAACATTATGAAAAAAACTATAGTTAATACTATGGTTAAAATAAGAGGTATTAAACCAATGATCAATCCTTTTTTCCATGTTTTAATTTTTTTCCATTCCATAATTCTCACTTTTTGCTAATCACATTTTGATGATAAATTATCATAAACATTAACATATTCTCCTTGTGTACCGAACTGCCCAGGTACGAACTGTGTGAAAAATATCTTTTTTACAAAATTTCTGTGAACCATTTTTTAATCACTTCTTCTGTAGGGGCGAGCTAAAAATTATTTCACAGCCTAATACAATCTATATCAGTCATCATTCATAAATAATTTCATATTCTTTAACAAATGTTTTGTCAATTCCATAGGCAACATAAATCTTGTTTCCTGCCAAAGCCAAATGAGGGGCCCTTGCATGACCTGCAAGAACATCTGCCGGAAGTTCCTCGGTAACTATCGTCTGATTAAGTAGATTCCAATCTTGATCGAATACCTTTAACATTACATCACAACGACATACAGGCTCTCCAGTTACAGGCTGGGATAAATCACCGGTGATGTAGATATGAGTTACAAAATAAAGCCCATTTTCAAACAGAAGGCCCATGGGGGATACCTCGCCTGCATTTGGAATAGCAGAAATCGTTTTTTTATCGATGAAATTCCAATCTTCATCATACCGCACCACAATGAGGCTCGAGTCGTCCCAGTGCTTGTCGCTTGTAACAACGATAAAGATTCCATTTTGAAGCATCATGCTTGAGCCGCCAATGTTGCCCACATCTTTCAGCATGATATCATTTTCGAACTCAAGGTTCTCATCGTATTTTTGAATGTACAGGTTATCTGGGATGTCGGGTTTTTTCCCTTCAATGCCTGGTGGTATGTTGCCGACACCAAAGCCATGATAGATAGAGCCATCGGCATAGTGTAAGAGCATATCACCACCCAGGCTCACCCCAGGTAAACCAGTAATTAAAACAGAGTTTATTTCAGTCCAATTGGAGTCAAATTTTCTCAGGTAAGAAGGATTAACCAAATAGAAATATCCATCTCCAAAAACCATCTGGTGATCCCAGTTCCAGCCTTCGTCATCTGTCAGTTTTTTCTCCTCTCCTGTGAAGGTAAAATTTTCATCGTACACTTTTACGATTACATCGCCTTTACCCACCTGGTACGATACATAGAAACGATTGTTGGCAAAGATTATGTTAGGGAAACCTCCATCAGCGGCTTCGATCTTTCTCAAAAACTTAAATTCAATACTTGATGGTTGTTTTTCTTCTGAAATTTTGACACATAAATTTTCTTTACACTCATAACTAGCATCGCAGGGCTTGAGATTGTATTGACCATCAATGCAACATTCATAAGGACAATCTAGTCTTTCTTTAACTATCGAAGAAATTTTAACTCTAAGCATTAAAGGATAATCCCTGACAATTAAATTTGGGATTACTAAATTTCCATTTTCGTTCTTTGTTTTTATAGATTGTTGATAGCCATTCAGGACATCAATTCCTGTTACATCCTCAGAAATAATGTTTTGAACAATTAGGGTGGCATTCACGCCAGGAGCCTCGTCCATTGCAACACCATCTGTCCATAACGCAATTAGTTTATCGCCGTTAGACAAAGAAAAACTATAACTTTTGATATTAGTTGCTTCACTTTGTATCTCCACGGGTAGGCTTACAGGTCTGGCTCCGGCCATAATAGTAGCTAAATTTTGCACCATCCTCATTTTAGCTAAATCATAATTGCCGGGCTCCATTTCGGCCAACCCAACAGTGAAATTCAAACCCAAATTAGTAATAATTCCTCTGGCGTAATATTTTGCAGCTACAATCTCACTATATGTCCAAGGTTCAGCAAGAAGAGGATTCTTTTGGGTCCTGTAATTAAGCTCGTCAGCAATATATTCTCCTCTAAACCCATGGGCAGAAGCAGTATGTTTTATTCCCCGAATTAAAGATGGATAATTATAATAATATTCTTTATCAAACTGCGGAGAAGCATCACCATACATAGGATGAAAAGAAATAGCATCCACCAAAGGCATTATATCTGATCTTAGAAGGCCAAGGGTATATTTGTGAGAATCTGGCTCATTTAAATTAGAGGTTGCTCCCACTATTATTTTTGCTTCTGGTTGTTCCTCTCGAATAACTGGAATAACCCTCTTAACTAAATTTATATAATCATTTAATTCTACATGTTGTTGAGTACCCTGCCCAATATTTGGTTCATTTAGTATTTCATAGTATTCAATTCTATCTTTAAAATTATGGACAATAAAGCGCGTATAGTTAAGATAATTTTGTATTTCTTTTTCAGTCTTAAATCTGGAATAGCCTTCTTCCTCTTCCTGGCCTGGACTTTCTGGATCCCAAAAAACTAAACAATATACTATCCTTATATTCTTCTCAGCCAATCCTGTTATTGTTTTATTTTGATGAGGTTCAATTTGGTATTTAGAATATTGTCCGGCACTCCAATCAACCATAACCCAATCACGAATGTCGATGTCCACACGAATCCATTTTAGTCCGAGATCATTTATATCATGAAAGAACCGATTTGGATCTCCATAATAATCTGGTGTTTTAAGATCCCACAAACTCCCAATCCGATTGTCTTCTAATTCTTCTGATAATTTTGTCTGAAATTTAGTTATATCTTGTGTATTTCCTGTTTGAAACCACTCAATTCCTTCTATTACTTCTTCCCTTTCCTGAACACAACCACTGATAAAAATAATTGCGCAAATCAGAACTAACAAAGGAATTATAAAAAATAATTTTCTCATAATTAATATTATAATTTTGATTTAGAATAAACTAAGTTTTGTCTAAGTTTTTATTTTTTCTCTTCAGTAGTCAAAGCAATTGCGTTCACAGTTCCTTCCTGGCTCGGTCTTGATGTGATCCTGGCGTTTCCTATCTCAGTCCTGATTACCGCCCCCTTCGTTATGCTTTTTCTCCTGACGAAGTGCGGATTGGCGGGATTCTCTATCACATCAAGAATCTTGACCTTTTTGCTCTGATTGGTTTTGGGGTCGAGGACGTTCGCGAACTCTACCGCGAATGCCTTTATCTTCCTCCCACCGCCCTTCATTTCGTATGAAACCTTCTTCTCCTTACCAATCCTTGTGAAAACCGGCGACTTTCCAAGCTCGCGCTTCTTCTTTTTCCGAGCTATTGTAATCTCTCCGCCCGTCCTTTTCCTCCCCTTTTCACCGTGCCAAATCGACATAGTACCACTTATTGTTTTTCCTTAAGAAATAGTTTAAATTTGGCGAATAAGTTTAAAAAGATAAATGTTCAAATACAGTTTAATTAAAAGGAGTGAGGAGATGGCAGAAAGACCGATAGACGCTTTGGACAAGGCGAAGGGAAAGAAAGTGATGGTAAAGCTCAAGAACGGCGATGAGATAAGCGGGATACTGAAAGCTTTGGACCTTCATCTGAACCTTTGGTTGGATGAGGCAGAGATCCAGAAGAACGACACCAAGATTAAGCTTGGAACGCTCTTGGTAAGGGGAGACACGATAGTCTATGCCTCGCCTGTTTCGGTTTAACGCTTAAATTCCAGGCTGGATAAAAATTTTCTAGTGGGATTATGGCAAAGGGAACGCCCTCGATGGGCAAGAAGCACAAGGTGACCCACATCAGATGCAGGAGATGTGGGAGGACCGCTTACAACCTGAAGACGAAGGTCTGTGCTGCCTGCGGCTATGGCAAGAGCAGCAAGATAAGAAAATATTCTTGGATGACCCACGACTGGACAAGGAAGAAAAGGACGTACTGAGCTATTTTTAAGTTGAGAAGATATTATAAAAACAGGAAATAAAATAAGGCAGGTGCATCGCATTAAACGATTTGATTCTAACCGAAGATCTGAAGGAAGAGCTTAGGGAACCTCTCGGTAAGCTTTATTGTTCTATTTATGAAATTGTTATTCCTGAAGGCAGAAAATTGGTGACAGTTGGGGACAGAGTTAGCTATAACTGTATAACAACTGAGCTGAAGCCCTCCCTTTTGGTGTACGATGGGAGAGAAAAAAGAGAATTTACTGATTCTGAAACAAGATTAGTTCTAGATAGCTACGCTGACATAAGACACATTGTCCTCAATCCGTCTGGAATGATTACGAAAGAACTACAAAAAATGATAAAAAAATCTTTGTCATATAAAGCGGCATGCGCAATTTTTATAAACGGGGAAGACGATTTGGCAGCCTTTCAAATTTTTCTGGATTATCCGCTTGGAACGGTTGTTTTGTATGGGCAGCAAGACAAAGGAATAGTTTTTGTTGAAATAGACGAAAACATAAAAAATAAATGTAAGGAGTTACGAAGTAAGATGAAAAGGGCCTGAGCTCAACTGGGCCTGTAAGCACATTGTGCCAGGAGGCTCAGCATGGTAGAGCAGCTGACAGAGGGTTGAAGCTTTTATCATCTGAGAAAAAGCTTTGATGAAAAGATGAGAGAAACCAGTTGGTCCGGGGTTCAAATCCCCGCAGGCCCATATTTGCATTGGAGAGTATGTCTAGATGGTCAGCTTGCACTCGTTGATACAATTTGTCAGAGGATTGAGTTATTTAGGTGCGTTCCTGTCAGGATTCTTGGGTTCAAGCTCATTGTTCATTGCAATATTTCCGTCTTACGTGGTTGTTACTTTGCTTGCAACCCAGTTGAACCCGGTTGCGGTCGGTGTTCTGGCCGGGATTGGCGCCGGCCTGGGGCAGTACCTGCATTATTATATTGGGCTGGGTGGGAGGGTTCTGCTACCCAAGAAATACAAGAAAAAGGTTGACAGATGGAAGGACAGGCTCAAGAGGTATGGCCTGATACTGGTCTTTGTGTTTGCCGCCACTCCCCTGACGCCCGACGACTTGATCTGGATACCGTTGGGCTTGATGAAGTACCCCAAGCTCAAGGCATTGATTGCCGCTGTGGCTGGAAAAATCTTGCTCAACCTTCTTTACGCCTTCGCCGGCTATTATGGTTGGAAATTCCTGGCGTCAAACCTCAACCTGCCTCTTTAGTCAATAGAATCTTATTTGGGGGAAAGACAACCGAGCAGTTGCTTTTTGGATATGACACCTTTCCGCAAAACTTTTATTTCGTTCTCAGAGACGTCTACAACAGTGGAGGGCTTGCCGTATCTGCACCGTCCGGCATCCAGCACCAAATCGACCCTGTCACCGACTTGTTCAATAGCTTCCTTGGCAGTAATCGGGTCTTTGCCACCGGACAGATTGGCAGATGTGGCTGTTAGTGGGAATTTCGTCCCTTGTAATATTTCTTGGGCTATCTGGTTCTCGGGTATTCTTACACCAATTTTATCCTTTCCCAAAAACCGGTCTAGTTCATTTTTGGCCGACAAAATAATGGTCAGTGGCCCTGGCAAAAAATTTTCCGCCAATTTTCTTGCTAAGGGACTGACAATCACGAGCCTTTCTGCGTCATCCATGCTTCTGAAAGCTATCGAAGAAGGCTTGCTCAAGTCCCTATTTTTTATCTCGAAAACTCTTTGCACCGCCTGGGAATCAAACACGTTTGCACCAAGGCCGTATACAGTCTCGGTCGGATAAACCACCACGCCGCCAGTCTGTAATATCTTCACAGCCTCGTCGATGATTTCCTCTTCAATACGGCCTGCTCTTATCTTTAAAACCTTCATTAATTTAAATAAGAAGTCAAATCTATAAAATTTGTGATAACAAAAGAAATTAATAATGTGGAGGGCCCATAGCTCATGTGATGATGAATCACGGCAAAGCATGGTAGAGCAGCTGACAATTTGGTTGAAGCTCTTAACATTGCAGAAAGAAACCAGTTGGTCGAGGGTTCAAATCCCTCTGGGCCCATTTTTAATTACTCTATTCCCAACATTTTATCTATAGCCTTTTTTGCTTTAGTGCTCACGCTCTTGGGAACAGTGACTCGATTTTTCATCTCCTCCAAAGCAGACAGTACGCTCTTTAATGTCGTTAACTTCATCGTTCCGCAAACGGCATTGACAGGGTAAAACCTTTTGTCCGGATTTTCCTTCTTCATTCTGTATATCAATCCGTTTTCGGTCCCGACGATAAATTCCTTGGACTTGGAATCCTTCACATATTTTGTCATCTGTGATGTGCTTCCGACGTAATCCGCAAAACGTATGACATCCTGGTTACACTCAGGATGAGCCATAACTTTTGCTTTCGGGTGCTTTCTTTTCAGTTTTTTTATTTTTCCAGCTTTGATGTTTTTGTGAACATAGCAGTGACCCGGCCATAGTATAACATCCTTGTCTGTTCTAGAAGCGACAAAAGAACCCAGATTTTTGTCAGGAACAAACAATACCTGTTTTCCTTTCAAAGAGTTTACAACCTCGACTGCGTTTGCGGAAGTACAACAGATATCACTCTTCGCCTTAACATCGGCCGAGCTATTTACGTAACTTACAACAACAGCATTTGGGTATTCCTTCTTTTTGAGTACCAACTGTCCTGCCGTGGCCATGTCGGCCAGAGGACAGCTGGCATCTTTTTCAGGCAATAGAACTATCCTGTCGGGATTCAAGACAGCTGCGGTCTCGGCCATAAACCTCACGCCGCAGAAAACTATGATGTCAGCCTTTGTGTCCAAAGCCTTTCTGCTCAGTTCCAGAGAGTCGCCCACGAAATCAGCTATGTCCTGTACTTCCTTCCTTTGGTAGACATGGGCAAGAATCACGGCGTTTCTTTCCTTTTTCAATTCCTCGATTCTCTTCTTGATGTCAGCCGTTTTCATCATTTCAGCCAGCGGTCTTTCGTTAATTGAATTCATCATTCAGGTAAATCCAGAATATAAAGCTCTCTGATTAGATAATTTATAAACCACAGAGCATCTCTCTCGTAATCATAAAACACATCGGTATGACCCACATCAATATAGCCGCTTGGTTTGAGCTGTATAAGTTTTCTATTAAATTCGTCTGCATCGATTCTCACTCTTCTGTAGTGCGGGTTCAAAACGTAATCTTCGATTCTCCCCACCTTGAACGAACCGTTCATTCTCCTCACATGGTAATAGGTTTTTCTAAAAATTTCCTTCCTCTCTTCGCTCATACATATCATATCATAGCAAACACACTTAAATTTTTGCCTTTAAAGTGAAAAAAATGGCTGATAAGAAGATTTAAATACTGATTTTTCATGTTTTTTGTTCTTCAAAATGGAATTCAAATATTTAAATTTTAATGACGGTTAAATAATAGGTAAGATGTACACAGTCGGTTTGTATACTCCAAAAATAACGACGTTTCCCTGCTACAGAAAGTCATACGACAGCATGATAGACCTCGTCAAGGAGAGGGTGAAGGAGCATGTTCTCAATGACAGCACTTTCGTGCTGGATATAAACCACGCAGACGGCGACGCAGCAGGAAGCATTTTGCAATTCGCCCTTGCGCTGGACGAGATTGGCAAGAAGGATTATTTTATCAACATTTTCAACGGCACGCACCATCTGACCTTCGCCACATCCATCCTGCCGCAATCAATCATAGCCGGAGAGTTGGAGAAGGGGAGGAGTGTCGCGTACATCACAACTGACAACACTCCATGGGCCCCGTTCTTCAACCAGACCAAAAATTTTTACAAGAAGCTGCCGGACGAACAGAAGAAGAAGCTGGAATTGATAATCATGGACCACCACGCCTGGATGGAGTCCGACAAAATCGGGAGCATGTCCGCATTCCAAGAGGGTGACCTGAAGGAAACGCCGCAGACCACTTACATCAACGCGGGCTGGGAGAAGGATGTGGTCGAGACCTGGTGGAAGACACCGAGCATAAGGTGCGCAAGCGAGATTGCTTTCGACGTAAACAGGAAGCTGATGCAGGATCTTTACCCGGATAAGGTGGACCTTTTCACCCAGCAGGCCGCCATACCGCTGTTGGTCGGCACGAATACAGACATGCGGACAAAGGACGCCGTCGAGAATTATGCAAGCATCGACAGGAAGATTTATGATGCCATAAAAAAGGTCAGCACCCCGAAGCTCATGGAGAAATACAGGGGGGAGATAACCGCAATGGACAAGTTCATCAACATCGCCAACGGTGCCATAAGGGTGAGCGGAGGTTTGATAGACAGGCCGAATTACGAGATTATGGAAGAGGAGCAGATCTACAATTATCCGACGCACAGGATAATGAACGATGTGGCCCGCTCGCTCTATTTCGCAGCCAATCACAGGAATCCGCTAGCGCTCGTCATGGACCCGTCGCAGATAGGTCTTCCGAACAACTCGCCGATAAACAGCATCCTTGGTCTGGACAAGACGCATGAAAAAGTTAAAACAGGCATAAGGTCGTCTTTTTTGAGATGGGAGTACAGGGGGTACGTTCTGAGGGATGATGC
>Ga0315308_1001580_pt1 | contig 13034 bp, 13 predicted proteins | sample TDP3_MG_FD_203078 | JGI IMG/M metagenome (GOLD analysis project Ga0315308, IMG submission 203078) | Freshwater sediment microbial communities from Lake Towuti, South Sulawesi, Indonesia - TDP3 | ecosystem: Environmental > Aquatic > Freshwater > Lake > Sediment | place: Indonesia: South Sulawesi... | reverse complement strand
TGGCACAGAAACGCAGAGGCATATACATCGACGTCGGAGAAAGAGTATCCGACTACGTAAGCGACATAATGGAAGGCGTAACCGAGGGAATAAGAGGCGAACTCGAAAAATCCATATTCATCACACCGCACACACGAGAAATCAAAATCTACCGCAGAGGCCGCGAAGAACACGAACGCCCCGAAGAAGTCGAAAAACCAGACCTGAACAAAGCAGCAAACATGATGAGCGCCCTAGGCCAAGAACACAGGCTCAAAATCCTCAGTGAACTCATGACAGGCGGCAAATACATAAGCGACCTACAAAACGTCCTGCCTGAAATCACAGCCAGCACACTCAGTAGCCACCTAGACGTGTTGCAGGAAGCTGGCCTAGTTGTGCAAGAACGAGTACGCGGACGCTACCTAATCACGATACCAGGGCGCATGGCCTACAAAATGGCCAACATCATAGCCAGACAACACGACAAACACGCCGAATAGAAGGGAAACACCGAATGTTTCGCTCGAACATGCAGCTCGGAAACCTACCCCAAAAACTCACACAAGACTCAACACTTCTACAAAACGAAAAATGCATCATCAAAGCAACTGCGGGCACTCTGACTCTGCCAATCATGATCGACAATATGACCCGCGGCCACATTTTCGTCGGCAGAGGGCAGCTCACACTCGACGCCATAATCGAAACAGCTCGCGGCGCAGTGGGCGAATCCATAATCAAAGACTTGACACAGCCCTTCATCATGCTCGGCGAAAGCCAAAAGCTTACACAAAACCTCACACCGGCCACAACTGAAGACCTAGCACACAACGGATACGCAAGCGCAGACGAGTTGCTAAAAACTGCAAGCAACACGCTGGAGCGACTTGCTCACAAGCGTCATGTACACTTCGGCACCGATCCAGACGCACACATTTTTGCCTTCCTCACTGACCAAGACAAGCTAGACATCCTGGTCGCAAAAGGAGACAGACTGGTCTACAAATCAGAAGACAAGGTCTACATCTCCAAGAACAAAGCCGAAAGTGTCGCCATTGGTCAAGGACAGATCTTCGTGGCTAGAAAGGGCAAAACTGTAGTAATCGACAAAGACAACATCTTCGTCGACAGAAGCGGCGAACCCTAACCTAACCTGTCCAACTAAGCCTTGCCAAGCCACTGCTCTAGAGTTGTGGCGCCCTTAACCTTTTTAATGCCCGTGGTCATCTTCTCCAGCGCCTTCCAGACCCTCTGCTCATCAAAATCTCGTTCGCCGCACATGAATTCGACCACTCCGTCCACATCTGGTGCACGCCAAGCCAAAGGATAATCGTCTGTAACCCTCGGGTGCAGAAAGATTTCGCGTATACGTTGAGGTTCAACAGGAAACTCTGCCCCTTTCAGCGTGGGCAAAACCTTCTCTAAGGTTCCGTGCTCTCTGATCAGCTGTAGCGCTGTCTTGGGTCCGATGCCCTTGACGCCGTCCGGATTGAAGTCTGTGCCCACAAGTATGCCAATGTCGATCAACTGCTCAAGTGTGATGCCCAACTCATTCAGGACCTTGTCGAGATCGACCACCTCGGGCACAACCTCAACGTAGACATTTTTTCTCGGCAGTTTTCTGCGTCCACTTATAGTTACGTTTCTTATGAGCCTGGGTGCGCCGAAGAGCAGGCTATCGTAGTCTTGGCTGGCGCAGAGGTCGGTGTCGCCTTTCTTTGTTAGGTGTGCGGCTTGGGCTTCACCTTCGCTGGGCGCCTGAATCCATGGTATGCCTAATAGTTTGAGAAGGCGTTTGGCGTCGTCTGCCATGTAGTCCTTGAGCCGAGATGTCATTTGGGCGTACATGCGAGCTTCTTCAACCTTGCCCTCCTGCAGGGCTCTTTCGTATTTCACCAAGGCTTCCTCTTTGACTCTGGCTCGGCGTTTGATCTCTACTTCCTTGAGGGCAGGTGGTGCTCCGTCGAAGACGTAGACCGCCTTCATGCCCATTTCCACTAGGTTTGAGGTGCGGTAGAGCAAACCGCTCAGGTGACTTGTGATTCTTCCAGAATGATCTTTGAGGGGAGTTCCGTCAGGCTGGCGAATGATGGCTAGAAACTGATACAGTGCGTTGTAGGCGTCTATGGCGATTGACTTGCCGCTGAGATTCGTAAGTTCAACTGTGGTCTTGGGAACAAGATCGCGCAGATTGACGCCCAAAACGGTTCACGCCATCCTAACAGAATAGGCGCGTTCATTTAAAGCGTTGATGCTCCGACGGCAGTCATAGTATATATATCTGGGCCCTGCATAAGATAAGCAAACTCACTTGCGAGGCCTAGAAACTATGACCGAAGGAGCACCAAACACTCCAACCATGCCCACATGTACGTCATGCCACAAAATAATTGCGCCAGGAACCGAAGCCACGAAGTTTCAGTGCCCAAACTGTGGCGAGATTACGATTTGGCGCGACGGTCGATGTCGAAAGTTTGGAAGACCGTACAAATGCCCCAAATGCGGCTTCCAAGGACCCTAGCGTTATCTGAGTTTTGGCAATACGTTTTCTGCGAAGAGTTTGAAATCTTCAAGATCTAGAAATCCTGACGTAAAGAGGCTTACACCCTTTTCGATGTACCTTCTCATAGCTTGTATGCACTCCTCAGGGGTTCCGGTAACAGGTCCGATTCGCTTCTCATATTCATCTAGAGCCATTCCTGCCCTCTGAGCTCGCAGCTTGATCTTGCCCTCGATCTCCTCGTCAGTGAAGCCAACGATGGGAACCACGCTTATTCCCTTCTTGATCTCGTCATAGTCTCTGTTAACGCTCTCACAGTGTCTTCTTAAGATGCCTAACTTCTTGTCCAATTCCTCTTCTGACGGATTGAAGGCGCAGTGGCTTATGTCGGCGTATTTGGCAGCTATTCGAAGCGTCTTCTTTTCCCCTCCACCTCCAACCATGATTGGCGGCGGTCTCTGCACCGGAAACGGAGAGTTCAGAGCATTCTCCGCATGGTACAGTTTGCCTTTGAAGGTTGTGCGCTCATTCGTAAACATGCTGCGGCAGATCTGTATCACTTCTTCGAGGCCGGTCATGCGTTCCTTCACTTGGGGGAATCGTCCAAAGAAGCCCTCGAACTCTTTCTGGTGCCAACCCGCTCCTATGCCAAAGATCAATCTTCCGTTTGAGATTATGTCGATTGTTGTGGCCATTTTTGCCAGAACGGTTGGTGGCCTGTAATAGTAGCATGACTAGAGGTCCTAAGCGAATTCTGCTTGTTACAGCAGCTAACCCAGCAAGTGTTGACCAGCATTCTAAGGGGTGTTTGTCCGGACCATCGGGCTGCATCATGTTCATGAAATGGTCGGTGACGGTAAACAGGTCGAAGCCTAATTTTTCCGCCCATAGACACAGATCCTTTATCTCTTGAAAGTTGCGTCCTTCTGGCGGGACGTGAACTCCAAAGACGATGCCTTTCAGCGACAACTGTAAATCCTTACACATATTTGGTCGACTGATATTTGAACTTTGCACGACCATACTGCTTAAATGCGGGTTTGATGGGACATAGACAATGCAAGGTGCGAACGAGATGTCGAAGATGCTTGTCTCAATGAAGATTTTCCCTGAGGACATCACCGTCGACTTTGAGCAACTCAAGCTGAGGGTTGAGAAGTCGATACCGCAGAACTCGAAGATCATTCGGTTTAACGAAGAACCCATAGCTTTTGGTTTAAAGGCCTTGATTGTGCACGTGGTTATCCCCGAAGAAAAGCAGGATGAGTTGGAGAAGGTGGAGAATGGCATTCGCCAGATTTCGGGTGTGAGCAACGTGGAGACTTTTATGATGCAGCGATGGTAGCTGAACCCGGCGAACTTGGAATTTAAGCTTAAATAATAGGAATCGCTTTTCGGATATAGAAAGTTTGCATTGTTGAAGTGATTATTATGAGTGAGATGCAGCTTCGTGTGGGTGATGCTCGTCAACGAGACGTTGGAAGAGGCATAGCGCGTATTGATCAGAAGACTATGCAGAAGCTTGGTCTCTCAGCCGGCGACGTGATCGAGATTGCTGGGAAGCGTACAACAGCTGCCATTGCTTGGCCAGCTTACTCGGAAGATCAAGATCGAGGCATCATCAGAATTGATGGGTACACACGGAAGAACGCAGGCGTTGCTATAAACGAATATGTAGTTGTTAAGCCTGCAAAAGTGAAGGACGCGGCTAACGTTGTTTTGGCGCCTGTTGACATGCGCTTGAACGTTGATGAAGACTTCACGAACTTTGTCAAGAATAGACTCATGGAGCGCACGTTTGTCGAGGGCGACACAACGCTTGTGATGATGCTTGGTCATGCCATCCCATTCAACGTGACTAAGACGCGTCCCCATGGAATTGTCCGCATAACGTATGAGACCAATCTTCAGATTCTTAACGAGCCTGTGCCTGAGGCTAAAGTGGGTGTCCCTCGCACGACATACGAGGACATCGGGGGATTGCAGGATGAGATTCAGCGCATACGTGAGATGGTTGAGTTGCCGCTGAGGCATCCGGAGATCTTTCAGAGGCTTGGGATAGAGCCGCCTAAAGGCGTTTTGCTACATGGTCCACCTGGATGCGGCAAAACTCTGCTTGCACGGGCTGTTGCGAACGAGTCAGAGGCCAACTTCTTTTCGATAAACGGGCCTGAAATCATGAGCAAGTTTTATGGAGAATCTGAAGCGCGTCTGCGTGAGATTTTTCAGCAGGCTCAGCAGAATTCGCCCAGCATAATCTTCATAGATGAGTTGGACGCTATCGCGCCGAAGAGGGAGGAAGTGACAGGCGAAGTCGAGCGGCGTGTTGTGGCTCAACTGTTGGCATTGATGGATGGGTTGAGTGGAAGAGGAAACGTTATAGTCATAGGTGCTACCAATAGGCCGGGTGCATTGGATCCTGCGTTGCGTAGACCTGGGCGTTTTGACCGAGAGATTGAGATCGGTGTGCCTGACAAGCAGGGTCGATACGAGATTTTGCAGATTCACACACGTGGCATGCCACTGGCGCAAGATGTGGACTTGAAGAAATTGTCTGAGATGTCTCATGGCTACACGGGTGCCGACTTGGCGTCTCTGGCTAGGGAAACTGCCATGAAGGCGTTGAGGCGGTACTTGCCCAGGATCAATTTGGAGGAGGAGCGGATTCCGCCTAGTGTGCTGGAGGAGATGGAGGTGCGCATGGAGGACTTCATCAACGCCTACAAAGAGATTACGCCCACTGCTATGAGGGAGGTTTACATTGAGGTGCCTACGGTTCATTGGACTGACGTCGGCGGTTTGGAAGAGGTTAAGCAGGAGTTGCGGGAGGCTGTTGAGTGGCCGTTAAAGAACCCCGAAATTTTCGAGCGCATGGGAATACGTGCGCCTAAGGGAATCATGCTCTTTGGACCGCCTGGCTGCGGCAAAACATTGCTAGCCAGGGCTGTGGCAACTGAAAGTGAGGCCAACTTCATTACCATCAAAGGTCCAGAAGTGTTCTCCAAGTGGGTTGGTGAGTCCGAGAAGGCCATTCGAGAGGTTTTTAGAAAGGCCCGCATGGCTGCTCCAGCCGTGATTTTCTTTGACGAGTTTGATTCACTTGTGCCTCGGCGTGGTTTGGGCTACGGTGACAGTGGCGTCAGTGAGCGAGTGATCAGTCAGCTGTTGACCGAGATGGATGGCATCATGACCCTTGAAGACGTTGTAATAATCGCCGCCACAAACCGACCTGACATAGTCGATCCGGCAATGCTCAGACCTGGCAGGTTTGACCGCTTGATCTACGTTCCTGAACCTGACGAAAACGCGCGATATGAGATTTTCAAGTTGTACACCAAGGGCATGCCGTTGTCTAAGGATATCGACTTGAAAAGTTTGGCTGCCGCAACCAAAATGTATTCAGGCGCTGACATTGAGGCCTTTTGCAGGGAAGCCGCTATGAACGCGTTACGCAGGGACGTCAAATCTAGTGAAGTTGGGGCTGACAACTTTCAGAAAGCAACAGAAAAGATTGGCCCAAGCATCCTGCCTGATATGGAGGCTTGGTACAAAACCTTTATGAGACAGGTCAGGAAGGTGCAGAAGCCTACGACACCTGTGGCTTAGCAGAAACCATGAGGAGAAGAGTTGTTTGGCTGTCAAAACTTGGCGACCTCATCCATTGGATTTGACCATAGTTGAGGTGCTTGAGAAGAAGGGCGCTATGACTGATGAGGAATTGTTCGATCTGCTTAAGGAGACTCATGAGGACTTGGGCTTCGGAGCGTTGAATAAAACGTTGATGAAGATGGAAGTTGAGGGCAAGGTCTATGTGTCTTCTCTGACGCGGGGCAAACGGCGGGTTGAACTCGTGAAACGCAAGGGATAGTCGCAATAGCTGAAGTAGTTCTCTTTTTCTTTGTTTGCAGGTAAGAGTTAATTCAGAGAAGCGTTTAGAGATTTTGAGGCCTGTGAGAGCGGGGGTTGCCAAGCTAGGTCAAAGGCGTGGGCTTCAGGAGCCCATCCCGTAGGGGTTCGTGGGTTCGAATCCCACCCCCCGCACCATTGAGGGCTCTCTATCTATTAGTATAAGTGCTGGAAAATTTTTGAGGCTGGATTGAGTGTGTTCTGCTTGTGTTTTGTGGTTTGTTTTTGTTTGTGGTTGGGTTTTGGGTTCTGTTTGAGTGTGGTTCGGGGCACTTTCAATGTTGCCAAAAGCCACCTTCAATGTTGTTAAAAGTGACCTTTCAATGTTGCTTGTGCGTGTGAGTGATTTTTGAAGAAGGTTGTCAACGGCGCCTTTAGCCTTCTTCTACTTGGGCACTGATGCTTTTGGTGTAGCTTCGCATGCGTGAATTCGCCTCTGTTGTTATGGTAAACCATTGCTGTTGCGGACTTGTTTTGAAACTTGCGAATCGGGTTCGAGTTTGATAATAATTTCCCGCACTAAAGCCAAAAAACCGTGTGGATGAAGAAGTTGACTGGCCCTAAGATCTTCTTCTACTGCCCAAGGAAATGGTGTATCCAATTTTGTGCTTTGTCGAGCGTGATTCTAGTCGAAGTCGAATATTGTTCTTCCCTTTGAAAAACTCATGACGAATCTACAGTTTCTGCAGATCATCATGACGATTTTATGGGCTGTGAAACCCCATCTGCTATCCATTTTTCCTTCCTGCTTCTCGAAATCTGTGCCCTGACACAGCGGGCAAGTCAATTTTCTTTTTTCCGCCAAACAGACCACTCAATGATGGCATGTTTATGAGTTCATAATTAAGAATTGTGAATATTCAATACAGATTGACATTGTCAAAGCAAACGCAAGTGATAAAAAGATAATACTTAGCTTTGTAGCCAAAACCATCCTGGCCTAGCTAACGTTTGAAGGGATGTGTGTGCCCCCTTAGACATCTTTACTGACATCCCAGCTGAACGCGCGAACATGCTTAGTGCGAGAGACTTTTGTGACGTGCCCTCCTAAGATATTGAAACCATGTAAGCGATGTAGCTAGTCTTTCCAGTCTAGGAGTCTTTTTTCGCCTTCAAGCCCCTTTATGCCAGTGACGTCTTGGGTCACTTCCATTGTTCCGAGATACTTGCTGTCTTTGTCCCGGACTGCGAAGTATCGTATGTGAATTAGCTTGTTGTCCATGTTTATCCAGAACTCAGCGACGTCTTTTTCGCCTTTCTTGAAGCTTTCCAAAATTTTGTTGACAATGTGGACACTCTTTTGCGGGTGGCACTGCTGAACCTTTCTGCCGAGCACAGCCTTTGTCCGCATGAAGATCTCTGACTTGCTGAAGTACCTTACAGTGTCATCTTTGTCGACGAAGGTGATGTCCAACGGTAGAGTCTTTAACAAAGCTTCAAGCTCATGGTCTGAGAGCGTTCCCGTTTCAAACTTTAATAGGCCAGCTTGTAATTCTGCTGGAACGGCTTCTGGCTTCTGCATTTCGGCTTTGGCCGCTTCTGACCCTGCTATAAGGTATTGTGGTGTGAAGCGGCAGTAACCGATTGAGTCAAACTCTCTTCTGACCTCTGCCCACTCTTCCTCTGTGAAAATCTTCAGAGCCATTGGTAACAGAATGTTGTTTTCTTTGAAGAAATGGCTTGAGAGGAGCTTGCCCAGAGACTGAGCCGCACTGCCGACTTGCTTTCTAAAGTCTTCAAGGCTCATTGAACCGTAGTCGTTGATTAAGTTGGTGAAGCGTTTCTTTTCCTCTCGAATTCGATTGTGTTCAATCCACATTATGGCTGGAGGTTCTTTCACTCCGTGTTTTTCCAGAATCGGGAACAGCACGTTTTCCTCTCTTAGGTAATGTTTCTCTGAGTCGACGAAGTCTTCAGCCGCATGCTTTAAATGGGCCATATCTTCAGGTGCATCAACGAAATCCCTTGCCTTCTGAAGGCCATCCAGCGCCATCTTGGCCATCTCAACAAGCTGCAGCATGACCTTGTGCTCCTCCATCAGAATGTTAACCGGATTTTCAGTGGGCACCTGCGGCTTCTGCTGTTCTAGCTGTTCTTGAAAAACCAGCAGGTGAACATCACAGAGCCTATGCAGCTCTTCTCTGGGCAAGCCTTCCTCGACCAGTTCCTGTTCAATCTTGGCAATTTCCATCGGGCTTACAGTTCCCAAAACCTGCTTAAACTTCTCTTTCAGGTCTTGAGGCGCCGCTCCAGAATGCAGCTGCCTAAGCATTTCCTTTAACATCCTTTTCTTGTCTTCGCCCAACCCAAAATCCATCCTTCACACCAAGTCGTAAGACCGCCATGCTGACTTTAGAACGAGAGCACCTTTTGGCTTTCTTTCACCCACTGAGCTAGGTCACCGGTAGTTGTTCCTATTCGAACGCCTTCGATTAGGTCGTCTTGGGTCAATCCTCTGGCGTTGATGCATGTGCGACAGGCGACAACTCGGACTCCGTGGTCAACTAGGTCTTTCAGCATTTTCTCTAAGTTGTAGTAGCCTTCTGGGGGTTTCTGGCCCTTCTTTGCTATTGTCACGGCGTCTCCGAGGAGAAACACGTTTACTTTCATTCCGATGGTAGCGGTGAGCAGTGCTTTGGTCAGTCTGAAGGCGTTCCACACTTTTTCGTCTCCATAAGGCGCTGTGTTGAGAATTATTGTGGTTGTTTCCAAATTTGCACCTCTTTTTATCGATCTTTTTCGGGAATCTTACCGAATTTGCTATGTGGTTTAATTCGTTTTCGGTAGCGTGCAAAAGCTGTGTGAAGAGAGCGGCTTCGCAAGATTAAAGTGGCATCAGGTTTCAATAGCGAGGTAAACCTGAGCATAAGTGGTGAATGTATGATGAGCAAAAATCCTGCTGAAGAGCGAGTAAGACGGTTTCAAGAGCTGATGTGGAAGAACGGCATAGACGCCGTCATGATCAGGAACCTCTACAGCTTCACCTATTTCACGGGAACACAATGGTGGCAGCCGTCTGTTCTCATACCTAGGAAAGGCGAGCCAACTATCTTTGTGTTTCAAGATGAGGCTGGGGAGCTTAGGGAGAAAACATGGATCACAAACATTCTGGGCTACAGAAAGATCGAGGAACTCATGAGGGCAGTAGTTGATTCAATACGCAAGCTCGGTGCCCAAACAGTAGGCTTCGACGTTGACATAGACACTTCTGCGCTACTTTACGAGCAGTTCAAGGCCATGCACCCGCATCACAAAATAGTTGATGTTCATGGCCTGATTATGCAACTCAGAATGGTCAAAGACCAGACGGAGATAGAAAACATCCGAAAAGCATCGGAATGCGCGCAAAGCGCCCTAGAGGCAGCCATCAAAGCTGTTCAAGCTGGCGCAACGGAAACGGCAATCGCTGGTGAAGCCCAGCTTGCAGCAAGAAAGAAAGGAGCTGGGAACGTTCTAGCCTACGTCAACGCTGGCAGACCGCGAGTGCACGCGCATCCTAGAAACAAGGAGATTAAGGCAGGTGACACTGTCATGATTGATGTCATGCCGTCCTACGGTGGATACTACTCGGACCTATCAGACACGGTCTTCGTTGGAACAGCTACTGGTGAAAAGAAGAACGCGTATCAAGCCTTTCTGAGCGCTAAAGAAGCCTATACTCGAACGCTCAAATCGGAGATACCGTTGGATGAACTTGAGAGAATAGTTCAAGACACGTTCAAGCGGTACGGCGTGGACAGATACTATGTCTATGGTTTCGCTCATGGGGTGGGTCTGCGATTTGAGGAAGACCCAATAACTACGATTGTTGTGGCTGAGAGAAAGCAAAAGACGCTTGAAAACATGGTCTTGAACGTTGGCCATGCACCTCTTTCAGGGATCGAAATCGGCACGGTTAAGCTTGAAGACACTGTTCTAGTCAAGAAAGAAGGCGCAGAAAGCCTGACTACGTTCAAAAGGGAGTTGCGAGTCGTGTGAAGAAAGATTATATGGTTCTCTGTCCATCTCCCTACAAATCAAAATGAGGTGGAAACATGAGAAAGATGACCGAGGACAACTTGAAAACCGCTTTCGCTGGTGAAAGCCAGGCTCACATGCGCTATCTGATCTTTGCCAACAGGGCGGAGCGAGAGGGCTTTCCAGACGTTGCCAGACTTTTCAAAGCGATATCGCACGCTGAGATGGTTCACGCAACAAACCACTACTTAATGTTAGGCATGGTTCGCGGGTCATCAGACAACCTTCAGGTTGCCATAGATGGCGAGACCTACGAAGTCAAAGAAATGTATCCTGTGTTCAACGCTGTCGCAAAGTTTCAGAAAGAAAAAGGTGCCGAGCAGTCAACCAGCTGGGCTCTTCAAGCCGAAAAGATTCATGCAAGCATGTATCAAAAGGCGAAGCAGGCTGTGGACAGCAAGAAAGACATCGAGCTGGGTCCTGTCTACATATGCGACACGTGCGGCTACACCGTGGAGGGCGAAGCGCCAGATCAATGTCCCATATGTGGCGCCAAGAAGGACAAGTTCCGAAAATTCTAACCCGCAAGCCACAGCTTCTGTTTCCATCTTCAGGAGACGATTGCGCAGTCTTTATATCGCATGGCTAGATGATTATAACGCCACCAGACAACCTGCTGGAGGAAAGCGTCTAGTTGTCGTTTGATGAATCAACCGTCCTCGAGGTCGTTGAAAAGGTCTCAAAAGCCGTGGTCAACATAAACACGGTTCGATTGTTCCATGACTTCTACTATCAGGTTCATCCGGTCCAAGGCATGGGTTCAGGAGTCATAATCGATCCGAAAGGTTACATTATCACCAATAATCACGTCATTGAAGGCGCAGAGAAAATCGATGTGACCTTAGCTTCCAATGAGGTGCTACATGGAAAATTGATAGGAGCCTGCGCCAGCGAAGACATCGCTGTAGTGAAGGTTGATGGCAAAGACCTTCCGGCAGCCGAGCTCGGAGACTCCGAGCAGCTAAGGGTTGGGCAGACCGTCTTCGCCATAGGCAACCCGTTTGGTCTGGCCGGTGGTCCAACAGTAACTAGGGGCGTCATAAGCGCTGTCAGGAGGTCGATTCGATCAGAGAAGGGACTGATAGAAGACTTGGTGCAAACTGACGCCTCGATCAACCCTGGAAACAGCGGTGGGCCACTTGTAGACGTTCATGGCCGAGTTGTTGCCATCAGCACAGCTATTGTGCCTTTCGCGCAGGGCATAGGTTTCGCCATACCGGTCAATGTTGCTAAGCGATGCTCAACAGAGATAGTAACTCACGGCAGAGTAATGAGACCATGGCTAGGAGTAAGCGGCCTCAGCCTAACCCCAGAAATCGCATCCTACTACAACCTGCCAGTTGACAAAGGAGCGCTAATAGCCGAAGTCACTCCGGGCAGCCCAGCCGAAAGGGCTGAAATCGAAAGAGGCGACATAATCATCGGCTTCGAAGACAAAGCCGTCAACAGCATCAACGATTTGGTCAAGGAGATTCAGAAGAGAAAAATCGGCGACAAAGCAAGAGTGCTTCTGCTCAGAGACGGCGAGAAATGGGTAGCAAACATAACCTTAGACAAAGTGCCATGATTACTCAGGTCTGGTCTTAAAGAACCCACCTGAGCAACTTCGGTTTCTCTCGCGTTCAGCCTCTTCGCATACTATAGACTCAGCCTTAGATTCACCATATTTGGCGTCTGAGCAAAGAGACTCACGCTATTGCAGTTTATGAGCCGTGTTGGAATCCGATTTGGCTTGCCACTTAAGTCATTTCTTGAGCTGTACCAAAATGAAGGCATTTTCATCAGGATCTGCAAACTTGGCTGTTCGAGCGCCCCAGCTCTGGTCTTTCGGTTCAGTTAGGAATTTGACACCTTTACCTTTTAGATCTCTGAATGCTTCATCTACATTGTCAACTTGTAGATAAATATCTGGCAGGCCTTTCTTAGCTCCTTTTTCTCCCCCGGGTTCGACAGCTAACATTATGCCACACAAATCAAAGACCGCATAAGTAGCCCACTGAGACCTCTTTCGAAGACCAAGGACGTGCTCGTAAAAAGCGACAGTCTCTTGGAAATTTGACACATGAAAGGTTATGTTCACTGTTTTGATATTCAAGGATTTATCACCGTGATAAAAGCATAGCAGTTTCATGGATTTCTGATTTGCGCTGAAAATCCCGGAAAATCCTATGGCAGCCTAGGATAGTTTCAGACTTGTTCAGACTTTACCTGTTCACCATCTTTTTATGGCCAGAAAAAAGACACACGCTGAGATCAAGTTCTTACAGTGTTTTAGTTCTTGCAAGCAAAAGCTCAAATTTGACGAATGGTGCGCCGTATCCGACCCAGGCATAGTCGTTTTGGGGCGTAGGTTTGCCACATCCAGCGACATAGAGCATCCACTCGCTTGATACGTCAGTGATAGCTTTCAAATAGGCAAGGGCGTTACCTTGTATCTCAGGAGCCACCACAGCCTCTCTTAGTTCACCATTTATTATTCTGTGTGCAATGTTTGGCTTGAAGTGAAAACCTCCCGTTTTATCATCGCTTCTGCCTTCTTTCATACCTTTGACTAAAAGTCCATCTTTAGTGTCGCGAAGAATGTTTTGGTAGGTTCTCTCGCCCGGCAGCATCACGAAGTTGCTCATCC
>Ga0315308_1001577_pt1 | contig 13052 bp, 14 predicted proteins | sample TDP3_MG_FD_203078 | JGI IMG/M metagenome (GOLD analysis project Ga0315308, IMG submission 203078) | Freshwater sediment microbial communities from Lake Towuti, South Sulawesi, Indonesia - TDP3 | ecosystem: Environmental > Aquatic > Freshwater > Lake > Sediment | place: Indonesia: South Sulawesi... | reverse complement strand
ACCACTGGCAAAGTGACCGTCTCACCTACAAGGAGAACTGCCCACAAAAGGTTGAACAACGGGTATATGCACGTTAATGGAACAGCCCGCGCAACACCTATGAGCTTCAAACTCACCATGTACAGGGTGTCACCAAAACCTAAACCAATTATGCCGCTGGCACATGCAAGAAAAACAACCTCTGCAGACAAACTCGTTAAAACCGCAAACTTGCCGATAACAACCAAGAATATGAGTAAAACTGCGCTTGTGCATGATAGCCGCACGATGTTTGCTGAAATGGGCTTCGTCTTTAACAATGCTTCTTTATACAGTATAGCCGCTACAGACCAGCAAATCGCTGCACCTAAAGCCGCAAGTTCTCCCATCATTGTTTCACACAGTTTTCGCAGAGCCTTTAGGGAAAAGATTTTCCTCTAAGCTATTTTAAATAGCTAACGCTCGCATGAGAGTTGAATGGTGTGTGCAGAACGTGCAAATCCATGTTAATTGGGATTCGGCGGTCTCAGCAAGATTTCCAGAACTCTCCATATGCATTGGCACAATCAACAACGTTCGCGTAGAAAAGGAGAACGTGCAAATCCAGAGGCTTAAAAAAGCTGTATATGAAGAAGCCAGAGCCAAATACAACATCGAAACATTAAAAGACAATCCAACAGTAAGGGCCTACAGAGATTTCTATTGGAGGCTTGGAATAGACCCGACCAAAACAAGGCCTTCAGGCGAAGCCTTGCTACGGAGAGTTTTACACGGCGACGAGCTTCCACAAATATCGACGGTTGTGGACACCTATAACTTGGCTTCGATGAGAACAATAATCCCAATAAGTGGATTTGACAAAGACCGCCTAAACCCGCCGTTTCAAATACGCTTCGCAAGAAACGGCGAAGCTTTCATAGGAATAGGCATGAGTAAGCCTATGGCTTTAATGGACAAAATGCTTGTTTTGGCCGATGAAAAACAAGTTTTATGCATCTATCCCTACCGAGACTCGGACTATACCAAGATTAATGACCAGACGCGAAACGTTCTAATAGTTGGGTATGGTGCCCCAGAAATAACCGAAAAACAGCTAAGCGAAGCTGTGGAAACAACCCTTTCATACATTAAGATAGTTTCAGGCGGAGAAATTGAGATGATAAAAGTTTTTAGCTCTACACATAAATAAACAGTGGTGTTAACTGTGTCTTCCCGCGTTAAAATAGAGCAAGCAGCCAGAAAAAAAGAATCCAACATTGTTTTAGCCTTAGACTTTCCCTTTGAAAAACTAGAAAACCGCGGAACCCTTTTCTCTAAAGCAGAGCGAGTTTTAGAAGCTGTGCACCCCTACATTTATGCAGTAAAAGTTAACCACCATCTGGTTCTTCCCCTCGGCACGTTTGATGGCGTTCAAAAACTTGTGAAAACAGCCCATGAATTGGGGCTTATGGCGATAATGGACTGCAAAGTAAACGACATAGGCTCAACAAACCAGGTTATCGCCGAGTATTATTACGCCGCTGGATTCGACGCTCTGATAGCCAACCCTTTTATAGGTTGGGAGGAAGGCTTAAAGCCAATTTTTGATGTTGCCCGTAGATTGCAACGGGGCGTAATTCTCTTAGTCTATATGAGCCACAAAGGAGCAAGCGAAGGTTATGGACAAACAATTTATGATGCTGAAACAGGCGAAAAAACGCAGCAATATGTTTCCTTTGCGAAAAAAGCCTTAAAATGGGAAGCTGACGGCGCTGTTGTTGGCGCGACATACCCAGAAAAAATAAAGGAAGTGCATGAAATACTTGGCGAAAAAACTCCAATATACTCGCCGGGAATAGGTGCCCAAGGCGGAGAGATAAAATCCGCCCTGAAGGCTGGTGCCCGCTACCTTATAGTGGGAAGAGCAATAACGCTTGCGGAAAACCCAGCAGAATCTGCGAAGAAAATCAGAGATTTTGCTAAATCAATGTAAATTAAATCAGAAAATTAAGGAATAATGGTTTTATCTTTCTCTTCTTTCCCATAGTTCCTTTTTCAGCAGGTCTCTAACTGCTGACCTTATGGCCGCGCTCCTGCTAGGATACATATTCGCTCTCACAAGCTCATCTAATCCTTCCAGATAAGCTTCAGGCAACAATACTGTTACAAGTTTCACATCACTTTCCCCCAGACATGTTATGCATATAACATGCTATAAATATAAAATTTAACCAAAACCTCTGATACTAGATGCTATGCTTCGTAGTCCATACCTCTTTTAGCGTGCCCTGAAATGTTTTGTATACATCATCAACGTAGATGATGCGACGGCGAATTCCCTGCTGAACTGTTCCAGCAGCAACTAAAAAGGCGCCTACTACGTCACTTATTGTTGGATCTGGAAACGCGATTAGTGCTAAGCCAAGTTTTATCAGTATTGAGTTGCTTCCTTTACGCCACAACTGCTTTGTTGCTCTCGCTTCTTCAATTGTCCCTTTCATGGTTTGTATTAAGTCCACGTAGCTTTCGTTTAACTCATCTAAAACATTAACCATGGTCTTCATTTCATCGGTCTTCATTTGAGCCGCCCTCAACTTTCTTTAATATAGAAATTGGTGAGCAGAAAAACTTTAATTCCCTAACATTGAACATGTTAGTGTTTCTTTTTTCTGTAATCCATCAGTTTTTAAAGGATAATTTAGAAATTCACCACTCTAGCTTAAGCGGTTTTATTGTTTAGTGGAAATTTTGTGAACTGTAGAAACTGAAACTTTCGCTACAATCGGTATCTGTCAACCTAAATAGTCTATGAGCTATACCATGCGGCGGCAAATCATAAATTGTGAAAACAGTAAATCAATTAACAGTTTAGAAGGGGTGGTGCCTGTATTGGAAACATTCAATCCAAAAAATTTTGTTGAAGCTGAAGTTGAGAAAATAAAGAAGAGCGTCGGCAACGAAAGGGCTTTGGTCGCTGTTTCCGGCGGTGTTGACAGCTCAACATGCGCCGTATTAACGCATAAGGCAATGGGTGAAAACCTTGTTTGTGTAACACTGGATGACGCTTTCATGCGGGAGGGTGAACCGGAACGCGTGGCCGAAATTCTGTCCAAACTGCCTTTAAACGTTCCCACAAAAATAGTCGATGTCCGTGAACGCTTCTTGCAAGCCATGAAGGGCTTAAGGGATGCAGAAGAAAAGCGTAAAATGTTCCGCGAAACCTTTTATCAGGTTCTCGGCGAAACAGCCAAAAAAGAAGACTGCAAAATTTTAGTTCAAGGCACCATACGCGCAGACATTGTAGAAACCGTGGGCGGTGTAAAGACGCAACACAATGTTCTGGAGCAAATGGGCATAAACTCAATGGAACGCTATGGCTTTAAAGTCGTTGAACCTCTCGCGGCATTATACAAGGAACAAGTCAGGATGGTGGCGAGACACCTTGGATTACCAATTGAAATTTCTGAACGACAACCGTTTCCAGGACCAGGCTTATCAGTTCGTGTGGTCGGAGAAATTCGTCCCGATAAGTTAGGAACATTAAAGAAGGCTACAGCCATCGTTGAACGCGAACTAGCTCAACACAAGCCCAGCCAATACTTCGCCGTAATCATCGACAATGAAGAAGCTTTACAGCAATCCCAGATTGCTCGCATCCAAGAAACTGCGGCGCGTTTTCTCAACGTTCCCTCCAGAAATGTTTACGTAAAAATCTTCAGAGACAAAGCTACTGGAGTTGAAGGTGGAAAGCGACGTTATGGCAAAATAGTGGGCATAAAAGTTCAAACCATGAATGGAAAAGTTCATCAAACAACTATTCAGAACCTTGTCTCTCTTCAGGCAAAAATAATTACTGAAAACCCTGCAGTCGCACGAGTTTTTTACGCGGTTAAGGACCTGACGGAGAAAAAACCCTACGTCATAGGCGTACGGTCTGTTCAAACTAAAGATTTCTTGACGGCAAAAGTTTCAGAGATACCGTGGACAACGCTGAACAAGGTTGCAGAAGAAATAATCGAAGAATGTCCTAACGTATCAACAATTTATTATGATGCTTCTCCAAAGCCGCCAGCAACCATCGAAATGGAATAGTCAAAGATATAAAGCTCTCCAAGAATGCTTGTACACTGATGAAAAGCCATGTTCCGTGTAAGAGTAAACAAAATTGAATCTATTCGGGATTTGGACGGCAACCTCGGAAAACGCGTAGAACTTATTGAAGATCGGCAGATTCCGCGGTTTGTGGTTAGGCCGCAGACGGAAGAGGCGAAGATGGTGCAGGATTTACTTCAAGCTTTGCAGCAGCAGTTGCCGATGTTTCCAGCAAGGGCAGAGTTTGCGGTTCCGAAAATAATCTTGTTCCTGACTGAGCAGGAGTATGAGAGTTTAGGCATAGACTTTGATGTAAACCAAGTCTACGAGATAATGCTTGAAAATCAAACCATAACGTTCAAGAAAGCCGCGTAATCTCTTCTCTGATTCGCCTTAAAGCTGAATGTTTCGGATGGAAAGACAATACAAAAATCATGTTCCTTAAAGCCGTATAAATCTCCTGCATGCTGGTTTTTCCGCCCTTGTCACGATAGATTGGGATGGGTTCTTCATCACCGTTTTTGTAATAAACATATATTGGCGTGAATTTCTCCCTAAAAGTGATGATTTCAACATTCAACTCCAACACTTTAGCCATCTTCTCAGCTGCTATACTCACAGATTTTAGTCGCTTTTCACGGAATGTAAAACTTGAGGCATAAACCAACAACTTCCCATTAGAATTCTCCAACATACCAATTCGCCAAAGAGCAACGTTACACAAGTATATTTTAAAACAATCGTTGAAGCAACATAACCAAACTGCGGAGAGAGATAAGTTAAAGTGAAAACTCATAAACCCTTAAAACATAAAAATCAAAAAAGTTGACTGCAAACGGTGAATTCCATGAAGGTTAGAGCCCACGTATTCATAACTGGTGGAGTGCAAGGCGTATTCTTTAGATCAGAAACAAGAAATGAAGCAAAAAAATGTGGTGTAAAAGGCTGGGTTCGCAACCTGCCCGACGGCAGGGTTGAAGCCATTTTTGAAGGCGAAGAAGAAAATGTAAAAGAACTCATAGAGTTCTGCAAGCGTGGACCGCAAGGAGCAAGAGTCACAGGTGTCGATGTTATATGGGAGAATTACACGGGTGAATTTAGAGACTTTGAAATAAGATATGGGTATCATTTCTAGTTTTAGGTGAGAGAAGCTGCAACGTCGCTCTTTAAGGTTTTTTTCTAGGCACTCTAAAATGCGATGCCTTCCCAGCGCTTACGTAGTCTCCACCTATTCCACGCACTACGCTGGCTATTTTGGCGAAGTTTTCTGAACCCAAAAATTGACGCGGCTTTATCATTATATAGTCTTCCTTTTCCTCAAAACTTAAAAGATTCTCCAAATCTTCTGGAAACATCGTTTTGATATCCTCTATTGACTGCGCCCTTTCGTAAACCTTGGGCGTCACAGATGCAGGCGCTGGAGTAGGGGCAACCGCTGGCTGGGCAAGCTGTGAAACAGCCATAGATTTTATGGATATTGAAACTTGCCGGAGGTCTTCGGCAACTCGGTTTAAAACCATAAGAAGCTCATCAATCCTTTCTACAAGCTTTTCAAGGGTCTCTCTTTCTCCGCTCATACGCCTTCTTCCTTCCAAATCCTTAATACTTAACGCATTTATTAATTGTTTGCGATTCGTTTAGTAATCGGAATAAGGTCTGGAGCTGGACGAGAAAGGGAGTCCGCTGTACGTGATTGAGGTTGATGGAAGCCAAAAAAGTGGAAGTGGCACAATCCTTAGATTGTCTGTTGCTTTAGCCGCTATACTTGGGCAGGCACTACACATTTACAACATCAGACAGAATAGACCGCAGCCAGGTTTGAGACCTCAACATTTAGAGGCGGTCTTAACAGCTGCGAGGCTCTGTGACGCCGACTTGGAAGGAGCAGAACTTAACTCACGGGAACTCTGGTTCAAACCCAAAAAGGTGAAAGGCGGGAAAGTTGAAGCTGAGATCGGCACTGCAGGAAGCATTCCGATGCTTCTGATGACTGTGCTGCCCATCTGCACTTTTGCAGAGAATACCGTGCATTTGCATGTCTCAAAAGGCGGAACAGATGTTTCAAATTCCCCAACCATCAATTACATGCGGCATGTGCTTTTGCCAACACTGAAACGCATGGGAATAAAAGCAGCCTTAACAGTTCAAAGGTATGGTTATTATCCCAAAGGCATGGGAGAAGTAACCATGACCGTGGAGCCATGCAAGTCTCTAAAGCCTTCATGTTTAGAAGTTTTTGGCAAACTAAAAGCCGTAAAAGGCGTTTCAGTCTGCACATTCCTCGCCGAAAGAAAGGTTGCAGAACGCCAAGCAAAAGCGGCAAACGACTACCTGAAACAAAAGGCCTATTCGGCAGATATTCAAATAATAGATGATAGATCTAATCCATTGCAGAGGGGCAGTTCCCTTGTTCTCTGGGCTGAGACAGACACAAGCGCAATTTTAGGGGCTGACGCAATCGGCGAAATTAGAAAAACAAGCGAAACTGTTGGAAGGGAGGCTGCTGAAAAGCTCTATGCGGAGATTTCCAATGAGCCTACCCCTACTGTTGATGTGCATTTGGCTGACATGCTAGTTCCCTATGTAGCCTTGACGGAAGGCAGGTCAGTGTACCTAACGCGCACAATTTCAGAACATTTAGAAACAAACATTTGGCTCGCTGAAAAAATCTTAAACGTTAGATTCAACGTTAAAAAAGTGGATGGACTTTACAAGATTGAGAAAGTTAGCTGACTTGTAAAGGCGATGGGGGTCTTGATGAAAGTAAATATAAGAGGAATATGCTCGACAGCCCTCACAAAACTGCTCTTAGATAACGGCTTCGAAATAGTCCAGCCGTCTTTAACAATAAAGAAACGATTTGGGCTTCCGGAGGATTCAGCACCATCGGACCTAAAAATAAAAGACAAGTATGACTTACAGGGAATAAGAGTTCTTGGGACATCTGATGCTGTGGAAACATTTCAGTCCGTTTTACACTCCACATTTGAGGATGTCTTAACCCGAAAGTGGCGGGTTAGTGTTGACGGAATATACAAAGGATCTGTTGTAGAATCAGATGAGTATGCGGCTTACGTTGATATTGGTGGCGTCATGGGAAGACTTCCAAGATCCGAAATTGCAAACATAGACGAGAGGCAAGTTATAGTTCAAGTTGAAAGAAAAAGGATTGGTGCAAAACAGCCAGTTTTAACCACAAATTTGAAGATTGTTGGAAACTACGCCATATTGGCGCAAAAAAGCAAGGTCGGTGTTAGTTTAAAAATTCGTGATTTGAACAAGCGGGCGGAGCTCTATGCTTTAGGGAAAGCGCTTGCGCCAGATGGCTGGGGAATTATTTGGCGTGAGTCTTCAGCAAACCAACCAAAGGAAACATTGGAAAACGAAATAACAAAGCTGGCTGAGAAGGTTAAAATCCTAAATGAAAAGGCGCTTCATGCAGAGGCTCCGACACTTTTAATTGAAGGCTCATATTTCATGGATGTGGAATTTCCATGGTCTTCTAAAAGGAGCCTTGACAAGTTAAGGGCTTCTGCTGCTCAGACTTTGGATGGGCATCACTTATACAAGAGTTGTGGAGGTGAGGTTTCAGCAGCGTTGGAGATGGCTGAGAAACTTTTGGAAGAAGGGCAGAGCAGAAGCGAAGTTGAGGAATTATTCAAAAAGCAAGTTATGTACGAGTTTCCAGAAGCAGGCTCAATAGTGGATATTGAACATGTTAAACTAAGCGGACTTGTTTTCCATCTGGGACAAGCGACGATAGAAGTTTTGGACGATAAGCAAATCAAGTATAGTAGAATGATGCGAAGCAATGGCTTTTATGACGGATTAGGCGTCAAAAAAGAGGCGGGAGACAAAGCAGTAAGCGAAACAAAACCAGGCGAATGGTACATAACAACAAAATACTTCTCACCTAGTGGAGAGTGGAAGGGAACGTACGTAAACTTGAACACTCCAATTGAAGTTTACCCAAATGCAATCCGTTATGTGGATTTAGAAGTTGACGTCTGCATCCAACCAGACGGCAAAGTTAAAATCTTAGACATGGAAAAACTCGAAAAAGCCTTAGAAAAGGTCTTCATAAGCAAAAAACTTTTCGAAATAATTAAAGAAAAAGCTGAGAAAATTGTTTAAATTAGTAATGACACTAATAAAATGAAGCTTTAGTGATTTCATGCCTAAAGAATCTATATGCATAAAAGTTCCAAAGGCTTATGGCGAAAAGGCTATTGTTCTTTCTAATAAACTGGGAATTGTCGATAGGGAACTAGAAATTCAAAGGAACGATGTTTACATTTACATACCGTTAATTCGTCGACTATCAAAAAATGAATCAGAAACGCTTAAAGAACAATTTCCAGACTACGAAGTTTTAACCTATATATTTCCAGAAAGGAAAAAGCGAATAACCACATTTGTTGAATTGCTGGAGAACAAGCTTCCCCCCTATTTATTGGCTAGTTTGCCGCGGGCAATAGACTTTGTCGGAGACATAGCCATAATTGAGATTCCGCCAGAGCTTAACGCATACAAAAGCATTATTGGCGAAGCAGTTCTGAAGGTGCATGAAAACGTGTGGACGGTGCTTGCCAAGGCAGGCGCTGTCAGTGGAACTTATCGACTAAGAGAGTTTAGCATAATCGCTGGGGAACCAAAAACCGAAACAATCCATAAAGAGTATGGCTGCCAATATTATGTGGATCTTGCTAAAGTCTACTTTTCTCCACGCCTTTCAAACGAGCACAACAGGATTGCATCTCTAGTCAAAGAAGGTGAAACAGTTATAGATCTGTTCGCTGGTGTAGGTCCCTTCGCGATACTGATTGCAAAAACTCACGAGAAAGTTAAAGTTTATGCCATAGACATGAACCAATATGCAGTTGAGTTTCTAAAGAAAAACATTAGGCTTAACAGGGTTGAAGGCAAAGTCCATCCAATTTTAGGAGATGCAAAACAAATTGTTGAAGAGAGGCTTTCTGGGGTTGCGGATCGGGTGATTATGAATTTGCCTGAAAAAGCCATGGAATTTGTGGATGCCGCAAGCAAGGCAATAAAGCCAACCGGTGGCATAGTGCATTTTTACAGCTTCGTCAGCGCTTCTGATTCATTAGAAAGTATGGAGCGCCATTTTACAGAGGCTGTGGAAAAGTTTGGAAGAAGAGTGGAAAAAATTCTATTCTATAGACTTGTTCGTGCAACAGCCCCATACGAGTGGCAAGCCGTTTTAGACGTAAAAATCCATTAAACCTTCACTGTTAGCGTGATTTTCACTTTTTGCTTTGAATTTTTCAGTTTTTCCAAAAGTTTCCTTGACAAGTCGCATGCAGCCTTATCAGCTTGAATTGTCAATGTTCGGCCGCAGATGTACTTGCTTTTTCTCATAACTATGTCCGTTGGATGCTTCAAAATTAGCCTTGAGCTTCCAAAAGCATTCACAACATCAGCGGCTTTTCCAGCCTCAATTAAAATTGTTATTTTAGCCTTTTCCTTACGCAAATTCTCCTTGAATTCGGGACTTAAATCCGCTATGGCCTTGTCTGCTGATACCGCAATAATACAATCACCTCTCCTTGATAATTTGGCTTCCTTTGTGATTTCAAGCGTCGATTTATGTGTTGCTCGGATGTTTTTGTGGCCGTAGGCGAGAATAATTTCGGTTGTTTCCATAATGCATAACTCTGATTATTCGAGAACCTCTATTGAATCAACTTTTCCATCGCCGTCCAAATCGAACCCTTGTATGACTGTGGCGAACGTATCCTCACCATGATAACCTTTCAAGGTTTTCTTCCAAAAGTTTGTTAAGGCTAAAACGCACGCTTTTGTGCCTACAGCTTTGTTTCCAGCTAAAAATATAACACGCTTAGTGTTGTCCCATGGATTAACGATCTTCGCTATCAACCCGACAGCATCCGTAGTATAAACATTTGAAGTTTTTCTGGAAACCAAACCGCCGAATAGGAAGCCCTGTTCTGAAGGCTGCATGTTAAACCTTATCGGCAAATACTCATTCAATTCCTGTGTCAGCAAGTTTGTTCCAGGTCCGCCTACAAGTATGAGGTTGTTTTTCTCTTCTTTTTCGGCTTTCACATCAACATCAAGCTTTATCGCGAATTCTTCTGGCATTTTGGCGAATTGCCCCAAAAAGAATGTTAGATAAGAGGCATAATGGCCATCTCTTGCGCTTGTTTTGAATGGCCCGTGAGGTGTTGGGCTACCAACAACTATTTTACCTTCGAATGTGCCGTCTCCTCTTATGAATTCTTTGAAAAATTTTTGGATTTGCTCTTCCATGCTTAAAAGAGAAACTCTTTCTATTGTTCTGTATCCCTTCGGAAGCTCAATTCCAAACGCCGGCGAAACCGCCTTGTAATATTTTGCTGTTGCCCCCTTCTTTTCCTCTTCTCTTGCAACGGTTATGGCTCCCGCCCTTGCCAGTTTCCTTATATGATAATAGACTTTCTGTTCGTGAACGCCCAACTTCTTAGCTATTTCCAAAGGATACATTTCCCTTTCAGAAAGCATAACCAAAATCTTCCAGCTAAGCCTGTTCAAAATCATCTTCAGCTTTTGCGGGTCCTCAATTATCGCAATTTCCTTTACTTTTTGTGTCTTGTCTTCTTCGTGAAGCAGCAGTTTTTTATCCATGGCTTTTCATAGACATAAAGCTATATCCATTATTAATATTTTATTAATGGCAGAAGGGTGTATTAATGAGAATTTTTACATAACCTCGTTCGGTTAAAGCTTCTGTTGACCGAAATTTTAGCTAGAAGAACAGAATTGCAAAATCATCGGGGAAACAGTGATACCTGAATTTCCAAATATTGTTCTGCCGCTTTATAGTCGCCACTTTGTTCGCAATTATCCTGCAAAAAATGAAGCGAAACTTTAAGCAGTTAGAGATAGAATTTTGCATGTAGCCAAGCTTATTGATGATGCAGACAGAATATATATGAGCATAGACTGCGGCCTAAGGACGAGAACATGGGAAATAAGTTTCCAGAAATTGGAAAAATGGTTTTGGGCGCTGAGTTAGCGAGAAAAGTTTTGGAATAAAACATCATTATAAGAATTTCATTAGTACTTTTACCAAAATAAAAGTAATTTCCGTCTAAACTCCACGTTACAACATGGAAATATTTTCAAAAAATTTGTAGAACTGGAATTTTTCTCCTAAAAATGCTTATTAGAGTCGAAAAGACTTGAATAGAGCCTACTGAAGTTAAAACGGGCGATGAGGCTTAGAGATGTGCGGCATCTTTGGTTGCATTTTGAAGGATGGAAACGCCGCGCCTATAATACATGCGGCTTTGGAAAGGCTTGAATATCGTGGCTACGACTCCGTTGGAGAAGCGACCCTATACAACGGTAAGCTCTACATAAAAAAGGATCAGGGAAAAATAGACGAAGTTCATAGAATGCGTAACCTAGATGATCTGCCCGGAAGCCTCGGCATCGGACATACGAGGTGGGCTACGCATGGCGCACCACTAGAGGTTAACGCGCATCCACATGTTGACTGTAGTGAACAAATAGCCATAGTTCACAATGGCATCATAGAGAACTTTGCTGAGCTGAAACTGGAACTGGAAAGCCATGGTCATGTTTTCAAATCCAAAACTGATACAGAAGTAATAGCCCATCTCATTGAGGAAATTTTGAAGACTAATCCTTCCCTAAGCCTTGCTGATGGTATTCTTGAAGCTGTAAAAAGGCTTGACGGTTCATACGCAATTGCCGTAATCTCAACAATGGAACCTGACAAGATAATATGTGCCAGAAATGAAAGCCCCCTAGTTATAGGAGTGAATGAGAACACAATTTATTGCGCGTCCGACATCCCCGCATTTCTACCTCTAACTAATAGAGCAGTTATAGTTGAAGATGGAGAGCTCGTTACACTCTCGCTGGAAGGTTTTGAAATTAAGAAAATCGTTGATTCAAGTCCTGTCTTGCGGGAGCCAAAAGTTATTGATTGGACAGCTGAAATGGCTGTTAAACAGGGCTATCCACATTTTATGCTGAAAGAAATTCATGAACAGCCAGCTACCCTACGGAACACCCTTAGATTGCAAGAACATTATCTAGACTTGATGGCAACTTTTCTCGACCGTGCCCGCGAAGTCTTTCTTGCGGCTTGTGGGACATCCTACCATGCGTGTTTAGCTGCTTCCTACATGTTTTCTAAACTTGCCTTTCTGGCGACTTACCCAGTAATAGCTTCAGAATTTGTTGAACAACATGGCAAATCAGTCAACATCGACAGCACAATTTTGACCGTAAGCCAGTCAGGCGAAACAGCAGACACCTTAGCCGCTGTAAACGTCGCCAGACTAAGAGCAGCAACAGTACTTGGATTAACCAACGTTATCGGCTCAACTTTGACAAGGGTTTCACGGGTTTATATTGGCCAGCAGTCTGGTCCAGAAATAGGGGTGGCGGCAACAAAGACTTTCACATCTCAGCTTTCAGTATTAGCCCAATTAGCCTTAAGACTCGCAAAGAAAAGAGGCAAGGTTTCACAGGATGAGATGGACTTTTTAGCTGAAAAATTGGAGAAGCTGCCAGACATCGTTGAAACAATAATTTGGACACAAGAGGAGAAAGTGAAGCAGATTGCGAAAAAATACAAGGATGCTAAAACATTCTTTTTCTTAGGGCGTGGAATAAGCACAGCCGCAGCCTACGAGGGCAGACTTAAACTCATGGAAATAGCTTATGTGCCGGCCATAGCCTTCCCAGCGGGAGAAAGCAAACATGGACCCATAAGCCTCGTGGAACCCGGTTTCCCGGTGGTGTTCATCTGTCCGAAGGATGAATCCCACAAAACGTTGATTGGTAATATCATGGAGATGAAAGCCAGAGATGCCTCCGTAATCGCGGTTATAGAGGAAGGCGACGAAGAGATTAAGAAGCTGGTTGACGATTTTGTTGAGGTTCCTAAGGGCATTCCTGAGGTTCTATCGCCTATACCCTTTGTCATTCCGTTACAGCTTCTG
>Ga0315308_1001576_pt1 | contig 13053 bp, 15 predicted proteins | sample TDP3_MG_FD_203078 | JGI IMG/M metagenome (GOLD analysis project Ga0315308, IMG submission 203078) | Freshwater sediment microbial communities from Lake Towuti, South Sulawesi, Indonesia - TDP3 | ecosystem: Environmental > Aquatic > Freshwater > Lake > Sediment | place: Indonesia: South Sulawesi... | reverse complement strand
ATTTATTTCGATTTCACTGAAGGAAGGATCAACCCATTTCTATTGCCCAATATTACGATAAGCGAACCAGGTTGGTATCATTTGGAAATTTGGATTGATGTGTTCAATCCTTCCGAGAGAGCCGAGGGGATTATAATATACGTGAGTGAAAATGGGGCCTATTTTATTCCCAGAATGCTTCGCCCATATCTCATACATTGGCCCATCGATATGATCGAGTTTCTAATTACAGATGAGGCCGTACACTTGGGAACTTTCGACTACACATGGGGACCTTGTCCTTTGTATTTATCTGCCCACGAGTACAGGAAATACGCCATGTACATTATTGCCAATTTTGAGGCAGTTAAGCCCGGCATCATTGAGTGTTCTCTCAGGGATACATCGCGATTTGTCCTTGAAATGCTCATAAACAATGCGTTTGAGATAAACACATATGCGAATGTAACCAAAGTGGAAATCTTAGATGAAAATGAAGCAGCAGAATTCCCGAAATTCCCAGAACCACCACAGCATCCCAGCAATTTTGACATAGTTGTTTGCGCAAATGGAACAGGCCCATAACGGATCCATGGTCCCTAGCCATTCTCAAAGTGTTCGGAGCCCATACTTATTTCTATGGACAAACTTAGAAGGGCCAGTCCTCAACACACGCACACAAAATACAAATAGATACAAACGTTGGTTGAACCTGTTTTTAGAGGGGGTGATAAATCCAAGAGACTATAAGGCATCGCATGGTGCTGCGCAAAAAGCCAAAGGTGTTTTTTTTGGTTAGGTATTCGTGTATTCCTTGATAAACTTTATATTCTGGATTTCTCAAGTCATCTCGGGGATTTCATGGCAACAATACTCATAAAAGGACTATCAGAGGACCTGCTCAAAGAACTCAAGAGGCTAAAGGTCGAGTGGAACTGTAAAACTTGGGCCGAACTATTAGCCAAGCTTGTAGAAGCGAAGGAACTAATTCTATTGAGCGAAAAAGAAATGAACGAAGTCAGAGCTGGAGTAAAGCAGTTCCTGAAACTGAGGAACAGAGTTTCAGACAAATGGTCTGGTCCTCCATCAGTTCTTGAAGAGTCTCGAAGGTCAAGAGCCCATGAAAGCAGCTAGACGCACATTAACCCTAGACTCGAATGTTTTCGTAGCCGCTCTAAAGACAGACGAACCTCATAGTGATAAATGCGCGGAAATAGTCCACAAGGTGGCAGACCTATTCTTTTTATCAGAACCCAGCATTATATACCAAGAAGTTTGCGGAACTTTATCAAGACGGGTTGGACTTGATGTGGCAGACGCCGCAAAACAGCAGCTTGACCTCATTATCCACCCGAGACTTTTAGCTCCTTGCAACAAGGCATTCTGCGTTTCCGCATACTGCCTCTGCTCAGAATACGACATATATGCAATTGACGCCCTTTATTTCAGAGCAGCCATGGATAATGGCGCCATTCTTGTCTCTTTGGACAAGGAAGACTTTGTAGACAGAGTAAAGTCCAAAAAGCCTCCTATTGAGGTATATCACGTATCAGATTTTCCCTATTAGCCATTCATCACTAGAAACAGCATCACTTTTTACTCATTAGGTATTCGTGTATGGCTCTTGCAGCCTTTTTCCCAGCTCCCATCGCACTTATCACCGTTGCCTCACCCGTCACAATGTCCCCACCAGCATAAACACCATCAAGACTTGTCTTACCATTTTCATCCGCCACAATCGTACCCCACTTCGTAACCTCTAAGCCTTCAGTCGTCCGCTGAATAATCGGATTAGGAGTTCGCCCAATGGCAATTATGGCCGTATCAGTATCCATGATAAACTCTGAACCCTTAACAGGAACAGGTCTTCGTCTTCCCGACTCGTCTGGAGGCCCAAGCTCCATGCAGATGCATTCCATTTGTTTAACCCATCCCTTGACGTCTCCCATAAACCCCGTCGGAGCAGCCAAAAACTTGCATATTATCCCCTCTTCCTCAGCATTTTCAATCTCTTCCTTTCTCGCTGGCAGCTCCTCTCGGGAACGACGATAAACAATGCAAACTTCCTCAGCACCTAAACGCAAAGCTGAACGAGCAGAATCCATGGCCACGTTGCCGCCGCCAATAACCACCACATGCCTACCAAATCTTATAGGCGTATCATATTCTGGAAAAGCATAAGCCTTCATCAAATTAACCCTAATCAAAAACTCATTAGCAGAATAAATCCCACCAAGATTCTCCCCAGGCACGTTCATAAATGCAGGCAAACCAGCACCAGTGCCAATGAAAACCGCATCATAACCCCTCTCCTTGAGCATCTCGGGAATAGTGTATGTTCTTCCAATAAGATAGCCAAGCTTAAGCTCAGCACCCAACTTCTTAATATAATCAACCTCAGCCTGAACTATGCTCTTTGGCAAACGAAACTCTGGAATACCATAAACCAATACGCCACCAGGAAGATGCAAAGCTTCAAAAATGACAACATCATGCCCAAGCTTTGCCAAATCTGCTGCAACAGTAAGACCAGCAGGGCCAGCGCCAATTACCGCAATCTTTCTTCCCGTCGATGCCGCCTTCTCAGGTATCTTAACGCCCCTTTCTCTCTCCCAATCAGCCAAAAACCTCTCTAACCTTCCAACACTAACTGGATCGCCAACCTTTCCAAGAACACAAAGCTGCTGACACTGCTCCTCCTGTGGACACACACGCCCACAAATTGCTGGCAAAGCATTTTTCTTTTTGATTTCCGCTATTGCGCCTTCATAGTTTCCTTCTCGCAATAACTTGACGAAGGCAGGAATGCAAACTTCCACAGGGCAACCTTGCACACACTGCGGTTTTGGGCATTGAAGACAACGGTTTGCCTCTTCTAGGGCTTGCTCTTCAGTATAACCTAACGCAACCTCGTTGAAGTTTCTTCTACGAACCTCTGGAACCTGTTTCGGCATTGGCGTAACTTCTTTCTTAATTTTTGGCTTAGGTTTACTTTCCGCCACAGCGACAACCTCCAAGCTCCCACAAGAGCGAACTCAAACGCTCTTCAGGAAGAAACAGTCTCTGCCTGTTAATCAACCCGTCAAAATCAACTTGATGCCCATCAAACTCAGGCCCATCCACACACCCGAACTTCATCTTTCCGCCAACCGTAACCCTGCACACACCGCACATCCCCATACCATCAACCATAATAGGCGTCAAAGTTACAACAGTTGGAATGCCAAATGGCTTAGTGATTTCACTCACATTCTTCATCATGACAACCGGTCCCATTGCAACGCAATGGTCAAACTTCTGTTCCTCAAGAATTTTTTTCAAAAAGTCTAAGCCTTTGTAACCTTCAGAGCCATCATCCGTCGCCATGTAAAGCTTGTGGCTTGACTCTTTCATTTCATTCTCAAAGAAGAGCAGTTCCTTTATCCTCGCTCCCATAACAGTGGTAATGGTGTTTCCAGCTTCACGCAACGCCTGAACCTGTAGGAGCATCGGCGCAATCATAACTCCGCCAGCGATACACAAGACTTTGCCAAAATTCTTGATTTCCGAAGGATTTCCAAGAGGCCCAGTAATATTTTCTACATATTCACCTTCCTTTAGACACCCAAGTTGTTTAGTTGTCTTGCCAACTTCATTAAATACAAAAGTTATTGTTCCCTTCTTTGTGTCATACCCAGCAAGAGTAAGCGGTATCCTCTCGCCCTTCTCATCTATGACTGCTATTATGAATTGACCAGGTTTAGCCTTTTCAGCTATTTCTGGAGCGTAAACCTCAAATGACTTAATTTTTGGAGCCAGCTCCATATTGGTTAGGATTTTATACACGTGTTTAAGCCTCCGCTTTCACGAGTTTCAATGGTGGCATGGCAGCGACTTTCCTGCAAAAATCGTCTAATCTCTGGTTAAAATCACCAACGCACCGCGGCGAAGCCTCAAAAAGCTCGAAACGTTGAAGAAAATTCATCTTCTTTAAAGCATCCTTCAGCACAGTCATGTTCCTTTCAGAGATTTCTCTACCCTCTTGGAGTTTACAATCTTCCGCCGAGCAAACAACAGCCATGACACCGTCGAAGCCATTACGCAATGCGTTAACAACGTGAACTGGGTCAAGCGCTTTAAAACATGGAACTTCCAAGGCTATTGCGTTTTTCTTGAAGAGTAAGCTTTCAGATTCATCCAAAGCCGAAAACTCTGACCATTGGCAACAGAAGACTAGAATCACTGGTGATTTGCCTTCGGCTTTTAGCTTTGCAGCTGATTCTCCATATTGGTTTAGAACGCTTTGAAATTCAAAACCTTTGACCTGAATTGCGTGATGTGGGCAAACTAAGGCGCATGCTCCGCAACCCATGCAAGACTCATTGAGTACTTTCGGAGTCGCGAAGGATTCTGCTTCAATTGCTTGATAGGGGCAGATAAAAACGCACTTGTCGCAACCCACACACTCATCTGTTTCGTAAAAAACTTTCCTGGAATATTTTACAACTTTTAAGGCATCGGGCTTGAACCCTAACTGTTCAAGAACCGCTCTACCTAAAAGAAGTCGTCTAGTGTTAATTTTCGTACCTTGCTTGAACCGACAAAATGCGTCCTCACATTGAATTGAAACAATGTTTCTTAAGCCAGACTTCAGGACTTTAAAAACAAATTCTGTTGGAACCCGCCCGGAACAGGGCAAACGCAATGGAATGTAATCCTTTATGTCTAAACCTTGATCTGCCAAAATCTCTTCAACTTCACAAGTTGAGGGAGAATTCCCGCGACACATGAGAACAAGCGTATCGCCCTTAATTTTTTCCTGAAGACTCTTAACATAATCTAGCAAACTCGCATAATCGTAATAAACGATTTCTATTGCCATGACTGGACATGCGCTATAACATATCCCACAGACTTGACACTTCTGCAAATCTATCTCTACTTTCCCCGTCGTCGGATCACGTTTTATAGCTTCGTAAAGACAGATTGAATGACAGATTGAACATTTGCTGCAATAGTCTTGATTGATATTTATTGCAGCAACACACTTTTCACTCATTGTAATTTTTCTCCAAAGTCACTGTCCTTATCAGCATTATGACACGCCTGTTAGTGCCTAGAAGTTTTGAAAAAGGGAATCTGAATGATATAATATTTTTGGAACGTTTTTTATCTTTTGTAATGATATGGTCTTCTAATAAAACCATAAGCTTCCAATGCCGCTGTTATGCCCTGCCCAACTGCCGTTCCAACCTGTTTGACGGGATGAACTGTAACGTCACCCGCCGCATAAACCCCAGCAATGTTTGTTCGCTGCAACATGTCAATCTTAATATAGCCATCTTCATCAATCTCGACCCCGGCTTCTTTGGCCAGTTGACTATTTGGACCTTCCCCGACCTGGACGAAGACGCCGCTGACAGGCAACTCTTCGACCATTCCAGTCTTGTTGTTAAACAATGTAACTTTGTCTACGAGTCTTTCGCCTTTGATTTCCTTCACCTCAGTGTTCCACAGGATTTCAACATTTCTCTTCTCCTTTAAGGCGTTTACAAGGGCTTCTTCAGCTCGGAACTCGTCTCTACGGTGGGCAACTTTGACTTCTAGGGCTAGATCTGCAAGGTATAAGGCTGTAGTCACTGCCGAGTTTCCACCCCCGACAACAAGCACCCGCTTATCTTTGAACAGTGGACCATCGCAAATACCGCAGTAGCTTACGCCTTTCCCCCGAAATTCCTTCTCGCCGGAAACGCCAATTTCATGATAATATGAGCCAGAAGTGATGATGACTGCTTTCGCCTCATAGGTGGTTTTGTTGGTTTTTGCAATTTTCTTTTCGCTCTTGAGGTCCAAGCTCAGCACTTTTTCGAATTCGTGAATTGCCGCACCCGTACTTCTACAATGAGCTACCATCTTTTGCGCTAATTCGATTCCAGTTATGCGCTGAAAACCCAGATAATTTCCAACTAAAGGCGCGTCTGCCGTTGTGCCGCCGGCAATTTTTTCCTCCAAAATCAGCGTTCTTAGCCCGCTTCTTGCTCCATATATTCCAGCAGCTAAACCAGCGGCACCACCACCGATGATAATCAAATCCCAAGATTCCATCGAAACAACCCTTGATCAATTAACCTAGCGGCTGGTTATTTATCATTTCTGAAAATCTTTTACTAACGAGGTAAAAACCATTATGTAGATTTTGCTCTTTGATTAGGCTGAAGGAGTCTCCTGCAATCTTACTCTTCTTAAGGGGCGCGTCTCTGGATATGGTTTAAGCCCTTACATGAAAATTTGACGTTGAATGCATATTCAAATTTCTGTAGGAAGCCATTCTTTTGTCATTTTTCACTTGAACAATTTTTCTTCTTCTTCGTCACGTATACGTAAACTACTGAAGATGGCCACGAAACCGGCTATCAGGAAGTTTACGAGTAATAGAATTAGGGCTGTGCTACGCATAGCTAAAACTACAGTGAGTAAAATCGCCAAAACTATCAATAAAAAGAAAATCACTAGCAGAATTTTTTCTATCAATCCAAACTTGATCACTTGATGTCCTACCTCTTTGCTATAGTTCTAGACGCATCTTTATGTTTAGTTATGAAGTTGTATAAGCTTTACTGAGCAAAAATAATACAGTTGTTAATTGATGTTCTTTGATGCAAGACGAACAGTGTCAGCAAATACTGAACAGCCTCGACTTGGGCCTCATGGTTCAAGTAAAGTTTACGAATGTAAAGTTTCTTATACCGCTGACCAGCATACAAAACATCCAGCTATTTGATGGTGATGCATTTTGAAGATCGAAGATGTTGAGGTAATCGGAGTGGTCGGCGCTGGGACAATGGGTCACGGGATTGCTCAGACTTGCAGCCAGATGGGTTATGTGGTCTATCTCATGGATGTGGACAAACGTATCCTTGAAAAAGCGCTGAGGTTGGTCAAAGAAGGCCCCTTTGGACTCATGAAACTCGTTGAAAAAGGCAAACTCAACCCTAATCAGGTTGACGAGATCATCGGAAGAATCAAAACGACAACCGACTACGACGAGTTCTGCACGAAAGCCGACCTTGTCATAGAAGCAGTTCCAGAGGATCCGAAATTGAAGAAGAAAATTTTCAAGCTCCTGGACGAAAAATGCCCAGAGAAAACAGTTTTTGCCTCCAACACTTCTGGCATAATGATAACCGAGCTTGCTACGGATGTGAAGCGTAAAGACAGATTTGTGGGAATGCACTGGTTTAACCCCGCTTCTGTTATGCCGCTGATAGAAGTGGTCAGAGGCACTCTAACATCTAACGAAACTTTCAATCTTATAATCGAACTTTCGAAAAAACTGGTGAAAATTCCAATAGAAGCCAAGGACGGCCCTGGCTTCTATACAACGCGGTTTATCACAGCGTATCTTTTTGAAGCAGTAAGAATTTTTGAGGCAGGGTTAGCGGACATAAAGAGCATAGAGGAGATGACTAAGCTCGCTTTTAGGCATCCAATGGGTCCATTTGAACTCATGGACTTAATAGGGTTAGATACTATGCTGCACATAGGCGAATACATATACAACTTAACTTGGGAGCCTCAGTATAAGCCGCCGCTGGTGCTGAGGAAACTTGTGCTCAGCGGCTATATCGGAGATGCAAGGTTCAAACCTGGGAGCAGAGGGGGATGGTTGGACTACTTCAAGGTGGCTAAACCATGACTTATGAGAGGATAGTTTCAGAAAAGGATGTGGAAGACGAGAGGCTCATATGGATAAGGCTGAACTACCCTGAAAGGTTTAACGTTCTACACCTGAAAATGCTGAATGAATTTCATGAAGCTCTAGTAAGATCCGACAAGGACAATACGATTCAAGCGATCTTGGTAACTGGGGTTGGGAAGGCGTTCTCCGCTGGTGCTGATGTAAAGGAACTAATGGAAGGAGACTTTGAAAATGGTCTCAGATGGTTAAAGGCCTATTGGAATGTTATCGAGATAATGAGGGAGACTGGCAAGCCCGTAATTGCTGCTGTTAATGGAGCATGCGTGGCTGGAGGACACGAAATCGCAATGGCTTGCGACTTGGTTGTTGCTGGTAAATCTGCCAAGTTAGGTCAGCCGGAGATACTTGTTGGCTCAACAGCCATGGGTATAGGCGTTCAGCTTTTACCTCTAATGGTCGGGGAAAAAAGAGCGAGGGAAATGCTTTTTACGGGAAGACTTCTCTCTGCTGAAGAAGCTTATCAGTTTGGACTTGTGAACAGAGTTGTTGAGGACGAAAAAGTCTTGGAAGAGGCGAGGAAGTTAGCTATCCAAATCATAGATAATGCAAGCCCGCAAGCATTTAGAGTTATTAAATCTGGTCTAAAATTCTGGACGGATCTAGCAATGTTAAACATGATGATGGCAAGAGACATTACATCTATGGTCTGGATGTCTGAAGAGTTTAGGGAGCGATGCAAAGATTTTCTGGAAAAGAGGAAAATGAAGCCTAAAAAATTCCCTGGAATTATGCCCTAACCCACTTGGGCAACCTTTTTTCTATAAAGGCTCTATGCCCCTCTTTTCCTTCATCAGTTTGCACAATATTAAGCAGTTCTTCTGCGGCACGCTTTAGTTCTTCGGGTTCAAACCGTTGATTCATCAGTTTCTTCATCACGTTAATAGACGATGGCGCTACTCGCATCGTACTTTTCGCAAGGTTTTCGGCTGCTGTCATCAATTCTTCTGCGGGAACCACTTTATTCACGAGTCCTATTTGTTTGGCTTCCTGAACTGTTATAGGTTCGCCTGTTAATGCCATCATGCTAACGTTGAGTTTTCCAATAAGATATGCGCCTATCACTGTGGCTACTGGTGGAATGGCGCCAATAAGTGCTTCCGGCACGGCAAAAGTGGCGCTTTCTGATGCTACCACAATGTCGCATAACATTGCGATTTCACAGCCTCCTCCGTAAGCGGGCCCATTAACTGCTGCGATTATTGGCTTTGGCAATTGAACAATCTTCGTCATGGTCGGCATAGCGAAATCTAAAAAGAAGGCTTTTGTGTCCTCCAAGGTTTTTAGACCGGCGACTTCTTTTATGTCATCGCCAGCGCAGAAGGCTCTGCCAGCGCCTGTGATTACAATTGCGCGTATTTCCTCGTCTTTTTCAGCTTGATCTAAACTTTCATATATTTCACGCCATAACTTTTTATTTAGTGCGTTGAGCACTTGAGGACGGTTTAGCGTTATCCATGCTATGGAATCTTTCTTTTGATACATGCCACACTCAAGCGACAAAACAATTTCACCTAGTTCTGGCTTGAAGGATGCTACCTATTAAGAATTGCTGGTCTTACCGACTTATCCGCAATTGGAGATTCTGCGGTTATACCGTTCTCTCCGTAGCGAATTGGAGAGACAAAATTTAAGCTGTCAAAACCATAAAAAGAGGTTTAAGGAAGAGAATTGAATTTCTATACCAACCAACCGCACTGAACTTTGGTTTTTGATGACGATCATTTCCCAGAAAATTCCCGTGGATCTTTAACGCAACTTAACTACTTTTATTTTACCCCTTTAATTACTGTTAACCGGAGGGGCGTTGTATTTTTCCTTCTTCTGCCATTTTGATACATTTTTCAAAGACGAACTTGAGAAAAACATCGCACGTCTGTTTATAGCGTTTGTCGATAGCCCATTGATACATTTCTTCTTCGTTACTGAAATTGGCCCCTTGGTTCAGTGCCTTGCATTCCGTGCTACCGAATTTTTTCAAAAAGTCACTGTAGAGCTCCTCGACCGCTAGAATAGCTTTTCCTCTTTCGCTTCCGTGCTCCTCTGGAATCTCTTTCTTCCCCTGACCGCAACGAAGGCTTATCGCTACGCTACTGCCAATCAGAAGACCGCACGTGGTTTGACCTGAGCGAATGGCACCCATATATCCTGCTGTAGCCCAAGAATAACCTTCTTTAGGCAAGTCCCAGAGAGTTAGCAAGGCTTGCAAGGAAGCTTCAGCGCAAGTATAGCGATGCATTCGCCTATATGCCTGCGTCAAGACCTCATCAAAAACGTCTTGTTCTTTCACCGTGAACCCCGCGTGTAAGTCAAATCTCATAATAGTTTCCATAAGCTTTTAGATTTATATCCATATGTACCCTAATCGATGTCTTTCTCATCTTGGTTTGATGCCTAAGCTGGAGAGCATAATACACCACTCCAGCCACAACACTTGCAGAAGCAATAGCTATAGAAACAGTCTGCAACAACAGTATACCAACCGTTTTTAACACCCAGAAGACAAGATTAGGTGAGACAAGTATTAAAGACTACATCATAACTGCCAATAGAATATTCAGATAGAAAGAAGCAATTCAATGTGTTAACAACAGACAGTATCTTGATTACTCCTTTTCAGTTCTCTTCAACCAAGATACTATTCTGTCTGCCAATTAGCTCCTGACGTTTGTAAATGAGTGGTCTGCGTCAAAGATTTCTATTTGCACTTGCTTGGCTCCATGCCTTTGCAAAGCTCGAGAGGCAATATATGATGTTCTATGGCGATCGATCGTGTAAAACTATGAATGATGTCGGGTGAAAGAACCACGTCAAGAGTAATGTTAACGTCAGGGAGTCGTGGGAAACATTTTTGAGTTAAACTTCTCTATTCAGTTGCGGAGAGATGAAGTATGGTTCTATACCATATAAGCTACACAATTGATAAGGATAAGGTAGATGCTTACACGAAATTCGCGAAGGAGGTCGCCATTCCCCACTGGCTCTCGACCCCTGGCCTCAAGGAGTTCAGGGCCTACCGAGAGACCGGGACGCTCAACGTACTTGTCGAGATGGAGTTCGACTCATATATGTCGTGGGGAAAGGCTCTTGACGACCCGAAAATCAAAGATATGATGACCAAGACAATGATGCACGCCCATGACCTATGTTGGAATCTCTGGGACAAGTCACCTCTGGTCCCCGAGCCCCTGAAACCAAAAAAATAACAAGCGTATTTTGAGTTTCAGATCTCTATTTTTTTCTCCATAGTTCTATCCCCTAGACCCATACATAGTAAGGATCGATCGATCCCGATCAATCAGCGATGACTTATCAGCAAAACAGCAAACTGGCTCAAAAGGGCTGGTAGAGAATTGTTCTCCTGTTCATTGAACTAAGGAAGCTATGCCTGTGGTAAGTCCAAGGTTATGCGGTCAATCGTCAAACTTGCGAGTGTGAAACCTATGGCCTCTGATGCTAAAAACAGCAGAAAGAACGATCGATCGATTCAGGTCATCCGGTACATAGAGCGATCGATCGATCTGCAAGTTCCATGCTTTCCCAGGCTCTGCAGAGGTTGTATACGGCTTCTAGTTCCCCGCATTCCCGCTCGACTTTGATTGTGGTGAAAACTTCTCTGAATTGAGAAGCCGCGGAGGCAAATCTTTCTGCAGCCTCGAGGTGTTCACCCTGCTTTCCCAGGATTCTTGCCCTTTCAATGTTAGCTCTGGCTGAGCAGTAACTCATCCTTACCCTGGCTACTTTCTCGAGTTTCTCGATTCTTTCTCTCTCCCTTTTCTCTGTAGCTTGCTTGGAGGCATTTTCCAGCGTTTTTATGGTGTTGTCGAAGCTTTTTCTGGTCGTTTCGTATTTTTCTATGGCTTCTTCATGCCTTTCTTGCTTGCTGAGTTGCTCTGCTTCCTCTTGCAAAACCCACGCAGAGTAGTAGGGGGCTTCGTAGTTGAAACTTGGCAGTTGTTTCAGAATTTCGCATGCTTTCTCGTAGTTTTCCTTGGCTTGTATGTGATCTTCCCTTTTGTGGTAGGCCTTAGCCCTTTCGATTAGGTTCCATGCGCGGGCGTAGTCTATTTTCTCCTTGACTCTGTCTTTCAGGGGTTTGTACTCGATTGTCTTCAGCGACTCTTCGTAGGTATCAATAGCTTTTTCGTAGTGTTCTGCGGAGGCCGTGTGATTTCCTAGTCGGTCCTCTATGTGGGCGGCGGATATGTGGGCTGCAGCCGCGTAGAAAGGGTAGCCTCTTTCTAGGCTTTCCTTGATCACGTCGAGGAATGACTCCCGTGCCTTCATTAGCGAATCGGTTTCTCCAGTTGTGATACCAAGTTCTTCGTAGAGGACTCCCACCCTCATTTGGGCTGCTATGATGCCGGTACGGGACTCGACAGCGTGTCCAATGTACTTCTTCTGGGCATCTATTGCAGCCGCCAGCATTTTGATTCTTTCTTCCTCGTTGTCAGAGATGTCCGCGAGAGTTTTGTAGGCCCTGTAGAGGGAGGAGTAGCCGGCAGCTCGAGGAAATCCTCCTTCGAATTTTTCAGCGACTTTTTCAGCCTCCTTCGCATATTGAAGCATCTTCTGGGCGTGTTCATCCCGCTCATCCTTAGCTGTAGCGAGAGCGGCTAGTTGCGAGTGCGACCAAGTCAACATCTGATATGGCCACGCAATATAGGGTGGAAAAGAAGACGTCTTCAAGGACTCTTTGGCGTGTTCAACCGCTTTTTCAGCATAAAACTTCCTCTGGTCTGGGGTGAAAAAACTCATCTGAGCAAAGTTGCCATAATAGAATGCAGGTAAAAAGTTCGCATGGAAACGCCAGACTACATTTAAGCCTATATATATCTTCCCTAGCTCCACGACCTCATCAAGGTCGTCAAATATCCTCTTCTGTACGTACTCAAATCTGCCCCCAAAAAGGGCCCACCAGTCCAGCCAAAAGAGGCAGAAAATTATCAGAGATTTATCCTTTGCTTTTCTGGCGAAGACCAAAGCCTTTTCCATTAACCCTAACCCTTTGTCGAGATATGCCCTCTGCTCCCTTTCATCCTCAACAAACTGAAATCCAAAGGCACAGTACAAAGTACCAGCGCAAGAGTAGATCGCTCCAAGAACTAAAGGATCGTCACAACCCTAGGCAAGCTTCAAAGCTTCATCATACCTCAAAAGGGATTTCCTGCAGTATTCCTTCCAGCGCGCGTCCCACCTAAAAGGTACAGTACCCATTTCAGCGGAAAATATCACGAATTCAGCAAAGGATGATTCGGCCAGATATTGAACATTTCCAATCTCGTTTGCAGATTTCAAAGCTTTGTCTGCAACGTCTCTGCCTTTTTGTGAAATCTGCT
>Ga0315308_1001575_pt1 | contig 13058 bp, 26 predicted proteins | sample TDP3_MG_FD_203078 | JGI IMG/M metagenome (GOLD analysis project Ga0315308, IMG submission 203078) | Freshwater sediment microbial communities from Lake Towuti, South Sulawesi, Indonesia - TDP3 | ecosystem: Environmental > Aquatic > Freshwater > Lake > Sediment | place: Indonesia: South Sulawesi... | reverse complement strand
CTCTCTCTTCCCCAGCGTATCCGCATCTGCCAATTTTTTATGTATATTACATAGGAATTTCTTCTCGGTATATAAATTCATGGATAAAAAATTATCGATGTTTTTGGCATATTACATAAAAATTTCTTCTCAATATATAAATTCGTAGGAAATTTTTTTGAAGCGAGGGATAAGTTTATATATGGGTAAAATAATAATAATTGTGATGAGAAGAATACAAATGATTTTATTTCTTAATAAAAGAGAAATTGAATTAGTTATTTTTTTATGTAAGTATGTTGTTGATTGTTCTCCTGTTCAAGAGGATGTTATTACAGCTAAACATATACTTAAAACAATGTTACTTAATAAATATGATATAGGAGATTACGAAGAGAAGATAAGAAGTGGATAAGATGAGGATGAAAAGAGTAATATTAAATTTAGTAAGAGAAATTGATGAAATTGTAATAAAAGAGGGTGAATTTATGAAAGATCTTACTGAAAGAGGATTTTTTGAACACAAGACTAATATAATTTTAGGTATTAATTTGGAAGATAATTATTTTAAATATATAAAAAATATTGAATCAGTAAGGGAAATTTTAAAGAGGATATGATATAGGAGATTATAAGGAGAAGATAAAAGATGATTGCTAATAGAAGAGATGAGATAGTATGTGAACTTATAGAAGAATATTCAAAAAGAAATAAGCATTACGATGAGATAGATTTTGAGCTTTATACTATTTTTGAATTGGAAGATTTACTTTTAATTTTAAGAGGAGATTAAAATATGGTTAAAAAAATACTTGTTGGTTGTAAAGTGCACAATACTGTTTTTAGAGTATTCCCTATTAACATTAAAGATAAAATGTTAATAGAAGCTCCATGTGGATGCGCAGCTTTAGGAATAACATATCCTTTTTATTTTGTTAATAATGAAAAGTTTAAAGAATATCATAGTATTCCTGTAGGTGTACCTGCTAACGGTTTAGATGATGGTTTTCAGGCAAATACTGAGAAAATTTTTAATCAATCTTTTTCTAAAAGATTGTTAGGAGGTGAAAGGAAAAAAATGACTACATTGCCGCCTGAATACTATACGGTGAAATCATTAAATATCAAAGCTGACGAAGTAAAGGTTGGTGAAACTTTTTTCATAGAAGGTGTGGAAGAAAGAACATACGAAGATGAGGAAGAAGAAAGTGGGCACAGGATAGCAATGGTTATTGTTACTCGTCTTGGAAGCGATGAACGTTCGATTAATATCAATAAAACAACAGGAAAAATGTTAGTTGATAATCTCGGTGATGAAACGGATAATTGGATCGGAAAAGAGATATTTGTTTCTTCAAAGAAGGATACAAAATTAGGCAAATCTATAGTGTGGGCAGTTGTCCCGGAGAAACCGAAAAAGAAATGAAAATAAGTTTTACAGTTAATTTGCAGAATTACGAATCTTTTCACATTGATTCAAATGAGCATGATAGTGTTAAAGCATGCCTCAGCGAAATATATGAACAATTGGTTCTAATTCAACATAAGGAAATACAACGATTCTTAGAAGCATTCTATAAAACAGCTATCCAATTGCCTATAAAACAATCAAAAAATTAAAGAAGGATTTATATTTTTTAATCCTTTTTATTATTTTTTAATATTAATTTTTAAAAAAGAGAAATGAAAAATATAATAGAATTTGAATGGAATAAGAAAAATATTGAAGTAATTATTGATGAACATATTAAAAATGCCGAAAACATGATCTCAATTTTTATTGATAATGAATTATTTTTGACTTTACAAGTGTCTCCCAATTTTTCTATTGAAAATGTTAGAACTCAAATTTATTTACTTCTTGACAGTAAATATATAGGAACAATTTGGAAAATATAAAATAAAGATCAAGAAAATAGGAATGAAAAAAGAATATATAAAGGAAGTAATAGAAAACATAGAAGAAAATATTGCAATATCTAAAAGAAATGTTGAAAGAGCAATTAAAGAAAAAAATGAAATAAATAGAATTATTCATTTTTCTTTTCAATTAGCTTATGAGGATTGTCTAACTCAATTGAAAGGATATGATGTTTAAAATGGAATTAAAAAGAATGAAATTAAAGGAATTAATAAATCGAATTAAAAGTCATAAAGATAAAGAAATTAAAGCTATTATAATACATGATAAAATTTTTTATTATTCTCCTTATCAAAAATTTTCAAAAAAAGAAAAACTCGAAAAATATTTTTTTAAAAATCCTGATGCATATTTTTTTATATATCCTGACGCTACTTTAAAAGATATTTCGAAATATATTAGTTGTTCTTATAATTATACCCACATGGTAAAAAAAGATAAATAAAAAGATAGCTTTAAATATTCATACTTCTTTATTAATATTAGGAGGTAAAAATAAAATGGAAGCGGGAATTTTAGCGATTGTTGAAACGGGCGAAGCAAGAGTAAATGTAACGGATGCGAGGACACTAAAGTTTGCCCGTTCGATTTTGAATAACATCGCTGAACAGGCAAAGAATGTGCCATTAAAGAAAAGTGGAAGAAGAAAGAAGAAAGAGGATTAAACTTGAACCTTTTTAAAAAGGTTCTCGAAAACTTTTTTTCTTTTTTATTTTTTCAGCTTTTTAATAAAAGAAAATGAAAATAGAGATAGTATTAAGTAAAGAAGAACCAAAAGTCAATGCAGAGATTATTAATAACGAATTTTTAACTTTATTAATTAGTTCTTTAGATGAATTGATTTTTAGTAAAGGATTTAAGTTAATAGAATTATATATACAAAGAGAACAACGATACGAGAAATGATACAGGAAATGTTCATTTGGTTATGCGGAATATGGAGTTTTGGTTTGGGTATAAGGATAGTTTATGAATTTACGCAATACGATTATTATATACTTATTCCAAAAATTCCTTTAAATATTTATTTTGATTTTATACCTTTGGCCGCATTTGGATTTATAACAATTATAATTTTTGTATACAATGGCATAAAAACAATTAGAAGTAAAAGATAGTTTTAAATAATTAGTTTTCTAATATATGTTTTAAGTTCGAAAAATAAGAGGTGAAAAAATGAGCAAATATGAGGAAATTAAAACAAGGCACAGAGATTGCAAAGAGAAAATGTCAGCAATAACATGGAAAAAATTTGCCATAAATAGAATAATAAAAAAATGTCCTATTTGTGGAAAGTTTTAGGAATAAAAAGCCGAGATTATCGTTATACTTGAATAATTTTCTTTTTTCAGTTTATATAGCCGATGATGCAGAATTTTTAAAAAATCGGAGATGAAAAAATGAGAAAACAACATGGCGTTTTATTCGAATCACCGCGCTGTGAAGTGTGTGGCGCTGAAATGGATTTGCATCGCCTCGACAATGAACTGTGGTACTTTATGTGCCCTGCTTATGATCGAATGGAACATGATGCAGAAAATAAAGTATGTTGTATCTGGCGAGCTCAACCGGGAAAAGATTTTCCGATTGAGTGCCTTTGGGAATAAAAAAGATAAGAAGGAGGTGAAAAAATGGTTATGAACATATTTGAAAACTTAAATGAAATGGAAAAAGCAATAATAGAAAAATGTTTCAAAGATAAACATGAAATTATTTTTTTAAAAGGAGCTATAAATGGGATAGGTTGTAAAAATTGTAAAATATTCTTTTTAGCGATAAGAAATATAACTGCGGGGTAAGAAAGATGATTAATGTCGAGGAATTTTGGGATATTTTGTTTGATATTTCAGATGAGAGAATGCAACAGTTTATAGATTTACTTACATTTGAAGAAAGAAAAAATTGCGAGAATATTTAGTTTCACAAGGTTATAGATTAGATAAAAATTATCAAATACCGATAGGAAGTATAATTTTAATATGAAAACAATTAATATTTTTTTAAAAGTAAAAGATAACTTTAAATAAGTATAATATTAATATATTATTAAAGGAGGTATAAAATGACAGCATTAAAAAATAGACTATTTGAATACGGATTAAGTGGCATGGAAATAAAACTCGGAATAGAAGATTTTAGAGCTATTTTTAAAAGAGAACCCACTTTATTCGACGACGATGTAGAGGCAATAGTTGCAATGTTTGAATATTAGTTTTAAAGAGAGATTATTTTTCTTTCTCTCTTTTATTTTTCTTTCGCTAAGATTTTCTTTTCGCGAAAGAAAAACTGAATTATACTTCTTCTTTTTTTATTATTTGAAACTGATTGTAAAGTTTACCTATTTCTTTAGCTCTAAAAATTGGACTTATTTTTATATCCTCTGGAAAATAATTTGAGCTTTCTTCTTCAGTGAATAATATCTGTCTTCCCCTGTTCAGCAAATTCATAGAAGGATTTATTAACTGAAAAATAGCTATTGTGTGTTCATAAGGGCATCTGTCTTTTAAACATAAATATGGTATAAAATCTTCTTCGTTACTAATTAGTTCTATCACTATATCTTCATCTATTGTATGAAATTTATAAGGTCGCAAACATATATCATTTTGACTTCTGAATCGTTTATGCAAATCGAAATATCTTTGCGAAGTGCAAAAAGATTCAACATCTCTCTTTCGAGTTTGTGCCAATAATTCATGTACAAAATCTATAATAAGGGTTTTCTTTTCGCCTAAAGAATTTAATAAAAGCTGAAGTTCATCAATACATATAACAATATAATGTAGATCTTCTTCAAATATCTTTTTTCTTATTTCTTTTGAATTAAGATATTCTGAAAACAAGGTTTTATAATTAGAAAGAATAGTATATCCTGCATTGTAAAAAGCTAAAGCGTAATAAGTCATAGAAGCGGTTTTCCCGTTGCCGCGTATAGAACCAAAGGTATCCCCTTCATCCAGAGCACCTACGAAGGTATATATCATATCAGTTTTTCTTTTACGAAAAGAAAATCTTGGCAAAAGAAACCCATTATTTTCGTTTTTCAGCTCTCCGCAACGCTGCTGAAAAACTTCTCGCAGATTTATAAGGTTTACCTGTTCGAGGACTTATACCGTAAGGGTGTTTTTTTGAAATAGATGATGCAATTCTGAGAGCTTTACTTTGTTTTCTTTTTCGAATTCGCTTACTCATATTTTTCACCTCCTATTTTTTATCTCTTTCTTATTATTCCTTTTATTAATCCCTCTTCATTGGTATCTTGAACAGAATATCCAAATGCTTTACCAAATTCTATTACTTTGTCAATACCTCGTCCTTTAATTGATAATGAAACTTCTATTTTCTTTTGTTCTAAAGCATTTAATACTTCGTTTTCAAAGTCAAAATTAAGCGAACAAAATTTATTTATTGCGCGAGCTTTTAAAATACCACTTTCATTTCTTGTGGTTAAGTATGCTTTTTTTCTATCCATCAAATCATCTAAAAGTGCTTCGGGTATTGCCCTTACAAATTTTTCACTTCTATCTTCTTTATCAATTTGAGGACGAGTTATTTTAACTTCCGCACTTTCCATTATATTCTGTAATTTCTCTTTCTCTTTCTTTTCTTTGTTCATTTTATTAACTCACATAAAAGTACATAAAATATCCTATAAATATCATAACCGCAATAGCTAATATAATCATTTTCCATTCTTCCCAAAATGTCTTCTCTGGTGCAATTATATCTTTTGCACTATGCTCCTCGAAAAGTATCTTTAGAGCTTCTGGATTCAAATATCCAATTAACTTTTTCTTTAAAAAAGCATTTTCAATCTCTGTTCTTTTTATGTTAATTGTTTTTTTATCCTCTTCAGAAGGATTTTTTTCTGTTAAAAGTTTTAAAGGAAGAGAATTTTGTAGGTTATAAAAAAGAATAGTTCCATATTTTTCTTCTATTCTAAATATATTAGTTTCTTCTACTCTTGGTAAAAGAAACCCATTCTTTTTCCATTTTAAGTATTCTTGGCCTTCTTTTCTTTGTACTATTTTTTTCACTAATTTGCTGCTTTCTATTATCCATCCTTCATAAAAAGGCGTGCTTCTCATATTATACCAAAATTTTTTTATGCTCATTTTCTTTTCTTCCTCCCATTGTTCTATTTATACAATATTCTGTTAACTCTTTCCAGTTTTTAAATTTTTTCACCTTTTCTTTAGGTATTATTAAAATAAGCATTTTTATTTAATCCTCTTTTCTTCCATTAAAAAGAAAGCAGAAAGAATCACTGAAATTATCATAAGAAACGAAGAAAAGAATATATAAAATGGGTTGAGAGGAAACTCAGATAATATTGTTGTTATAATTGAAGTAAAAAGGATTATATTGAGTAGTGGAAGTATAGATGAAATATAATAGCCTAATATAATCATACTTATCATAAAAATAAACATAAGTAAATAATATTCTAAAAATGAACGATATGATGTTACTTCACTATACCAAAGTGTTGAATTTTGTGGGTCATAAACATCTATTCTGTGTTTTTCATTTTCATTTGTTTTTAGAATATAATATCCAATATCAGTATCAGAAATTATCAATGAACCATCAATAAATAAAGATGCGTTTGTAAAATTCCAATACCATTTTATGTAATTTGAACTTATATTTGCTGAAATATTTTTATCATTTGGAAATTCTGGATCAGAAAAAGGATAATCTGAAAGATCAAAAACTTGAGATGAAATATTTATATAATCAAAAATAACAACAGGTTCATTATCACCGGGTTGCGCTATATTAAAATAATCTACATGAGCTCCTGACCCACTTCCAATGTATGATGCAATACTAATATAACGATATGAAGTAATTTCAGTATATGAAGTCTCATCAATATATGAACCGTCTAACCATAACTGATAATTATAATCAGATGTTTTTCTACACTGTAACAAGTGATAATCATTATCTGGAGTAATATCACCAGATATTAAAGTAATACCGTACTCATTTGAACTATGTTTAATTATTTTTACCTTATTAACAGGATCAAAATTATAACTAATTATTAGCCCTTTTCTTCCAGTACCTTGAAAAACAGCACTTACATCACTAAGCACAAAAAGAAAATTTGCGTTAGATGCATCTTTTTTAGCATATAAAGAAAATGTGAAATTTGGAATATTTGTTAATGAAGAAAGATCATATTCAATAGTCGGAATATGGTTGGTTAAAACAACATCAGTTCCGGATTCACTTGCGCTCCCCTCTATAATATTCCACGATAAAACACTATCGTTGAAATGATCAAAAAAAGAATAATTAACTGAAGTTAAATTAGATGTTAAAATTGAAGAATCAGGAATTGATAAAGAAGAATTAAAATATAATCTATAAGTAGTATTTATCCAGATATTTGGCGCTAAATATGGAATATGAAATGAGCCTACACAATAAGATTGATTACCAACATAGCCATATTCTGAAATATTATAAGCGGTAGAATTCATAGTTTCAGAATTAAAAAAATGAATATCTGAATAATCTGCATTCATTGAATTAATACTACTTAAATTGAAGCTCAGATTTTGATTATATAAAGGATAACTGTTTGGATTATAAATTGAAATAGGTAAATAATTGTAATAATCTTTATTGCCCCACCACCATAAATCTTGTGTATCTATTTGAGCAGACGATAAATCTATTATACCAAATATCACAAGTATAGATATTCCAATTAATAAAATATTAAAATTATTTATTTTCATTTTTATATACCTCTTGCCATTTCATACGCAATAGCTATCGCCATTAGAGAAGGGATATAAAAACATAAAAATATGGCCCACGACGGAAGTAAAATTTCAGAAGGAGCGGTAAATGTAATAATCTGTAAAGTTATCTTTGTAATATCCCATACTGAAGGTTTTATTGTTTTTTGAGTAATATCTGAAATTGATTCTATCTCTAAATCTGACTTTGTAGTCATTAATCCAAATTCATAGAATTCTAAACTATCATAGTATTTCATTTGATTATCTCCCAATTGCGATATTATATTATTTCCTTCTATACAAGTTACAGAAAACTGCTCATTATTAATAGTTAATGAGGAATATAAATTAACAAAGTTTTTATCTTTTACGTTGCTTAAAGAAGTAGAAATGTTACATTGATAAGGAATATTATCATTCAAATTATAATCAAAATCAGCAACTATATAAGAAATCCATCCTATTATATAAGTGCTCCTCTTAAAATAAATTTTATTATCTTCTTTATTTAATTCCCATTCGTATTTCCATTTTAAATTAATTATTGCAGGTTCTAAACTGCACGTCTTTAATTTTGAAATATTAATAAATGTTGAATACTCAAAATTTTGAGTAGGATCGGTTTTAAGAATGTGTACTATATTTCTATCAATATAGAACTCATTTGAGTTCAAAAAACTTGCATTTCCACTTATCAGTTTTCCATTTTGAATATACCAGTTTCCGTGTTCTATATGCATATCAAGGTCGCTTAAGTTAACATTCTCGAAATTTTCTGCATCAGTTTGCAAAAGTTCACGGTAATTTGATAGTCCCCAAACGGATGACCCTTTAGTATAACCTAAAAGAGCAGTAAAAAGAATAAGATATATTACTATTAATGCCAATAACCGCGGTTTATCCATCCTTATTTCTCCTATTCTTGTGGTATAAATAATTTTGCGATAATAAGAATGCCTAATGCAACAATAACCCAGAGTATCCATTCAGGTATTAATCCAAATACAATAGAAAGAATGAACCCTATGAATATCCCTACTCCTGACATCATGGGATTAAATTTCGATATTTTCGCAGTTATTACTCCGCAAAATGTAATCAGAATAAGTGCAAAAAATAAACCTAAATATTGCTCAGGTATGCCCACAAGAGTAAATGTAGACTTAAGCGCTTTTTCCGGAGTAATTTCTTCAGGAGTTGGTGAAGGTGATGGTAAAATAGTAACAGGTTCTAAATAAATATTTAAATAAGTAACATTATTTAAAATCAACGTTATAGAAGTTTGATTTTTAAAAAACCCTGATTTTTCAAAAGAAATCGTTTTAATTCCCTCAGATTGATTATAAAAAACGTAGTAACCATTTATATTAGAATAAGTTTTATTTGAATCTAATTTAATTAAAACATTTTGCAATGGTTCTTTTGTTTGATTATTAAAAATAATACCGCATAAAGTAGTAGTATTATCGTAAACTGTCTCGTTTTTAATCATATAAACATTTTTCAAAACGTCTGATGAAGAAGTATAATTAATTTCTTCATTGAAAGATTGATAATTAGAAAGAATTGCTATTAAGTTATAATATCCTGATGAAGAATCATAAAAATTATAAATCCCTGAAGATGTTGAATATCTTGATTTTTCATTAAATGTTAAATATACATCTGGCAATACAAAATTATCTTTTACATCCATCACAATACCATATAATTTTTTTGCTCCTTCTTCTTGCCCTTCATATATAGCAATATAATAATTACCATAACTGTCCCAACAATAAAAATATAAAGGAATTTCATTTACAATAAAATTAATATCAGAAGTTCCTAAAGTCTCATTAAAGAAAGTTACAGATACACTTGATACATTCCATGAAGAAATATATACTTTATTTGAAATATTCCTTGTAATTGAAATATTATATAATTCATTTTCTAAAATTATATTATAATCGTTTCTAAAAACAGTCCCATAAGAAATTTGATATTGATTTGAAATGTCATCATTTCTTATACAATACGGAGTTAATTCGTCATATAAAAATCCCACCTCATTAACTGACGGAAGGTGAGGCTTATATGCACTTTGCCCTCCATTACCATTATAATATCTAAAATTATATAACTCATTTCTATTATATGTCAATTCAATATCCTGTTGATCTGTAAGAGCGTCTCTATCAAAAGTATTAAAAAATAAATAAATATCATAATAACTTCCTATTTTTGAATACGTAATATATCCATTACCAACTGAAGAACTAAATGAAGTTTGAGCCCCCATAGGAGCTTCGCTATCCATATATACACCTCTGCCTTCACTGCCAGAAGCTTCAACTCTAACTTTTATATACAATATTGTATCGTAATAATCAATATCATTAAATCGTATTGAAGTGAAATTACACCAAAGTGTAAAATAATTTCCTGTGCTTCCACTTAAGTCGTAATAATTAGACGTATAAGAAGAATCAGTAAAACTTCCGCCCCATGTAGAAGCAAATCCAATTATAAAAGGATAAATTAAAATGAATATACACAACATCCATATTAAAATTAATAACCTATTTCTTTTCATGTTTTTAAGATACTTTCTTCTTGTACCTCCTTCCTTCTTTCGTTTCATTATAAATCTTCTGCCTTTCTTTCCGTGATGAATTCTACACTTTCAATCTTACTTTAGTCTGTATTTAATTAAATAAAAAAGTTTTTTGCGGTTGACCTTCACCGAAAGGTATATTTCATTTATCTCGCTTAATCTGCTTCTTTTATCGCAACAAAGATAAGTAATAGAGTCGTTACAATGATTGAAAACAAAGGCACTAACTTAAAGATAGCCGTTGTTTTTATATCCTCTTGTGAAGAACAGTTAAAATATTGATATGCTGGATTTAAACTGTCCCAAGACTGATTCATCTCGAGCCATGTATTCCACGATGTATTATAAACATAAATGTGATTTCCAGAATATTTATAACCCATCGCGGGTGTTGTAACTGAATAGACTGCATTTAATCCGGCTGGAAGAATAAATGCTAATATTAGAAGTATTACTGCAATAGTAACGACTGGCTTTATCTCTAACATAGCACTTAAACCTCTTTAATAGCGACAAATATAAGCATGATTACCACTCCAATAACAGCAAAGAGCGGTATTAGCTTAAAAAGGTTTTGGGCCGCTGTGTCCGCTGAACCAGACCAGTTGAAATATGTCACATTTGTTGCGTATATCGCAGAAAGACCCACTGGCAATATATATGCTACAAGTAGAAGGCCAACCGCAAGATAAATAACCGTTTTCATCGTTGATTGATCCATGTTTTTTATACGTTTTTGATAGCCGCAAAGATCAACATAAGTACCACTGCGATAATTGCAAAGACTGGAAGTAGCTTAAATAAGTTCTGTGTTGCCGTATCTGCCACACCGCTAAACGCAAAATTGCTAACTGAAACCCCGTAAATTGCCAGCAATCCAACGGGGAATATGTATGCTACTAACAAAAGAGCAATCGCGAGCATTATAACTGTTTTCATTATTGACTTCCCTTCCATCGCTTTTTACGTTTCACCTCCTATGTAAAGCATTTTTGCTTTACATTTTAAAATCAATAATTTTTGCTTTACCATACAATAGTAAAGCATTAGTGCTTTACCTATATAAAGCTATCGGACAGTTTAAAAATTCTTTCGGTTAAATTTGCATATCAGCTTTTCTTTTTAATAAAAAGAAAATCTTAGCAAAAGAAAAAACTATATATTATAAATCTCCAATGGTAACGAATAATTTCCTGTCCAGATTCTCTTATCATCTTCTTTTTGAATAACTTTCTTAATTTCAACCCATTTATTCTGATTTTCATCTTTTCTTATACTTTCATTTCTTTTAAGAGGTTTTTTATATTTAAAATGAATTTCTTTTTCATCTTCAAATATCTTTTGTGCTCTCTTTGGAACACCTTTAATTTTCTTGCTATAAAACTTAGGTCTATAAAAAATATATTCATCTATACCTTCAAATTTAAATTCACCTGCTCTATTTGAATCTTTAATCAAAGATTTATCAGAAGTAGATAATAAAAACAAACTATCAGTATCACAATAAACAATTTTATCTTCGTATTCTTTCATTTTTCTTAAAAGTTTTATTCTTGCATAAGAAGTAACAAAAACAGCAATACAAGGGAATGTATGCATAGAGTCTACTTTTGGTTGACCAGAACCTAAATAAATATATTCCTTCCCATTCCTTTCTTTTATTAATCTATCAATCATTTCCCCGTGATATTCTTCTAAAGGAATCCATTTAGCATTCTGAGGATAGTTATGCTGTCCCAGTTTTCCATAAAAAGAATTCCCTATCTTTTTTATCATAACATCCATACCTTTAATATTCTTTTCTTTATACTTTTTTCTCTTATCAAAAACAAAACTTGCAAATTCTTTAAAATAATAATCATTCCTCAACTTATTATAAGCAATATATCGTTTACATTGTATAATCTTAATACCATATTTTTCAGCTTCTTTAAGTTCTACTGAAGTAAAAACTCCTTCAAATTTTCCACAAGGAAATAAAAGTTTTTTCTTATTTTTATCATAAAAAGGCAATGGCGCAATTTTTTGTTGAGGAACTTCAACTTCACATTCCATTATCATTAAATTACCTTCATTATAAAACTTTCTCCAGTATTTATCTGATCGTATAAAATTATTATTTCTATCTTTAAGAATAGTGCAAGGGTTAGGAAACTCATAGTCCCTGAGAATAGATAAATACATCGAATTAATATCATATGATTCAACTTTTTGTTTTCCTCTTATAAAACATTCACATCTTCCTCCACGATATGCCAGCCGTTCAAAGTCATTAACCTCATCAGAATTTCTCATCCAAACCTCTTTAGCAAATCTTGAATTATAAAGGTTTAACGCACACGAACCCACAGTAAAAGACATTGGAATACTACATTCATTTACAAAAAAATTTTCTAAATAATTAGCTAATTCCCATGTAAATCGTGTATCAAATTTACACAACTCTTTCCATTGATATTTAGTTAATAGATTTAAATCCTCTTTCTCTTTCTTTTTTAATTCATACCATTCTAACCATTCCTTTGAGTTTAAATCAAATTTAAATTTAAATTCTTTATCGTTCTTCAGAAAATCATACCACTCAAGTAAAGAATATTCACGAGAAAAATTAGATATATCATAAACAGGTATGCCATTCTTTGAACGAACAGTAATAAAATTATTTGATTCGATACGAGTAGTATTATCGAGTTGATCTTCCAAATAAGCAAGATCAAAGTCAACATTAAAACCAATAAATTTTAAAGGAAGTTTTTGCTGTTTAATATTTTTAAAACTCATAAAAAAATCTTGAAAA
>Ga0315308_1001574_pt1 | contig 13064 bp, 14 predicted proteins | sample TDP3_MG_FD_203078 | JGI IMG/M metagenome (GOLD analysis project Ga0315308, IMG submission 203078) | Freshwater sediment microbial communities from Lake Towuti, South Sulawesi, Indonesia - TDP3 | ecosystem: Environmental > Aquatic > Freshwater > Lake > Sediment | place: Indonesia: South Sulawesi... | reverse complement strand
TTCGTCTTCCCACTTTGGCGCACACAATCCGACAAGGTCGTCTGTGTTCTCGTTTGTTACGTCTCGGATTTCAATTTCCACGGATTTTCTCTCCTCCGATTTTAGAACGGATTTTTTGGAAAAACTCTTCCTTCGAAAACTCTTGTCCATCGATAATAAATCGGGCGTGATTAGAAAACGGATTGAAAGGGTCAATTGTGTCGGCGTGTTTTTTCACCAAGTCGTGATGCTCTAGCATGTTGTATTCGACGACTTCAACTCCAAATCTTTCCAGTTCGGCTCTGAAGTCTCCACCCGTTTTCGTCCAAGTTTGGTCTAGGAAACCGCCACCGTAACCTAAGAAGTAACTCCATGGGCAACAGCCAAAATAAAATATCTCAACTTTGGCTTTCGTGATTCTTGCTCCTAAAAGCCACCTAATGCGCTTAAGGTAATTAGTTTATTGGAAGATGAAGGTATGTTTGTCCTTACCCTTTCGCAACAGCGATGGGTATCAATCTGGCCACTCGGGTTGCTATTCCCACTTTGTCACTCACTTCGGCTACTTTATCCACGTTCTTGTAGGCTGGGTCAGCCTCTTCCGCTAAGACCACAGCGCTAGCAGAACGGATGACTATGCCCCTTTGTTCCAGAGCTTTCTTGATTTCACCGCCCCAGAACCTGCGTTTGGCTGCTGCGCGGCTCATCATGCGTCCCGCTCCATGCGCCGTGGAACCAAACGAAACTTCCATGGCTTTTGGCGTGCCAACTAGCACCCAACTGCTGGTGCCCATGCTGCCAGGAATGAGAACGGGTTGTCCCTCATTTCTGTAGTCGGTTGGAACATCTGGGCTGCCTGGTCCAAACGCTCTTGTTGCGCCCTTTCGGTGAATCCAAACTTTCTTAGTGTGCCCATTGATCCTATGTTCTTCAATTTTAGCTATGTTGTGGGCAACGTCGTAAACTAGGTGCAGTCCGAAGGTTTCTGGTGATTTCTGGAAAACCTGTTCGAAACTCTGGCGCACCCAGTGGGTGATGGCTTGGCGATTGGCAAAGGCGAAGTTTACAGCACAAGCCATGGCTTGGTAATAATCTTGGGCTTCTTGGCTGGTTCCGGGTGCGCAGGCGAGTTCGCGGTCTGGCAAGGTTATCTTGTACTTCTGCGTGGCTCGTTCCATGACTCTCAAGTAGTCTGAGCATATTTGATGCCCATAGCCTCGTGAACCACAGTGAATCATAACTGTGACTTGACCCTCATGAGTGACACCAAATGTCTTAGCAACTCTTGGGTCATAAATTTTGTCAACTCGCTGAATCTCTAAGAAGTGGTTACCCGACCCTAACGTGCCAATCTGAGGCAGACCTCGACTCTTGGCGTTGGTTGAAACCTTGTCTGGGTTAGCGTTCTGCATGCAGCCTCGTTCTTCACAATGTTCAATGTCTTCAGGCCAGCCAAGTCCACGTTCAACTATGTAGGGCACACCTTCCGCAGCCAAGCGGTCGAGTTCGCTGGCTGTCATGCGAAAGTCTTTGCGGCGACTTCCGAGTCCGCATGGAACATTGTTAAAAATGGTCTCAGTTAAATGGGCGAGTCTGGGTCGTATGTCTTGCTCTGACATGTTTGTGGTTAAGAGTCTCACACCACAGTTGATGTCGTAACCGACGCCTCCAGGGCTGACCACACCTTCTTCATAATCGGTTGCTGCCACGCCACCAATTGGAAACCCGTAGCCCTCATGTCCATCGGGCAGTGTGATAGCGTACTTGTAAATGCCCGGCAAATGCGCAACGTTGGCACATTGATCCAGAGTTCGGTCTGTCTTCATCTTTTCCAGAAGGTCTTCATCAGCGAAAACTATGCCTGGAACCCGCATACCCGCCTTGTATTTTTGAGGAATGCGCCACGTATAGTTGTCTAGTCTTTCAAGTGGCACTTTTGGCGGGGGTCCTCGGTATCCTCCTTCTTCGCCCATAAACAAATCACCTTCAAAGTAAATGAAAAGACAAGGAGAAGATATAAACAATTTTGGTGTCTAAGCCAAAGGTTTTTTCTTTAAGTATTCAACGAAGCCTTGAATGTTCTGCATGACCACTCCTCGTCTGAGAACCATATGGTTCTTGATGAATTCAGCTGCAACACTCATTTGAGGGTCGTTTTCCAAAATCCTCTCATACATTGCTTGAAGGCTGTCGCCTTCTTTCAGTGCCTCTGAGACCGTTTTCGCCCAGAGTATGAGCTGCCTACTGTAAGCCATAAGTCGCTCGATAGCGTTGTCCACTGGACCAAAGTGCGTGTAGTACAGCCTCTCTGGCTTCATGCCCACTATTTTTCGAATCGAAGCCAATGTCATTTCCAAATGAAAAGGAGCTGGAGTAGTTGGAATAGTCACATCTAATTTTGGTATATATATTCCTGCGGCGTCACCCTGAAAAATCCCCAAACCCGCGTTTTCAAAAAACCCCAAGTGATGCGAGGCGTGTCCCAAGGTTTCCAAAACCTTGAGTTGAACGCCTCCACCCAAGTCAATTATTGCGCCGTCGACCGGCGTGACCACTCGATTTTCAGGAACAGGCTGAATCTCTTTGTACACGATGGCAACTTCGCCCAAGACCTGTTTAGAAGCCTCCCACAGTTTTTGAGGATTACTCATGTGGGGCGCGCCTTTGGCGTGAACTATCAGTTTGGCGTTGGGTAAATGTTGCAGTAGCGTTCCTGCTCCGCCTGCGTGGTCGATGTGAATATGTGAGACCGCAACGTAACCAACGTCTTCATTTGCGATGCCTATTTCTTGCAAACCCGCGAGAAGGTTTGGAATCGAACAAGTCGGTCCAGTTTCAATTATAGCTGTCGAATCTGCACCCTTCAACACGTATGAGGCAATGAAATTCTCGATTCCAACTGGCTTCAGGTCAATTAAGTATAGGTGGTTGTTGAGTTTCAGGGTGAACATGTTTTTTTCACGATGAATACCTAGTAGAGGCTCAGAATGTTAATTAACATTTTCAGTTAGACACTTACCTTCAGTTTTGGTGTTTAAGCCAAAGAACTTTAATTACTCTACCGCAAAAATGACTCTGAGACGTGAGAAAAAATCATGATGGTTCGAATCAGTCGGCAACTAACACTCGAAGAGGTGCAAGCTCGAATCAACAGCTATGAGCGACAACACGGTATGAACTTTGACGAATTTGAAGAATTTTTCCTTCAAAAGAAGTTGAACCGCCGCTTCATAGGCGTGTATTCAGAGTGGGCGGGACTGATCCATGCTTATCGCGGTTATGTCGAAGGGGGCGAACTCGACTACGTTGTTGAAGAGATGCGCGACCTGAAACCGAAAGAAGCGGCGTTGCTAACGCCTAAACGACTCGAACTGTTATACAATCTAGCGAGTCTGCGTGTAGAGTCCATAAACGATTTGGCGCGGAAAACGAGACGAAACGTAAAAAACGTTTATCTAGATTTAAGTGCGTTGAAGAGCCTTGGTTTTGTCACGTTTAAGAAAAAGGGTAAGAGAAACATTGTGCCCGAGACCTTGGTAGAAGAGATCACGCTTCTGATTAGGTAAACTTTTGAACCTATCAAAAAGAACGAGTCGTGGAAGAGGTTTTTCACCTGTAAGACAAAGAATATTTTCCTTCTGACAGTTTTGTTATCGTAATCTCTGAGAATTTGCCCCATGGCAAGGATTCTTTGAGACCGCGACCTTCTAGATAGTAGTGTTCATGAGGCTTGTCGGGACCCATGCAGAGACAACTTTTTCCCTTTATGTGAGCGTGGAATTCTTTTTCATTCACTTCAAGGTTGAAAGACTTGCCTACTATTGGAAAAAGTTTCAAGGCGTCTTTTGTGATGAAGATATTTTTTTCTTGAGCCGCTGTGGCCGGCAACTTTCTTTGATAGGTTGTCTTAGTCTTGTGTTTTACACGTGACAAGCTTTTTCACTTCTCACTTAATCGACACAGTTTAAATGCATAGTTTCAGAGTCTAATGAGTTTTTCTAGCCACTGGATTCTCTGGGTTTTTCTTTTCCAAAATAGGTCTTCGAGAATGTAGTGCATGGCTAAGGTTTTCCATTTTCCGTATCGTTTGTTAATTTCTTTCAGAATTATTTCAGCTGAAACCAGTTCCTGGTTGAATAATATGCGCGAGTAGACTTTTTGTTCCCAAGGACCTATTTTCTCAATTGTGTCGTAGTGATGTAGTGCTTCGAAGAGGAGGATGCTGGCTGAGGCGGGACCCACTCCGTAGAGTTTGTCCAATTCCTGCTTTGCTTCTTCCTTGGTCATCTGGCGCAGTTTAAACTCGTCAACCACTCCATTCACGAAGTCTTCAGATGTCTTCTTGAGGTATTTGGCTCTGTAGCCCACCTTCAACTCTCGCAGTTCTTGTTCGGATACTCTGTTTATCCGCTTAGGTTTCCAGAAAGCATAAAGTTCTTTCTTGTCAAAGCTAACTCGCATTCCATACCTTTCTAATAATGCTTCCATCATCTGCACCGTGCGCTTAACTGTGGCGTTCTGCAATACAATACTGATGACCAAAAGTTCGTAGAGGGATTCACCGCAACTGACATGCATTCCACGCCATTTCGCAAGCAATGGACCCAAAATTTCGTCTCGGTTAAACTTTTCAGAGAAATCTGATAGGTCGCCGTCGAAGTCATATCGCCATCTTACTTCACTCACTAACTTGTTCAGTTTCCTCTTGGGCAACGGCTTCTCAGAATAGAAAGTCAGACTAACCAACGGAACATCCACTGAGCCTTGGTTCGTCATCTTCAAACCCAGAATCCTATCGCCTATTCGCATGGTTCGCCAGTAAACGCCTTTCATGTAATCTTCTACGGGCGCGGGAAAATGAGAAGGCTTGTGCACAGTTGCGTCAAAGTTGAAGGGCACCTTTGGCTTGACTTCCACTCTGAACTTGACATTCAAAGCAACGGTCTTCTTGGTCATGCCATTTGTCTTCCCTAAATGTCGAGAATAAACTTGACCGTCACAGCGCCATCAGAATTCCTGATGATTTCCATTTGATGATATGTAACCGCTTTGACTCCAACTTTCGACAAATGTTTCTCTGAATTGAAGGGTTCGCCCCAAATGTTCGCCTTCAACTTGAAACCCGCCGATGTTTTCTCTATGCTAGAAATCTTGAAGCGAGAGTAGAGGTTGCTTGAGATATCGAATTTCACTAATAATGCTTCGAGCCAGTTGTAAAGCAACGCTTGTTCATCGTAGCCTTCAACCTCAACTGTGTCTTCAAATTTAGGCTGCACCTTATCTAAGTCGGTCATGCCCTCAAACGTGGCATACGCTGCGTTCTCAAAAGCTTCCTCTAAGCTTTTGCCATAAGCTGCGATGTACAGGTCGGCGGTGTGCTCGAGAAAATCAAAACGCTTCTTTAGGCGAGTCATGTCTCTAGGCACTCTAAATCAAAAAGCGTGTTCAAGATATAAGCAATTTTGGCGTTCCAACCACTGTTTGTGCAGAGTTCAATTTTTTCTTGACTAGATTTGTTACTAACGTAAAATTTTTCCGAACGCTATCAGATCTATGCCGTGGAATTGCTTCTTGAGGACGCCTTCTCTTTCGTATCCGAGTTTCTCATATAAGTGAATGGCTGATTTCATGACAGGTGTTGTAAAGAGGGAGATTTTGTAGCATCCGGCATCGACCGCTTCTTTCTCTATTCTTTCCATAAGTTTGGTTCCTATACTCTGATTCTGAAAACTGGGGTGAGTTGCAAGTGTTTGGAGATTCATGCTTTCGCAGTCAATTGTTCCAGTCACGGTTCCCACAATTTGCTTGCCCGCCTCTGCAACCAGCATTAGCTCTTCGTTGATTCTGCGTTGAATTTCAGACTTGGAGATTATGGCAGACTGTATAGCTGCTTCTTGATAACCGATTTTTCTGTAGTCCTCAAAGGCAAGTTTTATCGCAAGGTAAATACTTTCAACGTCTCCTTGCTTAGCTCTCCGAACCGTTATCTTCATGTTGCTCCCTTCTGAAAACTTGGAATGCAATGTAACTTAATAAAATAGTTGCGACTGTTTCTTCATGGGCTACGGTGGTTACTCGCTTGGAGAGTTTCTCTTAAGTTTTTGGTAGGATTCTGATGCTAATTTTTCCTCTGATTGATACATCCTTAAACGTTTTATGAGTTCGTCGAAGTCGATTTGATGCCCGTCGAATAAAGGACCGTCTATACAAGCGAATTGGGTTTGGCCGCCCACGGTCACTCTGCAGGCACCGCACATGCCCATGCCGTCTACCATTATTGGGTTAAGGCTCACTATTGTTTTGATGGCGTGGGGACGTGTAACCTCTGATACAGTCCTCATCATTTGAGGCGGACCTATGGCGTAGACTGCGTGGAATTGATGTCCCCTCTCAATTAACGCTTTCAGAACGTCGCTGACAAAGCCTCTGTATCCCTTTGAGCCATCGTCGGTGGAGATAAAAAGCCTATCTGACACGCTTCTCATTTCTTCTATGAAAATGAGCATTTCCTTGGTCTTGGCTCCGACGATAGAAATTACGTTGTTTCCTTCTTCCTTCAAAGCTTTGGCTATGGGATAAGCGGCTGCGATGCCCACTCCTCCGCACACAACTGCCACTGGACTGTAATGTTTTGTGTCGTCGGCGTTTCCTAGGGGACCTACAACGTCTAGTATTTCATCTCCAACCTTGAGGGTGCCGAGTTTTCTGGTTGACACTCCTACTTCTTGGAAAACCAGTGTGATGACTCCTTTCTCTCTCTTCCAGTCTGCGAGTGTAAGTGGAATCCTTTCTCCCTCTTCATCTATTCTAACTATCACAAACTGACCCGGCTTGGCTTTCTCGGCGATTTCTGGAGCGTGAATCCTCAAAAGTTTCGTCTGAGGCGACAAGTCCTGCTTGTCCAGAACCTTGTTCATGCTAGGGCACTCAATTAGATTACATGGTGCCCTTTGTATTTATATTTTTCATTTTTATATATTTAATATAGTTAACTCGGACTCTCAGTAGCTCATCTCATTTTGGCTTCGTTTCGGCTTTAGGTCTTCTGCTTCACAGAAACTCGTGAATGCTACGCGCCGCTTTTTTGCCCGCTCCCATGGCGCTAATAACCGTTGCCTCGCCAGTCACTATGTCCCCGCCTGCGTAGACTCCTTCTATGCTGGTTTTGCCTGTCTCCTCATTGACTACGATTGTTCCCCATTTGGTAGTCTCCAATCCTTTTGTGGTTCGTTGGATGATGGGGTTGGGAGTCCGTCCAATAGCCACAATCACGGTGTCAACGTCCATGATGAACTCTGAACCCTTAATCGGAATTGGTCTTCGCCTTCCAGATTCGTCGGGTGCGCCCAGTTCCATGGCTATACACTCCATGCCCTTCACCCAGCCGCTCTCGTCTCCTATGAATCTGATAGGTGCAGCTAGAAACTTGCAGATTATGCCCTCTTCTTCAGCGTTCAAAATCTCTTCCAGCCGTGCAGGCATCTCTTCTCTAGACCTTCGATAAACTATGCAGACCTGTTCTGCTCCGAGTCTTAGCGCGCTTCGGGCAGAGTCCATAGCTACGTTGCCGCCGCCTATAACAGCCGCGTGCTTTCCAACCCTTATGGGCGTGTTGAACTCAGGAAACAGATACGACTTCATCAGGTTTACACGAATCAGAAATTCGTTAGCCGAGTATATTCCCCCCAAGTTTTCGCCAGGTATTCGCATAAACTGAGGCAGTCCGGCACCTGTTCCGATGAAAACAGCGTCAAATCCTTTCTTGAACAACTCGTCGATTGTGAACAGTCGTCCTATCATGGCGTCGGTTCGCACTTCCACGCCTAACTTTTTTATGTAATCAACCTCGGCTTGAACTATTCTTTTTGGCAGTCTAAACTCTGGAATTCCATAAACGAGGACGCCACCAGGAAGGTGGAGCGCCTCAAAAATCACAACCTTGTGACCCAGCTTGGCTAAGTCAGCGGCTGCGGTGAGTCCAGCAGGACCAGCCCCAATGATAGCTACTTTTTTGCCAGTTGGGTCTGCTGAAGAAGGAGCCGTGACTCCTTTTTGAAGTTCGAGGTCAGCGACGAAGCGTTCTAGCCTTCCGATTGACACAGGTTCGCCTTTCTTGCCCATGACACACAGTTTTTGACATTGTTCCTCTTGGGGGCAGACTCGCCCACAGATGGCTGGTAAGCTATTTTTCTCTTTCACCTTTCGTATGGCTTCATCATACTTTTTTTCTTTGATGAACTTGATGAATGCTGGGATGTCAAGCTCTACAGGGCAGCCCTTGACGCACTGAGGATTCGGACAGGATATGCATCTTGAGGCTTCGGCTAACAACTGCTCTTCAGTGTAGCCCAATGCAACTTCGTTGAAGTTGTGGGCTCGAACCTTTGGCTCTTGCTTGGGCATAGGAACAGCGTGCCATCGGTCTTGGGGCGGCTTTTCAGCCTTTGTGTTGGCACCTGACAAGTTTGATTTCCTCCAGCTTTTCATAGAACAGCGCCGATAGTCTCTCTTCGGGTAAGTACATTTTCTGTCGTTTTATCAGTTGGTCAAAGTCGACCTGATGCCCATCAAATTCTGGTCCATCGACACAAGCGAATCTAGTTTCTCCAGCTACTGATACTCTGCAGGCGCCGCACATGCCCATGCCGTCAACCATGATGGGCGTCAACGTGACAATTGTCTTGATGCCAAAGGGTTTGGTCATTTCGGAAACTGTCTTCAACATAACAACTGGACCCATGGCTACGATGCGGTCAATCTTCTGCTTGCTGAGCATGTCCTTTAGAAAGTCTAGTCCCTTGACACCTTTTGAACCGTCGTCTGTGGCGACGTAAAACTCGTGGCTGAGATCCTTCATTTCCTTTTCAAAGATTAGCAGGTCTTTGATTCTCGCACCGATGACAGTAATGACTTTGTTTCCCGTTTTTCGCAGAGCTGAGACCTGAAAGAGAAGCGGTGCTATCATGACGCCTCCGCCGACGCAGAGAACCGTTCCAAACCTTTGGATTTCAGATGGGTTGCCTAAAGGACCTGCTATGTTAGGAATGTAGTCGCCTCGGTTCAACAACCCTAATTGCTTTGTTGTTCTGCCTACTTCATTGAAAACAAGAGTGATGGTGCCTTTCTGAGTGTTGGCATTGACCAAGGTAATTGGAATTCTTTCGCCTTGTTCATCTACCCTTATTATAACGAATTGCCCAGGGCTAGTCTTGGCGGCTATGTCTGGGGCAGCGACCTCAAGAAGTTTGATTTTGGGCGCGAGTTCCCTCTTGGCAACAATTTCGTACATCAGGTCACCGCCTTCCCTTCAGTATTTGTCAGTGAAGAAGACACCTTTTTGAGGAAGTCCTCAAGTTTCGAGTTGAAGTCACCCACGAAACGCGGAGAGGCGGTGCTGACCTCGAATCTGTCGTCTAGACGGAGTTTTGCCAAGGTTTTTTTCAAAACCGCCGCGTTCAACTCAGCTGTCTCTCTTCCCTCTTCGAGTTTGCAGTCTTTCTCAGCGCATGTAACGGCTAGGACACCGTCAAAACCAGCGTAAAACGCTTCAACAACGTGAACAGGGTCTAATCCTTTGAAACACGGAATCTCGAGGAGCATGACGTTCTTTGGCAGAGGACTCGGGTTTACCGAGTCTAACGTTGAGAACTCTGCCCACTGGCAACAGAACACCAGAACAACTGGCTTCATCCCCTTAGATTTCAGTTCGCTTGCTCGAACCCCGCAGTCCAAGATTTGCTTCGAAACTGGTTCGTATTCGAAATTCTTCAGCTGAATCGCTAAGTGAGGGCAGACTAGGGTGCAGGCGCCGCAGCCGACACACCTTTCTTGGTTGATTTGCGGCGTGGCCAGGGACTGGGCTTCGATGGCTTCGTAGGGACAAATGAACGTGCACTTGTCGCAGCCTACACACTTTTGGGTGTCGTAAATTGCCTTGTTAGAGATTTGGATAAAACTCAATGTGTCATCCTTAAAGCCCAATTGATTAAGTGTTGCCTGCGTCAGCGTGAGTCTTCTTGCGTTGACTTCGCTGCCTTTCTTGAATCGGCAAAAGCCTTCTTCACACTGCATCACAACTATCTTTTTAGCGCCTAGTGCCAGTGTTCTCAATAAAAACTCGGGTGAAACACGTCCTACACACGGTAGGCGTAGGGAGACAAAGCTTCGGACGCCCTTCTCCTTGAGCATGTCAACCATTTCGCAGGGCGCTGGGCTGCTTCCCCTACACGTCAAAACTAACGTTTTAGACCTTTTTTGCTTCATCAATTTCTTTGTGTAAGAGACAAGTGAATCGTCGTCGTAGTAAACTAGATCTATGGCTTGGGCAGGACAGGCACTTGAACAGAGTCCGCAGACTTGGCACTTTTCAAGGTCTATTTTGATTTGGTCTGTGCTTTCGTCAAGGAAAACTGCTTTGAACGGGCAAACGAGGCGGCATGTAGTGCAAACGCTACAATAGTTGTTGTTTATTTCAATGGCTACTTTGAGGCTCTGCGGACTTTGTTTTGGCAATTGGAAGCGTCCTTTTTCAGAGCGTTTTAGAAAAAATTCAAGAAGGAAACATTAAGTATAAAGCTTTCGGGAAACGTTTTGATGTAAATGCTTCAAGTTAATGAGGTGTTTGTTTCTTTCTGTAAGTATGATTTCAAGTCTTTGATGTTCCACCTTAAAATTTGAACATCCAGTGAATACCTTTGTCCAGCAAAACACCCAGCTAATTCTTGCACAATCTGCTTGTCTACATCTTCTGGAACCTTCCACTGCCTCGAGTAAGCTCGCTGTTTGAGGTATGTTAAATGCTGATTAGCGCTGGAAACCCACGAGGCTGCTCGAATTGATCTTGTGGGCTTGACTTTTTCCTTGAGTTCGTGTTCGCCTAATCCCACGTATCGGGTGTCGTAGCCTCTCTCTTTGGCTAACTCTTCGTATGCTATTGAGATGGGGCTTCTCCAATGCCTGTGTGTGGCTGTAAACAACTCGTTCTTTGTGACTCGACAAGTTTCTTTTAGTGCTGTCTGCCACTGGCTAACTAAGTGAAGGATATGCACATAGAGGGAGGCGTCAAAGGAGGATTCTCTGAATGGTAGGTAGCAAGCGTCGCCTAGCAACAGATTTTTGATGCCTTTTTCCTTGGCTTTTTTCATCATGTCTCGTGAGATGTCGATTCCAACAACTTCTAAGCCTCTTTTCTGTAGCGGTTGGGCGAATCTTCCTGTGCCCACTCCGACGTCTAGAATTGTTTTGTGTCCTTGCAATTCTTTGACTAGAGCTTTAACGACTTTTCTCATGACTTGGGGTGGTAGTCCTCTTGTTTTGTCGTAGATGTGGGCTACGCGATCAAATGGGATTTTCATGAGCATCGTCTTTTAGTTGCTTATTTGGGGTGTACCTTATTGTTTTTTTGTCTCTGCTTGGTTCTTGAGGCGTGTGGTTGTTGTTCGGATTCCGAAGGACAAAACGTGTTTATATGTTTTGTTCTACAGTTGGTGTGTTGACAAGCATATATGGTATGTATGATTTGATGGTGACTGAAATGCGAGAACTGGCAAGGTCAAGGAAGGGCAGTTCGCTGGTGCTCGCCACCCTGTTGCTAGTTGTCGTCACTTTGGTCGCCGGCGTCTTGTTCTACAACACGATAATGGGCTCTGTGTCCAGCATGACTAACAACTTCAACACTCAGATAAGCCTCATACTGCTCGAATCAAGCAGCATAAACGCCACACACATAACAGCCTTCATACGCAACACCAGTCAATACACTGTGGAAATCTTAAACGCATACGTAAACAGTGAAATCGCACTCCTCGTCAATGCCGTCAAGATTGCGGCTTCTTCGCTGGGAATAACCTACGTTAGAGGTGACTACGAAGAGGGAACAACATACTCAGTCAAACTAGCAGGCATGTTCGGCACACTGATAACATTTCAAGCAACATATTAAGCGCCATAACTGCCCCTCCTTTTTTTCTGTTACGAAGTTTTTGAAAAAGTTCAGTAGGAAATGATGTTTGTTTTTGTAGGCTTTAGGGCTCTCTTTTTCCGTATTTACACGCTTTTTGGCATTCCATGCACATTATGTGAGAATACCTAGAAAGAGCTGGTTCAAAACGTTTCAGAGCCTCCTCATACTTCGACGTTTCCTCACCTGAAAGGTGAACTCCCACCAAACACTTTGCGTCATCCACCTTGTATGAAGTTAAAGCGTTAACCGGGCAAGCTTTGACGCAGTCGTCGCATGTGCTGCAGAGGTCTGTGTCAAAGGGTTTATCGGCTGTCATCTCAGCATTTGTCAGTATTGGAGCCAGACGTATCCATGGACCAAAAGTTGGATTTATTATGAGAGCGTTTTTGCCGTAGCTTCCAAATCCAGCCAGTTGCGCCAGTTGCTTGTAAGAGTTGAAGAAGAAGGGAACAGCTTTGAATCCCTTTCCCTCTAATAGCTGTGTCACTCTGAGCGCTATTACCGTTAATGGGAGATAGCCAGGATAAACCCATCTTTCGCCTTTTTTTATGGAGATTTCCAACATGTCGTCCCAGACGTGGTAGCCTATGACAACTATCGACTTAGCATCTGGCATAGTGTCGACGGTCTTCTTTGTGTATTCCTTGATGGTCCATCCTACCCACACGGGTGGCAAAGCGTCAATTGTAGAGGCAGAGACAATTCCCACCAAGCTGGCGCCAGACTTGACTGCAAATTCTTTGACTTCTTTGGTTAACCTCTCTGCTTCGGATTCCTGCAACTCTTTTCCCCTTCTTTTTGGTCCGTGACTGACGTGAACGATTATTGGGGAGTGCTTTATTTAAGAATCTTTATTTGTGCTTCATAATCTCTATCCGTGCTTCTCTCTTTAATGTGTGGGAGTTGTAGGTCCTGTAGGCTGTGCTTTCGTGCCATGACCCGACTGGAAGTTAACAGAGTCGCTCTATTCTTGCTTCTTATGTTATTTGGGTCTCTAATTACTAGCGCGGTTTTGGCGACTGCTGAGACGATTCCCGTTTCTGCTGGACAGACAGTTGTTAGGAACGTTGACTTGAACGCCGAAGATGAAGTGTCTGGTAGAATAACCGTTGTCGGCAGCGAG
>Ga0315308_1001573_pt1 | contig 13066 bp, 12 predicted proteins | sample TDP3_MG_FD_203078 | JGI IMG/M metagenome (GOLD analysis project Ga0315308, IMG submission 203078) | Freshwater sediment microbial communities from Lake Towuti, South Sulawesi, Indonesia - TDP3 | ecosystem: Environmental > Aquatic > Freshwater > Lake > Sediment | place: Indonesia: South Sulawesi... | reverse complement strand
CGTCGGCACTTGACTCCCATTTCGTCGCTAGGCCTGGGATTATGTCCTTCACGCCCGCTCCATTCGGAGTGCCCTCTTTCATCTGCACCAGGCCGCAACCCGTCGCCTGAATCACCGTCCATGCGAAGAAGTCATAGGCTTGAGCTGGATCCAAGCTGGTCTCAACTGAGTCGGTCGTACCCATGATCAGAGTCTCATTGGCCTCAGCCTTCGGTGCCATCAGGTACCAAGCTGCAAGAACGACTATGATCACTAGCACAATGGCTCCGATAGCTACGGTCGTCGAAAGTCCCTTTTTAGAATCCTTTATACTCAACTATAGACCTCCGAAATCTTTTAGTTTCGGATTGCTCGTGGTGATTGACAGTTAGGGATTTAAACTTTGTGCTGCGCCGCTTTTCCGGCTATCCCAAGGTTGAATTGAGGTTCTGTTGATCGGCCGGCCCCGTCCCTCTGGGGAAGCCATCGCAGGGGGGCCCGATCAAGCAGTTAAAAAGGGGACCGGGAAGGTTCCAGTGATGAGGATGGCTACGTTTGGGCGAGGAGACTAGAAGGCGAATCAGCGAGCTCCGGGCAGAGATAGAGGACCACAACTATCGGTACTACGTCCTTGACTCGCCAGCGATCTCGGATGAGGAGTATGACCGCCTTTTTCAAGAGCTTCTTGAGCTAGAGCGGGAACACCCGGAATTCCTGGACCCCAACTCGCCTACGCAGCGGGTCGGTGCCCCGCCTTCGGAGGCTTTTCCGAGGCATGAGCATACCGTTCCGATGCTTTCCCTGGCGAATGTGTTCAACGACCGGGATCTCTTCGCTTTCGATCAGCGCGTCAAGGGATTGCTTGGGGTGCCTCTGGACCGGGACCTTGAATACCATGCCGAGCTGAAGATCGACGGCCTGGCGGTGTCGCTTGCCTATGCAAGGGGCGAGCTTGCGGCTGGTTCAACAAGGGGCGACGGATTCGCGGGCGAGGATGTTACCTCAAACCTCAGGACCGTCCGCGCCGTCCCCCTCAGGCTTCGAGGAGAGGGTGTCCCTGGGAACTTGGAGGCCAGGGGCGAGGTCTACATGCTCAGGAGCGAATTCCAGGCCATCAACGGGGCCAGGGCAGCAGCGGGCCTTCCCCCATTCTCGAATCCTAGGAACGCGGCCGCCGGATCGGTCAGACAGCTCGATCCGGCCGTCACCTCGCAGAGGAGACTGGGCATATTCGTCTACGGCTGCGCAGACCCTCTGGCCCTCGGGGCGACAAGACACTCCGACCTGCTGTCCCTCCTTCGATCCTGGGGCTTCAAGGTGAACCCGCACAACAGGGTGTGCCGAAACATAGGAGAGGTGGCCGCCTGCAAGCGCGAGTGGGAGAAGAGGAGGGAGGACCTAGACTACGAGATCGACGGTGTAGTCGCCAAGGTGAACTCAATACACGACCAAGAGCTTCTGGGCGCCGTTTCGCGAAGCCCGCGCTGGGCCGTCGCCTACAAGTTCGCTGAGGAGATCGCCGTTACCCGCATGAAGGACATCATGGTCAGCGTCGGCTCAACCGGCGTGCTAACGCCCTTCGCGATCCTGGAGCCGGTCTTTGTTTCAGGCGCAACGGTTTCGATGGCCACCCTGCATAACGAGGACGAGATCAAGAGGAAGGACCTCAGGATAGGCGACCTGGTGAGGGTCAAGAGGGCCGGAGAGGTGATCCCGGAGGTCGTTGGCCCAGAAGTAGGGGCGCGCACCGGCAGCGAGATGGAGTTCGTTATGCCGGACAAGTGCCCAGTGTGTGGGTCCGACGCCGTCCGGCTGCCCGGAGAGGCGGCCCGCTACTGCACCTCATATGACTGCCCGGCGCAAGCCTTCCAGAGGATAGCCAGATTCGTGGGGCGCGACGCCCTCGACATCTCGGGCCTCGGGGAGAGAACGGTGGCCCGACTCATGGAAGCCGGCCTCGTGCGTGATCCCGCCGATGTGTTCTATCTGCAACCCGCCGATCTTCTCGCCCTCCCCGGAATGGGCAGCAAGCTAACGGCCTCGCTTGTTCACCAGATAGATCGGGGAAGAAAACCGCGTCTGGACAAGCTGCTCTTCGGCCTCGGCATTAGAGGAGTCGGGGAACACGTGGCCCAGGTGGTCGCGACGAGGTTCAAGAACCTTGGAGCTTTGCGCAAGGCGGAATTGACCGATCTAACGTCGGTCCATGAGATCGGCCCGGTGACTGCCCAGTCGATACACGAGTTCTTCTCCAGGAAAACCACTGTTGACCTGCTTGACAAGCTCGAGCGCGCCGGGGTGGAACCGATCCCGCCCCCTGAAACCAAGAGATCGGAACTGGGCGAGAAGTCCTTCGTCTTCACCGGGACGCTGCGCTCCCTGTCTAGGGAGGTAGCCCAAGCGCTCGTTCGAGAGCTCGGAGGAAGAACCCCCGCGGCCATTACCAAGTCGACGGACTATCTGGTCGTGGGGGAAAACCCGGGATCCAAGCTCGAGAAGGCAAGGAGGCTGGGGGTGAAAACCCTAAGCGAAGCCGCCTTCCTGGAGATGGTCAGGAAGGACCAGGCTGAAGGTGTCTGGTCCACGGGATCCGACAGGCACCGCGCCGAGTCTCCTCATGGAGAGCAAAGCTCCTTCCACAGGGCCCTGTAGTATCGCAGGACCCTGACGGGATCGGGGCTTTCCGGGATCTCGGCAAGGCAGTACCCGTCGAATCGCGCCTTCCTCAGGAGGGCGAAGAGCTCGCGCCAGGGGTACTCTTCTAGGTACAGATCCCTCATGTGCACCTGCCTGATCCATTTCTTCAGAAGGTTGAAGTTGGCCGCAACAGAGCCGTTCACCACCTCGAGGTTGTTTGAGTTCCAGCACACGAAAACGTTCTCGTGGTCGGCCACATCCATGATGGTGCGCACGCACTTGGGGTCCTGGGTCCCGCGGCCGTGGACCTCCAGCCTTATCTCCACGCCGTAGTCCTTGGCGAACTCGCCACACTCGCGCAGCGCTAGGCCGATCTGCTCAAGGGTCTTCTGCATCGGTATCCCGGCCTCCAGCTGCAGCCCGTTGGGCCTGACCTTCACTTCCTCCGCGCCGACATCACTGGCAAGAACGGCGTACCTCTTGGTCCCCTCTATGTTCCTCTTCACCTCATTTGGGTCGACCGCATGGTACTCGAAGGCCGTGCCCAGGCCCACCAGCTTGATCCCCGAGCTCTCAAACATCTCCCGGACCTTCTTCCGCTGGGGCGCCGAGAGCGTGTCCTCCACGCCGTGGGCGTGGGTCGTCCTCAGCTCAACTCCCCCAAACCCTGTTTCCTTGCACTTGTCCATGATGGTCTGGATGTCCCAATCCTTGGCCATGTTGTAGGTGACTAGTCCCAGTTTCATCCGGCTCACGCGCGAGCACAGGAACGCAGACTCATTTAAAATGTGTCGATCCTCGATTGTCGCTCTGAGGGTTCCGGATTGCTGAGTCCCTGGGAAAGGGTCATTCGGGAGATGCAGCATGAGGAACCGGATCGTGTGCCCTGGGGCGGCGAGGAGGTTTCGCAGCCCACGGCGGACATCGTGCTTGGAAGGCCCTCGCTGCTCGGAATGGGGGGAAGCCACAGGGTCCTCGAACTGCAGTCTAGGGGCAAGCACGCCGAGGTCCGGAGGCTGGTTCAAGCCAACGTCTACGATCTGGCCCAGAAGCTGAGGATGGACCTTGTCTCCGTGCACCTTCTACCGCCAAGGACGGGAAAGAAGCCGAGGCTGCTGTCCCAGCATGAGTGGACCTACGGCGGGGGGAAACGGATCCTCACCGTCGAGGGGAATCTGCTGACCGTGGAGATAGATGAGGAAACCGGGGCCAGGATCAAGCACGGCATGGACGATCTGGAGGCCCTGGTCAGTGACCTTCAGTCCCGGACGCCCGAGCTTGACGAGAGAGCCACCGATGCACTCCATGGCCTGTCCCCCTTGATCAGGAGGCTCAAACGGGATCTGAAGGTGGCCTTGCTCTTCCCAACATGGAACTGCTTCCTCACACACCCGGACTGGCTTTCGACCTTCCTTGCGGCCTTCCACAAGCGGCCCGACCTGATCACAAAGTTCGAAGAGGCCCAGGCCAGGAGGGCGATCGCGTACGGGAAGGCAGCCATCGATGCCGGCTGCGACATAATCGGCATCGGCGGGGATCTTGCGTACAAGGACGGGCCGATGATATCGCCGGACAAGTACCACCGGTTTGTCCTCCCGTTCATGCGGAGGGAGTCCAGGGAGTTCCACAGAAAGGGCGCATACTCGATGATAGCGTCCGATGGCAACCTGATGCCGATAGCCCAAGACTACTTCCTTGGCTCGGGCGTAGACGCAGCGCGGGAGATAGAACCTGGGCCCATGGACCGGTCACAGGTGAAGGAGAAGTTCGGCCACAGGATCTGCCTGAACGGCAACGTCGACTGCGGAAGGACGCTGGGGCTCCTCGGCCCCGGGGAGGTCGTCCGCGAGACCCTGGAGTGCCTGAGCCTGTGGGCTCCCGGTGGCGGGCATATCATCAGCTCCAGCAACACCATCAGCCCGAACGTGAGGCCCGGGAACTTCTTCGCCATGTGGAAGGCCATCTTCAGACACGGCGCATACCGCCCGTAGCCGTACCGCTGCAGGCAACGCCCTGCTGCAGATCGGGACACGACTCTTGCCGATCTCGCAAGTCATAAGCCTGGGCATTGGGCGCTGTTTAATAGATACTGTGCGCCGTGGATATGGGGGTAACCATGTCCCAGATGAAGCGGATCGTTCTGAGCCTGGCATTCTTCCTTCTGATCCTGGTTCTCGGGTACGCACTGATCAAGATGAAGCGCCTGCATGGATACCGCTCCGGGCCCACAGCGTCAAGATACGGGATCTAGCCCAGTCGGCGTGGATCGAGCTTCAAGAAACGATGGACTCCGGGGCACGACCCGCGCATTTCCTGCCTGGCATACGTCTTCTCCTCCCAGCAGCCCGCATAGGAGGTCCCCGGCCAGGCAGATTTTTCACTGCAGAACGCCAACATGATAGGGCATCAGATGAAGCTCAATAGATTGTTTGAGGAGCAGTTTCACGAGAAAAGGGGGATCCTCGAGCGCGTTGACTACGTTTGGGCCGAGAAGGTCCACATCGAAGGCAAGCTGGTCCAGAAGGGATCGGTGTTCTTCTCAGTCAACAAGGCAGCCGGCGGCGGATGGGCTTTCCTAGGAAGGCACTTCAACAGCATCCAGGGCGCAAGGAAGGAGGCAAGGAAGTACTGTAACGACAGGGCTGCCGAGATCCTGGGTGCAAGCCCTTGAGGATAGGGACGCTCTAGGCTCGTCCTTGGGCAGTTCAGACCGCACAGACAGCCCAGAGTTGGCCCTTGCCAGATGACGGACCCCTATCCCCCGGGCTCTATCTTGGTGTAGTTGCCGTCCTCGCCCTTCCGGAAGAACTCCCTGCCCTCGTCGTAGGAAACCGTGATGACGTTGCCTTGGAAATCCACGTCAACATCGACGATATAGTCATCCAGGATCCTCGTCTCCACCCCTTGCTTGAGCAGGGAAGCCGCGCACTCATCTAGGATGTTGAAGGCTTCCTTCATCTTGAACTTGTCAAAGGCATGCCTCGCCTTGTACTTCTTCTTGAGCACGCTACCGATCTCGCCACCCTCCGCCTTCTTTCTGCTGAAAAGGCCCATTCAATCAACCTCTGTCTTCTGAATCAGCCCTCGATCTTTTCGCGCTCCTGCTGGAGCGTGCACCATAAAAATGACACGGCTTCTTCCTAGCCAAGCAGGGCACGATGATCGCGAGAATGCAGAAAGCACTCGGCCCGAACTCCACCAGTTCGCTCCTAAGCGACAGGGGGTAGTTCGTGAATAGCCTTGCGGACCCGTAGTTGCCCTTGTTGAACTCCTCCCTGGCCCTTTGTAGGAAGATCTCGTGCCTGGAGGTGTTGATCCCAAGCTCCCTTGCCGCCGCGAGCACCTGCGTCGCTTGGTCGATCAGAGCCTGGGCCACGACCCTCTGCACGGCGACGGTCATATTGCCGATTCGGGCCGATATTCGGCCCAGGGCGGCATCGGTTTCAGCTTGGCGAAAATCCGCTTGAATCGCAGAAAGGTTCAACTTCAGCTCGGCAACGCCTGCGCCGATCCCCTCGGCTTCAGTCATATCCCTTGACAGTTTCTGCAGAGCCTGGCCGACCTTTATGATATTTCCGAGCATGTCCCAGCTCTGCCAGATCAGGCCGATGGGAACGGAGGCATTCGCAAGGGATTCCTCATTGATGTAGGCAGACGCCTCGTCAAGCCTCAAGGACGCAGTGCGTGCCTCGGCACCCAGGGCCTTGGTATCGTTGAGCCGAAGGGTCGCCTGTAGCAGCATGGAGTCCAGCAGCTGCAGATCCACGGCCCTGACCTCGTCCAGGTCCACCCCCATCGATTCAAGCTCCCGCGCCGAAAGGGCTATCTGCGACAGCGCGAGCATGACGACGCCGGAGGCGCCCAGACCGTACCTCTCGTGCATGACCCCGAAGGCCGTGCGCTGACAATCGTAGATGATTGGGTCGAGGCGCGACAGTTGCACCCAGGAACGGGAGATGAGGGTGTAGTCGTTCGCAGATCCAGGGGGATCGTCACCGTCGACTCGCATGGCCACGATGTGCTTGCCCTCTAGCAGGCGAGGCAGCTGCCAGATCTTCTTCCGGTAGGTATTGCACAAGCGGCGGATGTGCTGGTCGTCCACCAGGCCCCGTTCGTTGGCCATGAGAAGGAACTGGAGCTCTATCGCTCCGTGGCTGATGTCCTCCGCTCCCGCCTGCCCTATGGCGTATGTCCAGGTGTAGAGGTCGTTGGCTTTGTCGTACGCTATGTTGGCAAGAAGGTAGCTAGCCATCTGTTGGGGCTTGTCGTAGTACGACAGGTTCCCAGTCACATCCCCAAGCGTCAACTCGACGCGGCCCAGCGCCGCGAACCTGTTGACGATCGGACCCACGTCCTTCAACGGGTCATCCCAGTAGTAACCCTGCCCCTCCTTCACCTGAGCCCAGGACTTGTGATGGCGAGCGATGAGGCGTGTGATCAGATTCACATAGGAATCAGCCTTGGCCAGGAGTCCGCTATCCCGGCCTAGTGCAGGGTCCGACCGGATCACCTTGGCTGCCTCTATGATTGGCAGGCCTATGACCCCATCCCAGACCGTGTATTCCCTGTATTCGTAAAGGGAGCTACCCCAAGTACCATTGTAGTTCCCCCAGGCGGGCTCGCCGTCGCCGTTCACGTCGGAATACCGGGCGAAGTAGTCGGTCATGTTCAGGGCCCAGTCCAGCCACCTTCTCTCATGCGTCAGTTCATACATCAGAAGGCAGGCCCTGGCCTGGTACTGCCAAGACCAAGCGAAAGCCCCAGGATCATATGGCTTGTTGGACACGTAGGCAAGGAAGTAGTCGAAGGCCTTCGGGCCGAGGGTCTCCATCAGACCGTATACGTCATCCTTGCCGATGAATGGTCCCTGCGAGCAGGAACAAGCTTCAAGACACACCAGCACGATCACCAGGCAGGTGAACCTCGCCTTCACTTCACGTCACCCGCCCCAACGTCGGATTGTGATCGGCTCATGCCAGACTTGTCGAGCCTGATCCGGTGACCCTGACGCAGGCCTGCCGGAGTTGCCACCCATTGCTCACTAGCTCCCACCAACAGCTGCCGCGGGTGCCTGCAAGGTGGTATCAATCTCACGGCCCTCCCTACCCTGGAGCGCCTGGAATATGGCCCAGAGCGCTTGCCCTTGATCGCCTAGAAGCGGTTCTTCCACCGGGTCCTGTTGTCCCGATAGCCGCCCCTGGGGCGACCTCGGCCCATTCCACCGCCGTAGCCTTCACCGTAGGGCCGTCTTTCGTCCGGGTAGGTCCTGTCCGAGACGTTGTTGCTCTCGTTTACCTCGCCGATCTCCTCTTCACTGGTCGATAGCTCTCCATATCTCCCGACGTTGAGCCTAATGCTGCCCCTGAAGAGTGAGGTGTAGCCGTTCTTGAGCATGTAGGTGGAGCCCTCCTCCACCTTGGAGATGTTCTCATCCCACAGGGCCATATACACGCAACCCGTGTCATCGCCGACCAGGATATCGGCTACCGTGTGATCCGACCCATCCCTCGAGTGAACCTCCCTGACATCGCCCGCCTTCACAACTTTGAAAAGGACGTTGATGCTCCTTGACCGCGGGCCAAGATCGCCTATCTTCACTGGCGTTGTTGTTCTTGCCTCCTCCATCGCGTCACCTCCTGCAACTTTTGACTCCCGGCTCGCCACTGGCAAGGATCGCGAGTCCTAAGGTCTGCTCGGCGTATCGGAGAAGATGCGAGGGCGTCCGACATTGCTTCAACCCGCCCTCAGAACGCGAAAGAACACCGGAGATCCGTCCATGATCCCGAGCAGATCCAGGGCCCTGCCTCGTCGAAGATCCGTCAAACATGCTTGCTTCCGCCTATTCGCGCGGGAAAAGCCTGACGGAACTTCCTTCGACTCAACCCCGACAAGCGAACCATTCCTCCAGCCTTCCTCACCCTTGGCTTAAAAGTATTCCGTGGTCGTCAGCCCGGCCCTCCTACAGCCACGACTTTCCCGCTAGAGGGGGAACCCGGACAGTTGGGCCGAGAACGGAACAGGAAATGCGGGTAATCTGCTGCCTCAACCCTTTCAGGATTTCTGGTCCTAGCGCCTAGTCCTCCTCAAGCCCATCAACACGAGTACCGCGCCCACAATGATCAGGAGCCCGGTACCCGAGACGATCTTGATCCACCACATCAGCACCGGAGCGCAGGAACGGATCTCGGCCTCCACGTAGGTCGGCTTGCTCTGGCCGGCATTGTTCTTGGCGAAGATTTTGAATACCATCTCATCCCCCTTTGAGAATCCGGTTAGCTGAGCCTTTGCGATCCGTCTCCCAGTCTGGTTCACGTAGACGGCGTCAGCGTAGGTTGTCTCGCCTTTCCTTGCCCTCCAGATCACGAAGCGGTTGATTCGCTCGTAGTCGGGGCCGTTCTTCCATCGCAGGGTTACGGTGTAGTTGCCTTCAGAGGACTTCCTGATGCTCTCGATCCTGAATCCGGCAGGGGCCGAGGGAACGGCGAAGTTCATCAGCCAGGTCACGTTGTTCTGGATCTGCCCGAATTTGTGCTGAAGCTCATCCAGGCGGTCAAAAAGGGTGGAAGTCCTCTTCAGGACAATATCCAACTGCCTCTGGGCAAAACTGAGGTTCTCCTCCAACGCAGCGACCCTTTGCTCCAAGGAGAGATTGGTGGCGTTGCCACCTCCCTCCAGTGACAGACAAGATGCCAGAAACATCTGGACAGAACACAGCGTGAGAACGCCGATCAACACCCTTGACATTGCGCAAAACCGGCAACGCGTGGAGCAGCGATCATTATATTAGTTTCCCCGGAGACGTTCCCCACGGATCCATGGTGAAGTCCAGGGTTCACCTGACGGTGGCGGGAAGGGTTCAGGGAGTCTCATTCAGGTACTTCACCCGCGAAAAGGCGGCCTCGCTGGGCTTGAAGGGATGGGTGCGGAACCTCAGGGACGGGCGAGTGGAATGCGAGTTCGAGGGCGCAAGGGATGCTCTCGAGAAGATGGTCGACTTCTGCCGCGAAGGACCAAGATGGGCCAAAGTCACGAACATCGAAATCGAGTGGCTGCCATTCTCTGGGGAATACTCGGATTTCCGGGTCCTGGTGTAGGCCACAGGGCTGGACGATGCCTTGATGAGGAATCATGATCTGCCGTCTTCTGCCTTCGTCCCCGAAACCGTTTTATCCGCGCCTCATGGGGCGTAGCCTGGTGTTCGTTTGGCGATGACCGAACCTAGCGACCGAGATCCGACTTGGAGAACGGCCGTGCCGTTCACGTACAACATAGACTACTCGGCGAACCACGTCGGCAACGAGTCCTACATCAAGATGATTGCTGACGCCCCGCCGGCGCTCCTGCACGTGGGCCATGATGTGCCCTTCAAGAGCATGTACGGCCCTTCCGACCAGTTCGACTGTTGGAGCCGCAAGATGCTGAGCCCGCAGGAAGCGCAGGACAGGATCGGCGTTCTCCGGGATTACGTGTCCCAGCTTCACAACGCGGGTGCTAGGCTAGTCATACCCTACGTCTGCTCGATGTTCATTTTCGGGGATGTCAAGAAACGCACCGGTTTCTGGTGGTTCTACGACAACTGGGAGAAGTATCAGGAGTTCGGCTTCGGGTCAAAGCCGAAGCGCGACCCAATCACATGGTGCTACGGAAAGCCGAGGCCGCTGAATGTCAAGGAGTTCGACGCTGGCTACGTTTACGAACCGTGCATGAACGACCCAGACTGGCGCCGGTTCCTGAGGGCCACCATCGCCCATATCGCGAAGGTCGGGTACGACGGGGTCTTCTCCGATGTCAATGCCACGCGATGTCCCAAGGCCTGCTGCCGACGACTGTTCAGCAGTTACCTGGAGGCCCGCTACACGCGGAAGCAGATAAGGGAACTGTTTGGCTTCAGGTCGCCCAAGGATGTCCGCATGGGCCGTGAGGGGGAAGGACTCCTCTGGGTCGAGACGGTGAGGTTCCGGGGCGAGAGGGCGGCAAGCCTCTTCGCGGAGCTGAGGAATGAGGGAAGGAAATTCCGCGACACATTCTTCGTGCTGCCAAACCTGAGCCCCTTCCAGCACGTCGACGGCGTCTGGCGGCGGGTCGGCTGCTCGCATGTCTTCGCAAGCTGGGCCAGGGAATGCCCGGTGATAATGTACGAGGAGATGCACCAGCCCGGGCTGCTTGCGGAAGGGGTCGTATCCAACTTCATCTTCCAGTTCAAGTACGCATTTGCCCACACAGGGAGGGCCGGGACCCTCCTCTACCATGCGCAGGACCCTTGCGGCGTTCACATCGGAATCGCTGAGGCGGCCGCCGGAGGGGGAGGCTGTCTCATTCAAGGTCATTATCCCTCCCCCGAGGTCAGGCGCAAGTTCCGGGCCTACTTCTCCCGCCACCCCGAGCTGTTCGCGGACATGCTCCCCTATTCCTTCGTGGGGCTTGTCTTCTTCTACGAACAGCTGGCGTGGGGAACCAGATCCCATCTGGAGAGCGCATTCAGGATCGCAGAGGAACTCATGGCCAAGCATGTTCTCTTCGACCTCATTGTGGAGAGGAACCTACGATTGGATGACCTCAGACGATACAGGGCCATCGTGGCGTGCGATCTCGAGAACCTGTCGGACGCGCAGGCCAACGACTTGTTGGAGTACGTGAAGCAAGGAGGCACCCTTGTCGCGATCGGGCAGTTCGGTAAGTCCGACGACAGGGGCACGCAGAGGCCCAAGACGATCCTCGAGCAGATCCCCGCCGCGAGCTGGAGCGAGGTCTCCCCTGGCGTTCGCCAGGCAGAATATGGCAAGGGCAAGTGCATCAAGTCCGGTGACCTAGGGCAGATCCTCAGCCCCTCTCCCTTTGAGCTGTTCATGTATACCGAGGACGAGGTCAACGACATCAACAAGGTATTCGAACTGATAGGGAAATCGAGGAAGCAACCACAGCAAGAGAGGAGAAGGAAGCTGGTTGATCAGGTGCGAAAGGCAGCGGGCGAGGTCGCTATCTCCGACTGCGAGGAAACGCTGAGGTTCAATGCCTACACGCGGACGCAAGGTGACGTGATGTTGCTGATGTTGCACGCCGTGAACTACAACCTTCCCATCCGCGCGAGGGGACAGTCCGGCCCGGTCGTGCCCGCCGCGCACATCCCCGTCAAGCTCCCGCTGCCGGATGGGTGGAAGGCCGAGAAGATCAGGATCTGCAGTCCCCCCGATGAGGGGATGGTTGAACTCCCCTTCAAACAGAGGGCGGCGGTCCTTTCCTTTGAGATCCCCAAGGTCGACAAATACTCGTTGGTCGAAATCACCGCAAAGTCCGGGACATAGCAGGCCCGCAGGACTCCATTCGCGAAAGATCGTTGCCATCCGTCAGGCTGTCAGGCTGGAAAGAGATATCTTCGTGAACTCAGAACCAATCCGAATTGGAGCCGCTGAGGATAAGACGGGACGCAGAGGACGGGTGCCACAGACTGCTGGATGTCTTCAAGGGATTCGAGGGATGCCCCGCCATCGACCGCATTTTGAAGGGGAGAAGAGAGATCCTCGAGGATGTCCGCGTGAGGATCGGGCCTTCGCCCCAGTACATGAGGGTCATGGAAGAGGACGGCTGCATCAGCATCGGCCGCAACTACCTCAGACATGGCAGCTCGGTACACATCTACCTCGACCTCGTCCATGAACTCACTCACGTAAGACAGCACAGGGAAGGCCTACCCCTCTACGATGAGCGATACCGGTACATCGACCGACCAACTGAGATGGAGGCGATGAGCATCACGGTTGCGGAGGCAAGGCGGCTGGGGCTTAGCGAGGAGGAACTGGGGAGGTACCTAGGAGTGCCCTGGATAGCAGAAGACGAATATGCCGAATTGCTTGACAAGCTCGGCGTACGTTGGCACCCTGAGGGCGGGAAGCCACATTCCGCCAAGCAGAACACCCGCGACAGCGGAGCCTGAGTAGGGACCAGCGGCATCAACGCTTCATCAGCCGACGAAGCGTACAACCCAACCGACGCGCGAGGGAACCATGTGGGCCTTGCATCTTCGCTGAAGGAGAGAACCAAGAACCTCAAGCGCGATGTGCACGCCCTGTACCTGGCGTACAGGGACCCGAGGGTGCCGCTGCGCGCGAAATTGCTGATCGTCGTGCTGATCGGGTACGCTGCAAGCCCCATAGATCTCATCCCGGATTTCATCCCCGTCCTGGGATACCTCGACGACCTGATACTTCTGCCGCTCGGAGTCTCGGTGGCGATCAAGATGATCCCCAAGGATGTCCTATCCGAGTGCATGGAGAAAGCCAGCGCACCACACGACGAGGGTCAACGCAAGAACTGGCTGGCAGCGTTCCTCATCATCCTTCTATGGTTGGCGGCGATCGTATTGATCGGAAGGGCGGTCTGGCACTATTTCCTTGGGTAGGGTACGTTTCGCTCTTGCTGAAATCACCTCTGAACGTTCAAGGCCTGGGTAACC
>Ga0315308_1001572_pt1 | contig 13066 bp, 13 predicted proteins | sample TDP3_MG_FD_203078 | JGI IMG/M metagenome (GOLD analysis project Ga0315308, IMG submission 203078) | Freshwater sediment microbial communities from Lake Towuti, South Sulawesi, Indonesia - TDP3 | ecosystem: Environmental > Aquatic > Freshwater > Lake > Sediment | place: Indonesia: South Sulawesi... | reverse complement strand
CCTTTTAGTCCCACCCTCCCACCCATGCCTGCAATCGGGTTAACGATAAAGCCCAACTTCACAGCCTTTCATCCGATGAAAAGATTTGTCGAGCATGCTATAAACTATTTCAGTGGCTCCATTGTTAGGATAGATTAGATGAGGAATGGGAGATGGAAACCGCGAGAGCTAACGCGTTTTCTGGAACCTTCTCCATACTGGCCATATCACCAGACTGTAAGCTAATGGGTGTCGCCGTGGCTTCAGGCTCTACATACGTGGGTGATAGAGTGCCTCACGCAAAGCCTGGAATAGGCGCAATAGCCAGTCAGGCATACACAAACGTCATCTACGGAATCAAAGGACTGGAATTGCTGATGAAAGGCTTAACGCCTCAAGAGACTTTGAATACGCTTTTGGAGGAAGACCCCGAAAGAGAACTGAGGCAGGTGGCAATAATGGATTTCAAGAGAAGAAAAGCCGTTTTTACAGGCGCTAGTGCTCCGGAACATCACGCGGAAATTGTAGGAGAAAATTATATCGTCATTGGAAATCTGCTTTCTAGAAAGGAAGTGATCAGTGGCATGGCCAAACAGTTCGAAAGCTCTAGCGGAGACTTAGCATGGAGAATGGCAAAGGCGCTGAAGGCAGGAAGAGAAGGCGGTGGGGACAAGAGAGGCGAAAAGTCAGCAGCCCTAATCGTGGTCAACACCGAAAAAGTGGAAGTGGAAATAAAAGTTGGCACGCACGAAAATCCAATTGAGGAACTGCTGCGCAAGCTGAAACCATAACTGTGAAAGCATGATGTGGAAAAGGCTTTTCATCTGAAAATTCTTATATCTCGAAAATTCAAACATCGTTTTCCTACGTAATTGAGGTTATTAGATGTCTAGAAAAAGCATGAAAAGGATTCTCGTGACTGGGGCTACGGGGCAGATCGGGTCTGAACTGACAATGGAGCTTCGAAAGAAATATGGTAAGGATAATGTTGTTGCGGCTGGGCATAAAAGGAAGCCAAGTGACAAATTGTTAGAGTCTGGTCCCTTTGAGTATGTTGACACCACCGACAAGGAGAACATCGAGAAAGTTGCAAAAAAGTATGACATTGACACAATTTACCATCTGGCGGCTGTTCTCTCGGCTGTGGGCGAAGAAAACCCGCAGCTTACTTGGCACGTGAACATGGACAGCCTCTATAACGTACTTGAGGTTGCAAGAGAATATATGCTAGTTAGAGTTTTTTGGCCCAGCTCCATCGCCGTCTTCGGCTTGGGAGCACCTCACGTTAATACACCTCAAGACGCCGTCTTGATCCCGAGAACCATGTATGGTGTCACGAAGGTTGCCGGTGAGCTTTTGTGCAGTTACTACTTCACACGATTCGGCTTGGATGTGCGAAGCGTCCGATACCCCGGCATAATAAGCAGTGAGACGCCTCCGGGAGGAGGCACCACAGACTATGCTGTAGAGATATTTTATGAGGCGATCAAGAAGAAGCGGTATACGTGCTTCGTTGGGGAAGACACGGTGCTGCCGATGATGTACATGCCTGACTGCATCAACGCAGCCATAAAACTGATGGAGGCTGACCCTACTAGGATTAAATGTCGCACCAGCTACAACGTGACTGCAATGAGCTTCTCTGCCGGAGAGTTAGCGGCTGAAATCAAGAGGTATATTCCGGAGTTTGAGTGCGAGTATAAGCCAGACTTTAGGCAGAAGATTGCCGATTCATGGCCCATGTCAATAGATGACAGCGTAGCCCGCAGAGAGTGGAATTGGAAGCCTACATTTGATTTGGCTGCTATGACAAAGGATATGATAGAAAAGCTGACAAAACGGTTTGCCGAAGGCAACCTTTAGAATATATTTTGCTAGAATAGTATAGGAAATATTAAAAGAAGGTGAAACCAAGTTTTTAGAAGGTGATTAATGTGGCGATTGAGCGTCACCCCACAAGATATTTAGGTGAAGAATATCAACGTTTGGTTGGCGAAAACCTCAACTGGGAACTTAAGGTTTTGGAAAGCGCAAGCGAACCAATCTGCATAGTGAACGGAAAAAGGGTTCTAATGCTCTGTGCAAACAACTACTTGAACCTTGCAACACACCCGAAAGTTGTTGAAGCAACGATAGACGCGACCCGAAAATATGGGGCAGGCGCAGGCAGCGACAGGTCGATTTCAGGTAACATGGCTCTCCACGAGGAGTTGGACCGTCGCCTCGCAAAGTTCAAAAACGCCCCTGCATCGCTGACTTTTCAAACAGGCTTCATGGCTAATGAGGGGGTTATTCCTCAACTTGTGGACAGAGGCGACCTATTTGTTTCAGACGAGTTAAATCACGGTTCGATAATTGACGGTGTAAGGCTAAGTCGCGCGGACAGAGCAATATTTAAACATAAAGATATAGACGACTTGAAACGCGTGATGGAAGAAACAGAGAAACACGACCCGCCTTACAATCACATCTGGATTTTAACAGACGGAGTCTTCAGCATGGACGGAGACCTTGCACCCCTACCAGAAATAGCCAGAGTTGCTAAAGAACACGGCGCCGGCGTCTACGTTGATGATGCCCACGGTGAAGGCGTCTTAGGCGAGGGCGGGCGAGGCATTGTAAGTCATTTCCATCTTGGACGAGACGAAGTGCACGTGGAGATGGGAACCTTTTCAAAGGCTTTCGGCGTCATAGGCGGGCACATCACTGGCGGCGAAGACCTACGCAACTTCGCCTATAACAAGGCTAGGAGCTGGCTGTTAAGCGGCGCTGTTCCGCCAGGTGTTGCTGCCGCTTGCATCGCAGCCATAGACGTGCTTGAAACAGAACCACAACACGTCAGAAGGGTCTGGGAGAACCGCAACCATGTCCTTGACGCTTTACAGGATGCCGGGTTTGACACTGGCAACACTGAAACGCCTATTATCCCCGTGATGTGTGGCAAAAGCAAAACCGCAAGAGACCTTGCAGACTACCTCTGGACAAAGGACATATTCGTTTTGCCAATCTTCTATCCAATGGTTGCAAGGGACATGGCCAGGATCAGAGTCCAGCTATGCACAAAACACACAACAGAACAGCTAGACAGAGCCGTAGACGCCTTCAAAGAAGGCGGCAGAAAACTGGGGATAATCTAAGCTTCAAACACCACTTTTCATTTTGTTGTAGATACCTATGAGCATAGCCTCAAAAAAGCAGTCGTTAAGACAAAGAATTTGGAGCGAAATGGAACGCTTGGGAATCGCAGTTTTTCCTCTTCCATGTCAGGGTAGAATCCCAAATTTCATCGGAGCTGAAGCTGCTGCTGAAAAACTGCGAAGACTTGAAGAATGGAAAAAGGCTAAGGTTGTCTTTGTGAACCCGGATTCGCCGCAGCGTAAAGTCAGAGAAAACACTCTTAAAGATGGAAAAATACTGATAATGGCTTCGCCAAGGCTTAAAAAGGGCTTTATCCTAATCAATCCAGCCGATGTAAAAGGCAAAGAACATTTTGCATCCACCATTAAAGGTGCCTTCGAGTATGGAGTGGAAGTGCAAGATTTTCCCAAACCTGATTTGGTTGTTGAAGGTTCTGTGGCTGTTGATTTACGTGGGTATAGGCTTGGAAAGGGTGGCGGATACGGGGATATGGAGATAACAACTTTGAAGAGGCTGTTTGGAGAGATTCCAGTCGTAACCACGGTCCACGACATGCAAGTCGTTGAAGCCGTTCCCTTCGAGGAAAAGGACGAAAAGGTTTCAATAATCGTCACGCCGACAAAAGTTATTCGCGTTTCAAGTTAGAACGATTGAACTCGAATTTCAAGAAATGAAAGGATTTAAGAGAGCTTTTTATCATTCTTTAATGAGGAGTTTATGAAAAGACTTATTCTAATGTCATTGTTGCTTTTGGTCTTCTTACACCTCTTGGATATAGCTGAAACTGAGACAATGGCTAAACAATACGATTCTCACATTGTTAATTATGCAAGTCCTTCAGTGCACAATCTGAATACCACTGAAGATTTTGCTACAATACAAGAGGCAATAAACGACCCAGACACTTCAGATGGACACATAATACAGGTTGATGCAGGGACTTATTTTGAACATGTGACCATAACCAAGTCCATATCGCTCGTAGGGGAAGACAGAGATACCACAATCATTGATGGCAACGGAAGCGGAACAACAATTCAAGTTTTTGCCCACAATGTTAGCATTGTCAATTTCACGGTAAGGTATGCTGGAAGAATATGGGGTCCACCGCCTGGTTATGGTTATCCTGATGCATGCATAATTGGGCACGGTGTAAAGCATATTCGCGTTGAGAATAATACTTTTAATGGCGCTGCTGTGTGTGTAGCGTTTGCTGATTATTCCTCTCTTGTAAACATCACAAACAACATCGTTTTCAATGCAACATACATTGGCATATTAGGATATTCCTCAAACAATCTTATGATATACCATAATCTCGTATTCGATTACGGATATGAAGGAATACATCTGGATGGCGGCAGCAACAATTGCAGAATCGCAAATAACACTGTGATGAATGGTCTTGACGGAATCAGTTTAGAGAAACTTGCCACTTCTGGAAATTTAATCGAAGGAAACACTCTGTTAAACAACAACGTAAGCATCGGCATTTACGCAGGCGGCGTAAATGTTTTCCGAAGTAACAACATGACTGGCAATCAACACGACTTAGTAATTTTTGGCTATAGCCTTGACAGCTTCCTGCAAGACATCGATGATTCAAACATTGTAGACGATAAAATAGTCTACTATCTCACCAACCTTCACGATACTGTCATTGAGCCGTCGAGCTATCCAAACTTGGGCTATCTTGCGATCGTAAATTGTACAAGCACGACTATCAGAGACTTCAATATTGTCCGAAGTGGAGATGGCGTATTACTGGCGTATTCGACGAACTGCACCCTAACGAATATAACCTTAAGTGAGAATCGTGGGCCATTAATGTGCGGAGGTTTAACGTTTTACAGTTCAAACAACAACACGATAGTTAACAATCGAATCAGCAATAACAGTTATGCGGTTTGCCTTAACCACTCTAACGGAAATATCTTCTATCACAACTCTTTTAAGAACGACGACAGATATGTTATCTCTAATTTTTATTCTCCTTTCCACGGCAACACGTCTGAATTTTTTTCGATAAACATTTGGGATAACGGTTTTGAAGGTAATTATTGGAGCGATTATGCGGGTGTAGATGAAAATAAAGATGGAATAGGAGATTCAGCCTACGTTGTTACTCCCTCGCCATCAGACGAATATGACCATTATCCCTTAATGGGCACGTTTCACAGCTACAAGATCGATTGGGTAAGTCCAGGCCACGTTTACGAAGTAACATTGATTTCTAACTCTACAATAACAGATTTCGATGTAGATTTTTGGATGGGGCATCCTGAAAACAGAATAGTATTTTTTGATGTTACAGGCGAGTCGGGTGCAGGCTTCTGCAGAATTTGTATACCGTACGAGTTGATGAGTCCGCCCTACATCGTCGTAATCGATTATGGAGAAACACCAGTTCTCTACCTAAACGACACGCTGTATGATAATGGTACGCACAGATGGATATACTTCACGTATCCACACTCAACACATCGAGTAACCATAATCCCCGAATTCCAACACAATCTAATCATAGCCACATTTTTGGCAACATCATTAATTGCGACAATAACCGCGAATAAAAGGAAGAAATTTAGAATCTAAACAGAGAAAGTCTTCTTTTGCATCTCTTGCGATTCAACACCCAAACTTATTTTGAGCCTATTAGCGGTTCGATCTATATATTCCGAAGTTTGTTCGGACAATCTTGTTTAACGGAGCTTAATTTAGTCTTCTTTTCCATTTCAGACAGAAAGAAGCGGGTTCATTTGGTTGCGTCTTCTAGGGTTTTTTCCATGTAAACCCATCTAGACCTCAGTTGCGGTGGGATTTCCGTTTCGGGATATTCGTTGCGTTCAATAAACCCAAAAGAGCGGTAGAGGCTTTGCGCAGTAGTCATGAATCGTGCAGAATCAAGAAAGATAGCATGGTATCCGAATTCCTTCGCTTTTTGTAGTAGCTGCTGCAATAAGGCTTTGCCATAACCTTTTCCTCGGTATGCGGGTCGAATATACATTCGTTTTATTTCACCTATTTCTTCCCTTATTTGTCGGAGCGCACCCATACCGATTATGGCGCCTTCAAGTTCAACCAAATAATAGATTCCTCGTGATGAGATGTCGGAAATCAATTTGTCAATGGTGCTTCCTATGTATTCACGGGCAGAAATCCCTACAGTGGTGGCGAAAATATCGATTTTGAAGTGCTCACTAGCCTCCTTTGCCACCCACTCCATGTATTCCACGTTCAAATCAATTACTTGAGACCTGTGGATACGCAAATCGACTGGTAGAAAATGAACCTTTTCAGCCATTCTTGACACCATAAGTTGGGATAATCTAATGTGGATTCTGTTCAGCTATAACTTTTCTGCTTTTCTTCCCACTTCATTGTCTTCGCAATGGTTTGAGATTCATAATATGAGATTCGCTATGCCATACGTTTAATAAAGTTTAGATATCCCGAAAGAACTTCGGGTTAGCTATATGTTAGCTATATATATGTTAGCTATATATAAGGGGGCTATCAATTTAGACTTACGTAACAATATCGATAGTTGATTTAGAGAATTCTTTCAGCGTAGCTTTTCTAAAGCCTTGTCAACATCATACAGCCCAAGTTTTCTCAGAGTTTCTGATTTGGGTATGCCATTTTCGTCCCAGCCGACCGCTTCATAATACCGATTCTTGTATTCTTCAACCGCAGCTCTGTCAGTCGTTTTTCCCTTGTAGGGTCCTGAAGGTAAGGGCTCGTAAAACCTCGGTGGATTGTCATCGTGAATCTTCGGGTTCCATTGCATATCTGGACCGCCTAAAAGCAACGTCGCTCTCTGCAATTGCAGCACTCTCAACGCCTTCGTTTTACACCACTCTTCCCGCGTCAGTTCCAACCCTGTGACTGCTTCATAAAAATCAAATCTGACGTTTCGTGGGATGCCGAAACTGTTAAAGTTGCAGTAAACGCCTGAATCGTTAAAAATCTCCATCAACTCGCTTCCGCTTCCGTCTAGTGGGAGTCCAGCTGTGGATGTGTGGTCTCCGCATTGAACTGAGCACGCGTAAGAAATGATTTCCGGATAGTCTTTTCCGCTGCGGATTCCGTGAGCGCCGATGCTTATGCCTTTAGACTGTACCGCGTAAGGCAACAAATCCATGTTCTTCATTTTTCCAATCTTTAACGCCGCACGATAGGTCCCTTCGGCTAACAAGTCGCCCACACCTTCTCTAAACGCGATTTTTCTAGTTAAAGCCGCAAAGGCACTGGCGTCACCCCATTTGAGTTCTATGCCGTCTAAGTCCTTCTTCGTTAGTATTCCCCTCTGGAAGAGCTCAGCGGCAAAACCCATCACGTTTCCCGTTTGTATGCCGCATAAACCTAAATCGTCGATGAGTGACGCGAGAAACACGTTTTCTTCTGGGGTGAAAATCCCTAGGTTCGGGCCTAAATAGGCTTGTAGTTCATAGTCTGGGTTGTCTGTTATTGCTCCCTTGAACTCTCCAGTCTTAACAACAGCGATTTTTAGGCAACATGTCGGACAGCCAAAATCACTCCAGTAGTGTTTTATCCAAACCCTGTTCTCAAACTGGTCAACACCGAAGCTTCTTTCGTCATGCCACTCGTCCTGCCAATTTCGAACCGGTTCAGAACTTGTTTTTGCACCAACCTCGTAGCCGCCCGCCCCCGTTCCCCAACGCCTCCATAGTTCACTATCGTAAGCATTATCGTCTACCACCCGAATTAGTCGCTTCACCTTTTTCAGGTCAGCTGCTTCAGGCAATGGTCCAGTGCCCTTAACAGCCACAGCCTTAAGCTTCTTAGAACCCATGACTGCTCCGTAACCTCCATAGCCAGCGGCGTGGCTCCATTTCGCTGCAACAACTGCTGTTCGCACTTTGTTTTCTCCAGCCGGGCCGACATACAGCATTGCGGGTTCTTTCCATTCGCCATACTTTGGATAAAGCTTTTTCAAAAGTTCTCTGCTCTCTTTTGTGAGTGTTGCAACTGTTTGCTTTGCGTCTTTACCCCAAACGTGGCTTGCGTCTCTAATTTCGGCATCAGAATCCTTGACAGACAAGTAAACAGGCTTTTCTGACTCGCCAGCTACGATTACACCGTCATAACCGGCACACCTCAATTCAACGCCGAACTCTCCCCCGACAGTTGAGCCTACAACGCCGTTGCTTTGCGGTGACTTGCCCGAAACGCAGATTCTTCCGCCTGGGAAATATCCTGTTAGCGGTCCTGTTAAGAACAAGAGTATGTTTTCTGATCCCAGCGGGTCTATTTTTTCCCATTTACTGCCCAGTCTATCCCAGAGAATTCTTGCTGCTAAACCTCTGCCGCCAACATAACCCTTCAAAACATTATCGTCAAATTTTATCTCTTTGATGCTTCCTTTTGAGAGGTCAACTTCAAGAAACTTTCCTGCATAACCCAAAATCATAAATATTCCTCTCCTTGTTCTCCGTACATTTTAGCAACCAGATCACGTGTTGTTTCTTCTGGCGTGCGGGCGTAAAGCTTGTAGGGCTGCGCTTTTCTGGGAACTATTGTTAGCACGTTCCATCCGCCTTCTTGACAGACTTTCACACACCGTGGGTTGCCCTTACACAAGTCGCAAATGACTATGTGATTTTTCGTTGGGTGCATGTGTGGGATTCTACCTGGGCAAGCTTCTACGCATTTTCCACAGGCAATGCAGGCTTTGGTTTTCACTAAGACTGCGCCTGTTTTCTTACTCGTTGACAGGGCTTTTACTGGGCACGCTTGTACGCATGGGTAGTCTTCGCATTGGGCGCAGAAGTGTGGAAACTCGGCGCCGGGAACCAGCATGAATACTCTTATTCTTGAGGCTTCTGGCCATACGCGATTTTCATGAAAAAGTGAACATGATATTTCGCATTTTCTGCAACCGCTGCATTTGGACAGGTTCCTTGCTATCCAAATTGGTTCCTTTTTCGTGCTCACTCCAAAGCCTTCTCAAACTTTCGAATTTTTTAGATTGGTGCTTTAATTTAAGTATGTTGCCTACTGCGATAATTTCTTTAAGTTAAAGTTTGTTAAACAAGTGCAAAGGAAGGTGTTAATTTGTTATGGGACTGGATGTCAGCGTTGGTAAGTCAGTTTCATTTTTTCGGAGTTTTTCTCATAAGTTTCATCGGTGCACTTTCAATAATTGTCCCAATACCATATACTGTAGTAATCTTTACACTCGGTTTAAACGGTTGGAACCCTGTATTCCTCGCGATTGCCGGAGGTTTAGGCTCAGCTTTAGGCGAGATTTCGGGGTACGCGCTTGGATATTATGGTGGAAAAATCATAAGTGAAAAACGTCGCCGAAAAATGGAATATTTTGTGAAAATGTTTGGCCGTTACGGGCCATTCTTCATTTTTCTTTTCGCCCTAACCCCACTTCCTGACGACCTGCTTTTCATCCCACTAGGTCTGCTCCGATACAAGTTTGTTAATGTGTTTTTCCCTTCATTTTTAGGTAAGACGCTAATGTGTTTCCTTCTGGCAGCGTTTGGTAACGCTGTGAAAGACGTTCTGTTACCCTCTATTGGTGAAGAGAACATGGTGCTTATAACCGTAACTACCGCAATTTTGCTGACCATAGTTTTTATAGCGTTGTTAAAAGTTGATTGGGAGAAGCTTTTTGAGAAATACGTAGCTAAAGAAAAGGGTAGTGGCGGAGAACTTGAGAGTTGTAGCTGACTTGCATATTCATAGCCGTTATAGTCGTGCCACAAGCCAAAAAATGCGCGTCGAAGAAATTGCCCGTTTTGCAAGAATTAAGGGCTTAAACCTTGTTGGCACTGGTGACTTCACGCATCCGAAATGGCTTAAAGAACTACAGGAAAGTCTGGTTTCAGAATTGGATATGGACTTATATAAGATTGCAAAAAATCCAGAGCTACCAGTGTACTTCATGGCTGCAACAGAAGTAAGCACGATATTCACTTTTGAGAACCAAGTTAAGAAGATTCACCACGTCATTTTAACGCCCAGCATGGAAACCGCAGTTCAGACCAACGATAGACTGGCAAAATACGGCGACTTAGCGGTAGACGGTAGACCAACATTGAACATGGATGCGCCACATTTAGTTGAGGAAGTAATGGAGGTTTCAAGCGGAAACATGGTTTTTCCAGCCCACGCCTGGACGCCATGGTTCAGCATCTTCGGCGCCTTCAGCGGTTTCAACAGCGTTGAAGAATGCTACCAAGACATGACGAAGCACATCTATGCCCTAGAAACTGGGCTTTCATCAGATCCGCCCATGAACTGGCGTTTAAGCAAACTCGACAAATTCGCCTTGGTTTCCAACAGTGACAGCCACAGTTTTTGGCCATGGCGCATCGGAAGAGAAGCCAACGTCTTTGACCTGAAAAAACTAAGTTATCGTGAAGTTGTAGATGCCATCCGCCTTAAAGACAAGGAAAGGTTCAAATTTACAATAGAGACGGATCCAGCCTATGGAAAATATCATTGGACTGGCCACCGGAACTGTCGTGTAGCGCTTTCTCCAGAGGAAGCAATAAAACTTGGAAACGTTTGTCCCGCTTGCCGGAAGAAACTTACTAAAGGCGTTGAGCAGCGTGTTGAAGAATTGGCTGACCGCCCAGCAGGGTTTAAGCCTAGAGACGCTGTGGGCTTTGTGCATTTGCTCCCGCTTTCAGAAGTTATTGCAACAGTTTTGGGCGTTGAGTCTCCATCCACCCAACAAGTGTGGAATATTTACAATTTGCTTGTCGAAAAATTCGGCGACGAGTATGGCGTGTTGGTTGATGCTCCAAGAGAAGCATTAAGCACAGTTGTTAATGAGAAGATTGCCGAAGCAATAATCAGGGTCAGAGAGGGGCGAATCAAAGTAGTCCCAGGATATGATGGGGTTTACGGGCAACCCATAATTTTTGAAGAAGGCTTTGCAGAAAAGGCTGCTCCTCAGAGAGTTCAACAGTTGAATCTTACCGATTTCATGTAACCAGATTTTCTTACGCACTCGAATTGTATATGTGTTAAACAGATATACGGCAAGACTTATAAAGTCGTAATACACACGATACTCTGGGCTTGACAATGGAAAACATAATCCAGCAGACAAACAGAAAAGGAGACAAAATCTCAAGAATTATAGATAGGGTTCTAAGACAAGTGTTCGGTGAAGAGGCCACACTCCTAATTTACAGGCACTTAGAAAACAATTACTCCCTTAAAAGGGATGAAACAGCAGAGAAAATCGAAGTGTTCGCTAAGGGTCTTGAAGAGTTCTTGAGTTCCGGTGCCTATGTTATCGAACGAAAGATTTTAGAGGATCTATACTCAAGCTATGGCTTGCTCCGCAGATTGGAACTGGAAAGAACGCAAGAAGAATGTGACTTTGCCAGTCAGGTCAAATTGTTTATGCGAAACGCATAGGTTTGTCTGTTTGTGTGCGTGCAACGGTGTAGAGCCCCTCTATTTGGAGCCAAATATGTGTGTAGATTGTGGGTGTTTTCTGTTTTTATGTTGTGTTGTGTGAAGTGGGTGTTTTTGAGGAATGGCTCTCTGAGGGTTCTAGACCCCCCTTGTATATAGGTTCAATTTCTACTTCTATGAATTGAGGTTTTGTTCTCGGAGTGACTACCCCCTCCCTTCTATATAGATTGAACTTTAGCTTCTAACGCTTTGTTGTGGAGGCGTATTTTAGGAGTGAAAATCAGCCAATACGGGTAGACCCCCTAGGTTTTTTCGAATTACCTGAAAATAGAGACTTTTTTTGGGTTTGGATAAAACTTTACCCCCAAACCCAAATTTCACTCAGCATATTTTTGAGACGCCTATAAAGCGCTAGGATATGTCTGTTCATATTTTGATCATGTCTTTTCTTGTAGATACGGAATACAATAACGCCTCATCTTTGAAGCCAAACTGCGTGAACTACTATCCCAACTATTAGCATAAAGAAGCCTAAACCACCAAGTAGAACTTGTGCACCAATTTGTAATGGAATAAAGACCGCTAGTAGTACGGAAATGAATCCGAGTACGATGAGTATTGATGCTGGGTTGTCTGCGATCACTTGAATCATATCAGCGACGGCTTCGATTATTTCGGACATACTTTTCACCTCCAAATAGCAAGAGCAAAACAAAGACTAAACTCTTTAAACCGACATTATTTAACGACTACCAGTCGGTTAACCGAATACATGTTGAGGTAATCGTTTTGAGAAAAAAGAAAGAGGATAAACTGAAAGGGGACAAAATGCGAGACCTGATTCTAATGGTCTATCTTAACAATAAATATGATAAAGGCAAAAACAAAATATCATGGCTTAAACAAAACCTCGGATATAGTACTGGAGGATTATATAGTGCTCTCGATGAGTCTGGCTATTTCGAAAGAACGCCCAGTGAAATACGCTTAACCGAAAAAGGAGCCAACTACCTGAATAAGCACATATTGCCTCAATATACAGTATTTTACCCAATAGGATATTTCTTAATAATTTTAGGTTTTATCTTTCTATTTCAATGGTATTTTTGGACATATGCACAGACCATTACGATTGTTCCATGGTACTCGGCAATAATGATAATTGCCACAGGAATTGTAGTTAGATTTTTCTTCCTTAGACTTGCCCATTTGATTATGAAGAGGAAAAAGGTTTGATCACGACAAACTCTAATGTTAGCGCGGATAAGGGGTAAGTTTTTGATTGTTTCTGACTCCTTACGCTGTTAGAGCGTATACTCGATTCCGACTACCCTTATATCCATACCATATTACTGCCTTTGCTTTCTATTATTACCTGAACCGTGTATACTACTTTTTCAGTAGCTGTTTTTCCCAGACGGGCACCGTCGTCATTGGTTGGTTGGGGTAAAGTTTTATCCTAAACCCAAACACAAATACACAAATCATTTAAGAACCTTTCATTAACTGTCCAATTGAAGGAAGTTAAATGAGGGCATTA
>Ga0315308_1001570_pt1 | contig 13074 bp, 13 predicted proteins | sample TDP3_MG_FD_203078 | JGI IMG/M metagenome (GOLD analysis project Ga0315308, IMG submission 203078) | Freshwater sediment microbial communities from Lake Towuti, South Sulawesi, Indonesia - TDP3 | ecosystem: Environmental > Aquatic > Freshwater > Lake > Sediment | place: Indonesia: South Sulawesi... | reverse complement strand
ACTAGAACAGATTATGATATTTATCATCTTCATGGTTCGCAGTTTTTAGATACATGGATTGCCTCCAAAATTTTTCCTCAAAACAAAACCGTTTTAACAGCACATGTTGCAAAGATAGAAGGATACGGACTCTCGTATCAACTTGCACATAATATCTTCAAGCCTATCATGGCATATGTCCTCAAAAGATGCAAATTCATTATCTGTCTAACAGAAACGGATAAGCAAACTATTTCCAACGAATTCAAAATCTCATGCTCAAAAATAAAAGTTATCCCAAATGGTATCCCTGCCAACCTTACACAATTGTGTAGTTACGATGAGAATGAATTATGTAGAGTTCTCGGATTAATTCCAGAATCGTTCAAAATACTATATGTTGGGCGTATACAACCGGTCAAGAATGTTGACTTTTTGATTTCGGTCGCAGATATGCTTCCTGACGACATTGAAGTTATCATTGCTGGGCCAAGTGAAAGAGTTGATTATATAAGGACTCTAAGAAGACTTATTGCACGAGTCCATCATCCCGTGCACGTCTTTCTGGATATGCCTTTCGATGTTCTGACCTGTTTATACAAATATTCAGACATATTCGTTACACTGGGAGAAGTAGAAGGGCTGCCAACTACGATTTTAGAGGCAATGGCATTTGGGCTGCCTATAGTATGCTACCGAGTAGGCGGTTTGAGCGAACTATTTACCAAAGGCGGAGGCATAGTTATAGACCAACTGAATAAGAAAATCCTTTTTGATGCTATTCTATCCTTCTACACAGACAAGTCCTTTAGAAAAAGGGCCAGCGAAGTGAATTTAAGCAACATTAAGCATTATCAGTGGCCTATGCTCGCGAAACGGATAGAAAAAGTCTACCATGAGATAACTAACAGATGAAGCAGGATGATGAGGTGCTCACATTGGTTAGGAGAGCGATTTCGGGTCGAGAAAGGGTGCGCGTTCTTGTTACTGGCGCTACTATTTTTATTAATCACTTGGTTCTAGGACTCGTTGAGCGAGGGCTTGAAGTGCATAACCTTGAGAGATATGTTATTGCTCACAACGTTCTTCAACAGAGAGGGAAGGTTAAAACCGCATTCGGGACCTCGATAAGTATTTCGGGGTTAGTGCACTCAATCATGTATTTGGGCAAGAGGTGAAAAAATGAAGTTAGACAACAAAAGAGTCTTAGTGGCAGGAGGAGCGGGATTTGTTGGCAGTCATCTTGTTGATGCACTTCTAGAGAAGAATTGTAGGGTATGCGTGATTGACAACTTAGAAAGAGGCAAACTTCAGAATCTGTTCCATTGTCTTGACAAAATTGAATTTTTCACATCTGATTTGTCCGAGCCAGTTAGATTACTAGGTCAAGTCGATGTTGTTTTTGACTTTGCTGCTAAGGTATTCGGAGTCAGAGATCTTTATGTCAGACCAGCAGACATGTTAACTAAAAACTTACTTACGACTTTTAATGTTTTAAAGATGAGTTCCAACTTAGGAATAGAGAAATATGTTTTTGCTTCATCTTCATGTGTCTATGACTTTGAAGGATGTCCAATTCCTCACGTCGAAAATGTGATGAACTTGCCAAACACAGAATATGGATTGAGTAAGATAGTTGGTGAACATGCAGTTAAGGCTTATTCAGAACAGTATGAATTTCAATATGGGATAGCAAGAATATTCAATGTATATGGCCCCAGAGAATCACCAATGAGTCCTCATGTCATTCCTGATTTCACAAGAAAAGCATGGAAATGTTCCAAAGGCGAGAAGAAATTTGAGATTCTTGGTGATGGTAAACAAACTCGTGCATTTGTGTATGTAAGTGACACAGTCAAAGGACTCATAAGAATTGCAGAAGATTTGACAAATGATGTTGTGAATCTTGGATCTGAGGAAGAGATATGCATGAATGATTTGGCTAGTAAAATTCTTAGTTTGTTTAACACATCACAAGTTGAAATTGTAAATGCACCTGTCCATGCTAAAGACATTAGGAGAAGAAGCGGATCTACTAAGAAAGCAAATGAACTACTCGGTTGGAAACCAACAATAAATTTAGATACTGGTCTTAGATTGTTCAAAGAATGGATGATGCCATTGTTAGAAGAAGACAGGTGGAAATAGTTGAGTTCAACTCATCCAACAGTTTCCGTCGTGATACCAACCGTGAATCAATTTGAAAGACTAAAGGCAATCATTGGATATTTATCGAGTAATAAGGGCACACAATAGATGAACTTGTTATAGTTTGTGATTGTCTTGGGGAGCTTAACAAGCTCACTCAAGCGAGGAACTTGTTTAACAGGGTGACGAGATATTTCACGCAAAATTTGTATTGTTGCCGAATCACTCTCGCAATTTGGCGGTTCAAGTAAGATAATGTACGAGTTAGCATGTGAATTAGTTATGCAAGGGCTTGATGTAAGTGTGTATTCTTTTGATAGGCAGATAGAGGGTCATTTCCGCATCCATCAAGTTTTCCCTGGTAGAAAATTTCTAGGTCCACTTTCAACAGCTTATTTTTCGTACAGAACGCTAAACAAATTATTATCGACTCACAACTTTGATATAATACACGGTACACTCGTCCCATCTACATGCGTATTTTTTAGTATCCTAAATAGAGTTTTTAGTTCTAGGTTTCGACTCCTACTTACATCAATGGGAATGGCTTTTAGAGAAAGACAATATTGCGAGATTAATACATTGTATGACTGGGCTTTAAAATATGTAGCTTGGCCTGGTCACGAGCTCTTAGATGCCCTCTCTACAAAGGGTGCTTGCCATATTGTCGCTCTTGCGGAGGAGAACAAACAAGATTTAAAACAATTATGGGGAATTGATGAACAAAGACTATCGGTTATTCCTCCTGGAATTTTTATACGTAAGTACTCTCGTCTGCATAATTCTAGGAGAGCAAGATTAGCACAAAACTTTTTTTCTGGGATTTATGTCGGCAGACTTGTATCAAGGAAACGTGTGCACTTATTATTAAAATTGGCTAAGGCCCTTAACAACCTAGTGAAGGATTTTAAAATATTGGTGGTGGGAGACGGTTACCTTAGGCAAAGACTTGAAGAACGAATAAGTTCGCTCGGTCTCAACCAGCGTGTTGTCTTGCTCGGTAATGTTCCAGAAGCAAGGTTACTAGCTCTCTTGCATTCATCCGACGTATTCTTATTCCCATCAGCGTATGAAGGCTTCGGAATAGTTGTATTAGAGGCAATGGCTTCCGGGTTGCCGGTGATAACAAGCCCCATACCTGCTGCTAGATTTGTACAGGAAGGTTGCGCTGGGTACATTGTAGACTGGAGTGAACCAGAAAAAATCGCTAAGATCGTTTCAGAACTTTATTTTGATCCAAATCTACGTAAGAAACTGAGCGACAATGCTCTAACCGTTTCAAAAAGATTTGATTGGAGTCAAATTGCTTCCGAATATGTTAAACTTTACGACATGCTTTGTTCACAATGACAGATAAAGATTGAGTATCAACGATGAAAATCGTCCTATCCACCGACTATTTCCCTCCTTATATCGGAGGGACTCCGCATCATGTTCTGCTTTTAGCTAATAAATTAGTGAAAGAAGGTCATGAAGTCGTAGTGGTCACTCGCAAAGTGGGTCCATCTCTAACGCGCAGTTCTTATTGTATGAAACTTGAAATGCCATCGGCAGTCTACCTTATAGGAACGACATTTAAGGGCATAGACCCGCCGCTAGTAGATCCATTCCTAATACTGGGATTATTAAAGCACAGAAAATTGCTAAAAACTGCAGACATAGTTCACTGCCATGGAACAGATACCCTGAGTTTTTGTCTTTTAAAAAGAAAAATCGGGTTCCCGTTAGTTTGCACAGTTCATGACTTTTGGCCAATTTGTGTGAGAAGAGATCTCCTCTCTATCAAAAATACGGTGGAGATTCCTCACAATTGTAAATTCTGCATTTACAAGCAAGCCTATTATCCATTAAATCTTCTTGGGGAGTCATTTTTGTTGACTAATACCTTAGGAAATATAGCTAACATGCTGAGAAGATACAACATGGCAGTATTACATGATCATATAGATCGTTTTGTAGCTGTTAGTGACTTTGTAAAAAGATGTCTGATTGAAGAAGGTTTCCAAAGATCAAAAATAGATGTCATCTGCAATTGGGTTGACGTGGACGCCATTCGCAAGAACATTGAAACAACGGATTTCACACCGTCAAATAATTACCATCGCTTAATCTTCATTGGAAATCTGCACCTAAATAAGGGGCTCCACATTCTTATACGGGCTCTTCCGCTTTTAAGGAAACAACTCGGAAAGTTTGTTCTAACAGTAGTCGGGGAAGGGCCTCATATGAGCTACTTTAAAACATTAGCCCACAAGTTAGGTGTAGATGATTACGCGAAATTCACGGGACGGCTTCCAAGTGCTCTTTTTAAAAAATTTTTGGTCAACAGTTCAGCGTTAGTTATGCCTTCTATTTGGCCGGAACCGTGCCCAACTGTAATTTTGGAGGCAATGGCTTTAGGTGTTCCTGTAGTGGCAGCTGAGATTGGAGGGATACCTGAACTTGTATCGGACTCTTATACGGGTTTATTATTTCGACCTGGAGACCCCCGCGACTTATGCGAAAAAGTGGTGAGACTTTTATGTGATCGGGATCGTTTACTACTTATGCGAGAAAGGTCGGTTGAAAGGGTAAAGGAGAAATTTGATGTGGAAGTCGGTCTCAAGAAGTTAATATGTATCTACGAAAAAGTAATGCAGAACTAGCAGTTAATTCATGTTGAACAAAATGAGCATAAACAATTTCACGAAATCTGAAGTGCCCTTTGTGATAAGAGCTATACGCGCAAGTTTTAAGAAAGGATTGAGAAATGTATATGTTGTAGGTAGCTTAGCTTCCGATGAAGTTACAGTTATATGCAATGAACGTTCTGGCAAGATGTTCGCAAGCGACGTTGAGCTAATAGTTGATGTGAGCCTCCCTGCATATGCAATCTGCTGTGTGAAGGGCACTGCTAATAAATTATCTCAAAAGTTAACAGAAATTCTTGAACTTAGAGGCTTTAAGACCCATGCGTCTATAACAATCACTTCTTTTGCGTTATCCAGATTTATACCGGCCATTAAGCCCAATTCAGTCTATTTATACGAGCTTAGACACGTCGTGTTAAATTCGAAATATCTAACAACTCGTTCCACTGCTTTCCGCATTCGACCTGACAAGTTGAATTGTATTAACTTGGTTTTCAGTTCAATAGCAGATTACGTATTCGCAAGGTTAAACCTATTCGAAAACTTGACAGCCCCTGAAAAATGTTATATCATTGCAAAGAGATGCCTTACTCTTCTTTACTCCCTTATGCTCTTCAATGAAATTTATCCAAAAAGTTACATTTCGAGAATAACTCTGGCACAGGAGCATTTTGAAAAACTTCTTGATGTACTCTCTTATTTTGACATAGAGGTTCTAGAAGCATTAACTTATTATAAACTATCAGGAAACCTAGATATTTTAGTTCAAAGACTCCCATTAAGCTCCAAAGATACAAACAACACACTGGGGTTTCTTGGTGGGTATTTTGAAGAATTAGCTAAAAAAGTGCTCATGTACGAGTTGACTAATTGTGTTTACACGAAAGAGAAACTTAAACCAAGACATCTTCCCGATAATATAGCCATTTTATTAGGCGAGTATGTGTCCAAAATCAAGATGCATCTTCCTAAAAAGATTATGTATCTAATGGCACGATTGACGCTCGCAATTTTATGTCCTGAAGAAAGAGATTCCGAAAAACTTAGAATCATATCTTATTCACTCTTGGCAAAGGGGCTCAAGATTGAGGATCTGCTGCGATACTTGGTGAGCTTGACATTTCTTTCGATGGTTAGCGGAAACGCGAGAACTGGTCTGAAAAACGTAGAGGGCATTAAACTATTGTGGGACTCGTTTATGATGTAGAGGCTTGTTATGAGAAACCTAGTTGTATTTTTTTATATTGATGCACTTAATTCAAGTTTTCTCAACCCTGATACTATGCCCTTTCTATCAAGTCTTGCCACAAAGCATTCTTATTGTGAGTTAGAAAATGTGCTTGGCTATTCTTTTGCCATACAGTCTTGCATGCTCAGCGGGAAATACCCTGATGAAACCAACCATTGGCTGCCTTATTTTTACTTGCCTGCAGAGTCTCCAATTATGTTTAAGACTTTGAATAAAATTGGGGCGGTCTTTCCGCTTGATATGGTGCCTCCACTTCGCCATTTAACTGTTGACCAAGTTAGACGGTTTGTTTTAAGAGAGGGGGTGCGCATAAACAATGCTCCATTTAGTATAATAGACAAGATAGCTCTTTATCCATATTACTACATGTGTGAACTCCCCTTTTTCAAAGAGTTACAAGAGCTATTGGAGAAAAAGAGTCAAGCCTCACTAACATATATAGGCCCGCCCAAGACGAGAAAATACCTTTATTATGCGTCTTTATTAAGACATATTAGAGCAACCAATCATGAAAAGGAATTCATTGTAACCTATGATGATGCGTTAGATGGGTTGGGCCATAAATTTGGTCCTTATTCAACTGAATGCTTGCATTACGCTAGGTCTTTAGACCGAGTCTTACTTGAAGTATGTCAAAAACTGGAAAAGCGTTTCGGAAAGAACGTCGCGGTTTTTGTGTTTTCTGATCACGGGCAATGTGAACAGACCCACAATCTTGATCTCTTATCTGAGCTTGAAAAAAAGAAACTCTCTTTTGCCGAGGACTATTTATGTTTCGTCGATGCAACAATGGCACTATTTTGGCCACGAAACGAGGTAGTTAAAGAGAAAATATTGAAAGTACTCGTTGATAAAATTAAAATTGGTAGAGTAATTGATGATGACCTCCGAGAAAAGTATCGTATTAAGTTCAATGACAATAGATTCGGTGAAATAATTCTTGTGCTAAAACCTGGGGGGACATTTTTCCCCAATTTCTTTTCTCCCTTTAGTGCTATGAGAGGATTGCATGGATATTTTCCAGAAGATAAAGTACAGAAAGGGTTCTTAATATCCAGCAAAAAACTTTCAGATCCTCCCAGACACGTCAAGGATTTTCGAAACTTGTTGATGGGGCATCTCCGTAATTAATGGATGGACAAATTGCTTTCTCTCCAGCAAGCCGTTTGCGTTCCATATTAAAGAAAAATAAAGCGGTCTCAGAATTTATAATACTAATTTGAGGTGTCACTGAATATTGCGTTTATTGGTAAGCGCAATCACGGGCGTGTACCCATTTGATGAAAACGGACCATCTCTCCACCTTTATGCCATGTTGAAAGGGATTATGGAAGTTTGTCGTTCGAAATCTGAAGAAATTGCAATAGAACTCATTGTCGGCGTAGCCGATCCAAAATACTTAAGCCTAGACCGGCATCCCCTTCTAAACGTTCCCATGGTCCCGGTTCTCCGAAGTTTGAAATCTATTAATGGATTTAAAACAACTATAAACGGCTGTTCAAAGCTCGCTAGCAAAATTAAGGACGCCAACATCATTTTCCACAACTCCCCTCCAATAGATTTAATAAGCTTCACATACCCCTTCTTCGCCCGGCTGGCGGGAAAAAAACAGATTTATTTACTTCACGGTTCGCTGATAAATGAAAGGGTTAATTCTACAGCAAGAAAGTATTTTCATTTGATTGCTCAATTGGGCTTTTTCAATAAGGTAATTATTCCTCTAGAATCTTTTAAAGAAATTGTCGCTAAGTTAGTTTGCCCATATGAAATTATCGTGACGATACCCACGTGCGTCATGACCCCTTGGTACGAAAGTTCTGATAAAATCCATCTTGAGGGAGATCCCGTCCTCTTGTTTGCGGGTAGGCTTTCGCAAGTGAAAAGGGCAGATGTTTTGCTAGAGGCTTTTTCGTTAGTAACGCCGCAATATCCATCGGCTAGGCTGTATCTGGCAGGCTCTGGTCCCCTTGAATTTTCTCTTAAGAAACTTTGTGCGAAGTTAGGGATATCGGGAAAGGTTGTTTTCTTAGGTCATGTGAAGCATAGGAAGTTGAGGGTTTTGTATCGGTCTTCAGACATTTTTGTGCTTCCATCTGATGCAGAATTTATGTCTAACTCTCTCTTAGAGGCGATGGCCTCAAGATGTGCTGTTATAGCCAGTGATATCGTGGCCGCCGAAGTCATAGAGAATGGAAAGAATGGATTAGTGTTCACCCATGGAGATTTCAGAATGTTAGCAAATAATATAGCCATACTTGCAGGTGACAAAACGCTTAGGAAAAATTTATCTGACGCAGCCTATCTTACGGTCAAGAAAAAGTTCGATTATCGCGTAGTTGCCTCAAAATTGATTAAAGAAATGCGCGACACTCTTCTTGTAGAATCGATAAAGTTGACTTAATTAGAGAACAGTTAGAAGTGAAAGTTTAAATGAAACTTGATGTTGGTTGCGGAGACAGACCCAGAGGCGATGTTAACACTGACTTATTTATTGGATGGACACCTCACCTCGATAGAGAGGATGGAATCATCAATCCCAAAGTCATTCCAAATTTTGTAAGATGCGATGCACACTATCTTCCCTTTATTGAAAAGGTTTTCGACGACTCAATTTGCTCTCATGTTTTAGAACATATTGAAGACCCGATGGAGGCTGTAAAAGAACTTGTCCGAGTGACAAAAAACTTGGTCACCATAATCGTACCACACCGTTACGCAGCAAGAAAACACAACCCCACACACATCCACTTCTTCGATGAGACAAACATTAGATTTCTACTGAAAAAATTGAATATTGTACCTGACATTTCAGTAAAGTATAGATACATACCTCATGACTGTCTTTGTATAGTTCGTTTTCCTGCCGAAATGACAATACAATTTAAAGTAATAGATGTAAAAAGAAGCGATGTCTCTGCGCCAGTTCCCAACAATAAGTAGAAACCAAATCGATTACGTAATAAATTCTATCAAGACGGTGAAACAATGAAAAGAAGCCTAAGGAATCTAGTCATTGCCCCTTTCTCGAAAGAAAACAGATCTAAAAGTTTCTATGTCTTGGCTTTAGTTCCTACTATCTTGATGTCTTACTTTTACCTCCAATCAACAATCGGTCCGGCAATTCCATTTTATGGTTTCATTATACTAATACTAAAACAAGATAAACTCTTTTCAAACTCCGAAGCCCGTTCTGTTGAGAAGCTGTTCGGTCTGATGGTAGTCTTTGCAAGTTTTTTCGTCTATTTCATTGTGTCACCATTCTATCCAAACATTTCCCCTTACGGACTTGCAAATTATTCACTATACATTGTAGGTCTCTTCCTCATTTTCTTCCCAATCCGCGTTCTTAAAGAGGCCTTTTCGACTCTGTTGCTTGTCGCATCTGTTTTCATGGGCACTTTCGCATCTAGATTGGCGGAATCATACTTTACATCCTACCTTCCTAACTTTACCTCCTTCATTGTAAGTCTACTAAGAGCCATTGGTCTAGATGCAGTGCACTCATCATCAAATCCGAATGTTATTACACTATTATACACGTTAAAAGGTCCAGTCTCGTTTATGGTTCTTTGGGGATGCGTTGGATTTTTTAGCATGTTTGTCTTTTCCGTGATTCTTATCGTCATAATGTTAGAAGATCCAAGTAGCAGCAAAACCAAGGCTATATGGTCGTTCTTAGGCGTGTTAGGGATATTCTTTGTTAACATAATTCGGCTCGTCATAATTTTCGTTGTTTCTTACTTCTCTGGATATGAATACTTTACAGTTCACCTTTACCTTGGATATATTTTATTCATCACATGGAGCGTGATCTTCTTCTACCTTTTTTCGAAAAGAAACGTTATCTCTCAAAAAATAGGAATGATCCCTATAAAACTTCGGGCGTCGGTTGATGAGTGGATATATCAATAATAGTCCCCATTAAGGACAGAGAAGAGATGCTTAGGTTTACTTAGCGACAGCTAGAAATATTCTGAGGAAAGTGCCATAAAGAAAGCCAAGAAAGAAAGGGGGACAAAACAATCGCCAAGCATGGTTGAGTTGTCCTTGTTTGGGATAGCGTATTTAATCTCTGTTGGGCTTGGCTTGTTGATTCTCTTTGATCCAGAGAAACACTATGAACCAATTTTGGCGTAGAAGGATGCGGAGAGTTTCCATTGTTATTCCAACTTTTCTTCGCAGCAAAGATGTAGTTGAGCTTTTGGATAGTATTCTAATCCAAACTGTTAGTCCATTAGAAGTTATACTTGTTGATGATTCCCCAACCAATGAAGTCGAATTTGTGTATCAACAGCATCGAGTTATGTTTGAACGGTTAAATATTAACCTAATTTACGTTAAAAACCCCAAGGAACGGTCAGCGGCGATTGCACGAAATGTCGGTGTTGAAAGGGCAAAAGGCAACATCATCATGTTTTTCGACAGTGACGTAGTTCTCTATCCAGATTACATTGAGAAAATATTAGCTGCGTTCAAACAATGTCCAAACGCACTTGGCATCCAAGGCTGGCATAGTACTCCAGCCATGATAAGAGTCCACGTTTGGCTTGAAGCTATCAAAGGATTGTTCTTTTTTGAACATTTGGTAAGGAATAGTTGCTGGCTTTGGGAATATCCATATCCACTAACGAAGATCATTCCATGCCAATCTTTAGATGGTTGCAACATGACACTCAAACGTGATGTGATGCGTGATTTCAAATTTGATGAGAGGCTTAAAAAATATTCATATGGTGAAGATCTATTGCTCACGTATTCCATCTTCAAAACGCGTGGTTACTGTCTCTATATAACTCCGTATGCCAAATGTATACATAAGAAGAGTGAGAAAGGAAGAATGGAAAAGGCAAGTCACACGCGCCACACTCGTCAGTGTAACATATATGTCTATACAAAATTGTTCGGTGTGAAAGGCTTGTTTATTCACTTTTGGCAGAGGATTGGCCTATTGGTAATTCATCTCTTAGTAAAAGTTGCTGGTTAGGCGTAACGAACGCTATAGGGGCTAAAGAATTTTGAGTCAGAAAGAGCTAGAGTTTGTAGCTTCACTTACTTGCCTATCACTATCAGTCTTTTCATAGAAGGTTGGCACATGGTAGGTTTCGATGAATGTTTGTGAGTGTTGTTATGCCATTGAGGGATGAGCCAGATAGAGGTTTGCTTGTGGATTTGGCTTGGTATGTGAAGCAACCATGTGAATTGTTGATTCAGAGAGAGGCTGTGATTTCTAATGCTGTGGGCATGGCATCCAGAGGGCTGGTGGAGACGTGATAGCTATCATGGACGGAGATGGCGCTCACAAAGCAGCAGAGCTGGCAGCCATGCTTGATCTTTTAGACGAGAGAGTAGATTTGGTGGTGGGCACAAGATTCTATAGTTTCTATCCTTGGTCGAGGTGATTAATCACTTTTGGATCTAACTGGCTTGCCAAGAAAGTTTTGGGTTTGAAGGTGAATAATCCTATGGCAGTTTTCTTTGTGGTAAAAGGAAATTTATGACTTTGAATTCGATTATTGCCAACTTGCTGGTGCTTCAATATCGGTATATGATTGAACAGGGTGACTTAAAGTTCCTCAATTCCACAATAAGCGACTAAAGATAAATACAAAAACAATCAAGTCACGAAGTGGTTTCAAACATTTGACAGTTTAAATTGAAGCGTTTCAAATTGATTAAGGTTAAATTGTTTAATGGATTTTTCGATACTAACATTACTTACGCTATTTTTTCTGTCTGTGATGGCGATTTTCTGAGCGTAATTCGTAATAAATCGCTCCCTACTAATATATATGAAACAATCCAAGCTCTATGCAACATGCAAGGTGTGCATATTGAAAGATCAGAAAGCCTTGATTACAGGCGGTGCAGGTTTCATTGGAAGTCATCTTGTTGATAACCTCATGAAAAAACGATGGAATATTGTGGTTCTTGATAACTTAAGTAGCGGAAGCTTGAAAAACATCCGTAAATGGTTCCAAAATAAGCAATTTAAATTTGTTGAAGGTGATTTAAAGAACATTGTTGAAGCACATAAAGCTGTTGCAGATGCCGAATTGGTTTTTCACATGGCTGCCAATCCAGAAGTTCGTGTGGGCGAAACAGCTCCCTTCGTTCACTTCCAAGATAATTTGGTGGCCACGTTTAATCTCCTCGAAGCCATGAGAAAGAGCGAAACAGCTAAAACAATTATACTAGCATCTACCTCAACCATTTATGGAGACGCAACGGTTATCCCTACACCAGAAGAATATGGACCATTAGTTCCCATCTCTCTTTACGGCGCCTCCAAGCTGGGTTCTGAAGCTCTGGCATGCAGCTACGCCCACACATTCGGAATACGCACATTAATCATTAGATTAGCCAACGTGGTGGGACCCAGATCAGCACACGGCGTCATAATAGACTTTATCAGAAAGCTTCAGATCAACCCTAAAAGACTCGCTATATTAGGCGACGGAACTCAAACAAAGTCCTATCTACACATTGAAGATTGCATAAACGCCATACTACACTTAACTGCCCAATTTATAGATAGTCAAGAGAAAGTAGACATATACAATGTCGGAGCATTTGACCAAATAGGCGTTCAAAGAATCGCCCAGATAGTAACCGAACAAATGAAACTCCAAAATGTAAAATTCGTCTTTAAAGGTGGAGTGGACGGAGGGCGAGGTTGGTTAGGCGACGTAAAAAATATGCATCTTTCCATAAGGAAGCTTCGCGAGGCTGGTTGGAAGCCCAAATACACCAGCGAACAGGCAATACAGCTCGCTACGAAAGCTTTGTTAACAGAGGTCAGTCAAAGGAGGGATGTCGACGGCTGAAACAAGACGGACGTTGAAATTTGACATCTTAGAAAAATCAATAGTGCAAGATAAGAATTTCCTTTGCACAATTGTTTCATATTCTATTATTCTTGCAATTTTTCTGAATCTAAACACTTTCCAATCTCCATTTATCGGCATGATAGCTTTTGTCATATATTATGTGATAAACGCTGTTTTCTTAGGAAACGCCTTTTTTGAGAAAGAAAACACTTTTTTCAGGTTAATGTTTGGCGTTCTGCTG
>Ga0315308_1001568_pt1 | contig 13077 bp, 15 predicted proteins | sample TDP3_MG_FD_203078 | JGI IMG/M metagenome (GOLD analysis project Ga0315308, IMG submission 203078) | Freshwater sediment microbial communities from Lake Towuti, South Sulawesi, Indonesia - TDP3 | ecosystem: Environmental > Aquatic > Freshwater > Lake > Sediment | place: Indonesia: South Sulawesi... | reverse complement strand
GGTCACCGACTGAAGCGAAGCAAAGGAGGGTCGCTGTTCCGACGAATAAGGAGGAACGGCCCAGCGACGCGTGCGAGATGGTGAGCAGGCAGGTCACCGACTGAAGCGAAGCAAAGGAGGTGATGTAGATGTCCGTGGGCAAAAACACTGGTCTCTGGTTAATTCCTTTTGGCGTGGCCGAGATGTTCCTTGTTAACCTTTACTTTGGGATTTTTGTATTGGTTGTAGGATTAGTAGTGCTTCTATTTGCCAAGTAGCACCAGTGATAAATTTAGGAGGGGGTGATTTTTAGATGAAAGAATGTACCATGAAGACCTGGATGACTGCCTTGAGCCTTATTTTTTGTCCTCTTACTTTTCTCTATATTTGGCTTTACCCAATGATTATTCCAGAGAGTCAAAATGTGGTATGGGCAGGTTTTGTGTCTATGCCCATATATTTCATTGTAGGAGCAAAGAAGGGAGATTTTCACAGATTTTTCTATAGCATGCTCGCAGGATTTTTCTGGGCATATGTGTTTCTGCGTGGCCCAGGGTGGCTATCGAGTCTATCGGGATGGAATATCTCTCCATCTATGACAAGTAACCTGTGGATTCTGGTGATGTGTGCTCCATTTCTGCTCCTCCATCTAGTTTGGGTCGCAAATTCTACCTGGCTGAACGTTTGCCCGATGATGTTCGGCACAGTTGCCACCACTTTCGGTACCGGGGGCCAGCGTCCTTTCGGCTTGGCTACGGCTTTAGTGCTGGGAATGCTCGTGGCTTTAGTGACTGTAGAACTTACCAATGCGTTGGTTGGCAAGCCTACTCTTAGCCAACCTGCCCAAAAGTAGGTACGAGGAGCTTAGAGAAAAATCTTACTTAAGTCTCCGAAATTGGTGCTTATTACTGTAGGGGCTCCGGTTATTTACAATTTTTTCTATTCCGGAGTCCCTTTTTTTATGGGATTGGAGATTTGCCTTACGCTTCCTTCCCGGTAAAAGAGGAATAAAATTAAAGTGTGCCTTGGTCACTTAAGTTCGTAAAGATAATTTGAGTGGGGCAAAAATGGCGACTATTATTACCTATAAGGATAGAAAAATAGAATTTGGAAAGGGTCTCCCTACAGTTATAATTGGGGAGAGGATAAATCCTACGGGAAAGAAAAGACTCGCTGAAGATTTGGCGAAGGGAAAATTTGATATTCTCCTTCAAGAAGCAATTTCTCAGAAAGAGGCGGGCGCAGATATTCTGGATGTCAATGTGGCAGCATCCGGTCTCGATGAAACTATTCTATTGCCTAAGGCGGTTTTGAAGGTTCTCGAAGTCTCGGAGTTGCCTATCTGTATAGATTCTTCCAATCCGGAAGCGTTAGAAAAGGCACTGGAAGTTTATCCCTATAAAGCTCTGGTCAACTCGGTAACAGGTCAGGAAAAGTCACTAAAAGCGGTTCTACCTTTAGTTAAGAAGTTCGGGGCCTCTGTGATAGGGCTCACTATGGATAACACGGGCATTCCCAAAACGGGAGATATGCGGTTCGATGTGGCAAAACGCATAGTGGAAACAGCCGAATACTATGGCATTACAAAAGAGGACATTGTAATAGATTGTCTATGTCTGGCCAGGGCTGCTGAGCCCAATTCGGGATTTGTGACTCTGGAAGCTTTAGGAAAAATTTCCAGGGAGTTGGGCGTGGCAACTGCCCTGGGGATAAGCAACATAAGTTTTGGAATGCCTAATAGGAAAATTATTAATCTATCTTTCTTATCGCAGGCTATTTCGCAAGGGCTAAATGCAGCTATTGTCGACCCCACTGTTGAAGGTGTGGTTGAGACTATCCTTGCTGCCGATTTTATCGTAGGAAGAGATTCTCATGGCATGAGATATTTGAGATATTACCGGGAGAAAGTCAAAAAGAGTTAAAAGGAGGTTCTGAGGTAGGGGTTCGATTTATCGAACCCACAGAGCCGGTCTCAATAAATTGAGCCCCTACAATAGTAGGTCTTCGCAAGGAATCCAGAAAGAGAAAAAGTAATGCAATTTACAATAAAGTTTATTCCGATTGGCAAAGAAGTAATTAAGAGTAAACCTTGCGTAATTCTGGATATCGCCAGAGATGCTGGCTTGGGCTTGAAATCCATTTGCGGCGGTAAAGGAAAATGTGGGAAGTGCAAGGTGATTGTCAAGCCGGGCAGTCCAGTTACTGAAATAGAGAGGAAACTTCTCACTCAAGATGAAATCGGTGAAGGCTATAGACTTGCTTGTCGTACAACCGTAAAAGAAGATACAGAGGTATATGTCCCAATAACATCCATAACCGAAAAGCAAAAACTAGAGATTCCCGGAAAGGAAATTCGAGTTAAGCCTTTTCCTCCTGTGAGGAAGTTTTTCCTCACACTTTCGAAACCGAGTCTTTCGGATGTAAAGTCTGATTTCCAGAGGGTTAAGGAAAGACTGGACAGAGAATACGGTGTTAGAGTTAGCAATATTGACTTTGGAGTGTTGAACACTATGGGGCCTATGTTGAGAGAGTCTGATTGGTCAGTTACCGTAATTGCGAGAGGAAAGGAAATAATTGGACTTGAGCCCGGAGACACGACAATGAAAAGTTTGGGCATAGCAATCGATCTCGGCACGACTAAGATAGCTGTCTATTTAGTGAATTTCCTCTCCGGCGAGTCGGTAAATATTTATGGTATTATGAATTCCGGGATTGCCTATGGCGAAGATATCCTGTCGAGGATTCATTATGCAGGCAATGATGGAGACAATCTAAGAAGGCTAAGAAGAGGTGTTCTCAAAGATATTAATCTGGCAATAAATAGAGTCTGTAGACAAAGTAAGGTCAAATCAGGAGATATTCTGGAAGCGACTCTCGTTGGCAATACTGCTATGTACCATATCTTTTTAGGACTTCCCGTAAAGCAGCTGGGCTTGGCTCCCTTTACAATGGTCACAAATGAACCATTTGAAATAAAAGCGAAACAATTGGGTTTAGAGATATGCTCGGGAGGCTACCTCTACCTCCCTCCTCCCATTGCAGGATTTGTTGGCTCCGACCATTTAGCTATGCTGATAGCATCGGAAATTGAAACGAAAGAGGGGAATCTAATAGCCATCGATATTGGGACAAACACTGAGATAGCGTTAAAGGCCAGAAACAAAATTGTATGTTGTTCCTGTGCCTCAGGGCCTGCTTTTGAGGGAGCACACATCAAACATGGGATGCGGGCAGCTCCGGGAGCGATAGAGAAAGTTAGTATTAATTCAAGGACACTGGGCGTTGATGTTTCTACAATAGGTGACAAACCTCCTTTAGGGATATGCGGTTCTGGAATTCTGGATGCCATATCGGAAATGTTAAGGGTTGGAATTATTGACTCTTCAGGGAGAATGAATTCAGGGTTTAAAGGAGTACGCAGGGTTAAAGGGGGGAAATCAGTTGAGTTCCTATTGGCAAGGGATGGGGATAGAGAAATAGCAGTAACCCAGGAGGATGTTTCTGAAATACAACTTGCCAAAGGCGCTATCAGGACGGGAATTGAAATACTCTTAAAAGAAACAGGCCTAAAAGTCCAGGACATAGATAGAGTAATAATTGCCGGTGCTTTTGGGACATATATAGACCCATTGAAAGCAGTTAGGATTGGAATGTTTCCCGAAATTGACATTGGAAAGTTTGTTCAGATAGGAAATGGAGCGGGAATAGGGGCAAAAGCAATTCTAATTTCTAGGAAATTGCGTGAACACGCGAATCGATTAGCAAAAAGAATAGAGTATTTAGAACTGGCTACGCATCCCGGTTTCTTTGACCATTTTAAAAAGGCCATTCGCTTTCCAAAAATGGAATAAATATGCTATAATTATTTTAGGAATTCACTTCATAGAAATTCGTAAGAGAAAGATGTCGAGTAAAGATAGCTTGAAAAATAGAGAGATAGGAAATAGTTTCGGTCAGCGAAAGGAGGCTAAGAATAATGGCTGCGGTTATCAACCTGGATGACAAGGAGATATTGTGGCTTGAAGAGATAGTAATGGATAAGAATAAGGACGAGGCTTTGAAGTTTGCTCAAGATGTAAAGAAAAAAATCGATCGGTCTAGAGAAGCACAATGCAAACCGCCCTTTTGATTTGGAAGTGAAACATGCCAACCTACGAATTTACATGCTTGGACTGCGGACACAAGTTTGATATTTTTGCTACCCTTTCGGAAAAAGAGAAAGGGCTCGATGTCGAGTGCCCAAAGTGTAAGAGTAAAAAGACATCGCAGGTGTTCGGGAAAGTGTCCATAATCACCCCCGGGAAAAGTGAGAGTTCCTCCTCAACTTGCCCTCCAGTCTGTCCCCCGGGATGTACCTGCAAATAAGGATATCCGGGAGCGGTGCCAGGTTACTTCTGGGTCTTGAGAATTTTATTGACATTCCGGCCTCATTTATGCTATTATTCGCATAATGGCATAAAAGGGGGATGATGCGAAATGGAAGGGTCCATAATCAAGATGGTAACCAGTTATCTTCTCGCACTGGCACATCCTACGAGGATTGAGATTTTAGAGCTTCTAAAGGACAAGAATGAGATGTGTGTTTGCGAGATTGTAGAGAAATTAGGGAAAGAGCAATCAAATATCTCTAGACATCTCAATACACTCAAGGCAGTGGACATTGTGGAACTTCGGGATGAAGGCACAAGGTCGTTCTACAGAATCAAGCATAAAGATGTGGATGAAGTTATTGATTTAGTCAAGTCTATTTTGCATAAGCAAGCAAAAGAAAGGCAAAAAATCTTGGAGGCATTTTAGCCTTACGAGTAGGGGGAAGGCGTGTTTTTGAATCTAATCTTTGCTGGGCTTTCGGCATTGAAGGAATATATCGCTTTACATGTCTTGACTTGTCTTATTCCTGCCTTCCTATTGGCAGGAGCAATGGTAAGTTTTATCTCAAAAGAAGTGATTATTAGATATTTGGGCTACACCACCAATAAGTTAAAATCTTTTTCTCTGGCTTCCTTTGCCAGTTTTTTTATCGCTGCCTGCTCTTGCACGGTGATACCGGTCGGAGGTGGAATATATTACCAGGGCGCAGGTATAGGGCCGGCATTTATATTCTTGTGGGTTGCACCGGCAGCAAATATCCTGGCGATTATTTATACTGGTACCATCTTGGGTGCAAAAATGGTAAGTAGCCGAATTGTCTCAGCAATATTTATGGGCTTTGTGGTAGGAGCAGTAATGAGCATCGTTTTTAGAAAAGAAGAATCAAAAAGGATTCAGGCCGTGATTGACGAGAAGACAAGTATCATTTCCAAACGAGATTTTATTTTGTTGATTCTGATTCTAATGAGTTTATTAGGCCCGAATTATATTATCCAAAAAGGGCCTTACTCATACAAGGTTATTGTCTGGTCAATTGCTTCGCTGGCTACGTTTGCATATGCCTTCAAGGTGAAACCGTTCGCTGAGATTAGAAAATGGCTAAAAGAAAGCTGGTGGTTTGTAAAAATTATCTTCCCACTCCTCTTATTGGGCGTATTTATTATCGGAATAATTGGGAAATTGTTACCCCAGGAGATAATCCAAAAATGGCTCGGCGGTTCTGGAATTTTGGCTTCATTTTTGGCTACGCTGATGGGCCAAATTATGTATTTCGCTACTATGACTGAGGCGCCATTTGTAGATACGCTGATAAAGTTAGGTATGGGCAAGGGCCCGGCACTGGCACTTCTATTGACTGGCCCGGGAATGAGTTTACCAAACATGTTGGCTATCGCCAAGGTATTTGGTGTTAAGAAAGCTTCAGTCTATGTCTTACTGATAATGATTTTAGGGACATTTGTAGGTTGGTTTTTCGGGAACTTCGTATTCTAAAAAGTTTGAAGGGAGGGCAAAAGATGAGGATCGAAGTTGCAGGTCCGGGATGTCCGAGGTGCAAGGCTACACAAAGGAATGTGCACGAAGCGCTTAGACAGCTGGGTATTGATGCCGACGTTTTTCACATCTCCGACATAGAAGAAATGTCAAAACGGGGCGTAACTTTTACTCCTGCTGTAATTGTTGATGGCCAGATTAAGACTTCCGGGAAGGTTCCTACAGTGGACGAGCTAAAAGAGATACTATCGGTCAGTTGATGAGAAAGGGGCTTTCCCTAAAATCCAGGGAAATGATTTTGGCGGTTATTTTGACCAGATTGAATTCCTGGCTTTCTGAATAAAGATGTTGATAATCAGAGGTCTCTGGGTGTTTCTTCAGAGGCCTCAATTAATTACTTGACAAATAGAGCAGCCGTTGATAAAATTTAGTAATTATCGTCTGAAAAGGAGCCTTTCAATGCCGATAGCTGACCACAAGAAATGCACGGGTTGCCACATCTGCGAGATAATCTGTTCAATCCATCATTATAAAGAAATGAATCCTAAATTGGCTCTGGTGGAGATAAAGGACAGTTGGCCCTGGGAGGATAAAGTCGTTATTTGCCGGCAGTGTAAAAAGCCCAAATGTATAGAAGCATGCGAATACGACGCTCTTGAGATAGTTAATGGGCACATAAAAATTGACCATGATAAATGCACTGCTTGTTTTGAATGTGTGAAAGCATGCCCTTTTGAAGGGGTAGTGGTTAGTGATTTGACGGGAAAGCCAGTCTTCTGTGATACCTGTAATGGACAGTATCTCTGTGTTAGCTGGTGTCCTCAGAAAGTCTTGAGTAAATGATAAGAAGAGAGGATTTAAGATGGATAGGGATGAGTATTTCGGTTACGCTGGGAAAATTCTTACGGTTGATTTAGGTTCTTCTGCCTATGTGATAAAACCTACTCCTTACGATATGGTAGTCAATTTTTTGGGAGGTAAAGGGTTTGGAGCAAAAATTCTTTATGAGGAACTTAAACCGGGTTGGGATCCGTTATCCGAAGACAATATTTTGGTTGTTGCTACGGGGCCACTAACCGGAACCCTTATGCCGGCCACGGGCCACGCTACTCTCTGTACTAAGAGCCCATTGACTGGAATTTGGCTCGATTCTCATTGTGCTGGATTTTTGGGACCAGAAATTAAGATGGCTGGTTATGACGCCATAATCATTAAGGGAAAAGCAAAGAAGCCGACAGTACTGGTTATTAAAGATGGCAAGGTTTCCTTTGAAGACGCTCGCTATTTATGGGGCAAGTTGATCTTTGAGACGCAGGATTTGCTTAGGCAGAAATACGGAGAGGATTGTCAGTTTATGACTATTGGTCCAGCCGGGGAGAGGAAAGCCAGGTTTGCCAATATAGTGTCGGGGGGAAGGGGTTTCGGCAGGGGCGGCTCAGGAGCAGTAATGGGGTCAAAGAATCTTAAGGCTATCGTGGTAAAGGGAACAAAGGGAATACGAATCTACGACCTTGATGGATTTACTAAGATATGTAGAGAATCTTATAGCGAACTCGTTCTCAGCCCTGATACCGGCGGGGGTAGACCGAAGTACGGAACTAATTCTATCTACTCTTTTATGATTGAAGCAGGAACACACCCGGTCAAGAATTTTCAAACTGGCATATTTGAAGAAGTTAAAGAGTGCAATGAGGATGTTCTCGACAAGAAGTACTACAAGAGACATATAGCCTGTTTCTCCTGTCCGATAAACTGCAGCAAGGCATCCCGGGTAGACGATGGGAAATATAAGGGAAAGTTTACCGAGGGTCCGGAGTACGAGAATATGTGGAGTTTAGGTGCCCAATGTGGCAATAGTAACATTGGTGCAATCATCTATGGCGAGCACCTCTGTGATGAGTATGGCTTGGATGCTATCTCGGCAGGGAATGTGATTGGCTTCACGATGGAATGTTTTGAGAAAGGTATTCTCTCAGAAAAGGATATTGGATTTCCTGCAAACTTTGGGAACGACGAGGCGATAATAAAATTTATTGAAATGATGGCTAAAAAAGAAGGGATTGGAGAGTTAATGAGCCAGGGTGTTCGACAGATGGCCAAAGAATTGGGAAGAGGCACTGAAAAATTTGCGATGCATGTAAAGGGAATGGAGATGCCGGCGTACGACCCTCGGGGTGCTTTTGGAATGGGGCTTGCCTATGCGACCAGCGACCGGGGTGCCTGCCACTTGAGGGCATGGACTTTAGGGGCTGAGATATTGGATACCCAGGATAGGATGGACCCCTTTGCCACAGAATTTAAGGCTGAACTGGTGAAGAATCAGCAGGACTATTTTGCGGTTATCCAGTCAGCAGTTGTCTGTCTATTTTTAAATTTTGGAATTAGTCAACGGCAGATAACGAGGTCTATTCAGGCTCTTACGGGAATAAAGGAATGGAAGACAGGAGAAGACATTTTAAGGATCGGCGAAAGAATATACAATCTAACGAGGTTATTCTCAATGAGGGAAGGGATCTCGGGAAAGGATGATAGGCTTCCCGAAAGGTTACTTAAGGAGCCTGTCCAGGAAGGACCGACTAAAGGCGTTGTGGTTGACCTTGACACTATGTTAGAAGAGTACTACCTGGTAAGGCATTGGGACGCCGAAGGTAGACCCACCAAAGAGAAACTTGCCCAGCTTGGACTTGAAAAGTATGTGGTTTAGAAATGAGAGTGAGAATTAAGGCAAAATTTTTTGCGCTTCCCAGAGACTATCAAGGTGAAAGAGAGATAGAACTGGAAGTTAGTGATAACTTTGAGGAGGCGCTGGAAGAGATAGATTTGAAAGCCAAAATCGGGATAAAGGATAAACTGGACAAGAGATTTATAGTCCTCATCAATGGAAGAAATTACAAGAAAGTCTTAGAAGATAAGGGTAAACTGCGGGAGGGTGATAAATTAGCGTTTGTCCCATTCTTGGGAGGAGGATAAAGATGGGAAAAGAAATATTCAGGCCAGAAGGCGTTTATGCAGCAATGCTTACTCCGTTTGATGAGAGCGGAAAGGTCAATGGACCTATTCTGAGGAAGATGGTGGACTTTCTGATAGAGAAGAAAATAGACGGACTATATCCAGTAAGTAGCGTGGGCGAGTTTGTCCACCTTACACCTGATGAAAATATGGAAATAATGGATATCGTTGTCGACCAGGCAAGAGGAAGGGTTCCAGTTGTTCCTGGAGTGAGCGCCTCCTGCGCTGAAAAGTCCCTGATTTTGGCCAAGCATGCGGAAAAGATAGGCTGTAAAGGTGTCGTCGCCTGCCCGCCTTACTATTTCGCTGTATCCCAGGAAATCGTAGAAAAACATTTTGAGATTATTGCTGACGCCATTAGTATCTCTGTTGTACTGTATAACATACCTTTCGCTACTACCAAAATAAGCTACGATGTGGTGAAGAGGCTAAGCAGGAGGGAAAATATTGTTGCCTTAAAAGACTCAAGTGGAAGTATGGCAGACATAGTGCACTTTATGGACAAGATAAGGATAATCGGCGAGGACCTCAGCCTTCTCCTCGGAAGGGAAGAGATATTCTTTCCTGCACTTATGATGGGTGCCAAGGGATGTATGGTAGCCTCAGGATGCATCTTGCCAGAAATTATGATAAAGATGTATAAATGTTTTAAACAGGGAAAATATGACGAAGCCAGGGATCTTCAGTTCTCTATATTGGTTTTTTTGAGGGCAATGTGGTCTCTTACTATGCCCATAGGTTTTAAGGCGGCGATGGAACTTAGAGGGTTTCCTATGGGCCCATTCAAGCAGCCACTTTCTGAAGCAGAACAATATACTTATCAGATTACAAGGAGCAGGATGGAGAAGTTGTTAAAGCCTCTATTGGAAAGAATTGAGAAAATTGAGAAGGAAGAGAAGGCGGAGAGGGTAGCCACCTAATATCGCTTCACATTTTAAGGTAAGTCCTAAGAGATGGCTTTGAATCCTGCTTGAAAGAAAATGAAAAAAGGAGAATTTGAAGAAATTGTGGAAGCGGTCCTGGTTGGGAATGTAGAAAAAACAAAGGCGTTAGTCCAGAAAATGCTTGAAAAAGGTATCTCTCCCCACGATTTGATTGAAAAAGGTCTTATGGTGGGGATGAATTTAGTGGGAGATAAATTTGAGAAGAGGGAGTATTTTTTGCCGGACCTCCTGGTGGCGGCAGAGGCAGTAAAACAGGCAACAGAAATCGTAAGACCTTTTCTTAAAGGGGAAAGAAGAAAAGGGACTGTGGTTATTGGCACTGTGAGAGGGGACATACACGACCTGGGCAAGAATTTAGTGGCATCTACTCTGGAAGCCGCTGGATTTAGAGTTGTCGACCTGGGAGTGGATGTTTCTCCCGAAAAGTTTGTGAGAACTGCGAAAGAGGAGAAGGCAAATATAGTGGCAATATCTGCTCTAATAACTACGACTATGGTGGGAATGAAGGATGTTATAGAAGCAATGGTGAAAGACGGCATCAGAAAAGAAGTGAAGGTAATGGTGGGCGGTGCTCCTCTTGATGAGAAGTTCGCTAGAAAAATTGGTGCAGATAGATATGCAAGGACTTCAAGGGACGCTTTAAGGAAAGCAGTGGAATTGGTAAATGGCTGAGATGACTTCCAGGGAGAGGGTTTTGGCGGCTATTGGACATAGAGAACCTGATAGGCTTCCTGTCGATTTTGGCAATCGTTGCTGGACTATCGTGAACTCTTCTCCTTATGGATATAAGGCGCTTTGTGAATACCTGGATATTCTGGATTATCCTGAGCCGAAAATTGTTTATCTTATGAACATTGTGGTTAATGTTGATGAAAGGATACTTAAGAAATTTAATGCAGATATAAGAGATTTAGGTGCGGGAGGGCTGGGTGTGGAGAGACTTCCCGATGGGACTCTAAGAGACCTGGATAATCATGGGATCATATATAAGCCTGCCGGACCATATTTTTCTGTTCCTGATGCGCTTGCCCCTCTAAGAAATGCTACCTCGGAAAGAGACATAGAAGAGTATCCATTCTGGTCAGATTATAGAAACCCAGTGTATTATAAGGGAAAAGAGGAAGAGGCAAACTATCTACACGAAAATACAGATTATGCTATATCTACATGGGTTCCCAATATCTTTCACAGATATGCCTTTGTCCGAGGGTTCAATAACTTTATGTTGGATATGAGAATGAATGTTAGTTTTTTTAGGGCGCTGGCAGATAAGATTCTGGAGACTTCCAAGACTTATGTGAGAGAATTTTTGGGGAGAGTTGGAGAATATATAGACATAGTCTGTATTGGCGATGATATGGGTACACAGAGCCAGCCCTTTATGTCCGTTGAAGACTTCCGAAAATATGTTAAACCATATTGGGCGGAACTCATAAAAGAAATAAGAAGATATACAGAGGCAAAGATTCTCCTCCACTGTTGCGGCTCGATATACCCCCTCATAAGCGATATTATTGAAGTGGGCATTGATGTCCTGAATCCTATTCAGCCTTTAGCCTATCAAATGGAGCCAGAAAGGCTCAAGAGAGATTTTGGGGACAGGATAAGTTTCCTGGGAGGGATAGATATTCAGCGGCTTTTGCCCTTTGCTACGCCCGGGGAAGTTAAAGAAGGAGTAAGAAGAGTTATTGGCATACTCGCTCCAGGTGGCGGCTACATTCTTGCGCCCTCACACAATATAGAACCAGAGACGCCACCGGAAAACATTGTGGCGATGTACGAGGCCGCTAAAGAATTCGGGACCTACCCGATTAGAGGGAGTTGATTCCGTTAAATAGATGGCTGATTTGAACGGTTAGTCTATTCTGTTTGCTCTCCTTTTAACAAAGGGAGAGCTTTTTTGTTAATTCACTTTTTCAGGAGGATTAAAGTGGCAGAACATATCGGGAAGAGAGACTTAATTTCAATCTTAGACTTGAGTTCGGATGAGATAATGAAGATTATTCTTTTGGCGAAAAGAATAAAAGAGGGAAAGGGAACTGAGGAGACCTTGAAAGGGAAGGTTTTAGGAATGATATTTGAGAAACCTTCAACGAGAACAAGGGTCTCCTTTGAAGTGGCAATGTATCAACTCGGAGGGAATGCAATATTTTTGAATGCTCAGGACCTCCAACTGAGCCGGGGAGAGGCGATACGAGATACAGCAAAGACTCTATCTCGATATCTTGACGGAATAGTGGTAAGAGCATATGACCATCGGGATGTTGTAGAATTGGCAAAAGAGAGCACAATTCCTGTAATAAATGGATTGAGCGACCTTTTACATCCCTGTCAAGTATTAGCGGACATATTTACAATTGCTGAAAAGAAAGGGAAACTATGTCCTCTCCTGTTAAAGGGTTTATCTGGTATAGAAGTTGCTTTCATCGGTGATGGAAATAATGTTGCCAATTCCTGGATTACCCTGGCGGCAAGATTGGGAATGAAATTGGTTATCTCTACCCCAACTGGATATGAACCGGATAGGAAAATATTTGCAGAAGGCGTAAAATTGGCGAGGGATATAGGGGGAGAAATAAAACTCTCTCATAAGCCGGAACAGGCAGTCAAGAGAGCCGATGTCATTTATACTGATGTCTGGGTGAGTATGGGAATGGAAAAAGAAAGGAAGAAAAGGTTAAGGGCATTTAGACCTTATCAGGTAAATGAACGGCTTATCGGCAAAGCAAAGAAAGATGCCCTGATTATGCACTGTCTTCCAGCCCACAGGGGAGAAGAGATAACTGATGGAGTTCTTGATGGCCCGAATTCCATCGTTTTTGACCAGGCAGAGAACAGGCTTCATGTCCAGAAGGCAATATTGGAATTCCTTTTAAGATAAAATATTTGTAGTGGCAGAGCGAAGCTCTGCACCAATTGTATAGTAGAGCCTTATGCCACGTAATGGCTTTAGCCTACAGATAGCAAAGCGGAAAAATGGCGAAGACTAAACTTGTATATTCAGACAAATATAGGGTAGATATTGGCGCACATGTATTCCCTACCGAAAAGTATGGATTTATTAAACAGAGATTGATTAGAGAAAGACTATTTAGAGAGGAAGATTTCCTGCCTTCCCCTATGCCTGATGAAAAAGACATCCTTTCGGTTCATACTGAGGAATACCTCAAAAAACTTAAAGAGGGAAAGTTATCAATGGGGGAGATACTCACATTGGAACTCCCTTACTCCAAGGAACTTTTTGAGGCCTCTCTCCTCTCGGTTGGGGGAACTATCCAGGCCT
>Ga0315308_1001566_pt1 | contig 13085 bp, 16 predicted proteins | sample TDP3_MG_FD_203078 | JGI IMG/M metagenome (GOLD analysis project Ga0315308, IMG submission 203078) | Freshwater sediment microbial communities from Lake Towuti, South Sulawesi, Indonesia - TDP3 | ecosystem: Environmental > Aquatic > Freshwater > Lake > Sediment | place: Indonesia: South Sulawesi... | reverse complement strand
GTTTTTGCCCACGGACATCTACATCACCTCCTTTGCTTCGCTTCAGTCGGTGACCTGCCTGCTCACCATCTCGCACGCGTCGCTGGGCCGTTCCTCCTTATTCGTCGGAACAGCGACCCTCCTTTGGCCCTTTTTTGCCCGGGCCCTCCTCCCGGGATCCAATCTGTTTGATTGATTTTAACATACTCTTTCTATTTCTGTCAAGTAAAAAACCTTACAAAACAATGTACGGAATTCTGCTGTTCCTTGACTTCTCTAAGGCGGAGTTTGCAATAGACTCCATAACGGGAGACTTGACAAAAGCAAAACCTAGGTTTTCGTGTAAATGGCTTTCTACCTATCTTCTTCCTTAACCAAAAGTAGCGGAAAAAGGATATCGCTTGTGCAACAGGGAATCATAACTGCCAACACCATATATATGAACACCATTCCGCCAACCGGAATCCACTCTATTAGTCCAAAAGAGACTAAATAGAAAATAGAGGCCATACTGCTTATGAGTACATGCGCTGCATGAGAGAATATCGTGCTTTCCAGCATAGCCGGAAGGATAAATCCCATAAATAAACCAAAAAATACGAAGGGTAGAATCAACATCGGATGAACAATGACACAGATGTGGAGATGCATCTTGACACCTAAAAGGTAGCCCGCAATAAATGGAATAAGAATATCACTGATGCCACAAATTCCTATTGCGCCAGCAAAACCGATGGATAGTGCCTTGGCTATTTTCTTGTCGTGTCTCCAGAACATTGCAGTCGTCGCTGTAGCACTGAAAAGTAAATGTAGGGGATGAAAGACATGGAATAAATTTTGCGAGGCTTGGGGAAACCTTTGCGGTTCAATCACCACTGTGAGTATCCCCAGCGCTACCATCCCAACAGCCACACTAAAAATTGTATAAGGCAAATGTTGTTGTAGTTCTTCCAGAATATGTCGAAATTGTCTACTCATTCTATTTCTTTCCCATATCTTTTATCTCATCTAATTGTTTCTTAATAGACTTTATCTTCTTCTTGGCGACTCGGTCAACTATTAGTATCCCGTCAAGATGGTCGATTTCATGCTGCAATACGCGAGCAAGAACTCCCACTGCTCCAAACTGAATTTTTTCCCCTTCTCTATTTAGCCCTTCCACTATGACTTCTTTTGAACGCTCTATTTCCAGAGTGATTCCCGGAATGCTCAAGCATCCTTCAGACATAATATCTTTTCCCTGACGCCACAGAATCTTGGGATTGACCAGGCTAACTAAACCTTCTCCCACATCGGCAACTATTACTCTCTTCAGTACTCCCACCTGGGGCGCAGCCAGTCCGACACCTTTATTCCTGTACATCAACTTCGCCATATTGCCTATGAGTCTCCGAACTTCTTCGCTCATCTCTTCAACTTCCCGAGATTTCCTTCTCAAAAAATCATCTCCATACAACCTAATCGTCAACGAATTCATAGGGATCATTTCCTTATTCCTGGTCAAAGTGGTACAAGGCCCATTGAGTCCTTGATGGCACTGATAACCTTTTTCGGTAAATCATAACAAAGCCGCCTTCTCCTGTCAAGCACATCTTTCCTGAATTTCCGGTCCACCCCTAAAGAAGGAAATTGAGTAATCTACCAACGATAATTGTAGAAAGTAACATAATCGCCACCGATTTCATCATGTCTCTTATTCCTAATTCCTTGACAACAACGGCAAAAGTCGCTGCACAGGGGAAATACATAGCTAAAACAACACTGGCGATTACCAGTTGTTTCATAGTTAGCCCGAGAGGAACAAGCATGCCTACGGCTACATCTTTTCTCAAAAATCCGATAACTAACGCCGCAACTGCATCTGGTGGAAGCCCGAATAGATTTCTCATTAGTGGTCCGACCAAATTACCCAGGATATCTATGATTTTGAGAGAATACAGGATGTTCACAAGGGCTACCCCCAAGAGGACAAAAGGTACCGCCTCTTTCAAGAACCCTTTAACACGCATCAATAGCTTCTTTCCTAATGCTCCTAAATAAGGTATTCGATAAGGCGGTATTTCCACAATTATTTCCGGGCTTTCTCCTTTTAATAGATTGTTCATCAGAACCCCAATTACAAGCCAGACCACAAATAGAGTCCCGAATACGAGCATAAGCGCCTTCGGTCCGTATCTGCCCACAAGTCCAACAATCATGGCTATCTGAGCCATACAGGGGACGGCTATTGCCATAAGCGTGATACTAATAAACCTCTCTCTTTTAGTCTCCATCACCCTGGTGGCCAGGGCACCTGGAACATTGCAGCCCAGGCCGAGCATCATCGATATTATACCCAAACCATGGAGGCCTACCTGATGCATTATCTTATCCATCAAAACCCCGAGGCGGGGGAGATAGCCAGAGTCCTCAAGAAAACTCAGGACTAAATAGAAAGAAAATACATAGGGAAGAACCGCCGCTAAGGGCACAAAGAGCCCCGTTGTAAGAATACCGAGAGATTGACCAAAATCTATTTTTCCCTCAGATACTTTCCCAATCAATATTTCGCTAAGGAAACCACTGGAACCTAAAACGGAAGAAAGCCTCATCATAAGTGGCGACCAGAGCCTTTCAAATATCGGTTCAAATACATAGCCAATCAGCCTTTCTCCTATAAACCGTATAAGTTTAAAGGAAATATACATAACTCCAAAAGCAATCGGAAACCCGGCAAAAGGCTTTAACGAGGCATCTGCAATCGTCTCTAAGAAAGTGTGGTGCCGATGGCCCACTTTCTGGACAAGGGCGATAATCTTTCCTATCTCTTGCCACCTCTCTTCCTGTCGGTAGTCGCAGGTTCCTACCTTCGCCTCAGGCAGTCTATCTATCAATCTCTTTATCCCTTCACCAGAAACAGCACAGGTGGGAACGACCGGAACATTAAGAGCCTTTTCCAGTTCTTCCACATTAATAGAAATACCCAGATGTTTGGTCTCATCCCAAAGATTCAAGTCCAGAATAACAGGTATATTTCTCTTGAGCAATTGAAGGGTCAGGTTTAGATTTCGCTCAAGATTCGTGGCATCCAAAATATTAACAATAGTAGTATTCCCGTCATTAACTGAACTATTTACCATTTTGACGGCGATCTCTTCTGCTTTTGAGGCAGGTTCAAGCGAATATGTTCCAGGCACATCAATAACTTCCACTTTCTCGTTACCTATCCTCATATATCCCTTACTGAACTCAACAGTAGTACCTGGGTAGTTAGAAGAAATTACATCAACGCCGGTCAACCTGGAGAAAACCACGCTCTTCCCTACATTTGGGTTTCCCATCAGTAATATCTTTCTCATTTTTCACTTCTCTCTTTTAAAATCAGTTCTATCTCTTCTGCTCTATTATAATCTTCCGTGCCATACCAAAACCGATAGCGACTTGACTATTTCCTATTTTTACGATCGTGGGGCCGCGCATTAATTGGGAACCGACTTTCATAAGCTCTACTCCGGGCCTTATGCCCAGAGATTCCAGCCTTCTCAATAATCCTAAACCTCCTTGAATATCAACAACCCTCCCCCTCTCGCCATCTCTGAGCGAAGTCAAATTCACCAACATCTTATTTACCTCTACTCAAGCGGTGTTTCCACTATAAGCATAGGACCAGTTAGCCAAGGTCTATTCCACACAGTAAAAGTATCGGGTAGAGTTGATTCCGTGTAGAGTCTCACCTGAGAAGATTAGATTTTTTCTTTTGTTTTCCACACTCCATGCCGCTTTGGTCTCTTCCCGTACTTGTAGAAATAGTTGAAACTCTTGAGCCAGTCCGGGCCTTCCGGGTATGGGCAGGTCTCTATGAATTTCACAAATGCTATCAACTTCCTTATGGTACTTCCACTAATGCCGTGCTCTATCTTGCAGGCGTCCCTTTCTGCAGTCTTGGCATCGGTATTCAGTATCCCCTTCAAGAACTTAATCAAAATTTTATGGCTATTGTATATCTTTTCACCTAAAATCTCTCCCTTCTGAGTTAACTGAATATATCCGTATTTCTCATGGCTTATTAAACCTTTTTTGGAAAGAACTTTTAGGGCCCGGCATACGCTGGGCATACTGACTCCCATCTTATGACTGATATCTCGTACCCTGACGACCCTATCTTTTCTATCAAGCATAATTACGGTTTCTAAGTAATCTTCTATATTGGAAGTTAGTTCTAAACCCATAATGGTATCCTCCGCTTTATAGTTAGGATAGGCAAAGAAAGTTAGCCTTGCCTAATTTTAGCCAAAAATATGTCTCTTGTCAACAAAAATTTCACATAGATTTATCGACTAAAAAATAAGATTTTCTCTTTCTGGATTTTACTTGACAAAATGCTTTTTATATGCTATCAATAAACTCGCATTTCAGGATTAATCTATGAAAAGAGAAGATGCTTACAAAAAATTAGAAAAGTTGAGGAACATATTGAAAGAAATGGGTTCCTGCTTAGTTGCCTTTTCCGGAGGGGTGGACAGTACTTTTCTGGTGAAGGTAGCCTCCGAAGTCTTAGGAAAGGCCAGGGTCTTGGCTGTCTCCGCTAAGTCCGAAACCTATCCTCACAGCGAATTAGAATCCGCAAGAGAGATGGCAAGAGAAATTGGCGTCAACCACCTGGTAATCGAATCAGAAGAATTGAAGATTCCTGAATTCAAGATGAACCCTATAAATAGGTGCTACTATTGTAAGACCGAACTCTTCCAGAAATTGAAAGATGTGGCAAAGCAGAAAGGTCTCAGTTTCGTCATCGACGGCAGTAATTACGATGATATGGTAGACTTTAGGCCAGGAATGAAAGCTCTAAAGGAACTTGAAATACGAAGCCCGCTGAAAGAGACTATGATGACAAAGGAAGATATTCGTTATCTTTCCAAAGAGATGGGACTTAAGACCTGGGATAAGCCATCTTTTGCCTGCCTTGCTTCCCGATTTCCGTATGGAAAAGAGATCACTGAAGAAAAATTGAGTATCGTGGACAAAGCAGAGAGTTTCTTAAGGGATTTAGGTTTCAAACAGGTGAGGTTAAGGCATCATGGTGAGATTGCTCGAATAGAACTGGAAAAAAATGATATTGAAGCCCTGGTATCGAGGGGATTGATGGATAAAGTAGTGAGAAAATTAAAAGAACTCGGTTTTCTTTATATAACGCTCGACTTGGAAGGTTATAGAATGGGTAGCATGAACAAGCCATTAGAAAAGGAATCTAAAACATGAAAATTGAGAGAATAAAAGAAATTCTATTAGATTTTAAGAAAGGGTCTATGAATATGGAAAAAGCCTTAGGCAAATTGAGATTTCTTCCATTTGAGGAATTGGAGTTCGCCACTGTGGACAAGCATAGACCTCTAAGGGCCGGTACCTCAGAAGTAATTTACTGTCCCGGAAAGACTTTAGACCAGATAAGAAAGATTGCACGCTCCTTGGCTTCCGATGCTGAAAATGTGCTGGCCACCCGGGCTACTGAAGAAGTATGTAGGGCTATTAAGAAGGAAGGTCTTTTTTGTAAATATTATCCGGAAGCGCGGATAGTGGTAATCAATCCCAGAGAGATACCTCGCGTAGGAAAAATAACAGTTATCAGTGCCGGAACCACCGATATACCTGTGGCTGAAGAAGCATATGTCACAGCCGAGACTTTGGGAAATAGAGTAGAAAAGATGTACGATGTGGGAGTGGCTGGAATTCATCGCCTTCTGGACAAGCAAGAAAAATTTTGGGATGCAAATGTGATTATTGCTGTGGCAGGCATGGAAGGCGCTTTGCCCAGCGTCGTAGCCGGGCTTGTAGATATCCCGGTAATTGCGGTTCCTACCAGTGTAGGATATGGGGCCAGTTTTCGAGGGCTGACTGCACTTCTTGCCATGCTTAATAGTTGCGCCTCTGGAGTATCGGTGGTGAATATAGACAATGGGTTCGGTGCAGCATACCAGGCAAACTTGATAAATAAGAAAGTCTATGCGGCATCTTTAAAAAAGAAAGCGAGGAAATAGGTGCAAAAAGCGAGGGTCGCCTATTTTGATTGCGGTTCGGGCGTAAGCGGGGATATGTTTCTGGGAGCATTAATAGACTGCGGCGCTGATTTTGACTACATTAAGAAGGGACTTTCCAAGTTAGATTTAGAGTTCAAAATCTCTCACCAGAGAGTAAGAAAAGGAGCAATCTCAGCCGTAAAGGTGGTAATTGAGGAATCCCGAAACCAGCCTCTCAGAAATCTAAAAACTGTAAAAGAACTAATTGAAAAAACATCTTTATCTACTGATGTCAAGGAGAAATCGGTCTCCATTTTCACCAGGCTTGCCGAAGCCGAGGCGAGTGTCCACCAGGTGGAAATCGACCATGTGCATTTCCACGAGATTGGCGCTGTGGATACTATAGTTGATATAGTCGGCTCGCTTCTCGCTCTGGATTCTCTTAAAGTGGAAAGAATTTTCTCTTCGCCTATTCCTTTAGGAAGAGGCGAAGTAGAGACCTCCCATGGAAAAATTCCTATACCTGCGCCGGCTACACTGAAACTACTTGAAGGATGTAAAGTATATGGAAAAGAGATTCAGGACGAAATAGTAACCCCCACAGGGGCGGCTCTTATTAGCTCTCTCGCAGAAGATTTTACAGATTTCCCTTCTATGCAAATCCTGAAAGTTGGTTATGGTGCAGGGACAAAGGAATTACCGATACCAAATGTCCTGAGATTGATTATTGGAGAACTGGAGGAAAAAGAGAAAAAAGCCGAGCCTCCAACTTTCATCGTTTCAGCGAATATTGACGATTCAACCCCTGAATTGATGGGATTCCTGTTCGAGAGGCTATTTGAATTAGGAGCGCTGGATGTCTGGCAATATCCCATCTTGATGAAGAAGAATCGCCTGGCAACCGAGTTATCAGTTCTATGCTATGGCGATGACAAGGAAAAAATCATAGACTGCGTTTTTGCAGAAACTACCACAAATGGTGTTAGAATTGCCGATGTGAGAAGGTCTACGCTGGATAGAAAAATTGTAGAAGTGAAAGTCCTGGATGAAACTATCAGAGTCAAATTAAGTTTCAAAGGTAAGAAAGTCCTCACCGTTTCTCCAGAATACGATGACTGCAGAATGGTGGCATTGAAAAAAGGCATAAGCCTGAAGAAGGTCTTTCAAATGGCTCAAGAGAAGGCGAGCGCAATTCGGGGATAGGGGCAACCGGGGACGATTGTCGGACGCACTATAGAAAATATGTCAATATACCCTGAATTGGGATGTAAAGTTGCCATCTGTAATAAGATGAACTGAACACGCTAAGCAGGGGTCGTAAGACCTGATTATTCTCATAACTTCTATTGGATTTTCTGGGTCAGTTACCAAAGTACCAATGAGGGCTTTCTCCATCGGGCCAGGTTGACCTTTATCATCTCTTGGTGAGCAATTCCAGTTGGAGGGCGTGACTATCTGATACATCTCAATTTTGGAATTGGATATCCTGATCCAGTGTCCCAACGAACCCCTGGGCGCCTCAGTCAAGCCCATGCCCTGACCATTTTTGGGAACCTTGCACGGGTTGTAAACCGCTCTTCCAGGCCTCAATTGCAGAACCCATTCTTCCATAGCCTGAGCGATCTTCTTTGCTTCTAAAGCCCTTGCTACATGCCTGTCCATAACAGAGATTCCCTTCCGATAATCTCCGTTCACCCACATCCTTGCTAAGGGCCCAAGTTCATATGGGTTACCCTCATATCTCGGCGACTTCAACCAGGAGTAAGCACCTGATTTTTCCGTAGCAGGAAATGTATCGCTATCCCTGGGATTCTTCCCAGAAATTCTTGGCTCGTACCACGAGAAACGAACATCTTCGGTTATCTTCTCCGAATCCATATTTTTTATTTCCCCATCCGTGAAACGGCCACTCCTAAAAAGTCTTTCCTTTCCTCCATCGTCCAGGTCGTACCCACCGTAGCAAAGCAAATTACCGTAACCCCTGCCAATCTTACCATAATCGTTATAAACCTCGGCGATTCTCAATACATCCGGCAAATAAATGGTTTCGACAAAATCTCTAATTTCTCGCAATCTCCACAGAAATGATGCGATCTTATCTACGGTAGGCTTCACCGTTACCCCGCCTGGAACTGAAGTCTGATGATGGGGTATCTTGCCTCCAAAGATTGCTGTCATCTCGTGGATTTTCCTGCGAATCTCCAGCGCTCTTATGTAGTGCTCCACATACTCGTTGTTCATCTGTTTGGATAGCCGATAGTCACCTTCAATTCTGGGAATGAACGGAGGATTTTCGGGACCAACAAAGTAGTCCAATGCAGTTAAAAGATAAAAATGGATAATGTGGGATTGAAGAGAGTCTGCACCAGCAATCAGGTTGCGGATAATCCTGGCGTTGGAAGGCGGCTTCACTCTGAAGGCAGATTCCAAAGTCAAAGAGGCGGCACTTGCGTGAGCCGCAGAACAGATGCCGCAGACCCTCTGGGCCAAATGTTGAGCGTCCCTTGGGTCCCTTCCCTTGAGGATTATCTCGAATCCTCGAAAAAGAGTGCCAGAACTTCTGGCATCGACGACTTTACCCCCTTCTATCTCTATCTCAACTTTGAGATGCCCTTCAATCCTGGTAATTGGATCGACGGTTATGACTTTCTTTGCCATTTATTATCTCTTTCTCTCGGGCCAACCATAAAAAGGAGATAGGCCATCAGGAAATTCCATTTGCACACAACCTATGCAGGGAGTTACGGCACCAATACACCAGTTGATTCCGTTGTGCCACCGCCGTAACGGGCAGTCTGAATAAGTGAGGGGCCCCTTGCATCCGAGTTTGATCATGCACCCTTCTTCGCTAAGTTCTTTGGCTAATTTCTGGTGAATGTAGAATGAGTAGTTGGGACAATTTTCATGCAATAGAAAGCGATAAAAGAGAGTTGGCCTTTGGTTCTTATCAAGTTCTGGGAGCCCGTAGAGGATTAGATGGACAAGAGTTCCCACCATCCAATCAGGATGGGGTGGGCAGCCTGGAACGTTTATGACCTTCTTTCCCAGGATTTCCTCTACTGCTTTTGCACCCGTCGGGTCCGGAGCGCCTGCCGGTATTCCTCCATAAGATGAACAGGTCCCAGCGGCCATTACATATTTAGCATTTCTTCCTAGTTTTTTGGTCCACTCCAATAATGAGATGGATTTGCCGTTCTTTTCTCCCAATGTAGCGTACATACCATTCTTTGCAACGGGAATCGACCCCTCAACAATCAGAATGAACTTACCTTTTGCCTCTTCTGCAGTCTTCTCCATAGAGAAGACAACCCTATCGCCCGATGCGGACATCAAGTTTGGGTGTACCTTAAGGCTAATGATTTTTAAAAGGATTTCACTAATCTTTGGGTGTGTAGTATTGAGAAGTGAAACTGAACAGCCAGTACAGCCCGCACCCTGTAGCCATAAGACCGGAGGGTTCCCGGCAGCAGCTCTCTCCAGAGCTTCTACAACTTCCGGAATCAAAACTTGAGAAACTCCGAGGGCCGCAAAAGACCCGGCGCAAATCTTGAGGAACTCTCTTCTCGTCAGATTCATCTCAATTCCCTTTACATTTTTCTCGGTGGTTCTTCTTTCTCTTCTTTTGTTTCCTCCCCAGATTCTTTCTCCTTTGTTGCCTTTTTAAATTCCTTAATACTTTCTGCTATAGACCTTGCAATTCTTGGCAACCTTCCAGCTCCAAAGAGAATCAAGACAATAATCAGAATAACGATGAGTTCCGACATTCCTAAACCGAACATAACATTCCCCCTTAATTCCTCTTATCCTTAACTTCGTCGAGAACCAGATTAGCCATTTTCTCCATCTCCCTCTCTATCTCAGGAGATAATTCCAGACCATACCCTATATCTTTAGGCTCGATCCCGATTATTACTATTGGCGGAAGTTCTCCAATCTTCTTTGCTAGTGCAAGCGTCTCGAGTACACCAATCTGATGCAATGAAGTTATGTCCTTTCCACCTTTGACGAGATCCTCGTCCACGAAAATCTTATAGGTTTTCCCCGGGTCACCTCCCAATTTAAGTGCATCCACAATAATCAATTTTGAAATATTTTCCATGCTGGCCACAAAATCTAAAATAGAAGTCCCTCCCTCTATGAGTTCAACTCCTTCGCCGATTTCCATTTCCCTCAGTTTTTGAATAACGTGAATTCCTACTCCTTCGTCTTTTAAGAGCGAGTTACCCACTCCCAGAACAACTATCTTTTCCACTCCTATCGATCTCCCTATCCTCTTCACTGGAAATATCCCTGGAAAGTTTCTTCTCTACTTCCTTCCTTGTCTCTTCAGGAGGTTCCTGGTCAATGGCGTCCTGAAAATCCCTCGTCGTTCTCTTTAATTCTCTTAACGCCTTTCCGATAGACCTACCAATTTCCGGCAATCTCCGAGGTCCAAAAAGAATCAATACCACTACGAGAATAACCAGTAATTCCTGCATTCCGATATCAAACAATAAGAATCAGCCCCCTATTCTACTTCAAGTCCCGCCAAACGCAACCATCATACCAATTTCAACCTTCGTTTTCTTACCGCCCTCAACTTCAATTCGCCTTGCTTCGGCGTCAAAGAAGCCCTTTTTAGTCACCTCGATTCCATATGTTCCTGGAGGGAGGCCTGAAAAAGTAAAATTTCCAGACTTATCCGTGGTTGTTACCAATTCTGACCCATTTGAAGTCAGGCTCACTTTCGCTCCGTCAACGCCTCCACCATGGAATGTATCGTTCACTTTGCCAACAATAGTTCCTCCTGCTTTCTTACCCCCGCACCCTGCTATCAGAGAGCCCCCAAACGCCAAAATAAATATCAATAGGTATAATCTCTTCATTTTTCACCTCAGCCAATTTTGAGAATCTACATTCTCATCAGCCTCCTACAAAAGAGGCTTCTAATTGTACATTGATTTTATTCATTTTCCCTTGTTTAACGGTTATCTCGCTAATGGAATAGGCAAAATATCCTTGCCTGGTTACTGTAAATGCGTAATTCCCGGGTTCAAGTTCCTTCATACTATAATTCCCAGAAGCATCCGTATTTCCGGTCACTGCCCAAACCACTGGAGAAGCCTCCGTCATCTGCTTTAGAGCAGTAATAGTTATTGTAGCACCTTCAACGGGCTTCTTGGTCTCCTTGTCAACTATTTTCCCGTAAACTCCTGTCCCTTTCACCGGCTTTTCACATCCCACAACCAGTAGCGCTACCACCACGAAAGCCATTCCCAAAATAAGCCACCTTTTCATCTTATCCCTCCTTATATTTTTGTTTACCTTTAAAAGATAGTTTGTGAAAGAACTTTCGGAATTTCAGCCAAAAAACGAAGACAACTTACTCCTCTAATGCGAAGGAATTTGGTCTAGCACGCATTAGAATTTTTAGCCAAAAATCAAAATTGTAGGGGCGACATTTATGACGCCCGATGATGCGGGTTCGATGAATCAAACCCCTACAATCTGTGATGAACAAACTATCTTTTTCTATTCCCAGGCAGAAATGCGGCCCCAGGCGTTAGGTGCCCTCAACTCTGGGGGACAGGGCTTGAACTTCTTCATGACTTTTTCAACCGGGTCACCGACGATTTTGATATCTTTCATTGTCCCCAGACCCATCTGTTGGGCAAGGACAATATGTCCGTAATTTTCCGGTTTAAACCCCATTACCATAGTTTCCACTGTGTCAACTGCCACAGGGTCTCTCCCGGCAATAACTAAATCCATTGATACCGGGTCACCCTTCGTTGGCCCATGGCCTTCACAGCCCCAGATTGCGCTAATAACTGCGAAATCTATCTTCTTTATGGAAACAATGTCACAAATCACTTCAGAAATCTGGTTATGGGGTAGCCCCACCTTCGGTATTCCGTAAACTCTATTAGGAGCAGAACCAATAGCCTGGTTCTTCAATGTTCCAGTGATGCCGGTGAGATAGTGGGTTTTCAACGGTGAGACGCTAATTATCTTATTCGCTTTCTCAACCATAACCGCCGGCAGGGCATATTCCTTGAGCGCCAGAGGCCTTTCAGGCTTATACCACTTGTAGCGGGCAGCATTTATGTCAAAGAGCACAGCACCTACCTCTCTGGCGAGCCCCTCATACCCATATGTCTTCATGTTTGCAATCCCATCTGCGTCAGGAGGACCTTCAGCAATATATATCTTTTTTGCTCCCTGTTCCTTTGCTATAACTGCTATTGCTCTAACTATTCTGGGGTCCGAATTATAAGACTGAATCTCTTCGTTCTTCGTCTTTCCTGTTCCCAGAATCAGATTGAAACTAGCTACCGCATTCGTCTTAATCCAGACCGCATCCCCTTTTTCTACTGGAAGCCCTCCGGCAAGTTTGACTGCCTTACGGACCATTTTTTCTATTTCCAGTTCACTTTTCCTTGACCATACAGGATACCAGTACTTCCCTTTCGCCCAAGGGGGGCCCTGGGGAAGCATATGCCAGTCCTTGAACTGCCAGGACTTTCCTACTAATTCGTGATTATCCGACTTAACAATCGCCACCGTTGGTCCGGCTTGAGCCGCTGTCACCCAAGTCAGAATAAGTAATATGACAATCAATGTGATTTTCTTCATTTTTCCTCCCTTATGTGAATCTACGTTCCCTCTCTGTAGCAGCAAAGCATAAGCTTTGCCTTCCTTTTAGCAGAGCTGTCGCTCTCCAGCTACATTCTCCCCTACCTTATCGAAAGCCCCTCACCTTATGGAGAAGATAGAGGGGAATTACCAAAAATCAGGTGCCTCCTCCCATGACCACGAGTTCGAAATCGACCTTCTTTTTCCCCTTTTCTATATACATTTCTTCCCCAGTTTCATTAAAGTGGTAACCCTGAAGATCCACGCGAACCTTGTAAGAACCAGTGGCTATATTCGATATAAAGTAATTGCCTGAACTATCAGTAGTAGTCGTAAGCTTTACACCCTCGGCCGAATATACTATAACCTCTGCTCCTCGCAAAGATCTTCCAGTCCCGGCTTCGGTTATTTTGCCAAAAATCGTCCCCCCTTCGGTAGGCGCTCCCTTACAGCCAGAAAGTGCTAATATCCCGAGGATTAAAATCAATTTCAATAGGA
>Ga0315308_1001564_pt1 | contig 13091 bp, 16 predicted proteins | sample TDP3_MG_FD_203078 | JGI IMG/M metagenome (GOLD analysis project Ga0315308, IMG submission 203078) | Freshwater sediment microbial communities from Lake Towuti, South Sulawesi, Indonesia - TDP3 | ecosystem: Environmental > Aquatic > Freshwater > Lake > Sediment | place: Indonesia: South Sulawesi... | reverse complement strand
GCGATCATTCGAGGGCTTGGACCAAAAGTTCCGGACACCATTTGCTCGTTCTCGGTACTTTGGGGCATAACTTTGAGCATCGTCACATACCTTCACTTCACCACCACCAGAGCTTACGAAATTCGCAATTCCGTCAAGCAAATGGAGGATGAATTCTGCGACTCGTTGGTGCAGCTCGGCAATCAGATAACCGAAGGGCGCCCAGCAGAGGGAGCATTTGAGCGCGTCGCCATTGCCATGCGGGGGACCCGGATCGCAGATGTGTTCCTCCGTGCGTCGAACAACATCAAACTTGGGGGCATGGGACTACGAGCGGCGCTGTTCGATGCCGAGCAGGGGGCATTGAAACATGTGTATTCCGGGACCATTCACGACACGTTGCGCATGTTAGTGGACATCGTCGAGCGGAGCACCAAGGCTGCAGGGGACGCGATCCTTCGGATGTCGGATCATCTGAATGGGCTGAAACATGTCGAAGAGGATATCCGGAAGTCGCTGGGGGAAGTCGTGACATCGATGCGCTCGGTGGCACTCTTCTTCGCCCCCCTCATAGCTGCGGTCACCTCGCGCCTACAGGGAGTGCTTTCCTCGAAGCCGGGTGTAGTGTCCTTCTTGAAAGCCGGTGCTTCAACCTCCCCGGCTGCCTTCCTCCTCGCGCTTGGGCTTTACGTGGTGGCCCTCGTCGTGATCCTGATATCTTACGCGGCGGAAATCGAGTTCGGGGATGATCGGCTTTCGAAACGAGTCATGATCGCCCGAGGACTTCCAATAGCTGTCGCTGTCTTCACCATCAGTGCCCTCGTGAGCGGACAATTGCTCGCCGCCATAATTGGCTAATGTGGACAAAACTTTAATTTACCATGCCCGCAAATTCCACTTGTGCGGCCGTAGTCTAGCTTGGTTATGACACTGCCCTGCCACTCGAAAGGGCGAAGGCGGTAGCCCGGGTTCGAATCCCGGCGGCCGCACCATCGTTTTTTGTGAAAAGGATGATTTGGACTCCTTTTTTTGGATAAAAATCTAAATTCCAAGAAAAATTGCATTTCCTTCTGTCTATGTGTAAAACACTAGAACATGCAAAACACCCAAACATGACAAATTAATTTAGCAGCTTGATTCAAAAATTGTCACAGGAGGGCAGGAAAAATGGGCCGAGGAGTGAAATCGAGATTTGCAGACCTTCACATTCATACCAGTGTATCCGATGGTTGGCTCTCGCCCGAGGAGGCCGTGGAACAGGCCAATATCGCTGGCCTCGCCGCGATATCCATAGCCGACCATGACTCCGTGAGCGGGATAGAGGCCGCGATATGGGCGGGCAAGAAATACGGAGTCGAGGTGATCCCAGGCGTGGAGCTGAGCTCTGAGTTTGAGGGTCAGGAACTCCACATCCTGGGCTACTTCATCGATTGGCACGATAAATGGCTCCGGGATAAACTCTTCACAATTCAAGAGGCTAGGGTCGATCGGGCCAAGAGGATCTTGGAAAGGCTCAGGGAACTCAACATAAACATCTCCTATAACACCGTTATCGTCATAGCTGGAGGGGCGGTAGGGAGGCCCCACATCGCACAGGCCATGCTCGACAGGAACTACGTTCGAACGGTGCAGGAGGCATTCGAGAAATACCTAGGCATCAGCAGGCCGGCCTACGTGAAGAAGTACCCACTCTCGCCAGCTGAAGCGATAAGGATGATTCGAAGGGTTGGGGGGATATCCGCACTCGCCCACCCCATGTTCGCTAGGACAGATGAGGTGCTTCCGGAACTCGTGGACAAGGGGCTGCAGGCTATCGAGGCCTACCACAGCAGGCACGACGCTGCAGCTACAAGGCATTTCGAAGAGCTGGCGAAGAAATACGACCTCCTCATCGTCGGGGGGTCAGACGCCCACGGCAGGGAGGTGCCAGTCGGGGCTGTGAGGATACCCTACGAGTTCGTGGAGAAGTTGAAGGAGGAGTTGATCAAGATCGAGGTTCCAGCTTTAGGTAAAATAGCTGAGGCCACCGCCACGAATCCCAACCCCACTTGATCCACAGGAACCTAAACTACCCATACCCCAAGTCGAGCCCGAGCTCACGGCGCAGCCTATTGAGCTTTCTTTGAAGTTCGATGTCAACCTCGCGTTCTTCACCTGAGAGGAGCTCCTTTAGGCGCTCCGTGGACTCAGAGTACCTCCCCATGCCCGTGGCGATTATGACGCGATCCTTGTGCTCAGGGTGCGGCGATAGCAAGCCGAACGGGAGTGGCCGCCCTTGCTCCATGAGTTCGCGGATCTCATCGTCGACCCGCCTAGCCACAACTTTGGCGCCAGCTCCCACCAGCTCGTATGGGCTCTTCAGATCGCCCTTGATCTGCCATAGCCCGGCTTTTGGCCCATAGAAAAATAGGTCGCTGTATCCCCTGGAGTCCGTCCCTGCGAGCATCCGCCAGCCTTCCCTTTCTTTCTTGCTCCGCTGGTACCTCCGCCTCATCTCCTCCATTATTTCGGCCAAAGATTTCGTCGGCACACCATCACCCATAGCGGATGTTGAAGGTTGAGAACTCGCCTTTGTACGGCTCCCACTTGACCTCGACGTCGATCACCCTTGCTCCGGGTGGCCCCTTCCTGCAGAAATCCAACATCTGCTCTACCTTTTCCCTCTCGCCCTCGAAGACCGCCTCGACCTTGCCATCTGGTGTGTTTCGAACCCAACCCCTGACGCCAATTTCTTCGGCTAGGGCTTGGGTCTCGTAGCGGAAAAACACGCCCTGGACCATGCCGCTGACGTAGACGTGGGCTCGAGCTTTCATGCTCTCACTTTAAATTTGGCTCAAGAAATTTAACTATGTTTGTCAGGGCTTTTTTTTTAAGGAATCAATAACGACAATTCGATGTTGGAGAACGCACAGCGGATGTTTAAGATTTTGAAGCGCTAACCCCGACCCGCTCAATTTTCCCTTTATAAACCACCTCCAGCCAATGGCGCGGCGGGAGGCTATGGATGAAAAAGGCCAGCTCATGGGCGTACCGATAAAGCTCGTGATGGCGCTCGTGATAGGCACGATGGCGATGGGTATACTGATGCAGTTCGTCGGCACAGCCGAACGGACGATATTGAAGGACATGAAGGTGACTTTCCCTCGCACCACCAGCGATAACCTATCGGTCAAAGTTTTCGATGCTCAGAGTGGCGGTGCCCTAGGCGGAGCCACCATCGTCGTCAAATATCCTGGCGGGATGAAGGCACACACATGCAGCGAGGACTCGAATCAGTACAGTTTTACGGTGCCCATGGAAGGCGCTGGCTACGTCGTCACCACCGTGCGGGTCACGCGAAATGGGTACATCCCTTGGGAAGGGGAAGCGGCGGTCACAGCTTCCCGGCGGTGATACCGTGGGACTGCAGCGCGAAGCCAAGGGCATCGAGACTTTACCTATAGTGCTCCTGCTTGGCACCGTTCTGGGCGCCTGCACGTTGGGAATCGGCGTCAGATGTCTAGCGGGTGTGCAAAGAATCTCAGAGCTGCAGCAAGCCGTCGATGATTTCAATGCCTTCGTGGAGCGGGCGAGGATCGTCTGCGCTGGAGGCGAGGGCAACATCCAGCAAATCGAGCTCGACCTCCCCGCAGGCAGAATAATCGTCGAAGGAAAGCTCCTGCAGCTCGTGGTCAGAAATGAGATCCGGAGGAGCGAAGTCCTACCCCTGCCGGTCCTCGTCGACGGCCATGAAGCTTGGGAAATCGTCAATGGGTGGTACGAGATCGAACTCCAACGCAATAGTCGAGGTGAGTACCTCCTCGAGCTGCGGGGGCTCTAGCGATGGATGGGCGTGGCCTGTTTATAGACTTCCTCGCCTGCAAGGTCGGGATGGCCCTTGCAGCAATAGCATTGGTCGGCGCCGCGCTCGCGATGTCATCGAGCTTTGAGTGCACTGCTGAGCGAGATGAACTCGCGGAAGTTGCCGACACCATCGCGCAAGCGATTCGGGCTATCGACGGCATGCCGGGCGAGGTACGGATCACGCGCGAGTTGCCCTCAGTTGGGCGACAATTTGGGGTCGATATCATCGGCACGTACGATGGCATGCAGGTCGTCCGCGTGGTCGTAGATGGACGAAGTCGCATCGAGCGCGTGGTCATGTTGAGGAACAAACTTAACGGCGGGGGATTTGGGCTGAGTTGCGATGACCCGACGTCCGTCCGTTTGACGAAGGTCGATGAGATTTACCTGGAGTTGGTCTAATGGAGCAGCTCTCAGTAGGCGAGGATCTCTTTGCAACGGTCATCGTCGTCGGCTTGACTGCATTGCTCATCGCCGCGCTAGCGCATTCCTACCACACGTACGCGGAGCGCAAAAGCATGTACGAAGGTTTCGACTTAGCACTCGACATCGCGGACCAGCTAAGGAATGATGTGCTTGCCAATCATGAAAACGGCGCGTGTCCCGGGCTCATCAATCCGGTGACATCTGAGCGGGAACTCCAAATTTATTCCCAGTTGCTCGCTAGGCAGGGCATTGGATTGCGCGTGGAGGTTCGGACGCTCGACGGCAAACTCGCCCTAGCTCACGGGCCCAAACCCAACATGATCAGTCAGTACTTTTCGCCCCCGTGTTCGGTGAGCCTCCCCGTGGCGATAGCCCAAACACAGGCATCGAAGCCCCTAGGTGAGCTGATCGTGACCGTTTGGAGGTAGCTCATGGACAAATGTGGTCAGGCCTATGTGATAGACATGCTGTTATTTGCGCTCATGGTGGCGCTCGCATGTTCGCTCTTGATTAAGGCAAGTCCCACGGAGCCAAACGCTATAGATGATCGCTATGCCGCGAACCTTGCGCAGAGCACCCTGCTGGCGTTTCAGCACGCGACCGCTGGTGAGCTGGGCGGCTTCAAATATACGCCAGATATTCTCGCTGTCCGAATCCCATGGAGTTCAGGTGAACGGGATCTCGATCACAAAACGCTCGCGCAGCTCTTGGTCGAGGACATGTTCTGCAACCTGCGCGTCGAAGTCGGTGGACGAGATATCGCGCCACTTAAACCGAACCAAGAATTCGATAGACAGGTCCGGAAGTTTCTGAAGACGGCGATCGATGAAATCGTAGGCGGGCGGTTCAATTATCGCCTAGTTGCAAGGACTATGCCCATCGACCTCTCGCCAGTTGCCCGAGTCCACTTCGAAACATCGATAGAGAGCTTCAACGACAATGGACGGCGGCAGGTATGTTCTGAAACCATCCGAATGTGCTTGCCCATCCCTCGGTGGGAGTTGATCTCGAGCATTCAGGATATTTACCCAGTTAGCAACTCGAGGCTCGAGCCAGAAGCGCTCGTCAAAATCACCCTGAGCCTGTGGTCCAGATGAACGACGAGCGCGGATTCATGCCTTTCAGCGTGGCCGGCTTTTTGATCTTGATGTTGGTGCTCGCGATGGTATGGCATACCACATGGTCGAGACATCAGTTGGCGGCCATTACGATTGAAAGTACTACTGATGAATCTCTCCTAGCGACCGCCGCGAGCATTCAGGGCGACCTTCAGCACATAGCCCGCTACGCCACCTATCAGGCCCTCTGGGACGTTTGCGAGCACGCAAATTACTACGATAACGATGAATCTAGGGAGGACATGATCGAATGGCTCGCCTCTCAGTACTTTATGGAGTATGTTTCCGAGCTGCCCCAAGCCTACAAACATATGGATGCACGCGTCGAGCTCGAGTTTCAGGGCCTGCAGTTATCATTTGAATCATTTCCGTCGTTGGACTTCTTTTTCGATCTACTGGATACCCTTAGCGCTTGGCCGTCCTTTGACCTGCATCGGGCTGAAAACGGCTACGCGTTAGTGGAGGTCAGGCTACCAAAGCAAACACGAATAAGGGTCAGCTCGTGGGACAACAGCACCACCTTAGCGCTCCCGTGCGAAAATTTTGAGGTATTCATCGATTGCCGCTATTTTCTACTGCAGGAGCGCATGGGCAAATTCGTCCGCGAGTTCGACGATATCCGCTCGAGCTGGAAGTGGGCCGAGTACGCCGCTGCGTGGGGGCAGGCGCTGGCGGGAAGAGTTAAGTTCAGCGAATCGCGCAGCAAGACGCTCTTCAGGCTAGCATGGGCGAATCATGAGTTCAAGACATTTGGGTCAGCAGATTATCCAGCAGTGGCGATGGAGCTGGCCAACCTCGATACGGGTGCTTTAGCTGGCTTGACTTCTGACGCCAACGCGGCAATTGAACCGGTGAGCACAACTGATGTGCGGATGATGATCAGCTATGTCGACAGCGGCATTCAAGCTCTTGAGGAGGCCAGAGCCGAACTCATGAATGTCAATAGGTACATCGAACATGCAAAGGATGAGATCCAGGAGAATTCTTACCCGCTCGAGAACGTGCGTTTGGAGCTCAGCAGTGCCATCGCAAGCGTCAGCAGGGCCCTAGAACACGTGCGGGAGGTCCACCAGCAGTTTCAGCAGCTCCTCAACTCTATCGCGAGCAAGCGCGGGAATAATGTAATGATGCTGCAGCTTTACGACGGCCTCATCTCCTCGAGCGGAAATTATCCATCTCCTGCGGGGCGGGTTTCACTGGGGGTTGAAGGTGTCGAAAGTAAGTTGATGGAGCTTAAAGGGCGGATAGATGCTTATGTGCAGGGAATTCAGTCATCAAATGGATTGGAAAATTTAGGGAATTCATTGTCACAACTTCACAGTTATGTTGGGGCATGTGTACAGGGTTTGCTTGCTGAGCCCGCGCCCAAGTACCAGGAGAGATATGAAGAATATCCTGACCCAAGCACCTATGATCTGGAAGATGACCCATCGCCAACGACCCGAAATGCCCGCGTATACATCATGGAGAGGGACGATGGCACCATAGGCGCGTTGGATGCCACGCTGAAGGACGTCAAGGCCAGCTTGGAGAGGATGGAGGATGTCGCTGGGAATTTCGAGCTTGAGCGAGAGGAACTGAGCGGCGCGGAAATCGATGAGGAACTCATGCAGGTTTTGCTTGGTGACCTTGACCTGCAGTTCAATCAGCAGGCAGAATTTGACCGCGAGCAGTTGTATGAACTTTTACCGCCCACGCCGATTCGACCACAGCCAGGGTTGTCGGTTTTCGACGAGTTCGATATCAGGGACGTGAGGTACAGGCGGGTCGATCCTTGTGGCAGGCTTGGCGGGGCCAGCGCGCCACCGACGCCGATACCGCTCTGGTTCATAGGCCTGACGCTCTACTGGGGGCAGTGGGAGGTGACCCTCGAGCTCGAGAATAAACCTATCGAGCGAATTTTCGATTTTCTTAACCAGACGCTGCCACGGCCGCTGCTCGAAGGGGATGGGGTTGGGCTGGCCAAAGTTCACAAGCCGTTGGGGTACCGCTTCGAGCTGCCGCGCACGAGGTTTAGCTTCACATTGCTGATCATCAGTCCGCGGTATTTCAACATCGGCGCCGACGACTAGGCAGTTTGCCGCGAGATTTAAAGGGGCCCAAAAAATGTGTTCGGTCTATGAGGGATTGAAGATCAACGATGCGATTACTTAACCTTTCGATTTCTGATCTAATTAGCTGTAATTCGTCTGAAAGTGCCTTCATCTGAGCGGATATCTCGGATCGCGTCTCCAAGAGTGCCTCTTTGAATATCCTTTGGACCTCGGCGGCAAGCCTAGAGGTCCGCGGCTCAAGTTTTGCCTCCTCGAACTCCGCCGAGACCCTATCGATGAGCAATTGGACCTGCTCGCCAGGCAGGCCTATGCCGGTGAGCACATCGTATATTTCATCGTCGGCGAAGCCCAGGCGCTTCATGGATCTGATGATGTCCGAAGCAGCCAAGCCCTTTGAGCTGTTGAGCCTGAACACTTCCCATGAAGCTATTGGCCGATGGTTCCTTAAAAGAGGAAAAATGTCGACAGTCAATTAGTCGGGGATGCAAAAGCTGAACACTATTGCGACATAAAAAAGAGGATTAGGTGTCTAGAAATATCGATATTAATCCCCTACAGTTTACCCCTCTGCAACATATTTGAACAATACAGGCGTCAGAACTGTGGTTACTAGGGTTGTCACCACCATCACCGCGAAGAGTTCCGGGGTGAACCCATAGCCCCTTAGACTGAGAAATCCGAACTGAAGCATCGCTAACTCAAGGGAACCCCTGGAACACATCGCCGTCCCTATCTCCGCCAACTCCCGCCCTTTGTATCCCACCGCCGCGGCCCCGGCACCGCATCCTATGAGTTTACCCGCGAACGCCGCAACGATGAGCGCAAAGAGCACGATGAAATTCACCTGACTCCAGTTCGGTGCAAACATGAGTCCTACGTAGACGAAAAACATCGGGGTGAGGATCGACTGTAGCGAGGTGGAAATGTCGTCTAGCATCGCGTTCAGCCTAATCCTGCTCTGAAGCGTGACTACTGGTCGCTCGCGTAGCCTGCCTATAAACAAGCCAGCCATATATGCGCCTATTATTGCATGGAGTCCGATTCTCTGGGCGATGACCGCAAGGGCCAGCGCAAGGCAAATTGCAAACGCAAGCGGAACACCGCGTCGCTCGAGCTTCCAGAGTTTCTTCATTATATCTGCCTTGATTATTAGTTTGCTTGAGAGGTAACCTACGATGGCAAAGAACGCCACTATCCCAACAGTTGCCCAAAAAAGCACGCCGACATCGATGGGTTGCCCTATGGCCTGTTTGAGCGTGGCCGTGGAGAGAATGCCGAGGATGTAAACCGCCATGACATCATCGATGAGCGCCGCCCCCACCATCAAATCCCTGAAGCGGCTATGTTCCGTGATCCTGACGACTATTTCGGTTGCGGTGTTGCTGAGCGCTGCAGCGACGAAGAGGCTTGGTAGAAGTTGCTGGGACCAAGCATATACTACCCCGAACCCTAGCGCCAACGATACCACCACCCCTGAAACCGAGACCACGAACGCCTTGAACTTCACTTTCATCAACATATCGAAACGGGAATTCATCCCTGCGGCCAGCATGAGCACGATCAGCCCGAGCATTGCCACCCCTTTGATTGCCTCACTTGTCGGTTCACCATCCTTGAGCACGACCCACCCAAGTATCGCGGGGCCGAGCAGGATACCCACTGCGACCTCACCGATGAGGGGTGAGAAACCATAGCGATGCAATAGTTCACCAGATACTTTAGCGCAAAGCAGCAATACTAACAAAGCGAGCAAAAACTCCATCGCTAAACCTCACTTTTCTGCCAAAGTATCCGTCCTTGCGCCTCGATTCGGAGTATCCGATGGTAAGGGATTTGGACCTCCCCCTCAGGCGTAATCACGCGCATGAACGCCGGCCCGAGTTCCTTGATGTCTTTGCCCTCGATGACCCTGACGTCGCCAGGCAAACCGCGGTGCAAGATCGTCACCTTGGCGTCCCCCAGGTTGAACTCCGGGTGCCACCTGAGCCTGTTCAATGTATCGCGGGGGCCCATGCGGTCACCCGAAGAACTCTAGGGCGGACGCTATATGCGTATGCCCCCCTTCCTCGGCGATGGGACCGTGGCCCGGTAGGAGCTTCTGCACCTTTAACTTGGTCAGCCTCCTTATCGAGTTGATCATCTCGTCCGTATCACCGGTCGGATGGTCCGTGCGCCCGACGCCCCCGCAAAACACAGTATCTCCCGAGAATAATGCCTGTCGTTCACGGTCGTACAGGCATATGCTTCCGCGAGTGTGTCCCGGCGTATGGAGCGCCTCAAGTACAAGATTTCCGAGTTCGATGCGATCTCCATCATGCAAAAGGCGCGTCGGCTCGATGGGCTCCAGCTCCTCGCCTAAAAGAGCGGCGCATGTGACGACCCCGTCGCCCTTCCGGAGGGGCTCAGCATCGAGCTCGTGAATTGCTATCCCACAATCCGCAGCATCTAAAAATGCGCGGTTTCCGCCCACATGGTCGTAATGACAGTGGGTATTGATGATGAGTTCGATATCCGCTGGCGTAAGGCCAAATTTTTGGAGGTTCTTCCTCACCCTGTCAAAATGCCTGCCCGTGCCAGCGTCGACGAGGGCAATGACATCATCGATGATTAGGTAGATGTTTGAGTCTTCGCCGTAGCCGCCGATCTGGTGTATTTGCATAAACGAGCCTCGGATTGACCCCTTTATAAAATTACTTTCGGTCACCTCTCTCCCCCAAAGGCGCTTAAATCGGGCAACCTCCCGCTTGACTGAGGTTGGAGATTGATCATCGGGAAGCTGCATATCGAAGATTTTCCAACTTGCGTTTACTTTTATCTCAAGGGCAGTTTTAGAAAGGAACTCATACAGAAATGTGCTCTTTTTGGAGGAGTGAATTACAAAGAGTTAAGCAAGCAATTTGGGGTCCCTTACCAAACCCTTTTGAATTGGAAGGCTGGGAGAAGGTCCATGCCAATAAAAGCACTTTGGAAAATACAATCCACGCTTCAGGGAGATCCGATTATCCCCCAGTTAAATGAAAATGTAACCGCCTACAAGATGAAAGCAGGTAAGTTGATAACCGACCCGAATTTGCCCATAACTTTTGATGAACGTGCTATCACACTTTTGGTACACTTAATGGCTGATGGTTATGCCGCTGATGGGCAAATGCCAAGTTACTGCAACTATGATCCGCAGGTTCTAGAAGAAATGAAAAGTTGCCTTCAAATGTTCGGTAGCGTGCCAGTAAGGATTAGGGATAAGAAAAAAGGAAAAGAGATTTTGATTCCTACGATCGTGCTAAAATTGATAAAAAAGTTTTTTGGGGAAGTCAGGTTCGGCTCCCATGAGTGCCGCATACCCACCGTTATACAAACTGCGCCGCTCAAAGCTGCGGCTGCTGCTGTCAGGGCATTTGCCGACGATGAGGCGACTGTATTGGCAAGATGCATTAGATTTTACTCCATAAACTCCGCATTTCTCAATGATATCCGCTCCCTTCTGATCAATAGGTTCTCAATGAGGAACATCCCGCATGGCATACCTGAATCTTCTATCTCACCGATTAGGAAAAGTACTGGCCGTTCAGCATTTTACTTCGACATAACTTCGAAAGGTCTTAAACCATATCAAGAGCTGATAGGATTCACCCACACTAAAAAGCGCTTAAAGCTAGCCCTTTGGGTAAATCGTGTTTTAACAAGTAATTGGCATCATAACCCAAAAGGGGTAACAAAAGGGAAAATTTTAGAGGAATTGATAAAAGGACCAAAAACAGCAAAGCAGCTATCAGAAGCAGTTGGGGTAAGAAAGCAAGTGATCAGTGGCTACTTTCTGAAAAAGCTTGCTGAAGAAGGGGTGGTTACACCCATCAAAGAAGCCAAGATTAGAGGGAACTTGTGGTTCATGAAGAGTACTGACTCAAACTAGGGTTCTAAGTTTTGTAGTCCAACCTCCCGAGCGATTTTTAAAGCTTCTTCAAACTCATCCCTCGTAAGTCGGCGCGAAATTTCTGGGTATTCATGGGCCTTGGCCTCCGGTCGATATTGATCCATCACATTAGTTCGAACCATGCCGCCGAGGTTATCCGCTATCCATTTCAATACGGGTTTGGTACAGCATTCAAGACCCCCCGGTAAAACTAGATGACGAATTATGAGTTCCGCATCAGCGAAAGCCAATCTATGATTGCGCGCTACCACTTTGAAATAGTTGGGCACTTTGGAGTATCGAAGGGCACATTCGTCACTGCCGTACTTGAAATCCGTTAAATAAACATCTTGAGTACAAAAAAGCAATTTCATCGTTTCCATGCTGCAATACATGTTGCTATTGAAAACACTAGGTATGCTAATTTTACACTCGTTTAATGTCTCAAGGATGGTATGTAGATGAGGGGTCGGTTCGCCGCCGACGAAATTTACGTTCCTTGCTCCGTCTCTTTTCGCACCCTCGATAAGCTTAGCCAACGTTTGTGGCGAAACTTCCACGCCGGCATCTGGATATTGTGAGATATCCCAGTTTTGGCAGTACTGACAATGGAAAGTACAACCGTTGAAGAAGATGGTGTATGAAGGCACCAAAACGCTTTCCTCGCCGTGATGCATGAACTCCGACGCTATCCGAGACTTCTCGCCGACCCCGCAGACGCCCCGCTCCCCTGCCGTCCGGTCAACCCCACACCTCCGCTCGCAAAAGTGGCACGATTTCAGGATTCGCCGTGCCAGCTCAACCTTAAGGTCAAGCAGCGAGGGATCGGGCTTTTTTAGGTCCTCGAGCTTAACCCGGTGGGCGTCGACATCCACCAGTAGCTTGCGAAAATCCCTCAGGGCGTGGTCGTGGGCCCGCCAGAGGGCTTCATCATTTGCCGAGAGTTCTACCTTCACTGACACCCGCTTGCAGACGAGAAACCTCGCAGGCAGCTTGTCCTCCATGACCTCAAAGTAGCGGTGGAGTGACCTTCGAGCCCTCTCGTCCTTCAGCACCGCGATCGCATCTGGCCTGAACACGCGCCACATTTGAAACCCTGAATAATAATCTACTCCTCGTAATTTGTATTTTCCCAAAGTCTCTAAAGCAGGAAGAACCTCAGATTTGCCGGTGGATCTACTTGGAGGTCTTGGTGATTTACTATTCTCGGACGGGGAATACCGAAAAGGTGGCTGAAGCCCTGGCGAGGGGGGTGGAGAAGGCAGGAGCGAGCGTCGTCGTGAAGGGGGTTGAGGATGTAAACCCCTCAGAACTCGGAAAATATGGCCTGATCTGCATAGGCACACCGGTCCACTGGTTCAGGCCCGCTAGGAGGGTCAGGGAATTTCTCGAGAAGCTTCCAAACCTTGCAGGGAAATTTGGCGTTGCATTTTCAACCTATGGGGACCTTGGTCCAGGGAGATCCCTTTCCGCGATAGGTAAAGCGCTAAGGGGTAAAGGCGCGAGGGTGTTGGGGAGCCTGACGACGGTGGCGGCAAACTATCATTACAAGCTTTTCGTTTTGCATAAAGATAGGCCCAATGATGATGACCTCAGGAAGTTCGAGGAATTTGGAGAGGCAGTTACAAGAGCCGCCCTAGGGGCAATCGACGTTTGATAGCTGGGCCCAAAAAAAATGGCACATTAACTTACTGAAGGAGGCAAGATCAGGCTGATTTACGGAAGTTAATCATTGTTAACTCAGATATACGGGGCCGATGT
>Ga0315308_1001563_pt1 | contig 13092 bp, 13 predicted proteins | sample TDP3_MG_FD_203078 | JGI IMG/M metagenome (GOLD analysis project Ga0315308, IMG submission 203078) | Freshwater sediment microbial communities from Lake Towuti, South Sulawesi, Indonesia - TDP3 | ecosystem: Environmental > Aquatic > Freshwater > Lake > Sediment | place: Indonesia: South Sulawesi... | reverse complement strand
CAGGGAAAATACTCTACAGTTCATTAACGGTCCTGTTTTCGCAGGCAAGAATAACCCCTCCGAAAATCTTAGCTTTCTGGGTAGCGTTACTTTCAGTATATTCAAATTTTGTTATTTCACATTACACAATGTGTGCCGCTAAAGAGTTGAACAGTCCTGCTTTGAAATCGGTTTCTATAGATAACCGTTCTGATGCGTATTCCTCCATACCGGTGGTAATTTGTGTCCTTGGCAGTCAGTTTGGTCTTCCTCAATTGGACCCACTGGCAGCCATATTGGTAGGGCTGGTAATTTTCAAGATGGGTGCCGGACTGGTAATAGAGAACTATCGTGGACTACTCGATGTGTCTTTGAAGCCAGAACAAATAAAGGGAATAAGAGAAATAATAACTTCATTGCCACAGGTAGAAAAAATAAACTATCTAAAGACAAGACAGATAGGACAGAAGGTGTGGGTGGATGTGGAGGTATGTATCAAAGGAGAAAAAACGCTCAAAGAGGCAAATCTGGTCTCTGGTGAAATACGGTCTGCTTTGATGCGTAAGATACATTACATCAGTAATGTACAAGTCTCGCTAAAACCAGTAGTATGTAGTAACTGATTATGAAAAATTGGCAAAATACGACTCTGATAATAGTCATCTGTGCTGGTTTAATTTTCTGCTCAATACTCTTTTTCCGTGGACGCCTGGGAACTGAAATTGATGAAATCGATGGCGATTTAGACAGATACCTTAAGAACATTAGCTTAGCAGCATTATATGATGCTATTGGTAAGATGAATTCCCGGGCGCCTTCGGTCGATTCCCACATTCGCCCTGTAGGAATAAGGGGAAGGAAGACCGATCCCAGTGCGGTCACCGGCGCCACACCGAGAATTATTGGATGGGTGGCTAATTCTATTGACCGGGTAAAGCCAGCAGTAGTGGGAATTTGCGTGGGAAACAGAGGCCAATTACCGCCCTGGCAACAGGGATGGGAAGTAATTACTCCGTCAGGGAGGCGCAGTGTTGGTAGTGGGGTCATCGTTAATCCCCAGGGATATGTGCTTACCAGCTACCATGTGCTTGCTTCGGGAGGGAATATTGTAATCTCCCTGTTTAACAAAAGAGGTTATGAAGATTATCTCGCCCAACTAATCGCTAGTGAGAAGGAAAGAGATTTAGCATTACTAAAAATTATAAGTAAGGGTGGACAGGTTCCAACATTCCCTTCCGCACCAATTGGCGACTCGGACAAAGTTGGTGTAGGAGACAAGGTTATTGCTATTGGAAACCCGTTCGGACTGACTCAGACTGTGACCGGTGGAATTATCAGTGCCCGTCGACGGCGATTACCTATTGGAGGAATAGTGCTATATGATGTATTTCAAACCGATGTGCCCATAAGCCCGGGTAACAGTGGAGGTCCTCTATTTAATCTTCGAGGTGAAGTCATCGGGATAAATACAGCAATATTTTCTCCTGTTGAGGCGGTTTATGCGGGAGTAAGTTTTGCTATTCCAATAAATCAGGCAAAAAAACTCCTTAGTAACTTCGTTGATCTCGCCACCAAGGTAGGGATACCTTCTTCCGGTTTACCTTCTGGTTTTGAATTTGTAAAAGGGAACCAGCCGACCTACAAATATATTCAGGCAGTGGCCCAACAAAAGTCAGCCCTACAGAACAAGATTCAGCCCTCGCCCGGTGAAGGCATAGAAGAACTTGCCTGGTTGGGAATAGACATTGTTCCGCAGAATGACGCAAATACTACCACAAGCGAGGCCGTAGTTGATGAGATAGAAGGTATAACTCCCATGGAAGCTGGATTGCAAGCAGGAGATATTATTAAGTCAGTAAACGGATATCCGACTCCAAGCATATATGCATTTAAGGAAGCAGTTAAGGAAGTACCTCTCAAGGAAGGACAGGGAGTAGTTCTGGATATATATCGGCCTCGTGACAAACGGCGATTCTATATCAGTTTCCGATTAAAGAAATGGGACCTGCAAGGGAGATAGCCGTTAGAGAGATTGTAGGAGTGTAGAGATGGATATTGAGCAAAATATGAGAAAGGAAGCGGAAGAACTGTACAGGCGGGGACTACTTATCTTCCATAAGCCTATAACAAAAGAAAGGCTAAAACTTGTGACTGAACTCTGGCAAAAATCGTTGGCCTTATACCGTAGGATTGGCGAGGATAGCAAGGTCGAAGAAATAGAAAAAACTTTGATGAACCTATATAAGAAGGACTGCTCCATAATAGCGAAGGAGGAAAGACAAGCAAACAATAACCCAAAAGAATTCAACTGCTGGGATTTGTTTTTCAAAATTGGATGTCTCGGCTTTGGCGGTCCTATGGCTGTATTCAGTCTCCTGGAGAATGAGTTAGTAACTACGAGAAAGATCCTCTCCGAAAGAGATTTCCTTGAGGGAGCAGTGTTAGGCGATATCTTACCAGGTCCTGTAACAATGGATATTGTAACCTACACAGGGTATAAACTGAGGAAATGGTCAGGAGCGATGCTCTCCACAATAGTTTTTATTCTGCCATCATTTATCCTGATGATTATTCTTGCGATGCTTTATGAAAAGTATAGCATAACACCTAAGGTAGGAACAATATTTAAATGTTTAGGAGCGGGGGTTACAGGATTGATATTTTCTGTGGGATTGAAACTTGGCGAGAAAGAAATAAGAGACTATTGCTCGGCAGGCATCCTGATCTGGGCCTTTACATCATCTTTAATCTTTAAGTTTGATATTTTGACAGTAGTGGGGCTTGCCGGTCTGGCGGGAATCCTTCTATATATGGGCGCTCCTGAAAACAGGAATAATCTTCACGAGCTAAACCAGATTGCGACGATAAAGCAATGAATACTCTGCTTAAGCTATCTTGGGTGTTTTTAAAAATTGGTACTTTTTCATTTGGTGGCGGCATCGTAATAATTCCTCTGGTAGAGACCGAGGTGGTATTGAAATACGGGTGGCTTACGAAAAGGGAATTCATTGATGCGGTAACTCTGGGTCAAATTACACCCGGCCCAGTGGTGATTTCCGCAACATTTATTGGCTATAAAGTGTATGGCATATTGGGCGCTATAGTATCTACTGTAAGTGTCATTTTACCGTCTTTCATAATGATTTGTCTTGCTACCGAGGCGGTAAGAAAATTCCGTGAGAACAAGGTATTGGCAAATTTTTTTCGGGGAGCACGAGCTGCGGTCATCGGCATGGTTCTGGAAGCAGGTCTAAGTATTGGTAAGAGTTCATTGACCGATTTCAAAACTATCTTCATTGCCATAATTGCTCTGATCTGTTTACTTAAGTACAGGCTAAATCCAGCCTGGGTACTGCTTGGTGCCGGAATTATTGGATTGGTAAGTTAGGGGGTTGGATAGATTTGAACGGCAATTGTAAAAGTTGCAAGGAAAGGTTAAGATTATGGGCGATATTTGTCAGCCTTATTATGAGTCTGGTGAAAGGTATAGTGGGGGTACTCGGTTCAAGCGAGTCTCTGGTTGGTGACGGACTCTACTCGCTTTACCAAAGTTTTCTCTTACTGAATAGAATTTTCCTGGTAAATGTAAACGAGGAAGCCGGTGCTTCGCATAAATCCTTTTGGTGCGCAGGGTTAGTCATCTCCATAATTTTGATTCTGGGAATTGGAGATATTTTGATATTTTCCATACTGAGATTGATTAAGGCGACAAAAGGCCTCCTTATTCGACCAAGTCCTTATGCGCTCGAGTTAGCGATACTATCTATATTAGCGAATCAACTTTTGTATAGATACAGTTTGTGCTCGGGGAAGGAAACAGAAGAGAAAAAGGTTTTGGAAACCGAAATGGTCCATAGTTTGCGATTATCGGTCATTCTCTCTTCGATAGCAGTTATTGGAATAGCTACTGCCAGGACAATCTCTATTTACGGAGATGCCATAGCTGCATTTATTATAGCAATAATCGTCATACCCAGGGTAATCGGTCTCTTCAGTCAAAGTTGGAAAATAACAACTGATTGGACATGGCATGGTTTTCAAAAAGAAACAGGATCGAACCCTAGTTAAAGAATATGAATAGATCAGAACTAAAATCATGGGTTGGGATAATAGTGATTTTTCTCTTAATTACTGGGCTTTGGACTATTACAAAGAAACCGGCTTTGAGCAGGAAAGAAGACCCGAAACTGAAGTACATAGATTTTGATATGATGGCAAAGTCCGTGCGCAGGAGTGTTGTCAAGATAGACAATCTTGGTTACGGAATAGTTATTCACCCTCGGGGATATGTGTTAACACTTGCACCACCAAAAGGCGTCATATACCAAACATATAGCTCAGGTAGCAATGCAAAAATCTCGGAAACAGATTTCTACATTACAACAGTCGCAGGCGAATCGTTCGCTGCGAAAATCATAGAAATTGATAGAGAGAGTCAGCTGGCCCTTTTAAAAATTCTAGTGGATAAGGAAGTCACCCCTGTCCAGTCGGCAAATGGAGGAAAAATAAGACCTGGCGAGCTATTGTTTGCATCTACTGGTAATGAACTTATTATTACTAAGGTCTTGAAACTTAATCAAACGAAAAGAAAACTTATTCAAATCGATATGGTTGCCAATCTAATGGTAAATGGGTTGCCACTGTTCAATACCAACGGTGAATTGGCCGGGATATGTACCACTTTGTCAGAAATCCCGGCGGGCAAAGATTCAGCTATCTATGCTATCCCAGTCTCTCGTGCAAAACCGCTCCTGACTGATATGAGCAGAATAGTTCCGAGGGTATTCTATACTAAACAGGGTAGGGCCAGAATTGAATGGATGGGTGCGGATCTTATTATGGAGTCCGAAATTGAAGAAAAAAGTCTCCTGGTGGAAAAGATTGACCGAGCGGTGCCGGTCAGTGGTGTCTGGGAGAAAAATGGGCTGAGACCGGGCGATAGAATCATAACAATTGGCAATAACCGAATTACTGGACTTATTGAATTAGAAAAAGCCCTGCCATCTTTAGCACAGCATAGAAAGGTAAATCTTGGTTACCTGCGGGATGGAAAAGAGAGAAGTTTGGCTATTCGCTTAGAAAAAAATACCTGGACGCAAAATATTTCGTTTCTGCCTGCTCTCTTTGTCCTGTTAGTTTTCACTCTCATATATTACCTTGTGTACCACAATTGGATTGATAGAACAGTCCTTTTCGTTCTCGGAGCAATTCTAATAACTCTCTGCGGGTATTATCTGGGCTTCTATAGCTGGTCAGGAGCCTGGGAATCATTAAAGAGTAGAATTGATGTAATATATTTCATCGTGGGGATGAATATTCTAACAATTATTTTAGACGAAGGCGGGTTATTTAGTCATCTGGCAAGAAAAATTGTTCTATTATCCCAAGGCGATAAGTGGAAAATAATGTTATCCTTTTGTTTTCTAACCTACACTGTCTCGCTCCTAGTGAACAACCTCACTACAATTATGGTGCTTCTACCTATGATTCTCAATCTGAGTAGATATCTAAGTTTTGACCCCAAACCCTATATAATCGCTATGATTATTGCCTCGAATTTAGGAGGGGCATCTACAATGGTTGGTGATTTTCCCAATATGCTAATAGGAACAGAGACGGGCATAGCGTTTGTTAAATTTATAATATACATGGCGCCTATTTGTTTGATAGAACTTTTTGTTCTTCTCCTGTATATCCGGCTCTCAGAGAAGAGACTATTCATTAAAGAAAAGATAAATAGTATTAGTCCCTATGAAGAGCTGCCGCAACTTGCATATTGCGACGGCGGTAATGTAATCAGCGACGGGAATCTTTTTCGCAGAATAGAAGAGAGACTAAAAGGTGGAATGAAAAATCCTGAGGCAGTGAGGAGGTGTCTCGTTATTCTGGGTATTCTGGTAGTTTCCTTTCTCGTTTCCGGATTTGTTCATATACCCCCAGCAATTATTGCTTTGATTGGCGGATTAATGGCTATCTGTTTCGGCAAGACCAAGATATCAACAATATTGGAAAGATTGAGTTACAGGGATGTTATTTTCTTTTCTGGGCTGTTTATCCTGGTGGGTGCGGCAGAAGCAAGTGGGCTTCTCAACTGGTTCGGAGAAGTAATCGTCCATTTATCATTTGGAAATATTCTTGTGCGATGTTTGGTATTGATGTGGCTGGCAGCAATTATCACCGCCTTTCTCAATGCTGGGCCCACAACAGCTCTTTTACTTCCACTGGTGGCGAATTTTAGAACCCCGGCTCAACATTATCTTTACTACTGGGCACTTTCTCTGGGTGTACTTGCTGGATCAAGTGCTACGCTCACGGGAGCAACTGCGGGCAGTGTTAGTTCCACTATGCTGGACGAATTCTTGAGTTTGCGTGGGAGAAGGGAGAAAACTCTGCTAACCTCTGTAAATAAGAAATCTATTGATAATCAATTCAAGGCTGGTGAGGTCTCTTCTCTGTCTTTCAGAAAATATTCGAAAACAGGTATTCCTGTTGCAATAATTTTTCTTACAGTTTCCAGCTTATATATCGCTTTAATTCATAGCTGGTAGCTTTTAGCTTTCACACTCAACCAGATCCGTTAGATGGTTGGAACGGCAAGAAAGGGGTAGACAAATATGCAAATGCAATTACTTTTCATCTTAGCTATGGCACTCCTTCTGATGGTATTTACTTTTCAAAACCCGTATCCGGTTCAGATGCGTTTTATGGGATGGCAAACGGGACAGATTCCACTAATTATGGTTGTTCTCATCTCAATAATTGTAGGTGTCGTTGTGTCGCTTTTGCTCGGGTTAAAACAGGCCAGAGAGCTTAAGAGGAATATCCGCCAGCTGAAAGCCGAGCTCGATGAACTGAAAACGCCGCCAGTTAAGTCAGAAGAAGAATTGTAGCTGTTCATAATCGAGTTTGTTCTGGAGGTCTGAAAGATCTTGTGTGAATTGCTTCGAACATTTCTGGTGAGTTTGATTGCTGGTGTTGGGGGCACCGGTTTTGGGGCTGTTCTGGTCATAGCTATTCCGCAAATTTCCCCGGCTATCCTGAGCACGATGATAGGGTTTGCTGGCGGTGTTATGCTGGAAATAGTATGTCTGGCTCTCCTCCCTGAGGCAATATCCCAGGCAGGCGAGTATGTTATGTTCAGTGGATTTTTTTTCGGGATAATCTTCATGGCTTTCCTAGACCTCTTAGTTTCCCATCTACATATGACTGAAAGAGAAACCGGAATGGATGTTCGGCAGAAAAAATTGCTAAAGATGGGTACACTTCTTACGATAGGAATAGCAATCCATAATTTACCCGAGGGATTAGCAATCGGGTCGGCTATGGCCGTTTCTCAAACTTTTGGCTTGGGGCTGGCAGTGTTGATCGCATTACATAATATTCCTGAAGGCATTGCCATTTCTGCGCCGAACCATAGTATCGGTGTAAAAAGGTCAAAGATAGCTCTCTTTGCCTGTATGGCTGGATTGCCGATGGTAGCTGGTGGCTTGTTGGGCAATCTTATTGCTTCTCTATCAAAAGAGCTCGTTAGTGTATGTTTAGGGTTGGCTGGGGGAGCGATGTTTTTCATCACCTGTGATGAATTGATACCCCAGGCACACACGGAGGCAGAAAGATACGGACACATACCTATTTATAGTATTGTTTTTGGTTTTGTTGTTGCTCTATTCATGAGCAAAATTGCGCATTAGAAATAGATTCTCGTAGGTAGAAAAATAGATAATCGAGTTGATGCGACCATTATTGGTGACGGTCTTTCTGGAATTGCCTGTGTGGATGAGGCACAAATCAATAAGGATTTTTCGACTTAATAATATCTTTTTGGCATTATAAAGAGAAAGATAGTAACTATGGATAAGCACTGGGAAGATTTACTCTCGTAGTAATGTTTTCAAGCGAGGGAGAACATGTTCTGGCTAACCCCTGCCATTTGGTAAGGTTTACGGTCTTTCCGGCGACGAGTAACTGCTGCTACCTTGATGTGTTGGGAGAAGGGGAAGGGAAAAAATGGCTGACAATGTTGATGTAATTATTATTGGTGCTGGTCTTTCTGGCATTGCCTGTGCTTATAGCTTGGCGAAGGTGGGGCTGAATGTTGTCGTCCTGGAGCGAGGCACATATGCGGGAGCAAAGAATGTGATGGGAGGCATCCTGTTTACAACAATCCTGGAAAAGCTCATACCTGGATTTCTAAGAGAAGCACCCGTAGAGAGATTCGTAATGGAACGAAAGTTTTCCATTCTTTCCAAGGATACCGAGCTAAAATTCTCTTTTCGCACAGAAAAGTACAGTCATCCGCCATACAATCATAGCTTCACCACATTGAGAGCCAAATTTGACAGGTGGTTTGTGCGGAAGGCTGAAGAATTGGGTGCAATGGTTCTTCCCAATGTGGTTGTCGACGGGCTCATCTGGCAGGGAAGGAAATGCATAGGTGTTAAGAGTCGACTGGACGATGGAGAACTTTATGCAAACGTGGTCGTGATTGCCGAAGGAGCCAATTCCGTGATTACGGAGAGAGAAGGTTTGAAACCTCTCGCTGACGAAAAAAATATGGCTGTGGCGGCGAAGGAGATAATTTCATTGCCACGGGAGGTGATTGAAGAAAGATTTCAGTTATCCAGCGAAGAACAGGATGGTGAAATCCCTCAGGGTGTAGCAATAGAATATTTCGGCGATGCAGTTCAGGGGATGTTTGGCAGTGGCTTCATATATACGAATAGGGATTCCCTTTCTGTGGGTATTGGCTGTACATTGAAGGAATTGGCAGAAAAAAATATCAATCCACATGATGCTCTGGAATATTTCAAGAACCATCCCTGCATTCGCAATCTATTTCGCAATGGCAAGACAGAAGAATATTCTGCTCATATGATTCCTGAAGGCGGATATCGGAGAATTTCAAAGTTAATTTTCGACGGGCTGTTGCTTATTGGTGATTGCGCCGGCCTGGTTAATACCTCTTTTTTCCACGAAGGCTCGAATCTGGCGATGGCTTCAGGCCTATATGCGGCAGAAGCGATTATTGAAGCATCAAAGATAGGAAATTTTAGCCAAAGGGCATTGTCCTCTTATGGAGAAAGATTGGGGAATAGTTTTGTACTTGAAGATTTAAAGAAATTCAGATATTTTCCCACTCTTGGGGAAAATTGTTCGGAATTGTTAAGTCTCTATCCAGAAGTATTAGCGGAAATGGTCACCTTTTATTTTCAAGTGGGCGAAAAATCTAAACGAGTCATTGAGCGAGAAGTCATTAAGATGTTCAGAAAGAAATTGGGCATTATCAAGTTTGGGAAGAATATGCTCAATCTGGCAAGAGCGATGGGGTGGCTATAAGAATATGAGGAGGTAAGAGATTATGGACTACACAATGATTATCTTTATGGTCGTGGGATTTATCGCTCAAATGATTGATGGCGCCTTGGGAATGGCCTACGGAGTCAGCTCGACTTCCTTCTTGCTAAGCATAGGAATATCGCCAGTTGTGGCAAGTGCCAGCGTCCATAGCGCAGAGATGTTTATTAGCGGCGTATCTGGCCTTTGCCACTGGAGGTTTGGAAATGTGGATAGAAAGCTAATCAAGAGTCTCTTGGTTCCGGGGATGGTAGGCGGGGCGATAGGAGCGTATATTCTTACAGCAGTGCCTGGGAAAATGATAAAGCCCTTTGTTTCTTTCTACCTTATTATCGTGGGTTTAGTGATAATTACAAAAGCAGTTAAGAGGATGCGAGAGAAAACAGTGAGCACGAAACTTATCCCAATAGGTGCAGTTGGGGGTTTCTTTGATGCAATTGGGGGAGGAGGTTGGGGCCCATTCGTCACCTCAACTCTGGTTGCCAGAGGAAACAATCCCAGATTAACGATTGGTTCAGTCAATTTGACTGAATTTTTTGTGACCGTCACCGAAGCTTTGACCTTTATAGCTATAATTGGTTTGGTGGAGTGGCAGATAACGGTTGGCCTAATCGCTGGGGGGATATTGGCTGCTCCTCTAGCAGCCTATGTCTGCAAGAAGCTTCCATCCCGTGCATTAATGATAATAGTGGGGATACTAATAATGGCACTGAGTATAAGGACTATATATCAAGCTCTGTGGTGAGAGAATATGAATATAGAAGATAAACTATTTCTTAACAGATTTAAAGTCGATAATGGCCATCCCCATCTGTATATCAAGGACAGAGAGATTTGTGAAAAATGTAAAGAAAAATCTTGTGTGAACGTTTGTCCAGTCAAGAATTACAGAAAAGTTGACGGCGCAGTTGAACTTTCCTGGGAGGGCTGCTTGGAATGTGGTTCTTGTCGCGTTGTGTGTAAAGCCGGCGCAATCGACTGGAAATACCCCCGAGGCGGATTTGGAATTATCTACAGATTTGGATGAGGAATTAAGACCGTGATTAAAAACTGGATAAGAGCCATACGAGCGCCGTTTTTCACCGCCACAGTTATTCCCGTACTATTAGGTAGCGTGCTTGCCTGGGCCCGTATGGGCCAAATCTTCTGGATGAAGTTATTTTTGGCCATGTTTGGAGTTATCTTCATTCATGCGGGGACCAATCTTATCAACGATTATTATGACTACAAATCGAAAAACGACGACATAAATCCTTATCCTACTCCTTTCAGTGGAGGAAGTAGAGTAATTCAGGAAGGTTTAATTCCAGCGAAGTGCATATTCTACTCAGGAGTGGTATTCTTCTCTCTGGGAGGGGTACTTGGTTTGTATTTAAATTTGATAACCAAAGGGAACATAGTCTTGCTCTTTGGCTTAGTGGGGGTGTTATTGGGATTTTTCTACACTGCAGACCCTTTGAGGATTGGTTATCTCGGGATGGGCGAATTGGTGGTAGGATTTGGATTTGGTCCCTTGATTGTTAGTGGAGCCTACTATATCCAGGCACAGAGACTGTCTCTCGAACCCTTTTTGGCCTCGATACCGGTCGGCATTTTGATTATGTCGGTGCTATTTATTAATGAGTTTCCTGACTATGAAGCAGATAGATTGGTTAATAAGAGAACATGGATTGTAAAATTAGGAAAAAAGAGGGCGATAACGATATATTGTCTACTCTTATCGCTCGTCTATGTTAGCATAATTTTAGGAATCATTCTCGGTTTTTTTCCCATATTTAGCTTGCTTGCCTTACTGACTTTACCTTTGAGTCTAAAAGCCATTTCAATATTACGGGAAAATTATGACAAAATTGAAGAACTGCTTCCGGTAAATAGAATTACAATAGAATTGCATTCAATAATTGGTTTGCTTCTTATAATGGGATATCTAATAGATAGATCGTTTTTGGGGTAAAATATGCAACTGAGACAAATCTATAAACCAATTGAAAATGATTTAGCTGAGGTCAGACAGGAGATAAAGAGACTATTAAAGATGGACGACAGTTTTATGTGGCGACTTATGGAGGATATTTTTGATTCCTCAGGTAAATTGCTCCGTTCAGCTCTGGCCCTATTTTCCTTTTCGGCTGGAAGGGGCGTGGGAAGGAATAAGGGTGAGATAATAAAAGCTGCCTCGGTGATAGAGTTGATACACACAGCCACATTGATTCACGATGATTTGATTGATGGGACAACTCTGCGAAGGCATAAACAGGCTTTTCACACCAAATGGGGAGATAAGATTTCTGTTCTTTTTGGGGATTACCTGTTTTCCCGCTCGTTTACCACATTGTGTGAACTGGGTCATCCTGAGATTGATTCTGCTCTGGCGAATACACTAAGTCTCATCTGTGAAGGTGAGTTGAAACAGATAAGCAGGGCCTACGATTGGGATTTAAGTGAGGAGGAGTATCTTTCCATTATCGAAATGAAGACCGCGTCTCTATTTTGGTTCTCTTGCTTCTGTGGAGGGAACTTGGGTGAGGTCGGGTCCGAGATTGAGGCGTTGACCAACTATGGTGTATACTTTGGTATAGTTTTTCAAATGGTTGATGATTGCCTTGACTATGTTGGCCGGGAAGAAGAGGTGGGGAAGTCTTTGGGTTCGGACCTTCGCAAAGGAAAGGTAACTCTTCCTTTGATTTACCTGTTGGCTTCAGTGCCCGAACGACTTAGGAAGGAGGTTATCAAATTTGTGTCTTCAGAACAACAGAATGTATCCATTCCTATAATTAAGGAAATGGTATCCGACCATCAAATTATGCACCGTTGTGCCAAGAGAGTAATGGAATATTTAGAAAAGGCGAGAATCGAGGCCAAAAGAATAAAGAATAGGGATGTCAAAAAAAGTCTCATAGACATATGTGACTACATATCGATAAATCCCCTGAAGGGTTTTAGAGGACTGGGTCGACGATAAGAACCTGGTTGGCCGGGAGGAATTATTAAGTGGAGGTGGGAGTATGTTCGGCAAAATGAAATTGAAAGAGAAAGAGAAAAATGAGAAGAGCCGAAAGGCAAAGATAGAGAATGGGAAGATTCTCCTGGAGGGGTTCCTGCGCAATCAACTTGCCGTTCTGGAAAAGTTGGTCTCCGAAGAAGCAGAATTAAGAGAAGTAGCAGAGGCGAAAAGATGCGAAATTATCGAACAGATAGAACAGCTAGAGAAAGAAATGGCTCTGTTTAAACAGGAACTGCTCAAGATAGGGTTCCATTTCCCAGGGCTGTTTGGAAATGGAGAAACAGAGAAGGAGAATATAGAAGGGCAGCTTTCTATAGGGGCCGGGGAATCTGGGCAAGTCGGCGAGATAGAAAAGAGAATTAAACTTGAACAAGAAGATTTGGAGTTGAGATTGCAAAGTAAAGAGGAAGAAAACAATCTACTCAAAAATCGAGTTGCAGAATTAGAAGAACAATTGCGAGTGATAGAAGAGAAGAAGAAAGAAGAAATACAAGAAGTGGGAAGTCAAGTGGAACAAGGGTCAGGACAATATGATGAGTCAAGTGAAAAGAGTTAGAATTAAAATCCTTCGATAACCCAAGCCATTCTGAGACTATAGGTATGCATTTGGTTTGTCGGCCTGCCTAACTAACATCCACCATTTGACCTGCACCAGGAAAAGTTATTTTAGCCTCCCGGGATATTCTAATTAATTGATGTCTATTTTTAAACTTGTTTTATCGTTTGAAAAATTGTATACTTAATGCACATAATAA
>Ga0315308_1001560_pt1 | contig 13101 bp, 13 predicted proteins | sample TDP3_MG_FD_203078 | JGI IMG/M metagenome (GOLD analysis project Ga0315308, IMG submission 203078) | Freshwater sediment microbial communities from Lake Towuti, South Sulawesi, Indonesia - TDP3 | ecosystem: Environmental > Aquatic > Freshwater > Lake > Sediment | place: Indonesia: South Sulawesi... | reverse complement strand
TCAACAGCCGCGTTCTCCTCACCAGCACCGACGTACGAAAAAGCCGTTGGTCTTGAGAAATTCGAGCATGCCAACATTCAAGCTCATCTTACAGCCGCGGAACGGGTAATGGTTGGCGAGGAATTGGAGATTCAACTTGACTTAGTCAATGTTGCCAGAAATTTCGGTTTGCTCGTGAGGGCAGAAAATGTTGTTCCTTCAGGTTTCAAAGCAGTCAAACTGCCCGAACAGTACGAATTGTTGAATGACTCCTTAAACTTAAGAGGAAAAAGACTTGAACCACTCAATGTGGAAACGCTAAAGATTTCCATAGAAGCAATTGACGCAGGAACTGTCTATCTTTGCCCCAAGGTAGTCTACACAGATGACACTGGTAATTTCAGAACGTGCAGATCAGAAGCCATTCAAGTTACCGTTCACCCTCCACTTGTCTTCAAGTTCAAGACTGATGCTGCGAAGATGGCGTTTGATTATTTGATTCAGGCCTTTGTTGAAGATTACATGAACCGCAGACTTGTCATTGAGGAAGCTGGTTGGAGAAGCTTGGTGCAAATTGCCAAGGATCCTGGGGTGTCGTTGAGGAGCGTTTATGGTGACGCGAAACGGCGCGGATCAGCCATATCCGAGCTTGAAAGACGAGGACTCATAGAAACAAGAATCTTTTCTGGCAAACGAGGACGTGGCGGAAAAATCACCAAACTCCGAGTATCATACGCGAAAGAGACCATAAAACGATACATTGACGCCAAGGTTGCTCGAGGACCTGAGCCTACAACAATTAAGGCATTAGAGGCTGTTCTTCCAGGCCGTATTGCAACAGGATGTACAGACCTCGACAATTTGCTGTATGGTGGGATACCTGAAAACTATGCAGTCGTTTTGACCTCGCCTTCATGCGATGAACGAGACCTGTTGATTAAGAAATTCCTTGAAACAGGAGTGAAAGATGGGCAAACGACATTTTACGTTACCACAGAGGCAAGCGGAGTAAGGGCTCTCGTAGAAGAGAAGCAATCGTACTTCTACCTTTTCATCTGCAATCCTCGAGCGGATACAATGATCAAGAGTTTATCCAATGTATTCAAGCTGAAAGGTGTCGAAAACCTAACTGACATTGATATTGCCCTGATGTCGGCTTTTCGTGGATTAGATGCCTCTTCAAGAATTGGTCAAAGAAGAGCCTGTGTTGAAATTGTTTCAGACGTTTTGCTGCAGCATCATGCTGTTAATACTAGACGGTGGCTGACCGGACTTATTCAAGACTTGAGGTCAAGAGGTTTCACTACTTTGGCGGTGATGAATCCCTACATGCATTCTTCAGAAGAAGTTCATGCAATTTTAGGCCTTTTCGATGGAGAGATCAATATCTACGAGAAAGAAACCACGAAAGGCTTAGAAAAATTCATCAAAGTCAAGAAAATGTATAATCAAAGATATTTAGAGAACGAACTGCCCTTGAGAAAAGAAAGACTGGAAAAATGAGATTCGTAGGAGCAAATCCAAACGAGGATTCGTTGTGAAAAGTAACGCGTCTGATGCAGAAAGGATTGACACAAGCAGAAAACACAACGCCCGCGACCATCAATCGTCTATTACGTAGCTGATAAAAATAGGCGAGCCTATTTTTGAACAATATTTTGCAAAATCCCAAAGATTTCCAGTTTTTAGGATTTTCAGCACTTTTTCAGCCATAATCATCCAGATATCCATCGGATAACTGCTATTTCCGTTTTTACTTCACAAATTGAGGATTGATTTCTGTAAAAAATAGCTACCTATTTTTATCGCTACATTGATGCTTTGAAGAAAGAAAAAGGAGGTGAGAAAGAATGAAGAAAGTGGTCTTGATGTCTGCCATGGCTCTATTGGTGCTTTGTGCTATAGCACCCGTAATGGCTCCGGCAACGACAACTCCTGTCTCGGGCTCTCTTACAGCCTCTGTGACTGTTCCAGGTGAATCATGGATCACTGGAGATGGCATCTTACACATCAAGGATGCAGAAGGGGCGGGACCTGTTGCTGGTGACTTGCCAGGATATATGGTGTTCACATTTAGCGCTGCCGTTGACTTGAATACCGGACTTGGGTCGGCGCATGGAAAATGGCTGTTCAGTGACGATTACGGCACATTTGAGGGCACATGGAGAGTTGATGTTACAGGCGTTGTCTCTATTGATGGTTCAGCCATCGGCCAGGGCACTGGTGCCTACGAGGGAATGGTCTTTAAAGTGAATTCCTTCTGGGGATATAACTTGTACCTTGGCGGTTATACGGGTCCAGATGGTGTCTACTTTGACTTCGTGGGGACAATACTATCCTCAAAGGGCTGACATTACCATAGCAAGAACCATAAAAGATGGCCACAGAGTCTCGGCATGTTCGTTGGCACACATGGCACAGGCACGCTGGAATGCGCAAAGAAAATGGGCTACATTGACGGAGCCCCGTTAGATCCTACACACGTGTTCGTCTATTGCTATGGCACAATGCTGTACCCATAGAAATGAAACAGACCAAAAGAAGGGCCAAACCTCGACAATCCCCTTTTCTTTATGTGCTACGCAAAACAAACAAAATAATAGAATGAAACCGATTAACAATTGAGCAAGTAAATCACATAGGTTGCCGACGTGGGGACACAATATGGTGGCAAATGAGGTCTACGATAAGCTTGCCAAAGCCTTAGACAAGCTCCCAAACTGTTTTCCCAGAACCCAATCACACATCGAGATAGCCATTCTGAAGAAGATATTCTCACAAGACGAGGCTGCGCTAGCCAACAAACTGTCTCACAAGATGGAACCAGTTGAAACAATAGCAGAACGCTCAGGACTCACCAACGAGGTAGCACACACGAGATTAGCTCGGATGGCAGAACGTGGCCTGCTATGGTCCAAAGAAGTTTCTGGAAATCCGCATTTCCGACTCGCACCGTTCATTGTCGGAATCTATGAGGCACAATTAGACACCATGGATCATGAACTTGCACACTTGGTCGAGAACTACATGTATGAGGGAGGCGCTGCAGGAATTATGAAGCCTTAGCCAGCCTTGCACCGTGTTATTCCTGCGCAGAGGGCAGTCAAGTCTGAGTGGATTCTTCCATACGACGATGTCAAGGCAATTCTGTTGGCTGCCAAGCCTTTTCATCTCCAAGATTGCGTCTGTCGGGTGCAGCAGGACTTTATCGGTCGCAGATGCAACTTCCCTTTGAGAACATGCCTCAGCTTCTCCACCTTAGAACGCCCACACCGCTCAGGCGACATCTCTCAGGCAGAAGCCCTAGCTTTCCTTGATAAGGCTGAGGAAATTGGGCTTGTTCACACTGTAAGCAACGTGATGAAGGGGTTCGGCTACATGTGCAACTGCTGCGGCTGCTGCTACGGCATACTTAGAGGTATCACCGACTGGGGCATCGAGAACTAGGTGGCACAGGCGAACTACCACGCTGCAATTGATCCCGATCAGTGCACGGGATGCGGCACATGTAGAGAAAGATGCCAAGTGCACGCCATCTATGAACAGAATGGAGTGTCTGTTGTTAACCCTGAACGATGCATTGGCTGCGGACTATGCGTCACAGGCTGTCCAAACGGCGTGGCCAAATTCCAAAGAAAACCAGAGAGCCGAATCATACAGCCACCAGTGGACTTCGCAGCATGGGAGCAAGAGCGACTGCACAACAGGGGCTTGACTTGACAGCAGCAAGACTTTTAATTGAGTTTTTTTTCTGCCGCTTCCCTTTCCAGCAGCTCAGGCTTATCCATCTCGTCCTTCTCAAATATGTTCTTCAGCTGCTGCTTCATGATCTTCAGATCATGGCTTAAACAGAAGTAGTCGGCGAAGAACTCTGTGGTTCGTACGACCTTGCTGCGTCCAGCACGCTCACGCGATATCAATTCCAGGTCTTCAAGCTGTTTCAGATGGTCGTAGGCATGTTGCCCACGTACGTCAATGACCATTGTCTGCGGGACAGGCTGACGATAAGCAATGTAAGACAGCGTTTTCAACGGTCCAATCGACAGCAGCGGTCTGAGCGTAAGTCTTCGAACCTCAGGTGTGTAGTCGGCTTTTAACTGCATCACGTAGCGTTCATCTTCTAATGCGAGAACCTCGAGCGCGGTGTCTCTGGACTTGTAGGCTTCTAGAAGCTGCTGCACCAGACGATGAGCTTTCTTCTTCGAACGTGTTCTTAGCACAGAGGCAAGCGTTTTGAGGTCTAAAGGTCGTCCCGCCACGTATAGGGCGGCCTCGATCAAGGCAAAGTCTCGCTTTTCACCCTTCTCTCCCACTGACAATGTCCCTACACGACTCCCAAGGCTGGTTTATCAGGCGGTAGATCTGTCATCACTGTTATGTAGATGTCGGTTAGGTTCTCGTCTTGCCACAGAGAGATGTCTCCTTTCTGAGCTAGAAAGAGTAACACTATGAAGGTTTTGATGGCTTCGAGCCTGTCAAACCCCGTGATCACCTTGGAAAACAAAACGAGTTTTTCTTGGTCACTGAGCTTCAGCAAAGTGTGATATAGATTGTCCATCTGCTTTTCGATTTCCATCAGATAAAGGTCAAGAGGTGGCAGAATCTCAGGTGGCGACGGCAGAATGGGTTCAGTGCGAGCCCTCAACCCGAACAGATGTTCTCCCTTAAGCACCTCGTCCAAGACTTTCAGCAGTTCCTGAACAGTTGTGGACGTCAACTCATATCGTACTGGCAGGAATAAGGGTGGAGGCGTAAAATCAGGCGGCGCCTTAGGAGGCGCCGGCGGTTCCTCGAGCTTCAGCAGCAGCCTTGACTTCATCAAGTAGATTGTTGATGAGGAGTCTAAAGCCACACCTGAGGCGCGGAAATCGATTTCGCCCCTTTTCTGCATTTCCTCTAGAAAGGTTGTGAGCAGGTATGCGATGTTTATGTCCCACGGTCGAAGGTTTGAGAGCCTGTTGAGTTCGAACAGGATGTTCCAAGGTGGCAGGAGAAAGAAGGGCTTTCTGCTGGTCGCTTGGGATGTCATGGCTTAAGTTGCCTCTCTCTTGATGGTCGGAGACACCACGTGTGACACGCCTTTGAGTTCGTAGACGCCATAGACTCTTTGCGCTTTGTTCGCCATTTCCGGCTTCAAAGTGATAACGATGAACTGCGACTTTGTAGATTCCTCTACGAGTAGTTCACCCAGTTTGGACACGTGAAATGCGTCTAGATGCGCGTCTATTTCGTCGAACAAGTAGAAAGCAGCTGGCATGAAATCCTGGATGGCAAAGAGAAAGGCAACGGCAGCAACAGACCTCTCGCCGCTGCTGGCGCCGCTCACTAGGATTGGTGGCTTGCCTGGAAATTGCACCACCATGTCCATGCCTCCCGCGAACGGTTCCTCCGGGTTATCAAGCTTGAGCGATGCTTCTCCGCCGTCTGTGAGTTTTTCGAAGTGTTTGCTGAACTTACCATTGATTCTGTTGAAGGCTTCCATGAAAACTTGGCGCTTCCTTTGTTCGATCTCATCCATGAAAGCGATTATGGACTGCTTCTCCTTCTCAAGCTCATTCATGCGTATTGACAGTTCTCTGTACCGCCCAATCTGTTCATCATAGTGCGCCGAGGCCAGCTGGTTGATGGCTCCTAGCCTTTCCAATTCTAGGCGCATCAGCCTTAGAGAAGATGCAGTTGCCCCATATTGTTCAGGTGTTATCCTAAGTGGCTCGGCATATCCGAATTCTTTCAGTCTCACCATGTGCTGGTCAAGTTGCAGCTGCAGAGTCTGATGATTGAGTTGAAGCTGGTTGAGCAGTCGGTCTGCGCGTTCGTAGTCGGCGTCCAACCGATGCAGCTGCTTGTCGATGTCGTCGATCTGATCCGTGAACTTCTTAGACTCTTTCCTAGCTGTCAAGACTGACTGCGCCAGTTCCTCCTTGGCACTGTCAAGTTTGACCAACTCGTTTTCCAAGTTTATCTTTTCCTGTATGGCGCCTTTCGCTTCTTCTTCAAGCTTCTTGACCTGGTGTTCGACCTTCCTGAGTTGAATCTGCACGTTGTCGTATCCTATCTTGAGAACGTTGTCGAGCTTAGCCTGCGCTGTGGCAAGCTCTGATTCCACGCCACTCAGCCGCTGATTCAACGTGACGAGCTCGTCGCCGAGTTTTCCCCGTTGCACTTCGAGCTCTTGAATGTGAGATGGATCAACCTTTCGGCGCAGACCGGCCAGCTCGCCTCGTAGCTTCTGCGTCTCCTTGTTTATGGCCGCTCGTTGAGCCTTCTGTATGCCGATCTGGGTCTTTTCTTTCTCAAGCCGGCTTCGAATTCCCTGGATGTTCCAGTCGATGCGGCGCACGTTGCGGATCGTAGCCTTGACGTTTCGGCGCAGTCTTGAGATCTCGTTTTCTAGGGTGGTTGTCGCCTCTATAAGTCGAGCTATCTCCTCCCTGGTCTTGCCTATTTCCTCTTCTAACGCTGTAATGTCTGTGCTTCTTCTGGTTAGGTGTTCACGTAGAGTTCGCACCGCTTCTTCAAGGCTCTTAACTGCGTTTTCTCGCGGGATGAGAGCCGAGAAATCAACCGGTTCCCTGTAAAAGCCTGATTCGAGGGCGCCTCCAGCCTCGTAAAGGTCTCCGTTAACCGTCACCGCCCTGTAACCTCCTTTGGACGCTGTCAGCGCTGCCTTGTCATCTTTCGCGATGAGGGTGTCTCCGAACACAAATGTGACTGCTGGTTCGTATTGTTTGGAGTATCTGATGAGCTGAGAGGCAGAACCGCTCACACCTTCAATTCGGGGTTGGCGTAAAGGTTTAATGTTCATGAGTTCTCGAATCGGTATGATTTTGATTCTGCCCAGTTTGAGTCGTCTGAGCGTTTCGGAACAGGTGAAAGCCGCCTCGAGGTCCTTTACGACAATTGAATCTAACCACCCAGCCGCAGCTGCTTCAACAGCGTTTTGAGCGCCCTTGTCAGTTTTTATCAGCTTTCTGAATCTTCCCAAGACGCCTGGTATGACGCCCAGTTCTCCCATTTCTTCTATGCTTCTAAGCGCCATTTCCTCGCTGGCAACAGTCTCAGCCAACTCACGCTGCGTGGCAAACTCAACCACAGCCTCTCTAGCCGAGTCAGCGATTCTGCCAGCATCCGCGATTTCACGTTCAACACCGTCTTTCTGCGCAATTCGACGCTCAAGCGTCTGCTGCAGCGCCTTCAACCGATCCTTCTGTTCCTTCTGCACGTCATTCAAATCAGCCACAGACTTGTTGAGATCGCTGAGGCTTGCCTCAAACCTCTGCTTACGAACAGTCAAATCTTCGAGCCGACGGGAAAACATCTTCGCGTTTGTTCGGCTCTGTGCGTGATCACTTCTAAGAGCGACCAGACTCTGGTAGAGTTTGTCCACTCGTTGCTCGATTTCTCGAATCCGTTTGCTGTTTTGGCCTAGGTTTGCCCACAGCTGAGCAGTCTCATTTGCCAGAGCGTCATGGTGAGTCTGTTTAGCTGTGATTTCCTTGCTGAGGCGATTCCGTTCTCGTTTGAATTGACCTAAATTCCTGCGGTTTTCTGCAAGTTCGTTCTTTATAGCTTGTATTTGCTGCAGACTGTTCTCTCTTACCTTCTTGAGGCCTTCTATGCTTGCTCCACTCGCGCTTATCTTTGTCGTGAGCTCTGTTAGCCTAGACTTGACCTCACCGATTTTGATCTGCACTTCAAGGACTCTTGTTCCGCCTTCCTCAACCTTTTCTGTGCTGAGTTTTCTCCATTCCTTCTCTATCTGATGTCGCTGTTGACGCTGGTCTTCTCGCAGGTGCCTCAGTTCCTCAGCCTTGACACTGGCTTCATTGGTCTGAGCCGACAAGTCGCCGATTTTCTTCTCGATGCCGCCCAGATCGTAGCTGATCCTCATGGCTTCGAATCGTTTGACCTCGTTCTGTATGAAGTTGAAACGAAGAAGCTGGTTGCGCTCTCTTTCTAGATCGTCAACTCGCTTCTGAACCTCATCAATTCTGCCCATGGCGGTCTTGATCTGGATATCAGCCATGCGCAGTTTTTCCTCAGCCTCAGCCTTCTCCGCATCATATTGCGCTATGCCAACCATGTCATCTAGGATTTTTCTACGCTCTAACGGCGCAATCTCAGCCATGCGGGTTATTGTTCCCTGCAGAACCACATTGTGTCCAGATGGGCTGATTCCAACCATGGACAACGTGTCAACGATGTTAGCTCGAGACATGCGTCTGCCGTTGAGACGATAAACGCTCTGTCCGTTTCGGTAAACCTCTCGTGAGATCGTAACCGTGTTAGTGTCAACCGGTATGCGACCGTCTGAGTTGTCAAACTGCATGACAACCTTGGCAGCCTTAGCCTTCTCTAACTCAGCCTCAGGCGAACCGTGAAAAATGAGTTTGGCAAAGTTCTCAGCGCGCAGTCGCCTAGAACTGAGTTCTCCTAGACCGAACAAGGCAGCGTCTATGATGTTTGTTTTGCCACTTCCGTTTGGTCCAGTTATCGCAGTGAAGCCCTTCTCTAACAAGATGGTGGTAGCCTGTCCAAAGGTTTTGAAGCCTCTGAGTTCAATCTTCTTTAAGTAGGGCATGTTCTAGTCGGCGCCGTCCTTCACCTCTCTGCAATCAGCGCTGTCAGACAGATTGGCTGAGATTTCTGTTCTAGACAAACTTTCTATAGTAATTGTCTAGTGTTTCTTTTTTAACTGTTGCGCAAAATTTCGCCCTAGAGCCTTCTTCTTTTTTGAAGCTTTTCGCCAGTTTTGTGTACAAACTGCTTAAGCTTCTCTTCGTCTCCGTAAACCAAAACGTAGCCGTCTGTCTGCTTCTTAGTAGAGAGTCCTGAGTCGCTGGCTAGTTTTTGAATTTCTCTTTCAGGCGTCTCGTCGGAAACCTGAACTCGCAACCATCTTTGACCGCGTGGAATGCCTGGAACGAACTTTGAAGCCGGTTCCCAAGCCTCTTCCTTTGCACCAGCACCGATGGTTGCTCTGGCTCGACGTAGCTCTGCCATCCATGTGTCATAGAATTGGTCGCCGAATTTCTGCTGGCCAACAAAAATCAGGTAGGATTCAACGTTGCCTAGGTACATTTCGATTGATGGAATGTTTTCAGCGCGGTTGGGGTCTGCCTTCAAGACTTGGATCATGGTTTTTGCCGCGCGCAGGTCCTCGATCACGTTGGATGGGACAGGTTCTCCTCTCTTCTTAAACTCCATGACCATGTTATCAAGTATTTTCCAGACTTCTCCGTACCCCATTGAAATCACTGTCTCTGCGGGCTGAATGAAGGTCTAAACGGCGATTTAAGCTTCTGCGATGTTTACTTTTGTCTTTCTTTGGGTTCATGGATGAGGAACAGGCTTATGACGGTACATATGACTGAGGCTAGAAACGCGAGCATGAAGGGCAACGCTTGTGAAACGTATTGGTAGAGGAACCCTCCAATCAATCCTCCAATTGCCATGAGTAGATACGTGATGAACTGATTGCAGCCAGCCTCTTTACCACGCAGTTCTTGAGGCACCAGGTCGGCTTCTAAGGCTTGGTAAGTTGAAACGAACAGTGAGTTGCTGAGTCCGAACAGTAGGAAAGCAGCAAACAAAGCTGGTAGATTTCCTATCAGGAAGAGCAAGGGAAAAAGTGCCAGAAACACCCACGATATAGCAAAGGGTTTCTTTCTTCCAATAATGTCAGATAGCTTTCCGAATGGCAATGCTGAGAAAAATGTGCAGCTACTGAGCCACATCATCAGAATTGCCCAGTGGAACTCTTCGATACCGAGAATCTCTGTTGCATAAACGACCAGATACGGATAAAACATCGCAAAGGTGAAGCTTGAGAGGGCATTCGTGAAAAAGACAAAGAACATTGAACACGGCAAAGCCTTCCAGACAGCTAAGCCTTCCTTCACCGCTTTTGGATATTCTGCAACGGCATTAGTGATGCTGATTCGACTGGTTGAAGTCTGTAGTGTTTCTTTCAGTTTTATTCTGACCACAGCTGCCATAAGGTAGAAGCCAGCAACCCAAAGATAGCCTATTCGCAGGCTTGAGACCAGTCCAAACTGGATGAGCAGTATCCCAGCTATTGCAGGTGAGAAAACCGATGCAACGTTGTTCAAGAACATGATTGTGGAGAAACCCATACCTCGTTGCTCAGGCGGAATCGAATCAGCTGTTATCGCAGCCATGGCTGGTTGATAGATCAGGAAGAGACTCTGAAGCAGGACTCCGACTAGTATGAAGTGCCATGAAGGCGCGAATGCGTAGAAGAGGTAAGTGATGGCGAATCCAAAAGAGAACGTTATTATGAGCCATCTTCGTCCGTGTTTATCTGCTATGTATCCGCCTGGAAACTGGACGAAGGCTAAGACGAGAAAATAAACGAATTCGATGATTCCAATGATCGCCGGTGTGCCGCCTAACGCGAGGATAAACAAAGAGTAGTAGGTGTTCGGTATTGCGCCCGAGAAGTTCATGAGTAACCAACTGGCGATCATCACCAGCATGTTACCGCGCAGAAACGAAAACTCCTTCCTCAGCTTGGAGTGCAGACCCAAATGAAATTCTCCTGAACCTTCAAATATATGAGAGCCTTGCAAACGCAGAGTAACTGCTAAAACAGTGCAGAATTGCCTTACAGGCGTGGCAGAGTAATCATTTCAGGCTCTCACCCTTCAGATAGGCTCACATAGTTCTTCCTTTCGACCTTATCAAGGTTACGTCCGTTAGAGCCGATTCCAAAGGTAGAGAGCAAGCGTTTTATCGTTTCTCGGCGAATTTCTATACGATTTCAAGGTGGGAAATCAGACAATGGGATTTGTGAAGGTGATGTCGGCGAAGGAATTGAAGCCGAGCAGCATGAAGGATGTTGAGGTGAGCGGCAAGGCGGTTCTGCTCGTGAATCTAGAGGGTAACTACTATGCTATAGGAAACACCTGCACTCACATGGGTTGCATGCTCTCAGATGGCACGTTGAAAGGAGAAACGGTCCAATGTCCATGCCACGGTTCAGTCTTTAGTGTCAAGACGGGCCAAGCCCTGCAGGGACCGGCAGCAAAACCGGAGCCCGCTTATAAGGTGAAGGTGGAAGGCGATCAAATCTTAGTCAGCCTGTGAAGCGTCTCTGTATATGCTGCGTCCAAGTCCACGTTTAGGAAATTCAGATGGTGTTAGGCAGGATGCAACGCGTTTATTTTTAGTCATTATTCTGCGTTAACAAATTAGATAAGAGTTCATGGGTTCATTAACGAACGGTGAATGCAGATTGCAGCGAGGATGGACGAGAACGCACAGGTTTTCGGCTCTGATGAACGGTATTTTTGTAGGCATTGGCATAATCTTCCTAATCTGGGGCGCAACCGACATTGCCTTTCCAATCAGCGATATAATGAACGTCGCCGTCTTCGGGTTAATGCGAATAATTCTGGGCATAATTTCTTTGAGTGTAGGACTCGGCGTCGAAGCCGTTCAGTGGGCAAAAATAAGTAAAGAAGTTCCGCCGGAAAAAATCGCCGCTGTTGAGCCAACACGTGTAGATCATGCCTAGGAACTGATGAAACAGGCTTCTCCTAGGAGAATAGTGTAATCCGCAGACAGCGCGTAACGTTTTCTTCTTAAGGAAGTAATGCATTTAGAAATTGTGAAACTGATGTCTCTCGAGAAGGCTGTTAAGCAGGCAATAGAAGAGTACAACAGGTATCGGAGTCCCGAAGCCAAAGCAAGCCTAGTAGAGATGGGCAACCGCAAGTTAACTATCGATTTTGAAGGTTCATTCTGCAGAAGCTGCGGAGTTTCAGATTATTTCGAAGACTTCATCTATGAATTGAAAAGACACGCAGAGGTTGAGATGACTATCCAAGGCTCTGAGCAGATTAAGCCAGAGAAATTCAGAGTGAAGTTCGCATTTTCCATTACTTCTATCAAGCCTCGTTGAAATCGTTTTGGGTGTTAGCAGCAGCAACAGGAATGCCCCGAGTGTCCCCCGCCGCCTCCGCCGGCATATTTCGTTGGATCTTTGTCAAACGTTGTCTTGCACATTTGACTGCAGAAGTAGTAGGTCTTGCCCATATGCTCTGACTTGAGCTTGGCTGTTTTCTTATCTACCATCATGCCACACACTGGGTCTTTAGCCATTTTGCACTTTCCACCTCCTTTGCTCGTTTTTCATGTTCCCGTTGTGGTTCTCCAGCTAACTGCAACGGCTCCACCAACTATTCCAAGTAAGGCGCCTATGAAGAACCCACCCATACCTATCAGGCTGATTGTAGAGAAGGCTAGGATTATTGCGCCCCATGTCAAATGTTCTGCAGGGTTTGCGTGAAGCATTACTGCGCCAATAGTCACGAGGATGCCCGACACCAGTCCTATGATTGAAAGACCAGCCATAAAACCGAAGGGAACCCCGAAGCCACCCATCCTACTCCGGTAGCCTCCCATCATACCCCCGAACCCTCCCATCATTCCATTGGCGTTGAAGTCTCCAGACATAAACCAAAAGGTCGACAATGCTCCACCCACGAGCATCAAAACTCCACCTATGAGGGATAAGACAAAAGCGATTTCAGGTCTTTCTTGTGCAGTCATCTATATCACCTCCTCTCAGTTGTGCTCTACAGTTTCAAGAGCTTGAGCGTTGCCGAGTTGCTGACCACGAACAGCGAACTGAACGCCATAGCTCCAGCAGCTATGATTGGGTTTAACAAGCCAACCGCGGCAACAGGAATTGAAACAGTGTTGTATATGAACGCCCAGAATAGGTTCTGCTTAATCTTTCTCATAGTAGCTTTGCTGAGGACTATTCCACGCGCCACGTCACGTAGGTCGTCTTTTATCAGGACGATGCCGCCTGTTTCCTTGGCGATGTCAGTTCCGCTGCCTATAGCGATGCCAACATGCGCCTGAGCAAGAGCTGGAGCATCGTTGACACCGTCGCCCACCATGGCAACCACCTTGTCTTCGGCCTGCAACTTTTTTATGACGTTGACTTTTTCCCATGGCAGAACATTTGCGATGACCGTGTCAATTCCCAGTTGGTTCGCTATTGCCTTGGCGGTTCGCTCGTTGTCGCCCGTGAGCATGACGATTTCCAGACCCATGCTTTTCAGCTGTTGTATAGCTTCACCCGCGTTA
>Ga0315308_1001559_pt1 | contig 13102 bp, 17 predicted proteins | sample TDP3_MG_FD_203078 | JGI IMG/M metagenome (GOLD analysis project Ga0315308, IMG submission 203078) | Freshwater sediment microbial communities from Lake Towuti, South Sulawesi, Indonesia - TDP3 | ecosystem: Environmental > Aquatic > Freshwater > Lake > Sediment | place: Indonesia: South Sulawesi... | reverse complement strand
GTCTGCGTTTTTGAACTTTCGTCTCTTATGGTGAGCTTTCCTTCTCGTTCTGCGTCCACCCTTCCCTTTTCTCCAAGAACCCAGGCGAAACAGTCAGCTCCAAAGGCTAAATACTCTATTCCTATTTCAGAAATTGCCCCGGAGTCATGTTTAACTGAGATGTGGCTTTGCGTTTCCCTTCCTCTCTCGTCAAACTCCATCTGCGCGTAGACGAGCCTAGGCCTTGAGTTGGCAAAGTGCATCGCCAAGTCTACGTCGTGAGTCCCCCAAACAGCTACGGCCCCTCCCCCGGCAAGGGAAGGATCCCCACTCCAATGTCCTTCTGCGAAGCCGTGCAGCGTTTGCCTCTTCGCGAAGACATAACGGATTCTTCCCAGTCTTCCTGACTTAACTAGTCTCCCCAACTCGAAGTAGGTTGAAATGTACCTTTGGCTGAACCCCGCCATCAGCTTTATCCCTCTTTCTCTCGCCATTTCCGTCATGGCTTCGGCATCCTTAAGTGATGCACCGAATGATTTCTCGACATACACGTCTAAGCCTTGCTTCATCACCTCGACAGCTGCTTGGAGATGCATGTTATGGCGGAGCACTATGGTCGCCGCGTTCGGTCTAGTCACTTTAATCGCTTCTGGAATCGAGGTGAAGGCTTTCACACCCATTTCCGCCCCGATCACCGATGTCTTGTCAGGGCTTCTCCCCACTATTCCAACGAGTTCGGCGGTCGGAATCTCCCTTATTGACTTACAGTGGTTGATTCCCCACTTTCCAGTTCCAACAACTAAGATTCTAACCGTATTCATATCCTAGACCTCGCCAAGTGGCTGACTTCGATAACGCAGTTTTGGATAGACTTGACTAAGGAGCTTTTCCGATAGATAAGGCTTTAAAGCTTAGTAGAGTTTGCCAGATTTCCTAAGTTCTCCTTTTTTTGATGCTCTTAGGTTAAGAGTATTCAAGTTGAAACGATATCCAGAACATTCGTGGCGTGCAGTTATGGGATAGAGTTTTAGGCCTACCCTTGGCCTCCTTTGTGCCTTGCAGAAAGGCAAACTCTCCATTAAACTTCTCTGACAGGTTTACCCACACAGCAGTAAAGGAGGAAGATGCAGAGATATTCGGCTTCTGGGGTGACAGAGTCGGCGACTTCGCTTATTTCGCAAAGGCTTGGTACCACCGCGGCCACTATTGCGACTTCAACACAAGTCGAGGGAAAGGGGGTCAACGCGCACGACAGCCATCCAAAGGCCCCAGCGTAAAAAAGGGAGAGAGGTTGAAGAGACCTCTCCAAAAGTTATTTTAGCTAGGCGAAGCTCTCTCTATTGGGATAAGGAACAGATAGCTGCCCGCTACGGAAGTAAGGTCATACCTTGATCATAAATTGAGGAGATAGCACACGAAAGAGAAAGTCATATTGGACCCTTATGGTCGTCATCCTGGTGAACTGTTTACTTTGGCGAAGAACGTGGCTGATCGGGTTGCTAGGTCGCTGATGTTGAAGTATGGCTGCAAGCTTGCTGAAGGCGAAATTTGTAGGGGCTATCAGTATGGTATAGACGATCCTGTTGCTCAATTGCTTAGTCGATATTTCACAGTAGCCACAGGTAAGCGTGAGATTGATCACAGTACATGCGAGGATGAAGGCGAGTTAGACCATCTTTCGCGCGATGCTACAATTGAGTATTTGCTAATGCCAGAACGAGTGAAGGCGCTTGAAGGTAAGCTTGAGGCGTTGCATGGCGACGTGCAAGAGTTAGTTTCGGTTCTGAAGCAGTTGACGCAGCCTGCAGGTTTGCCTGAAGAGGTTCTACAACGCAAAAACACTGGCTATGTAGCGTGAGGTGAGAAGGAGCGGGCTAATTTTGGCACTATTGAATCGTAAAAATGCTTGGTTTTCCATGCCTCTACAGCGTCTTTTTTCAAGCCTCAAATGTCGAAATAAGCCTGAAATTCCGCATATTGCATCAGAGCCAAATCGTAAGCTTAAAGCATCTACACTAAACAGTCTAGTTTTGGATCATTTCAACATTGCCGAAAACACTTTGGCAACGTTTTAAGGTGTTTTTTGGTGTCTGAACCATTAAAAACTGGTCGGAAAAGGGCTGTTGGTAGGGCTGTTTGGGATCAGGAGGGCAAGTACAAGTATATTGTGCATCTTCTCCGTGAGATCAGGCGGGAGTTGAACGCTTTGAAGGTTACTCAGCGGTATATGGTTAGGGGTTTGGAGCACGAGTTCCTGTTTGATCAGGAGTATGTGGAAGACGTGGCATGCACGGACGAGGTTGACCGCGCCATTATAGAGGAGCTACACCACATCGGTCTCTATGGCATGTTGCCGAGAGACGTAGCCTCTCGATTGAAAGAGTATAAGCTTAAGCCTTGGAATGTTACTCAGCGCATACGACGCATGAACAAGAAGCTAGACCGCCTAATCGGACAAAAAGCAGCCGAGAAAGTGGGCAAAGGCTGGGCGCTAACAACATTCCTACGAGAAGCGTGGGGTTCAACAAAAGGGGACCTTAAAGTGAACATCTAATTGTGTTTAATGGAAGCCTTAAACCATTTTTTGCTCAACAACTTTGAGCAGATATAAAGTGGATTGAGCGTGAAGCTTTTGCAATGTTGATTGAAAAGTTGCTCAACATTGTTGAGCATTTATATAGTTGGTTGAGCAAGGTTATTTGGGTGAGCTTGTGCGGTCTGTTGTTAAGGATATTTTTTCGGTGAAGTCGGCTAGGATTTTGAGGGTGCTTCTTGTGAATGCTAATAGAGATTGGAATGAGAGGGAGCTTGCGGAGGAGGCGAAAGTGTCTAGGGGGCTGGCGCATTATGTTTGTAGGTCGCTTATTGAGTTGGGTTATGTGTCTCGTAGTGAGCAGAATAGGCTTGTTTTGGTGGATCCGGTGAGGCTTTTGAAGAGGTGGGCGGCTTATCATCAGTATGATAAGATGAACATTTTTCTTGAATACTACACTTTTGAACGTGAGGTTGATCGATTCATAAAGCAGCTTTCCACCCTTAGCAACCTCCGCTATGCCTTAACGGCTCTAGCTGGAGCCTTTCTCATTGCCCCTCATGTTAGGCCGGTTGATGTCCATATGTATGTCTATAATAAGGAAGATACAGCGGCAATAGCGAAGGCTCTTAATCTTCAGCCAATCACGAGGGGAGGCAACGTTAAGTTTGTTCTTCCGTATGATGAGGGAGTTTTTTATGGTAAACAAACCGCCAGTCTTTGGATATCTGATCAAGCGGTGAGTGGGGTGAATGTGGTTTCTAGTGTTCAGCTCTACGTTGACCTTTATAATTTTCCCGCTAGGGGAGAGGAGGCTGCTTCGCATCTTTTGGAGTACATCTTAAAGGAGTGGAAGGAGAAGAGGGGGATGGAATAGCATGTATGATCGTGATGCGACGGAAACTTCTAAAGGCGCTCTTGTTGAGCTTTGTAGGGCTCTTCGTCAGTACCGGTCTGATATGGTTCTGGCTGGTGGTTGGGCGGCTTACTTCTTGGTTGCCGGCTATTTTGATCATTGTGGTTCTGTTGACATTGATTTTGTGTTGAGGCCTAGAGTTGTTGAGCGGTATGAGCGGATTAAGCAGATTGTTGAGAGGTTGGGGTATAAGCCTACGGGAAGTGTGTTTCGGTTTGAGCGTTTGATCCCTTCTGGTAAGACTGGTGTCAGGCATAAAGTTGAGGTGGATTTTTTGACTGAGCCTGAGGGTGCGGAGAGGCTTCCTAATGATTGGTTGGCTTCTGTTCAGGGCGATTTGAAAGCGTGCATTATTGAGGGTTGCGGTCTTTTGTTCAAACATAATTTTGAGGTTGAGGTTAGAGCGGTTATGCCCGAGGATGGCGAGGCTTCGGCTCGGTTTAGTTGTGCAGATATAGTTGGTTCTTTAACTATGAAGGGTTTGGCGTTGTATCGGATGAAGGACAAAGATAGTTATGATATTTATGCGGTTGCTGGTTTTTATGGTGGTGAACCCAAGGAGGCTTCTCAGACGTTTGTTAAGGTTGGGGCCGAGAAAGGGCTAGAGAAGGCCACGTTGGATAGTCTTAAGGAAATTCGTGAAGCTTTCGCATCGACCGTTGCTCAGGGTCCAACCGCTGTGGCTAGATTCATTGGGTCGGAAGATGTGAGAGTTGATGCCTATCAAAGGGTTAATATGTTTCTGGAGGGATTGGAGTTCTGAAGGGTTTTGATCAATTATCCTAGTATCGAGAAGTGAGAAACGCGGTAAAGTTATTGTGCAACCCATCTTCTGGCTTTGATTAAGCGGACGAGTTCATCTAGTTCCTTCTCTCGTCCAAACAGTTCCTTTGGAGATTCTTTTGGGTTGACGAATACGGACTGCGCCAAACTGCGTCCATTTCACCTCGCTGAAATAATATAGTTGTGCACTATTTGTTTCTGAAGAGGTGACGAAAAGATAATGACTAGCATAAATCGGAAGCTTGTGGTTGCAGGCGCCAGCGGCTTCGTCCTCGGTACCATAATGTGGTTCGTCGGCTCAGTGGCGACAACGGTTATGTCCGCTCTTCCGCCATTAACGCCGTATGTTGCCTTCATCATAGGCTTCGGTGGAGCAGTCGCTGCAACCCTGTCCGAAGACATTGGCACAGTGAAACCTTAACCAAACCATTAGACGCGGGTTCAAATTCTGCTGGGGGCTGATTGGACTTGAGAAAGTACGGTTTGAACAGTGTTGAAGTCGACAAGCTGGAAGTTAGCGAAGACGATAAAACGCTTACTGTGCCGGCTGTAATCACGCGAGAAGGCATATACGAGTATGACGGCATGCTAGTGTACGAGCCCGCTGAAGAAGTTGAGAAGGCAGCTTTCACGGCTGAGAACGCTTGGGTTGTTGAGGACCACCCGCCTGAAATAATTTTGTCTAATCCAAGGCTGATCCGCGGCACTCTCCGCAACGCCAAGTTTGAAAGGGACCGGATAAAGGCTGACCTGGTGTTTTTCAAAGACCGTTGCAGTCCGAAATACCTGGCGGATATTAAAAGTGGCAGGGCTAAAAGCGTCAGCATAGGCTTCTTCTGGGAATGCGCTGCAGAGCACGGTGAGTGGAAGGGCAAGCAGTACGAGTATGTTAAACGTGACATCCTCATCGACGATGTGGCTGTTGGAGACTGGACTGGAAGATGCAGCTATCCAGCATGCGGAATAGGCGTGGACACGCTGAAAGGCGCGGACGCCTACCCGAATGAGCACAGCTGTAGACTCAGAGATCCAGAGACGCTTGACATAGTGGGCTCTGGCACACGTGAGCATGACGGCAAAGTCTACCGCGTGATCTATGGCAAGCCGAAGGGCGAGAAGGATGCTGGCTCGCTGGAGCAGGCTTACCGCTATCCCATCGAAACTTGGACTGAAGACCAAGCCCGCAAGCACTGTCAAGAGCACGACGGAAGTTTTGAACCTGCAACAAAACAGGAAAGTGATAAAGTGAGCAAAAACCAAGGTGAAGAGGAAGAGGGCGAAAGAGAAAAGCTGCGCAAAGCCGCAGAAGAACGAGAGAGGAAATACGGCATCAAATTCCGTGAAGACGAAGGACACTTAACTCCGCCTGAAGGCTACCCAACAGACGAAGACGACTACGGGGACCCTGTGAATTACAAGTATCCGCTTGTGCCAGAAGACCGTTGCAGCAACGCTTTAGCCAGGTGGGGCGCCTTCCGAGAGGAGTACGAGCAAAGCGAACGCAACATTGTCTACGAGCGCATTGTGCGGCGTGCACTACAATACGGCATAGACGTAAACTATAACCCAGAGTTGCCCGAAGCTAGAACTCTGCCTGCGAGCGTGAAGGAAAAACTGCAAGGATTTGAAGCTGCAGATGCAATAATCGCTAAAGTGAAGGCTTTGGTTGCTCAGCTAAAAGTGGCTTGATATGCAAAATTCAAAAAACTGCACCATTACACTTTAGTGAAACCTTTCTCTGTCAAAATTCTACTTAAGTGAAATGTAAAGTCCATGCAGATTCTACTTGGGTGAAATCCGCTGAAATAATATCGTTTGTTGCAGGCTTGTTTTAAGGATGAAAAATGTCTCAACAAAAAAGTGAAGATGTTGAGGCTTTCGAGGCTAAAATCGCAGACCTAGAGAAACGCATTGTTGAACTTGACGCTGAAAATCAGAAGCTGCGCCAAACGCTTGACGAAGCAAGCAAGACGCTGAAGGTTTACGTGGACCGCGAGAAAGACGCCACAATCAGAGCTATCATGGAGAAGGCTAACTGGGGCAAAGACGAGCTTGACAAAATGGATCTTCCGCAGTTGAAACTCGTTGAGAAAGCCGTGGACAGCGCGAAAGGCACAGTGAAGAACATCCGAAGCGCCGGGGCAACCACAAGCGAAGACGAGCAGAAGCTGACGGTTGGCTGCCTCTACCACAAGGAGAGTGCATAAGCATGCCATTCGTTAGACCAACTAACAAAATTTTGGTCGGTGGAACACCGCTCGTTGAAGAGCTTGTCACTGAAGGTACCTCGGTGAAGCCTGGGCTGTTCGTGATAAAAGGAACTGGTGACCATCAAGTTGGGCTTGCCGGAGACGGAGCTAAAAACGTGCTGGGCATCGTTGACGGTGACCCCCGATACAAACTTGCAGATGCTTTTCCAGACAACTGTCAACGGCATTAAGGCAAATACCTCTTAGGTCCAAAGCTCTGGCATCCTGAGAAGTTTCATACATGAGTCCAGTTTGAATTACGTTCATATTTGTCTCTGTGCTAAGACTCTCTGGAAAAAAGGTATTCTCGGCCTTGGAAGTGATACTATGATTAGAGAAAACTAAGCTTCCAGAGTAACCTTTGATCTGGCTTTCTTCTTATGCTCAAGGTCTTTTCCCAAGCCTTTCGAACACAATCTTCAGAGAAGCTTCTCTGACCAAGGAGAAAACCACTGCTTTGTGGAGTAGCTATGCCGATGGAGTGTTAGATTCGCCGTTTTCAGCCATAGATCGTCAACAAAGCCGGGGAATCTTTCCCCTTCACCAGATTTCGAATTGGGCTAAGAATAGGCTAGAACGCGAAGAAAGGCACAAATCAGCCATCTCAGCCAGTTAATCCACAAAACATCTTTTGCTAAAGACTACACTTGGCCTATATGAACGTCTGCAATCTGCATTCAAGACGGAAAGCAATTCTCTTCTGGTCACACGCCACACTAGAACATGCGTGGGTTCTCTTCCCGCCGCGTACGTTTCTGCGTTTGAATCGTGCAAAGGTTTCGCAGCAAGCTTGCTGAGGATTCTTCAACGAAATCCTTGGCAGACCAAGGATTCTTCAATATTTCAGAGCTTCAATTGTTGACTTCAAAGTTTCAGGGCTTTTTCGTTGAAGTTTCCTCAGGTATTTAAGGAAAATTTTTTTTCTGCGCACAGTGTGAAAAAAAGCCGAGAAAGAAGCCAGATCAAGCCCAGAAGAACCCAGCAGCAAGAGCCAAACCGAGCTCACGATTGATGGTCATCTTCCAGCCATTCCACAAGAAGTCTATACATGGGGTTTTTTCTGCGGCGGCACACTACACCCAAGCGCCTTGCCTCGAACAAGAAGACTTAACCGCTGTAGCAACCCATATAGTGGAAGGTGCAAGGTGAGCTGCTTGTCCGACCTAGTTGGACTCATAAGGTCGCTTTCAAATGCCTACGGCCCCCCAGGCAACGAAGAAGAAGTGCGAAAGATTCTGAGAAACGAGCTTGAGGGATACGCTGATGACGTGAGAGTTGACAAGCTCGGGAACATATTCTTCTCTCACCACGGGGAGAAAGGCTACCCAAGAGTCATGTTGGCCGCGCACATGGACGAAGTCGCATTAATGGTCACGTTCATTGAGAAGAACGGTTTCCTCCGGTTCCACCCTGTCGGAGGGGTCACAAGCAACGTTCTGCCCGGCCACACCATTCTTCTCAGAGGCGTTAAGGGCGACCTCAAGGGCGTCATCGGGACGAAACCGCCTCACCTGATGAAGGAAGAGGAACGGAACAAGCCTATTTCCATGGAGGACCTGTTCATCGACATCGGAGCCGAAAGCCTGGAAGAGGCCGAAGCAAAAGACGTGGAAGTCGGAACAATAGGAGTCTTCGATGTCAACTTCGCCGAGCTAGGAGGCGGCTACATCATGGGCAAGGCCTTCGACGACAGGGCCGGATGCACAGTCCTCATAGAAGCCTTCAAGTCTTTGAAGGATTCACCATGCAATCTTGTCGCCGTCGGAACCATACAGGAGGAGATGGGTCTCAGAGGCGCACGAACAGCGGCCTGGCAAACTGATCCTGACTACGCTTTGGCCCTTGAAGGAACATTCGCAGCAGATGTGCCCGGCTCAAGACCCGACATGATATCATCCAACCTCAAAGCCGGACCAATCATAACGATAATGGATCGGTCCATCATCGCACACCCAACTATCCTCAGGATCCTCACCAGAGTTGGAAAGGAGAAAGCTATACCGTTCCAGTTCAAGAAAGTCCCATTAGGCGGAACAGACGCAGGCGCGATCCACCTTGAAAAGGCCGGTGTCCCAACCGGAACCGTATCTGTGCCATGTCGGTACATTCACGGTCCTGTTTCCGTCGCGCACATAGACGACATAGGGAACACTGCAAAACTGGTCACGGAGTTCGTCAAAGCCGTCTCCCAAAAACAATGAACAAACCGATCTCAGCGACACCTGCCGTGGACGAGTATAGTAGTAGTAGGCTATATAGGGATCTTCACGCCTTAGGTTCTACGTTGACTCGGTGAGACATTCATGATCACACACGAGAAGATTGTCAAGTGCGCTGAGGCAATTGTGAACGGCATGAACCTCAAGCAGCGCGAGTCAGTCGTCATCCGCGGAGGAACCCACACCCAAGAGCTACTTGAGGAGATCGGCGTCCTATGCTACAAGAAGGGCGCTCACCCGTTGATCATGGCATCAAGCGACGACTACTCTACCAGGATCTACAGTGAAGTCCCAGCGGAAACACTTGAGGTGACACCGAAGCACTACCTTGCAGCAGTCAAAGAAGCTGACGCGTACATCACCGTTGAACCTTTCAAGGACCCAAGAATCCAAACAAGGTTCCCGCCCGAAAAGATCGCCGCCAGAACAAAGGCCAACGTTCCCATTAGGAAGGTGCTGTACGGCGAAGACGGCGGCATAGGCAAGAAATGGACCTATGCTGGGTGGCCAACTCCTGAAGCCGCAGGCTTCTACTCAATACTCTTCGAGGACCTAGAACGACTTATCATAGACGGCATGACCGTGCCAGCCTCAACCCTTAGGCAGAACACCTCGAAACTAGCCGCACGACTCAAGAGCGCAGACTTGCTACGGGTAACGGATAAGAAGGGAACAGACTTCACCTGCAGAATAAAGGACCGCCGCATCAACGAGGACGACGGCGTCGTCGACGACCACGACATTGAAGTAGGCGACCTAGGCAACAACCTGCCCGCAGGCGAAGTCTTCATCGCGCCCCTTGAGATCTTTGGTGAAGGAGTTCTGGTCTGCCCCGTCACGATCGATAGACTCACAAACAAGATCGTCAAGGATGTCACGTTACACTTCGAGAATGGAAGGCTCTTGCTCAACGAGTGCTCAGCCAAAGTCAACGGCGACCAGATGATCGACTCCTTCAAACGATGCCTTGAAATCGACAAGAAAGAGAAGGAGATCCGAACCACGAACATAGCTGAGCTCGGCATAGGCTGCAACCCAGCTGTAGACAAGGCCATCGGTTACATACTCACAGACGAGAAGCTCGGCGGCTCAGTGCACGTCGCCTTTGGCTCAAACACGGGCTACGGCGGAACCTCAAACTCCAGCATGCACTGGGACTTCGTCACCCATCCCAGCGCGACAATCAAGAGACTGGACACAAAGGAAGCAATAATGAAGGATGGGGAAATCCTCTGAGCCCCCCACCGGTACTGTATCGCAGCCATGGCTAGAGCAGCAGACCAATTCTGAGTTTTCATCTTCTGAGGCAAAGAAGTCACTCGGCAAGGGCAAGGAACAATAGACCGCGAAGCATTCGACTGTCAAACAAGCCTTCGCTCCCTGTCTCCTTATGGTTTCCAGAAGGTTTTTAAACCCGAGCTGGCTAGCATTTACGCTTAGAAGCCTTAACTGCCTATTGTTTGTCAGACTGCACAGCGGCAAGAGGTGTTTGCTCACGTTCAATGTGGTCACATTGGGGGATTCGATCCGCATTCCTCCCGAGAAGTTCGGCGGGTCGCTACGGGATGTGGCTCGAGAACAACTCAAGATAAAGTACGAAGGCATAATCGATGAGGAGCTGGGTTACGTCATAGCGGTAACCGACATTCAGGTCTCTCCCATCGGGAAGATCATAGCAGGCGACGGAGCAACCCACCACAAGGTAACCTTTTCTCTCCTAACCTTCTACCCCAAGATTCAAGAGATCGTGGAAGGTGAGGTAGTCGAGATCGCCGACTTCGGCGCCTTCGTCAGAGTTGGACCTATCGACGCATTGATCCACGTCTCCCAGATCATGGACGACTTCATCTCCTACGACGACAAGCAAGGAATCCTCATGGGTAAGGAATCCAAACGCAAGATCATGACGGGAGACAAACTGCGTGTTCGCACCACGGCGGTTTCTCTGGGACGAGGAGGCAGCTTCGGGAAAATCGGCGTGACTGCACGACAACCTTTCCTAGGCAAGTTGGAATGGGTAGAGAAGGATGTCGAAGCCCTAAAGGCTAGAATCGAAGCAAAGCCCGAAGGATAAGCCGAATGCGGAAGTGTGAAGCATGGTTGAAAGAGCCTGCAGGAACTGCCGCCAGATCACAGACCGGAACGCTTGCCCAGCCTGCAAGTCAACCGACTTAAGCGACGATTTCAGCGGGGTTGTAACGATCATTGACCCCGAAACCTCCGCCATCGCCAAAGCCATGGGCATAGATAAGAAAGGGCGATACGCTATACGCATCAGGTGATCAAGATTCGAGTTCTAACACCAGAACTCAGAAACGAGCTGAAAGCTCCGCTTGGTCCGCTTCTAAAAGGCTCCATCACGGAAACGACAAAGAGGCTAAGGGAACTCGTCAAGAATGAGAAACCAGCGATGCTGATCGCGGTCGGCGACGTGGTCACAGGAAGTCTGACCGACAAAGGTATTGTGGTTGATGTAGCAATCATGGATAACAAGATCATGCGGAAACCTATTGCCCCCATAGACTTCGAGGCGCGAAGCACATTTCGAGTTAGCAATCCAGCTGGAACGATCTCAGATGAGTCTTGGGAGATTGTGAGGAAGGCCATTGAATCAAAGCGACCTGTAAAGGTTGTTGTTGATGGGGAAGAAGACCTGCTTACTCTTGTCGCTGCGTCAGTGGCTCCCGAGGGTTCAATCGTGGTCTACGGGCAGCCAAATGAAGGGATGGTCACTATCAAGGTGACTGACGATGCTAAGAAGAGGGTGCTTGAGTTGATCGAACGCATGACGAGCGAGCCTTCTCAGCCTCAGAAAGGTTGACGCAGATATAGCTGATACTGCACTCAGTGGACTTAGTGACGCTAAAAGCACAACGCTGTAAGCAGTCTATAGAAGCGTTAGACTATGAGCGTCTGGCAACATCCCGCTTTTCTTCGAGGACGTTACCGATATTCTTTTATCCCGCCTGATCCATGTAAGGACCAAAAACCATCCAATGGAACTAGAAACAACCTGTACGACTGTTGGTTAGGAACCCAAACCTAGAAAGAAACTAGAGGTGGAAGCGTTGAAGATCGAGATCACAAGCCAAAGACGCAATGAACTGCTCAAGAGAAAAGAAGTGACTTTCCTCATAGATCACAAAGGCAGCGGAACGCCGACCCGACTTGAGACTAGACAGAAACTCGCTGGCATGCTCAATGCTGATGTCGATAAGGTATACGTGAGCAAGTTCGAAACCAAGAAGGGAAGCATGACAGCAATCGGACACGCCAACCTCTACGATTCAGTTGACCAAGCTAGGCACACCGAACCGGAACACATAGTGCTGAGGAACACAAGGCAGGAAAAGAAGAAGGAGTAGCTGAGCAAATGTCTGAAAAGAAAGCAAAGCCGGTCTCATCGTACTATAAGATCCATGAAGGCAAGGTGGAAAGACTTCTCCCGACATGTGAACGATGTGGCCCCGGCTACTTCATGGCTGATCATGGAACCCGCTACTCCTGCGGGCACTGCGGCTTCGCCAGATACAAGGTCGAAAACAACCAGAAGAAGCAGATTGCCTGAGGCCCTAACGTCTTAGCGACTCCAGTTCTTTGCCCATCTCGTTTTGCTCGGCTCCATCTTTCCTTAGCGCTAGACCAAACTGGACTACTGTCACTAGAAGCAGAAGAACGGTCAGGAGGAGCCCAGTATTGTAGATGGCTGGGTACTCCAAGGTATTGCTGAATGACGGAAGGAACACGTACCAAAGGTACACGAGTAGAAGGATCGAACACACGCCTGAGATCACGTGAAAGATGTTGACCCTGAACCTGACCAACCCAAACGTTCCTCCCTAGCGAAGAGGACAACAAATCATATCTGTGTTGGTCATCGCCTATTAATAGTTTCTGAAAGACATCTGCAAGCCAGCATGAGGTCTCACAAAGCTTATGAGGAAACATGGAAAGGTAGGTAGCAGAAAAGTTGAATAGGTGTCGAACGTGAAGGTAGGAATCATTGCTGACACACACGACAATCTGCCCCTCATCGACAAGGCTGTTCAAACACTTAACAAGGAGAAAGTGGAGCTAGTTCTGCACGCTGGTGACTACATTGCACCGTTCGTTGTCTCGAGGTTCAAACCTCTGCAAGCCAAGATGATAGGCGTTTTCGGGAACAACGATGCTGAGAAAGAGCTGCTGCGAAGCAAGTTTCAGGACATCGGCGCCGCTGTGGAAGGAAGATTCGCCGAAATCAACACCGAAGGCTTGAAGGTCGCCATGCTTCACGGAGAAGAAACGAACCTTCTTGAGTCACTCATCAACACGGACGCGTACCAATTGGTCGTATACGGACACACTCACCAATCGAGGATCGACAAGAAAGACAGAACCATGGTAGTAAACCCTGGAGAAGTCTGCGGCTACTTGAGCGAAC
>Ga0315308_1001558_pt1 | contig 13107 bp, 15 predicted proteins | sample TDP3_MG_FD_203078 | JGI IMG/M metagenome (GOLD analysis project Ga0315308, IMG submission 203078) | Freshwater sediment microbial communities from Lake Towuti, South Sulawesi, Indonesia - TDP3 | ecosystem: Environmental > Aquatic > Freshwater > Lake > Sediment | place: Indonesia: South Sulawesi... | reverse complement strand
ACAAAGGAGATTGATGCGCGCCTGGATTCCTTCACTATGGCAACAGCCTCATCGTATTTCTCGTCCTCCAGGAGCTCCTCTTCCCCGGCCTCCTTTGCCTCGGCCTTCTTCTTCCATTCCTCAATGGTTGTATCAAAGGATGGCTCTCCCTGTGAATTCCAGAAGTCCACTACTTTATGGATCTCGGCCTCGGATACAAATGCGCCGTGAACCCTCTGGAGCTGTGAGGAGCCCGGGGGCATGAAGAGCATGTCGCCCTCTCCCAGGAGGGACTCGGCTCCGTTTGCATCCAGGATCGTCCGGGAGTCCACCTTGGATGGCACCCTCATGGCGATCCGGGCTGCAAAGTTCGTCTTGATTGTTCCAGTGATAACGTCCACAGAAGGCCTCTGGGTTGCCACTATCATATGGATGCCTGCGGCCCTTGCTTTCTGCGAGAGCCTGGCAATGGACTCCTCGACGCTTTTGGGATGTGTGAAGATGAGATCTGCCAGTTCATCAATTATCACGATGATGTATGGAGATTTGTTCTCGGCCTTCTGGTTGTATTGGGAAAGATTTTTCGCCCCGGCTTCGTTCATCATTTGATACCGTCTTTCCATCTCTTCAACGGTCCAGGAAAGGATGTCTGCGGCGTCTTTTGTGTCGGTGACAACAGGATAGTCAAGATGTGGAAGGTCTTCATAGACAGGGAGCTCAAGCATCTTTGGATCAACCAGCAGGAACTTCACCTCCTCAGGGGTTGCCCTGAATAGTATACTCAGGATCATGGCATGAAGCGCCACGCTCTTTCCAGAGCCAGTGGCTCCAGCCACAAGAAGATGGGGCATCTTCTCCAGGTCTGCGACAACAGGCTCCCCTGAGATGTCTTTTCCGAGGCCAAGCTGGAGCCTTCCCTTGCCCTTTTGAAAGGAAGTAGAGGAAAGGATGTCTCTCAGCCGCACAGCCTCTCTCTGCGGATTGGGTATCTCCAGACCCACGGTCCCTTTTCCGGGGAGCGGCGTGATAATCCTCACGCTGGCAGCCCGGAGTGCCAATGCAAGGTCATCGGACAGGTTGGCAATCTGATGCACCTTGACCCCTGTTGCCGGCTCGACCTCATAAAGTGTGATGACGGGGCCGGGATGGACAGCAGTTACCCTGCCTTCCACACCAAAATCAATGAGCTTTTTCGCAAGGATTGCTGAGCTTTTGCGGAGCGCTTCTTCATCATGGATGGGCTTCTTCTTTTCATCCTTGTCCGAGGGATCAAGAAGATTGAGGGTAGGGAGGTTATATTTGCCTCTTAGCTCGAACAAGGAAGGCTGCTCTGCCGTTTTTTTCTTTTCTTGGCGAGACTCAGTGGTTTTCCTGGCAGGATGGACGAGAATGCTGTCAAAGGGCTCCTCCTTCAGAGATATCTTTGAGGTGATTCTTTCCCGTTCCTTCTCCCTTCGCATCCTCTCTCTTAATATGACGATCAATAAACCTATTCTCCGAAGGAGCTTTCCAGCCGAAGCGCCGCCCAGCTTTACCCCGGCCCATGATAATGAGAGGACTTTGATGAGCGAGATCTCTGCAGAGATGACTGCTGAGATACAGAGAAATGTTATAGCAATGATATATGTTCCCGGAGTATTGAGATACTCGCGGAGAAAGCGCGACAGGAAATGGCCCAGAATCCCCCCTGCTTTCCACAGACCATCTTTCCCGGGCTTCATGAAGAGATCGAGTATGATAGAAGATGTAAGAAGCATACCAAGAAAGCCAAGCAACCTGATTCCTTTTTGTTTGACCTCCCTGTGCAGGAAGAAGGACAAAGAGAAGAAGAAGATCAACAAAGGGAGGAGGTAGGCGCATAGCCCAAGCACGTCCACGAGCCCTTCGGACAGATATGCCCCGATTTTCCCTGCAAGGTTTTCCGCCTTCAATGCCCTGCCAGGATGGGCAGCAACATTTAGAGAGGGGTCCCAGGGTGTGTAAGAAAGAAGGCTTGTAAGGATCAGGATGGCAAGGGAAAGAAGGAGGATTCCGACAATCTCATCCCTTCTCCCCGTTCCCTCCTGCTTCATATTTTTATTATAGATGAGGCGTCCTCTTTGTCAATGCAGATGTAGGAAACCTGACGGCCGCATCCTTTTCCATCCCTTCTGTAGGAATGAAATTGGCGGAAACACGAAGTGCACATATTGATTCGCTCAATGTTCCCGGGCTTTGCTCCCATTGCCTTAAGCTCGAGCTCCACAGATAGCGGAAGGTCAATCATAAACTTCCCGGTTCGTGGAAGGGACTTGAATGCCTTTCTCCACCAGGGGAATGACTTGCGGAATGCACTATGGACATCCTTTCCAACCTTATAGCAGCATGGAGCGATGGTGGGTCCAATGGCGATGAGAATGTCCTGAGGAGAGACGCCGAATTTTTTATCAAGGGTTTCGATGGTGTTGCGGATTATTCCTTTGACTGCCCCTCTCCATCCGATATGGACCGCACCAACGATGTGATGCAAGGGATCATACAGGAGAAGCGGAACACAATCAGCAGTGCTCACTCCAAGGCTGATATTCGGGATATTTGTTACCAGGGCATCTCCGGTCTTCTTTGCTTGCAGGACAGGCTCTCCAACGATAATAACATCCGATGAATGGACCTGCTTGGCCATAATGAGATTTTCGGGGGGTGCTGACTTCCATGTTCCAAAGCCGTGTTTGATTTGTTTATAAGAGGAGAGGAGAGATGAATACAGGAAGCCAGATGTCATTATGTTTGTTTTCTCAATAAACTGAGGATCTCTTCAAACACCTCAGGAGGGGGTGAGGTGAATTCCATGTATGTTCCAGTCTCGGGATGGATGAAACCCAGGAGGAGCGCATGAAGGGCAGGCCCTTTTAGGTCCCGCACCCTCTCGAGAAGCACTGGATCTTTTATCCTGTTTTCCTGCCTCTTGCCTCCATAGAGGTCATCTCCGACTATTGGATGGCCCATGTCGGATAGGTGAACCCTGATCTGGTGGGTCCTCCCTGTCTCCGGCCTCAGCTCGAGAAGCGTCATATTATTGAACCTCTCCATAACCCTGAAATTCGTTACTGCTCTCCTCCCGCTGTCTTTTCGGACTGCAATCTTCTTCCTGTGACCTGGATGCCGTCCAAGTGGGGAATAGGATGCCCCTGAGTCATGCCTGACATTTCCATAAACAAGAGCCTGATAGAGCCTCTTGACTGAATGCACCTTGAATTGCCTGGCCAGTGATTGGTATGCCTTGTCTGTCTTCACACATACCAGAAGTCCCGAGGTCCCTTTGTCAAGGCGGTGGACAACGCCGGGGCGATCCGGACTTCCTCCTTTGATCCTTGGAAGGAGAGCATTGACAAGGGTGCCTCCCGTATGTCCGGGAGCGGGATGGACGACCATGCCCTGGGGCTTGTCCACAACAACAACAGCATCATCTTCATAGACAATATTCAGGGGAAACGGTTCGGGACGGATTACAGAGGGTTGGGGTTCAAAGGGGGTGACAATGATTTCATCGCCACTCTTAACCCGGTATCCGGCCTTTAAGCATGGCTGTCCATCACTGGGCGGATGTTTAAGGGTTACTCTGCCTTCTTTGATGAGCCGTGTGACTTGTGAGCGGGTGGATCCAAAGCCCTGTTTAAGGAGGTATAGGTCAAGCCTTGTCCCCTGTTCAACCGGCGATACACGGCAAGTGAAATGCAAAAGATTACCAGATCTTTGATCTAATCTGCTGACCGCCCCGTTTGATGAGGACGTCAACGATGGCCCTGTCGTAAAAGTTTGTCTTTTGGGCAAGATCAGGGGTAATGCGGCTCAGATAGAGGTCTCTGCCCTCCTGGATCTCATCCTTGAGCACCTCAAAGATGGTATCGTTTTCTATCCCCTCCTTGAGTTTGTCTTGATTATATAAAGCGATGTCAGAGGCAATGGCCCGTGCCAGCCTCTTTGCTTCCTCAGGATTTACAATAAAAGCCATTTATTTATTGTATTTTTGAGATGCACTCATTGTCAAGTTGAAGGCGTTACCTTTCTGATCACGCTGGAGATGATTGAAACAATTTGACGCCGTTTCAACATTGAACGGATTTCTTGAGATATTGCCTTCGTGGCCTCGTATCCCTTCTCAATTGCCTCGTCAATCCTGCTGAAATCACTCCAGTGGAGATGACCTATGTCAGGCCTTATGATCAGATCTGCCTCTTTAAGACGAAGTTCCTTAAGGGAATGTCTGGCGATGGCGTTTGTTCTGAATATTATATCAAGGCCCCTCTGGAAATTACCGGGTTCGTCCATCTCTCTTGAGATGTCCACCCCAATGATAAAGTCTGCGCCAAGCTGCCGCGCTGGCTCGATCGGAACTGTATCCACCCAGCTGCCATCCACCAGGCGCTTGCCGTCAATCAAGGTTGGGGGGAAAACTCCCGGGATGGCGCAGCTTGCGCGGACCGCAGTCCTGAGCGGCCCCTTTTTCAGTATCACTTCTTCTCCCGAGACAAGGTCAACAGCAACAGCAGCAAAGGGGATCTGGACCTTCTCTATGAGGATATCATCCAGAATCGCATTGATCCCCTGGACGAAGTTCTCTTCTGAAATATATGAGATGCGCGTGACAGAGGAGGTATAGAATACCCCCTTTTTCAGGAAGGCTTTCAGATTGTCAAAAAACTTTGGCACCTGATCTTCTTTCTTTCTCTCCCGGAGCAGGTCCAGTTTTGTCCTTCGGAATTCTTTGCTTTGCAGGAAGCTGACTACTCTATTTTGGACCTCGTCCACATTGCGCGTCAGGGCATAGCATGCGCCTACGAGCGCTCCCGCACTTGTCCCTGTAATAATGTCAATGGGGATCTTTGTCTCTTCCAAAGCCCTGATGACTCCTATGTGTGCGACGCCGCGAGCTGCACCGCCTCCGAGGGCGAGTCCTACCCGAAAGCCGATCATTGAGGTTTTCCCAGGTTGTAGAGCTTCATATATCCATCTCGTACCTTTTCCGGCGGAAGCTCAAGGTATTGTGCATACTGAACAAGGAACCCCTTGATGTAAACAGGTGCGGGAAGCAGGGCATAATTGTCATCCTCGATGAGCCTGAGGTAGGTGATGTTGATCTTTGTCACCTGGGCGATCCTTTTCAGGTCCACACCTTTTTGTTCCCTGATCTTCTTCAGGGCTTTTCCGCTATAGTTCTCTTCCCCAACCGTGGAATCAATCGCATCGGCTGGAGCAAGCGGCACCTGAGTTTCTTTTTCCTGGGGTATTGCAGGGACTTGTCGGGGAACCGCCTGAAGAGATCGTATCTTCTCCGGCGCGATCTGGGATGTCTTGATCAGGTATTGATCGTATAATTTTCTGCTTTCTTCATCTACAAGGATCTGGTATGCCTCTCTGATCTTGCTGAGGATCTTTCTTCTGTCATCCTGGGTCATAAGGGAATAGGTTGCCAGCGAGTCCGTTCCATATGTTTCTTCTGCAAGATCGAAAGCTCTCAGTATCTCCGTCTTTGTTGCCTTCGGATCTACATCCAGGATCTGATAATAGTTCAGCTGTGACAATTTCTTCATTAAAGCAGGCTCTCGGCTGTGCTCCTTATCCCCTGTGCTGCAAGAGAGTGAGGATAATCAATGATGAGGGGCCTTTTTTTCCTGATGGATTGCCAGACAATGTCATCGTAGTAGATATACCCGAGATAGTCCATCTGGATTCCGAGGTATTTCATGCAGGCGCTTCTGATGGAGAATCCTATCCTGATATCGTTTTCACTCCTTACCTGGTTTAGAATTAGTTTTGGCCTGAATTCTTCCATGCCTTTTTGAAGGAGATCGACTACTTTCTCGTCAACCTTGGAGATCTCATCGAAGAGTTCAAAAGGGGTGCGAATTCCCCGGGAATTCTTTGGATCGAGGACCGTGTCGAAAACTTCTTTGACATCGTATTGAGCGGCAAGGATGCCGACTTTTCTAAGGAAGCTGCATTTAAGAAAACGGTAGGCATTTTCTATTGATGTTGGTTCCGGGATCACTATTAGAAGGCCGTGATCCGACACAAGGAAGAAATCCAGGATATTAAATGAAGTTCCCGAGCCAAGATCGATGAGGATGAAATCTACATTCAATGAGCCGATTGTCCTGAGAAGACGGACTTTCTGTGAGTGCTTGGGATTGGCTGCCCCCAGGATCTCCTGGGCACCACTGATTAATCCCAGGTTTGGGATGCCTGTTTCGACGATCGTATCCTCAATCCTGCTAACCCTTCGTGATAAAAAATCACCGAGTGTCGCCTTTGGCTGTGGGATTCCGAGACAGGTATGGAGGTTTGCCCCTCCGAGATCAGCGTCAATAAGAATAACCTTTTTACCCCGCTGCGCAAGAACGATTGACATATTGGCGACAATGAGGCTTTTTCCGATTCCGCCCTTGCCGCCCCCCACAGCCCATATCTCTCTCTTGTTATCTTCGTTCACGGATGAAGGGGAACCGTCTGTTGCTCAGTGGATTGATCCGAGGGTACCCCCTTGTATGGGTTTTCTTACAAAGGCATCCCTACACGGCTTGCATAGGATTAGGGCCATTTCCTGATAGACTTCGTTTTCCAGGTCTTCTTCCTTCCTGGCCTCTGCTTCCACGAGGACACGCCGCAGCTCTTCCTCGCTTGCCTCTTCTGTGATCACTCCATCAAAATCAGCAGCAATATAAATTGTTACCAGGTACTTGAGGCCGCCTCGCTGAAGATGTTTTCCACAGCTTGCGCACTCTATTTTTTCCATTATGACCTCCCCTGTCCACCGGCTTTACTTGTCCAGCTCAACATGCCAGTAGGACGCATCAACGATATTCAGGAAAGGTTTCCATTCTTCGTATCTGAGGCCCTTCAGTGTGAACGGGCTGTAGGGAGTCCATTTCGGTTTCTTAGGCCTTATAATGAGCTTCATTCCAGCCTCCTCAGGGGTGCGTCCGGCTTTTTTTCTGTTGCACGCATGACAGCTGCACACAACATTCTCCCAGGTGGCCTGGCCTCCCCGCGATCGGGGGATGACATGATCTATGTTCAGCTCGTGCCGGGGGAGGATATGCCCGCAGTACTGGCAAGTGTTTTTATCCCTTGAGAAGATATTGAGACGGTTGAAACGGACAACGGTTCTGGGGATCCGATCATATGTAGTGAGAGCGATTACCCTTGGGACTTTGATTATCTTGTTTACAAGACCAATAGTATCATCTCCGTATTCGGCCCCAAGCTCGCTCCAGCTCTTGAAATCAAAGGTTCTGTACTGCCTGTCAACTGCCCTGGCAGCCCCCAGGTATAGGAGGACGAAGGCCCTCCTGACCGTGGTCGTATCAATGGGAAGAAAGGATCGGTTTAGAACAAGAACGCCTGTATTTAGCATAAATCCCATAATACCAAAAAATTCCCTGTGGAGCAAAGCCTGAAGATACCTTTTACATGCCCTTGGAAATAAGAGACATGACAGCCCTGGCTATCTCCCTTGCTTCTTCTCCTGTTACGGTCCTCATGTCCAAAATAACCCTGTTCTCTGCCACCCGTCCGATAATAGGGGGGCTCCAGCTTCGCAGTTGCTTTTCAAGCTCATCTGGCGGGGTTCTGTGCGAGTAAAGGCTCACAGCCATAGTTGGTATTTTGGCAAGGGGGAGGGCGCCGCCTCCGACCCTGGATTCTTCGGTTATGACCCTAATCTCCCATTGTTTCCCAAGTGACGGATTGATAGACCTTGCCAGGGCATTGGCTCTCCTTGATACAGCCTTCAAAGGCTCCATAACCATTCTAAGGGTAGGGATATTCTTTGCTGCGTTCTGTGGGTCTAAGTATAACTTGAGTGTGGCTTCAAGGGCAGCCAGGGTGAATTTATCCACTCGCAGGGCCCGATAAATTGGGTTTTCGCGGAGGCGCCTGCACAGCTCATTTTTACCCAGGATGATCCCGGCCTGGGGCCCTCCGAACATCTTGTCCCCGCTGAAAGTGACGATATCTGCACCCTCTGATAGGATTTCCTTCACTGTTGGCTCATTTCCGTAGTCGAAGGGAGCGAGGTCAACGATGCAGCCGCTGCCAAGATCCACCATTGTCAGCAGATTCCTTGAGAGCGCCAGAACTACAAGTTCCTTGAGGGATGTGTCTCCAGTATATCCTTTGAGCTCAAAGTTGCTGCGGTGCACCTTGAGGAGAAGAGAGGTTTTCTCCGTGATGGCATTTTCGTAATCCCCAATCCTTGTTCTATTTGTTGTTCCAACTTCTACAAGGACAGCGCCGCTTTTCTTTATTATATCTGGTATTCTGAATGAGCCGCCGATCTCCACGAGCTCGCCCCGTGACACAATGGCTCCTCTTTTGTTGGACAGGGTGTTGAGGGCAAGGAGCACGGCTCCGGCGTTATTGTTCACTGCAAGCGCCCCCTCTGCACCCGTGACTCGTTTCAGGAGGTCTTCGATGTGAGAGAGGCGATCGCTTCTTTCCCCTCTGGCAAGAGAGTATTCAAGGTTTGAATAGCCACTTCCAATATCCATTATGGCTTCCAGGGCGGGACGGGGCATGGGCGACCGCCCGAGATTTGTATGAATGATGACTCCGGTTGCGTTAATTACCCTTCGAAAAGATGGTTGAGCGTAATGTTTCAATCTCTCATGAATCAGCAATTCCAAATGCGGCATTGCCTTCTTTTCTCCAAGGACAAGAGAGCCCTTAAGTATGGCTTGCCTCATATCGGCAAGGGCTTCTCTGGCGGCATCAAGAACGATCTTGCGGGGATAAATTTTGATGAGGTCTGTTATAGGGAAGAGATTCAAAAGGCGATCGACCTTGGGTAGAAGCTTGAGCATGTCTTTTTTGTCTTTTGAAACAGCATCTACGGACATTTTATGAGGACCTCCATCTTTCTTCTTTTCTCAATATTTGATTACGCTAATAAGGATTTTACTGAAAGTCAATCCTTCGACCCTTCGGCCTGAAAGCAGGATAAAGAAGAACAGGAGTTTCCCCAAAAATTAGGTCTCAATTTTGCTAACTCCTTGTAGAACCTGAGGAAAGAGATTTTCAGGGGTGGAAGTGGAGGCCCCTCTGCGGTATGGTATTTTGCGCAGGAAAAAATGGGGAAACTCCTGATGAAATAATTGGCGAAATCTATTCATAATAGTGCTATAATAATTAATAATTAGAGGAGGTGAAATGTGGTGAAGAAGATTATCCATGCGATTTATGATCACGGGGTTTTGAGGCCCCTGGATCCACTGGATGAAATTGCAGAAAATAGTGAGGTGGAACTGTCCATCCACTATCCCTCTACTCAACATCCCATGAAAAATGTCTTCGGTATCCTCCCCCGGGAGGATGCAGATGAAATGCGGAAGATTATTGACGAGGAGTTCGAAAAGGTAAACCTGAATGAATGGTAAGGTGGCCCTGGATACAAACACGGCCATCGCCGCCCTCAACGGAGATACAGTCGTTGTCAGCAGGATTCAAGATGCCGATCAAATATTTTTGCCGTTACCGGTTATTGGCGAATTGCTCTTTGGGGCACTGAATTCACAGCATCCTGAAGCCAATGTGTCAAGAGTCAACCAATTGATCCAGAACAGTATAGTTTTAAGGATGGGCTCTGCAACAGCCACATTATATGCCAGAATTCGCATATCTTTGAGGCAAAAAGGGCGTCCGATTCCGGAAAATGATATATGGATTGCTGCGTCCTGCCTCGAACATGAAGTTGCCCTTGTCACAAATGATGCCCATTTTCAATGGATAGAGGGACTAAAATTGGAGATAATCAGTTAAGGAGACGCCAGTAAATAAGGCTCTTATCCCATTTGTGATCATAGGGGCATTGGGAGATCAGCACATCCATGTAAAATTGCTATTACATAGTTATAGGGGTCACGGAATCCATAGGCTCTTCGAGCGATGAGTTTGATTTTATGATTCATCCCTTCGAGGACGCCAATGGGAACCCTACTACCTATTTATCTACTATCTACTCTTATGATTCTAATGGGCAGCTGTCTTCCATCACCCGGCCCAATGGTGATGTGGAAAGCTACATATATACTAAACAGGAGTTTCCCCAAAAATTAGGTCTCAATTTCGCTAACTCCTTGTAGAACCTGAGGAAAGAGATTTTCAGGGGTGGAAGTGGAGGCCCCTCTGCGGTATGGTATTTTGCGCAGGAAAAAATGGGGAAACTCCTGTAAAGAAGAAACCTTGCATTGGGAGAGAGTATATGATAGGAAAATTGGACATGAAGAAAGTAATTAAGCTTACGCTTCCCAGTAGCCTTGGTTGTGAAAAGGTTGCCATTGCTTCAGCGGCCACTGTTGGGAAGAGAATGGGACTGTCGCAGGATAGGATTGAAGATCTTAAGACCGCAATAGGAGAGGCGTGCATCAATGCTATTGAGCATGGTAACAAGGGGAAGAGGGACGCCCAGATCGTTGTAGTATTTAAAGAAGGGCGGGAAAAGCTGGAGGTCTGCGTGAAGGACCATGGCCCTGGAGTGGACATTAAATCTATAGAAATTCCCTCTATTGATAAGAAGATTAAGCCCGGAAGCAAACAGAGGGGATGGGGTGTGTTTTTAATCAAGAATCTTACCGATGAGGTAGAGTTCTGCTCCTCCAAAACAGGAGGAGAGGTGAAGATGATTATCAGAATTAAAAGAGATGATGAATAAAGAGGAGAAAACATGTATCAAGATGTGACCGTGACAGTAGAAAAAAGGGGGAATAAAGCCGTAGTGAATCTTGAAGGAGACATCACAACCTTTGCGGAAGACTCAATCACCAAGGCAGTCCAGTCCGCCCTGAGCGACTGTAGGTCAATCGTTTTGAATTTTGAAGGCGTGGAATATATTAACAGCTCGGGTATAGCTATTCTTATCAGCATAGTCACAGAGATGATGAAAAAGGGGGGAAAACTACTCATCGCAAACCTCACGCCTCATTATCAGAAAATCTTCAGGATGGTAGGATTGAACCAGTATACAACCGTATTCAACAACCTTGAGGAGGCTCTCGCGGCCCAGGATTGATTCATGCGACCCATTCTTTTTGAGATACCTATCCCATTTGCCAATATCGCCATTCCTATCTCTTCCTATGGCATGATGCTCGCCCTGTCTTTCCTCGTTGGGGTCTCGCTTGCCGCCAGGGATGCGGAAAGGCAGGGGATTGATCCAAATGATTATTTCACAGCGGCCATCTACGGGATGATATTTGCAATACTTGGCGCAAGGATTTTCTATATAATTCAGAACTGGAGTGACTATGCATCCCGTCCCCTGCAGGTTTTTGCACTCTGGAGAGGGGGACTTGTGTTTTATGGCGGCTTTTTCGGCGGGACAATTGGGGTCGGGCTTTATGTATATTTCAAAGGCATCCATGTTTGGAAATTTTTGGATGCCACAACGCCTTCAATTGCCCTCGGGCTCTTTTTCACACGGATAGGCTGTTTTCTCAATGGATGCTGCTATGGGAAGCCGACAGACCTTCCATGGGGTGTTCGATTTCAGAAAGGGAGCAATGTGTATTATGACGAGATAGAAAAAGGTCTTATTACAGGCTCCAATGCCTCGTCCCTTTCTCTTCATCCCGTTCAGCTCTATGAATCACTGGAAGGGCTTGTTCTTTTCCTGATATTTTTCTTCTTCCTTGGCAAACGGAAAAAATTTGATGGTCAGACATTTTGGACATTTCCCCTCATTTATTCTGTCCTTCGCTTTGCAAACGAACTATTACGGGGGGATGATATCAGGGGCTACATCTGGTCCCCCTACATAACCACATCGCAGTTTTTCAGCCTTTTGCTTTTTCCCCTCTCAATTGGTGTCCTCATCTATATGAAAAGGAGAAAGCCTATAGCTTCGGAGGAACAATGAAGAAAGCCGGCCTGCTTTTTATTATGTGCATTTTCCTGTCCTGTTCAGCCTCATACTATTATGTTGAAGGCCTTGTTGCTAAGGACCGGATGGATTACGAAAAGGCTTATCAGGAGTTTGGCAAGGTCAGCCTTTCCCATCCCATTTATTCCAGGGCCCAGCAGGAGATGAAGGAGATAAAGGCGAAGGTAATGGCTTTGGAGAAGGCCAGGAAGGCGGCAGAGGCAGCCCTGTCTCAAAACAATCCGATCGCAGCCAGGATTGCGCTGAAGAAGCTCCTGTCTCTCAAGCCGGCCGATCCCTGGGCCGAGGAACAGCTAAAAAGTTTAACTGAGGCCCCTCCACCCAAAGAGCGCAAGCTCAGGGATATTTATCACTTGGTTGAAAAAAATCAGTTTTACAAAGCCAAGTCCGCACTTGAGAATTATTTAAAAGCAGAGCCCAAAAACACCCAGGCCCTTGCTCTTCGGAAAAAAGTGGATTCAGAGATATCCAGAAGAGAATCCGAGCGGGATTATGTGATGATGAATGCCGAGCAAGCCGAGGTGGATGGTAATGTTCTTTCTGCTTATATATACTATGGAGAGGTAATATCGCTGCTTCCGGAGGATGAGAGTGCAAAAGAAGCGAGGGATGAGCTGGAGACGAAGATAGACCCAGCTGTTGATGAAAATTTTTCAAAAGCCCAATCCTTGTTGTCGGAGGGAAGGGGTGAGGAGGCAATTGATTTGCTGGAAATGAACCTCAAGGCAAGGAAGGAACACAAGGAATCGCGCAAGCTGATTGTCCAGATCCTTTCCGCAACGGCCCTGGAGAGCTATCGTTCCTCAAATTATGACATGGCAGTAGATTACTGGAAAAAGCTGTTATCCTATGATCCCAAGAACAGCAAGGCCAGGGAGTATATGAAGAGGGCCCAGAAGCTATCAAGGAAGGTTAAGGAATTATAATCGTGAATTTGAGGACAAAGTTTATTCTCTGGACTGGTTCTTTGATCGTTGTGATTATTACCCTGACCGCAGCCCTTATCTTTGATCAAGGGAAGAAGGCGCTGAAGGATGAAAGGGGCCTCAGGGGCATTTCCCTTGCAAAACACCTTATGGGCATATCAAGGGAGCCCCTCCTCATGAAAGATGATCTTGCCTTGCATTCACTTGTTGGGGATATTGTTAAGAATGAGCCCGATGTTGTCTATGCATATGTGGGCGATCTCGCTGGGGAAAGGATTTTCATTGCCA
>Ga0315308_1001556_pt1 | contig 13114 bp, 16 predicted proteins | sample TDP3_MG_FD_203078 | JGI IMG/M metagenome (GOLD analysis project Ga0315308, IMG submission 203078) | Freshwater sediment microbial communities from Lake Towuti, South Sulawesi, Indonesia - TDP3 | ecosystem: Environmental > Aquatic > Freshwater > Lake > Sediment | place: Indonesia: South Sulawesi... | reverse complement strand
TATGTCACGTAGTAAGCGTTCACGAGAAGATCCGCCGCTGCCTTGCTAGCCGAATACGGGCTGGAAGGGTTCAGTGGATCGGTCTCCTTGAACGAGCCTTCAGCGCTGCTGCCGTACACTTCGTCCGTGCTTATCTGCTCAAACCTTACCCCGAACCTTCGACACGTCTCCAGCAGGACCTGCGTTCCGAGGACGTTCGTCTCAACGAAGACCCGCGGGGCTTGAATGCTGCGGTCTACGTGTGACTCGGCCGCGAAGTTCACCACCGCATCCGCTCTTCTAACTAGCGAGTCCACTAGCCTTCGGTTCCTGATGTCGCCCCTCACGAACTTGTGCTGCTTCTCGCCGCGTAGGTCTTTGATGTTATTCAGGTTGCCCGCGTACGTCAGCTTGTCGAGGTTGACGACCTTGCAGTCGGTCTCGTTGAGCAGGTGACGGACGAAGTTGCTGCCAATGAAGCCTGCTCCGCCAGTCACAAGAACTCTATCCATGCACTCACTCAGCCATCCTCTTCAGCTATTGGAACCCTCTAGGAACAACTTTACGAGTTGACCGTTGAGCTGAAGCCTGATTCGGTTGAGGATAGCTCTGCCCATGATGATGTCTTCGGACAGGTCGATAGGATCGACGGGGCAGTAAGCGTCCACGTTTCCCAACGGAAGGACGGGTTTGAAATCTTGGTTCATGATGTAGCATTCGACATCGAAAACCTCGCAGGTCACGTCACGGCCGGCTGCTTGCAATGGCATCGTCCTTTTCGGCGTGGCACCTTCAAGGAATTCTGCCAAATTCAAGTTTGCGTAGATTGCGGCGTCGAAGCCTGTGTCGACGATCGACTTTCCAAGTAAACCTTTCCGGCGGTCTTTTCTGACCATCAACAGGTTCATGACGGGGATGTCTGGGACTTTCGAGCCGTCCGGGAGAATTCCGTCTTCCTCATACGGGTAGTTTGTCGAGTTCAATGATACGCCACGACCCTACAGGCTTGGTCCTGAGTGTCGGGGAAGGTGCCCTTAGGCGACTTCGACCCTTAAGCTTCCACAAGACGGTGGGACGGATGGGCGGTTCTGTCTGTGGTCGAGCCTGCTCAGCTAAATGCTGCTCTAACGCGTTGGCGACTATCCGCGATACCTTCAGGCCTGTCTCATGAGATATGCGCTTCACCCTCTTGGCCAGATCTTCAGGAAGGCTAACCGTCAACCTTTCCAATGAGCTATGCCTCGCGTCCAAGTATGACGAATCATACTTTTAGGAATTGCCCATATGATCAGAGGCTCAGTGATGCGCCACGGCTCCGCCTTCGCGTTCTCTAGTGTAGGTCGTCCTTCGCGGAGCGGGCCTCAACATCAGCTCCCACTAGGCAAGAGAGGTTTGAGGGTCCGTCTAAGAGCACGGACAAGAGATTCAGGATTGCCCGCCCGAGGAGTAGCTTTCCTTTCCCCATTAGGGGCGTCTCAACCAACGTCTCGGCTGATGGTTTCCCCTCGATTTCGATGAAAGCTCTGGCGCTCTTCATCTGAAGCGGGCCGATCATAGTTCGGTACTGCCTCCAGGTCTCCCTCGGAAGTTCGCCGTTCATGAAGAACTCGTAGGTATTACTGGGCAGCATCAATGCTCCGGAGAACCCCGTGTCCAAGGGCACCAGCAGGTCCTCAGGCAGTCGTTCGCCGACAACATTGAGGAGTCGAATCTTCAGGCGCGGGTGGCCTGTGGAGTCGTCGTGCGGGTAGCAGTTCACGGTTCTAAAGAGCCGGCCAACCATTCGCCGATGCTCCTCTCGTCGTGGCCTACCCTCGTCACTATGGCATGTCGGGGTCTCGGTTTCAGTGATCTTATCGCTGTTCCCGCAGCGTTGAGGTCATGATATGCGCCGACCAGTTCGCCTCCTGCTATTACGACAAATTCGCCCTTGTACTGCCTCCGTAGCTCAGCCTCGTTTGCCTCGTAGAACTCGTTGTTTCGATCCGCATCCGTTGAGGCAGGCCTCTCTTGTTCCCTATTGAGCCAAAGATTCGCGGCCTCTTGGAACACCTCTGCCAGTGTCAGGCCGCGACGAGCTGCCTCTGCCTTCAGGTTGCGGACAGTCTTCTGGTCCACCTTCTTTATGACCAGGGTCAACTAGTTCACCTAGGTAAACTCGCTCGCCCGCCCTAATAAACATCAATCCTACAACAGATCGGGGGCACTTCTCCGCTGGTCGGGACATCCACGCTCGTAGCTCGAACAGCTCGAAGATGTCTTGACTCTTGATCGCTCAAATGCTCGACATACTTCCCGTTTCGTCCCAAGTCGGCACCGGTTGCTAGGCAATTCTATCCATGCTTCAGCCCGGGCGCGAGGCCCCAGTCGTAAGGTATCTGTTTCGTCTCGGGCGGGAGCCTGAATTCGTCCGGCTCCTTGGAGTTGTACAGCTCCGTCGGGATGTTTATCGCATAGGCGGTTTCTCCACCGATCGCCTTGAAACCATGCTGCACGAGCGGAGGGATCTTTACGAGAAGAGCTTTTCGATCGCCGAAGAAGATCTCTTCGATCCTCTTGAAAGTCGGAGAATCCTTCCGGGAGTCATACAGGACAAGCTTCAACATTCCCTTGATGCACGTCATGTTGTCCGTCTGCTTCTTGTGGTAGTGCCAAGCCTTCACGACACCCGGATACACAGTCGTCAAGTACACTTGGCCGAACTTCTCGAAGAGATCCCAGTCAGACCTCAACAGCTCCATCAGCCATCCCCGCTCGTCCGGTATCGGCTTCAGCTCGCGTAGAACGACCCCGTCAATCATCCGGCCTCCAACTCCATCCTTCGCATAGTGCGTCAACCCAACTTTATTACCCCTTGGCTCCCTCCAGCAGATCGGTGCCAGAGGGACGTCCAACACAAGAGTCGTGGTCACAGGCAGTAGCGGACTTCTCGGAAGGAGCCTGGTCAGCGTTCTTACGGACCGCTATGAAACTGTGGGAATCGACAAGCATGTGCTGGAAGGTCGGGACGACTTGGCGGTTGACATTACGCAAAGAGAGCACACGCTGAAAGCAATCGTCACCGCGGCTCCTCGAGTAGTGGTTCATACAGCAGCCGAGACAGACGTGGACCGCTGCGAAACCGAGCGAGATCTCGCTCGAAGAATCAACGTTGACGGAACGGCCAACATCGCAGACGCCTGTACGAGAGTTGGAGCAAAGCTGATACTTGTCTCGACCGACTACGTCTTCGACGGTAGCAAAGGGAAGTACAAAGAAACGGATCAGCCCAATCCCATAAGCTTCTATGGAGTCACGAAACTTGAAGCCGAGCGGATCGGAACCTCGACTTCGCCAGATTGCCTGATAGTGAGGCCGAGTGTCCTCTACGGATGGCACCCTACCAAACTCAATTTCGCGACTTGGATCCTGAAAGGACTTCGCGAACACCAGATCCTCAGAGTAGTGAAGGATCACATCAATTCTCCTACCTTCGCTGACAATCTCGCGCGAGCGATTCAGCGAGCCATCGAGCGCAACAGTCGAGGCATACTGCACATTGCGGGAGACGAAAGGATCAGCCGATTCGATTTCGCTAGGAGAATCGCCAGACGGTTCTCTCTCGACGAGAGCCTACTGGTTCCGGCCGAGATGAAGGATCTGGACTGGGTCGCGAGAAGGCCGAGAGACTCGTCTCTGAATGTCGGAAAGGCTGAAAAGGAATTGGGCATCGAACTGTTTGGTGTCAACCGTGGCTTAGAAGAGATGGCGAGGAGCAAGCCTTGAAAGGCGTGATTCTACACGGCGGAGCTGGAACCCGCCTTAGACCCCTTACGCACACTGGACCGAAGCAGCTGATCCCCATCGCGAACAAACCGATGTCTCTGTACGCGCTGGAAACGTTGAGGGAGGCCGGCATAACCGACATCGCGATCATCCTTGGGTCCTTGGCGCCTGAAAAAGTCCAGGAGTACTACGAGGACGGCGCGAAGTTCAAGGTAAGCATCACGTACATCAATCAGGGCGAGCCGAAGGGCATCGCGCACGCCGTGAAGCTGACAGAGTACTTCGTCGGCGACGAGCCTTTCGTAGTCTTCTTGGCGGACAACCTTCTGAAAGGCGGAATCCGCGAAATGGTTGGGGACTTCGAGAAATCTAACGCCGCCGCCCAAATCGCTCTATGTCACGTCCGGAACCCGCAGAGTTTCGGGATCGCAGAACTGAAGAATGGGAGGATCGTACGCCTCGTCGAGAAGCCGAAGGATCCTCAAAGCGATCTCGCGCTGGTGGGGATATACTTCTTCAGAAGGCAGATCTTCAATGCGATCCGCCGGCTTCGCCCCTCGTGGAGAAATGAGCTTGAGATCACCGACGCAATCCAGACATTGCTGAACGACGGACTGGAGGTGCAGCATCGCATCGTGAAGGGTTGGTGGAAGGACACCGGCCTCCCAGACGACATTCTTGAGGCGAACCAGCTCGTCCTCTCAGAGCTATCATCGTACAACAGAGGAAGACTGGAGGAACGCGTCAAGATTTCAGGCATCGTATGCATTGGAGATGGCACAGTGATTCGAGCGGGAACAACACTTCGAGGCCCCCTCATCATCGGAAACAACTGCGAAATAGGGCCGGATGCCTACGTCGGCCCGTACACATCGATCGGCGACAACACACTCGTTCGCGGGGCAGAAGTGGAGAACACGATCATAGTCGGCGACTGTAAAGTCGAGTGCAAGAGACGAATCGTCGACAGCCTAATCGGCAGAAATACGCAGATCATAGATTCAGCAAGCAACTTGCCGCGCGGGTCACGTTTCATAATCGGCGAGAACACCTTCATCTGCACCTAACCCGGCCGAGGCCATGACCTGGGACGAAAGAAGTTGCCGCAACAGACCCAATAAGCGCCTCAACAGGATCGCGGGGGATTCGGGCATCTTCGTACCAGCAACAGATCCACATTCGCTTACTGATGCTATTCTACGCTTGCCGAAGCTACGTGCTCGGCCTTTCACATCTCAGGGTTCTCAAAAGTTCGCTGGGTGAGAATCTTGGCGAGCCTTCCGTGTGTGATTGCTCCAATAACATCGCCATAGGTTGTCGCATCCATGATGAACGGCTCGTTGTCACCTTATCTTCAGCTCCGGCATCGGGCAGCTCATATCCGCGCTCGCTCGAGTGGTGTCAATGGATGCGCCTGCTTTGCGTTCGTTTCTGATGGTAAAGAGCTTTGACATTGATCGCTGAACACACGTGGCCTAAGGGGATAGTAGGTCAGTCTGTTCGTCGAAAAGCAGAAGATACCGTCTGGTTTGGGATCAGGGGACTTCTTTTTCAATCTTCTGCTTTGCTCTCGCTAGTGTAGGCGAGTCTATGTACAAGCCCGAGTCCACGAGTTCGTCGAGAATTCTAAGGCATTCTTTTGCTGGGACCTTCTTCAGCGTTACGAGCTTGAAGAGTAGGAAGAGTGTTCCCGTTCTCGTCCGGATCGCGTAGGTCCTGCCGACCGCTCGGGCTTCGGCTTCGTCAATGATGGCAAGGGCATTCAACTCTTTGGCCGCCGCAAGAGTCTCTGCTTCTCCTTTGTGTATCTCAGGATGCCTCAGGAGGGCGTCCACTAGGCGTCGGTCACGAACATCGTGGACTTTGATCTTTCCACGTTCTACAGCGTCACGTATCAGCACCGCGTCCGGTCTTCCCTCTCCTCGGTCGACAGCTTCTCGGTAGACTTCCGTCGTGATGTGTGGTTCGCACACTCCTAGAATATGGCTGAGTCTTGCTATCTTGGCGAAGTGTATGATCGGAGTGGCGTCTAGGACATAGATGGGTTTTCTACTCGCCAAGCGCTTCTCTCCAAGCCTGTTCAACATCCTCCGGGGACAAGTGTAGCGGGATTCTCTCGCGCCTGAGCGTCTCGATCATCTCCCTCAGAGGGACTCCAGCCTTCTCAGAGGCCTTCCAGATAGTACATCTGCCCTTGCGATACTCTTCGAGAGCGCGTGCCTTTCGAGTTTGTTCGATTCCAAGCGCAATGAGTTTACGGGCGACGGTCGACTTGTCGGTCTTCTCCTCTCGTGCCTCCTGCTCGATCTTCTTGACAAGTTCTCTCTCCAGTCTGACGGTCAGATTCTGAGCCTTGGTCATGGGTAGGCATCCCGCAAGCAACTTACTGAAATGCTTGCATTTAGCTATTCCCCCCATCTCTGCAGACTCCAGAGGACTAGACGGCTGGACTGGCAAGGATTAGAAACAGGAAAGCGAACCCCGCTCGGAAAATGCCGCGCGGCGCTCCGTCCATTATCGCTGCACTCCAATTGTCTGCTTAGCGATCTTCTAGAGGTTCCAGATCTCTCGGCCAGTCTCTTTCATGTAGCGCGTATGCTCGTCTATGATCCTGTCGAGTCTACCGTCCTCGATCGCGCGTATGATGTCGTCGTAGCTTGTTACGTCGATGATGGGTGGCTCGTCGTAGTGGTACCATTTCTTCTCCGACGCCGCTGGTGTGTACGATGTGCTAGGGTTCCAGTGGATATCGTACCAGTAGATGTGTTGCCAAAGCCGATGTGCGTCATGGCCGTCCTGTAGGAGTTGACGCCGCGCGTCGCCGTAGGGACAACGGAAATAATTGACGATCTCGCATGTGCAGTTGTTCGCCTCACCGAGCTCATTGTAGATTCGCCATTCCGCTTGTCGCATGGCGTCCTCTTTGCGGAAACTCGATGCGTACGATTCGCGCTCCGCCGTCTTCAATCAACACCTAAATACGCCTGCTTACCGTGTTGCCTGCGCTGATCAGGATGGTTCAACGTACCTTCACGGTTAGTCTGAGGAAGGACGAGGAGTCAGGCTACTATGCGGCTAGATGCGTCGAATTGCCGGAGGCCATTAGCCAAGGCAAGACCGAGGAAGAAGCTCTGACGAATCTGAAGGAAGCCCTTGAGCTTGTCCTTGAGGAATACGAGTCTGAAGCGAAGAAGGAAGGCGGCAAGTTGATACCCATCGTTGTCTGAGAAGCTTCCGGTCTTATCGGGAAAAGAAATCATCAAGGCATTGGCCAAGGTAGGCTTCGTTGCCGTCAGGCAGAAGGCCAGTCACGTTTTCCTAAGGCATGCAGATGGAAGACGCACGGTCGTGCCTCTCCATGGAGAGGTTAACAAGTCCACGCTCATGGACATAATAGAACAGTGTAAGTTGACTAGGCAAGAATTCCTAAAGCTTCTCAAATGAGGACCCCCCGCATCCATGTGTCCGCATGAAGCTCATGTGGCTCGTTAACCGCTAGAGCACCACCAACCAGAGAACGGGGCACAGGCTGAATCGCGCAAGGAAAGCCGTGTACAAGGGCTACCAGAAAACTTCATAATGTGTGAAATATGTGGACACCGCTCTTCTGAGGTCTCCGTCGGGATCGGCGAATCACCTTCGTCGGCCTATTCATCGACAGACTCAAGAACCCGATGTCCGCCCGACAGGTGCAATAGTGTAGTCGCAGCGAAGGTAGACTTCAGGAGAACCATTTGGCCCGCGAGCCGTCGCCAATGCAGTCGCATAGGCGACTTGGATATCTGCCTCTTCTAGCGGCTGGCGTTGTGGTCTTTCTGGGTCTCGTTTTCCTGGGAGGTCTTACAGGGTTGCTTTGGCATATTCGCACATTCGTCTGGTGGGTGAAGCTCAGCCCATCCGTGCTGGAACCTACAGCGGACTGGATTGTTTGGGTTGTTTGCTTTCTCCTCACGCTGTCTCCTGCGGTCGTCGCTCTTGTACGCAGAAGAGTCGCCCCAGAGCTTCTTGTCGTCTTGACAGCGCTGATCTTTCCGAGCTTGTCCTTGATCACCATGACTTTCTCGTTCCGCGTAGGAACAGTGCTGCTCGTGGCTTCGGGTTTTCTCGCGGGATACACGCTCATCTCAAGGTCACCGTTGCTTGTTGGCGTCGAGAGAGGTTTGGCTCTCAGAGTGGTTTCCGCGGAGGTTTTCGGATTCCTCAGTCTGATGGCCGCCGGAGGCGCCGTCGCCGTTCTGCTGTGGCGAGAGGACTTCTTCCTCGCCTTGGTCTCCGGATCGAGTCTCGAGCCGGCTGATGCTTGGCTGAGTATGTTGGCGGTTGACTTGGAGGTATTCTACCTTGCACGACCGCTCCTCTGGACGATGTTCATCGCTCTGGCTGGTGCTGCGATCGTCGCGCTGTTTGAGCAACGCTTCCAGCGGGTCTACAGGCGGTTGTCTGGAATGCTAACGAAGCCACAGGTTCCTGCCGAGAATCTTGCCCATCCGAGTTTTGCGCCAGCAAGTTCTCGGAGATTGTTACCGTACGTGGTCCTCATGGGATCTTTGGTTTTGGGTGTCACATTCACTTTGTACCCTTATTTCGTTGCCCAGGTTGGTGGGGTACTCGGCGTGGATTCTCCTTTCTACATAGAGAACCTGCGTTCCATGAATAGTCTCGCGGATGCTCTTCCGCTTCTGCAGACGCCTCGAACCGTCTTCATTGTTCTGCTCTTCGTGGTTAGGATCGTGACAGGTCTCAGCGCCGAGTGGGTGGTCAGGTTGATGCCCGCCCTCCTGTCGATCCTGCTTGCGCTCAGTACATTCGCGCTCGTGAGAGAGGGAACCGGACGAGCCTCGGTGGCCGCGTTCGCGGCCCTTCTATCCGTCGTCTCCGCTCAGACCGCTCTCGGTATGAGTGCAGGAATAATCAACAATTGGTTTGCTCTGTCCGTCGCGAACTTCATGTTTGCTCTGCTCGTGAGGTCGATCCGTCTTCACTCCAAGCTTGCCGCCATATGCTCGCTTGTAATCTCGCTTGTCCTGCTAGCATCCTATGCCTTCCTGTGGGTTGTCCTCATAGCGGAACTGGCGCTCGTCCTTGCCACGTCAATTCTCACTTTTCGGAGTGCGGGTCGCCATGAATGGAAACATGAAGTCGGCTTCTTGAGCGGCGTGATTCTTGGAAGTGTTCTGATGCCTCTGGTCTTGCTGTTACTCGTGGCTCCTCTTCTCGGTTTCCGAGCGCAGGGCATTGACCCAGCTCTCTGGTTCACTCAATCCTGGGGCTACCTCACCCAAGTGCAGCCCGGACTCCTCAGCTCCGTGCTAGACGTGCTCGAGGAGGCCTTCGACTTCGCCGGAAACCGGATCGATCTGCCTTTCCTGACACTCCTATCAATCGTGGGCCTCCTCGACTCCACGTCACAAGCACGATCGTTCAACAGGATAATCGCAGCGACGGTTCTCGTGCCTGCTGTGCTGATCGTCGTCATATCAAGCTCTTCCGCGTCTCCTTATACGCCCATGTGGTTAACTTGGAGGGGTCTATACGTGATTCCTCTGTACTTGACGGGGGCGTTGGGAGCAGAAGCCGTCATTCGCAGAGTGAACGGGCAAGGGTGGACGTGGAAAAGCCGAAGTCAGGTGGCGTTTGCCGGAACATTCCTCACCTACCTCTTCCTATCACATCTGAGCTACTCGCTGAGGGCGCTGCAGCTGCTCATCCTCGTGGGATCCAGATGAGCCTCCCAGATCTCGCACGCGCATGAGTCCATAACAGTTGAGAGCGCACCATTGTCTTGAGAGCAAATCGACGCCAACACAAAATGGTCCAGGTTCAACTCGCTCAATTTCGGAGTCGGCCCGCGTCTGGCCTGCGCAAGATCTGAGCGATTGTCTTGCCGCGGCCTAGCCACATGATCTGCTAATTGCAGGGAAACTCATATGTGGGGCGGTCCGTTCTAACATTGCCGATGGCGGATTTGCCATTTTGTGATCGGTGCGGCAGAAGACTGGAGCCGAGCGCAAGGTTCTGCGATCAGTGTGGAAGAAAGATCGCGTTCGAAGAGGCGCCTCTGCCCCCGCCTTCCTATGAGATCGTATTGGGGGAAGCGGCTCCGAGACCTCCGGCCGCCGCGAGAGAGCCGTCGGCGGTTGAAAAGGCTCCTGAACCCCGAGTAGAGTCGAAGCCAGCGGAATCGCGCCCCCCTCCTCCACCGAGTGAGGCACGACCGCGTCTCGTTCGGCCACGGCGCTTTCACGTTACACGAAGGGCACTAGCATTCTCTGTGGCAGGTGTCGCCGTGATCGTGATAGTCGCCCTCGCATTTCTCAGCGGCCCCGTCGTGTTTCCTCCGCTATCTGGCACGGGCACTCAGACTACGTCTCAGACTGTCGCGACTCAACCGACCGGCCCGGCGCTTCAGGTCGAAATCAACGTCGCATACGATCCAGTCACGCCGGGAAGCATGCAAGAGGTCATCATCACCGTTCATGATCTGAACGGGAACGTGATTTCGAGCGCCTCGGTTCTTATGGAGATCGTGTATCCCTCAGGAGAGAGTGTGAGTCTCGGGGGAGTGACCGACGCGAATGGCCAATTCACTTCTGCCTTTCGAATCGCGGCTTCCGCGGACAGCATCGGCACATTTCAGGTGAGGGTGTCTGCGACAATGGCCGGATACGAGCCAGGTCAGGCACAGGCCACCTTCCAGGTGGCTCCAAGCCAGTGAAATCAGGCTTCAGGGCAAACCCATTGGCCCGCGAACTGATGTGGGCAGCATCTCAGAGACGAATCCGACATGTCTCTCTGCTGGCGGCTGGCGTGCTAGTCTTCTTGGAACTCCTGTTTCTGGCGGATCTCACCGGCTGATCTGGGGTCGCTCTTGAGTCATGAGGTTCATGATTTCGGAATGCTCCTACGCACCGACGAGGAACATGGTGGGCGCGGATATGCCGCACTCGCCGTCCTTACATGCGGACGCAAACCAGATGTGGTTGCCTGTATCCACCGGCTTCGACAGTCTAGCAATCCCGTTGGCGCCGGTAAGACTCGATCCTATCATGACCGAATCTACGTAGAACGTCACGTTCGCCGACTCGACCAGATGACCCTGCATATCGGACACTCTTGCTTTGAAATTAACAGGAGAAACAGCAAGGACGGACTGTGAGGGGACGAGTGCGTCAATAGCCAGCAAGAGCCTAATCGAGAGATTACTGTATCGCGACACGATCAGGGGATAGCCTTCTCTCCTTACGGTGGCGTACCAGGTGTAGTTGCCGGAACTTGCAGGAAAGAGTATTTTTGCGACGCCCTTCGCGTCGGTCGAAGTGTCGGTCTTCGTCTCACCGATTCCCCAGACCAGAACGGTGAAGGTGACTGAAACATTCGACACTGGCACGCCCCGAATCGTGACGAGGACTCCAAGTTCCACAGGTGAGGACTGGAGTTCAACGTCGCCGTGTGGGCTGATGATATCTATGGTCATCGTCGTTTGGCCGCTGTACACGCCAACCGTCAGGAACAGAATGTAGACGCTGATCACCAGCACGACTTCGACTGTCTTCCTGAAAGATCCCCGCACTTCCTTACACCGTCACATTTGAGAATGAGGCCAGATGAGTCATGGCTGACCTCTGATATCGATTCTCTTGATCATCCCAGCCTGGCCTTCAGCAAGATACAGAAACCCGTCTGAAATAACAATCCCAAACGGTTCCTCCAATTCCGCCAAGATTACAGTCACATCGCCCCCGTTCACAGGCACTTTGCTGAGCCTCCCTCCCCACTGTTCCGTGAAATACACGTAGCCTGATGAGACAGCAACATCTATCGGATTGTTCAGGCCGTCTGCCAATATCTTGACCTCTCCTCCTGCAATTCCTACCTTCCCAATCGTGCCGCCGTCTCTCTCAGCAAAGTAGACATAACCGTCGGACACGTCGAGCCCGCAGGGGTACTTCAGCGCGACCGCAAGTACCTCCATCCTTCCCCCAGATGTCTTGATCCTGCTCAGACGGCCGCTTGCATACTCGGTGAAGTAGAGGTAGTCGCCTGACGCGGTGATGCGGATTGGATCCCTGAGGCCATCAACCAGTACCGTAGCCTCTCCGCCATTCACCGATACCTTCTCGATTGTGCCCCAGTCCATGTCCGCATAGTAGACGTATCCGTCTGAGACCACGATGCCGTACGGAGCATGCAGATCACTGACAAGCCTGATGATTTCGCCCCCTTCGATTCCGATCTTACTAACGGTCTTGCCGTGATGTTCAGTGAAGTATACGAACTCGCCGGAGACGGAAAGATCCATCGGCCACTCGAGTCCACTCGCCAAGGTAGAGAGATTCTGACCGTCAACGTCCACCTTTCCGATTCTTCCTCCCTCAAGCTCAGTGAAGTATACGTAGCCTCCCGAAACTGCGAGGAAGCGCGGCTCATCCAATCCGGTCGCGAGAGTGGTCACAGTATCGCGGTGAACTTCGTTGGTTTGGCTTTGGGGCGGCGCATAGATGATGATCCCTGTAGCAAGGGCGATGACGAAGCAGATCGCCGTGGCGGCAAGAACCGTCCTTCGTGATATGCTCATTCCCAACCATCACTTAGCCAGTCATGTCGTAGCTGCTTTTGTGCTTTGATTTTATGTTGACGGATAGCCGCATCGTCTTCTGCTTCTTGGTCGACACGTCGATGCCTGCTGAGGCGGCCCAAGACGTAAATACAGGTGACGAAGCATCAGGTCGCGACCGTAACTTGTCACGCTCCAAAGCGAAGAGGAAAACGAGGCCGGTCAAGGTTGAGAAGTCAAGGCGAACTTCATATCTCATCTTTGCCGGCGTCATCATTGTTGCTGTTCTCATTGGCTTGTATGTCTTCTCGCAGCCAGCAAAGCCGGCGGGCAGCATCGGGGAATTCGCCCCGGACTTCCAACTCCAAGTCGTCACGGCTCAGGGACTTGCAGACGAGGAGGTGCGGCTGTCTTCGTTCAGGGGAAAGGTCGTCGTCTTGGAGTTTATGGTTTCGTGGTGTCATGTCTGCCAGCAGATGGCTCCGTCGATCGCGTACTTGGAGCAGCAGTACCGGGGTCAAGATGTTGTGTTCCTGTCTGTCGCCGCAACTCAAGGTGGAGCCACCGCCGAATCGACAGCAGCCTTCATCAGGGACAATGGCGTGACTTGGACTCATGTGCTTGACTCGGACAACTCTGTGTTCTCGAGGTATGGTGTCGGCGCGACTCCGACATACTACGTGATTGATCGGTCTGGAAAGATCTTCACGAAGTTTCAGGGCCTAGTCGCCACTGACGCAATATCCGACGCCGTAACCGTAGCTCTCTCAAGCTAGCAACAATTGTAGCTGCCTCATCGGGAACGTCCATGCATTC
>Ga0315308_1001555_pt1 | contig 13115 bp, 12 predicted proteins | sample TDP3_MG_FD_203078 | JGI IMG/M metagenome (GOLD analysis project Ga0315308, IMG submission 203078) | Freshwater sediment microbial communities from Lake Towuti, South Sulawesi, Indonesia - TDP3 | ecosystem: Environmental > Aquatic > Freshwater > Lake > Sediment | place: Indonesia: South Sulawesi... | reverse complement strand
GCAGGTGAACGTGCTCCAGCCAGGTGGATTTGTGCCTGAATTGAACAGGCTTTTCAATGCAGATCCTGATGTGATCTCTCTTCCTCTCTGAGGTGGACTTCATATCCACAGGCAACCCTCTCTTTGGTATGCCCCCGCAGGCAGTGGCTTTTCCGCTACTTAAAAAATGAGACCAAAGCGAACGTCTAGGGCGAGATCTGTGTGCAAGCAGTCTTTCGGCCTGAGAGTAGATCCGGGAGCCTGCCTGGAACCAAGCCGTTGGCTACGTAGACCTCGACCCCTCGTTCAGCGGCCGCCAGCGCTTCGTCCAGCTTTCCCACAATCCCTCCAGTAACGTCCCTTCGGCCTTCTGCTCCAAGCGAGACCAGACGCTCCGACCCATGATAGACGGGAAGCAGAACGGGCGCCCGAGTCGCATGGTTGAAAGTGTACACTCCATCTACGTCCACCAAGAAGATCAGCATTCGCGCATTGAGCCTAATTGAAAGGTAGACGGCGATCTGATCTCCCGAGAGTATCGTGAACGTCCTAGCCCGATCGAATACAGCATCCCCGCAGGTGACGGGGGTCATCTTGGCTTCAAGACAGCTGAGGAAGGCATCCATGGACGCCGAGGCAATTCTACCTCCCTCTGTCACAAACATGGTTGAGCCCGGGAAGCCCACGGCTGGGAGACCCACCTCGCTTGCTGCTTCAACAACCCTGTTGTTTAGGTCACGCATCTGAAGAACTGTTTTGGCGAACCCGGGGATCTGTTCCGCCTTCTCCAGCCCCTCCTTGATTCGGTGCTCCCGGGCAACCGGGTGTCCGAAAGACCCCCCGCCATGTACCAGTACCAAGGATGATGCAGATGATTGTTTCAACTCCTGTGCAAGCCTCAAGACAACGTCACGCCTAAAGGAAAGGGGTGTCGATTTTTCTGTTATCACTGACCCGCCCAGTTTCACTACAGCCATCTCGTCCATCAAAGCCGCCTCATCTGCATAGAACCTCTGGCTATGGTCCTGTAGCGTCAACCTTGTTCGGGCATGGTTGCAGATAAGTTCTTGGAGCACCAGCCCTGCCTAGTTGCCTTCACTCTACCGATCCTTCCATGCCTCTAGAAATTCTCTGGCTTGCAGATGATCGTCTTCACCTTGAGGTCGAAGAAGTTGTTGGAGTGGGCTGGCTTTATGTGGAGAGCTGTATCAGCGCCCCCACCAGTCCCTCCTATCGCTATCACATCCTCATCCATGGGAACTTGGCCTGAGTCTGCTGCCATCACGGTGATCTCTATGGCCACTTTGGTTCCTTCGCCGAAGAGTCTCAGGGTTTGGGCAACAATCTCGACAGGCATCCATGTCCCGGTCTTGATCCTGATGCCTCTTCCCACCCCTGCCAGTGCATGGGTGGTTGTTAGGACTTTGCTCCCCTTCTCCTGAATCTTCTCCCTGACCTCCTTAGGCATCTCTTGGGTTCCCGGGGCACCGTGGCCTGTCATGTGGGTCACCACCACTAGGTTGAAGTCTTGGAATACCTCTACGGCCCTCAGACCCGTGTCCCCGCCGGTGCTCGCTACGATGATATTCTTGATCAGCCTCTCCTTGGCGTATCGGAGGGCTGATTGGAGGGCCGCCTCTGTATTCTCCCTTCCAGGGGTCTCGAAATAGGTGACAGAATGACGCAAACCCATCTAGATCACGGGTAGAAGATTCGCCCAGGCCTTATAAGACGATCGGAGATCTACTATGCGTTGCGTAGGTCTTTTCACCCATCTGGCTACATGCCCTTTCCTTCAAGACCGCCAGTACCATACCACAGATCAGGTTATCCCAACTGAAGGGTTGCGAGGAAGCCGTTTGTAACGTCCCTAGCAGACTGAACAAATGGATGCTTTATTTGTACCGGAACCTTGAGCTTCTCCAATCGATCGACCCTAAAGTAGATCGGAGGATGGGGCTCCAAACTTATCCACTCTTGAACGCGGAATGATGGCACACGTTCATACAGCAGTCTATGGAAGCCTATTTTCTCAAGGGCTTCCGCCAAGACTTTAGGTTGCCCCATCACTATAGCAGATACAAGGTCGGCCCTCGCTTCAAAGAATTTATTGACAAAGTATATCACCGTCATAACAGCCCAGTAGTACAAGAAGAAAAGAAAGGACACGAAGATAAAGGGAAATAGCGGAAAGAGCACATAGAATCTAAACAGAAATTCAGCCGCAGTCAACCCATAAAGAAGGAGAGGATCTCGTCCTTTCATGTGGCCAAACTCATGGCCTAGAACGCTTGAGATTTCGTCGTCATCGAGCTGAACAAGGAGGCCGGTTGTGATTAGGACTATCCCACGACTTGGGCTGGGCCCAGAGGCCGCCGCATTAGGCATCATGGTGTTCGATACAACGACCTCAGGCATGGGAAAGCCGAACTTCTGCGCGGTTCTTTTCACCAGCTGATACACGTTACTCTTTTTCGTCGACAAATTCTCTGGGTCACACTTAAGTCCATACCTAAGAAATGTCTCATGGGCCGTCTCACAGTCGATTTCGCCTTTCTTGGAGATTGTTTGCTCATACAATTCCTTCTTCAGTCCCATCAATTTGTCCCTTGAGAACTTCTGTCTAAACGCGTCGCGCTCTTCCGGGGGCAGATGATACTCCAACACATGTATGATGGGGTTACTCTCGGTTATCCGCCAATCGGCTGCCCTCGCAATAAATCTGTTGGAGAAGAACACGAACACGAGCTGAATCGCCAACAGCAAAACTGGGGCTAACCAGCCTGCGATCAGAAATAGAAACATCCCAAGGCTTATGAAGATGACGAAGAGAAAAATCTGGGTTTCAAGAAACACCCGGTTGACTGGATTCTTCTCTTTTCCTCGAAGCTGTTCTGGTACGATCTCTTCCCCTTCTCTCCATGCAAAGAAGAGCGTACTCTTCCTCAATTCTTCGTCGAACAGTTCGACAAATATTACAACATCCTGTTTGATTTCGTTTACCCTCTCTTCGGTCACCGTCTCGTCGACCGGAATGATTTTCACGTCTATAGGGACGCTTCCTCTTATCTCCACGTTGAGCTGCTGCTTTCCAGTCGGATCCAGCACCGTATAGGTAAGCCAAGGATTTCCGTCCCTCACAAATCTTGAAACATTTGTAACCTCTTTTTTCTGCGGAAGTATGTATTTCTGATAGATGAAGTCCATCAAGTTTCCGAGATAGTTCGACGGGACCTCTGTTTCAATGGTGTAAGAGAAAGTTCTGTTTGACATTATCCAGCTCCGATGCCATCGCCGCATTCCCAGCATCTAGCCTCTTTTTAAGACTTTCCAGAGATCCTCGTTTGTCTTGTGATAATAATCGAAAAAAAGAGATCGCAACGTTCTTGTCAGCCAGTACTTTCGGCAATGATTCGAATGATCGATCCTTCAAGAAGACCTAGTAGCGGTCGATCGATAGATCTAGCTGGCTTTTCTGTCAAGCAAAAGCCTCGAGTCACAGAGACTCAACGCGTTCTTATCATCATGAATGCGATCAAAGCAATGGCCCCGGCCGTCGCCGTGGCGATACTGTATTGAAAACCTGCTGCCGGACCCACGTTACTCCACAGTGCTCCGAATATCGAGTTCGCGGCCAATGAGCCCAATCCAATGACAGTATAGTAGAGGGCGTAGGCGGTTCCCTTGAGTTCCGACTTGACAAAATCGGGGATCATAGCGCGTTGCACGGTTTCGGCTACTGCGAGGTAGCTTCCGTAGAGCGCGGCTATCAGAAACGCGTATAGAGGATTGCCTGTAAGCAAGAGACCCGCTGCTGATGTGACCAGAAAGACGATGTAGCCTAGGCCGAGTACTGGGAGTTTCCCAACTCTGTCAGCCAGTATTCCAACCGGTATCCCAAGCATGACTGTGGCGACATTGAGAGAAGCGTAGACGAGCTGGATGTAACCCTCGGAGACGCCTAGAGATCCAGCCTTCAAGAGGATGAATGAGAAGTTGTAGGCGCCTAAACTGAACGTTCCTACAACCACAAGCAGCATAACAAACTCGCGATTCAGCACGTTTCTCGCATTCTCGAAGACGCTCCTCCTCCTAACTGGCCCACGCGTGTCACGCACGAAGAATAGCAGTATAAATAGAGCGATTGCGGCGGGAACAAGCGAAAGCCAAAAAACTCCTCGTATTCCAATTACCGGAATCGCTACGAATGCGAGAACGGGCCCCATGATGGCTCCGATTTGATCGAGTGATCGATGAAGACCAAATGCCGTTCCCGCTTTCGAGTTTGCTGCCGAGTCGCTGATGAGGGCATCTCTCGGCGATGTTCGGATCCCTTTCCCGGCCCTGTCGGCTACTCTTACAGCGAAGGCATGACTCCAGGAGCTCGCGACCGCAAAAAACGGCTTGGAGATTGAAGAGAGCCCGTAGCCGAGCAGGACCAGTGGCTTTCGCTTGCCAATCCTGTCTGTTAACACTCCGGCTAGCACTCTGAAGGCATAATTGATGGCTTCCGCAACGCCTTCGATAATTCCTAGAATGGCGGCGGTGCCGCCCAGTTCCCTTACGATGAAGGACGGTAGCGCGCCCAGAATCATCTCGGTTGATATGTCTGTGAACAGGCTTACGTATCCCAGCCTTACGACATTTCGAAAACGGAGTTCGAGTGGTCGCTCATTCCTTGGCTCAGCCATCGGTGTCGCCCTACGCCGTTGAAGCATGCTTGTTATGACGCAAGTTCCTCTTCAGAGAAGTTCACCATTCTCAGCTCGATCGATCGGACACGTTGGCTATCTTTAGCATTCTTATAGATCTTTCCGGTCAACAGGAACTCCATTTAGCTCGCTCGAACCCGCCTTCGCCACAATTCCACATCAAGCTGTCCAATGGTTTCTGGTCAAGGTGTAACCCCTGCTTCTCTAAGTGCCTCTTTAAGTCCTTCCTTGCTTGGGCAGACGCCGATTATGCGGATGTCACGGTCTATGACGACGGCTGGGCTGTTTTCCATGCTATACTTTCTCAGTTTCTCATTTACACCGCAGTAAACGTTTACTTCTATCTTGTCCCCGTATCGATCGATCTTCTTTCTATCCTGAGAAGTGATCTATTGAAAGTTTTCTTAGATCCCTACCATTATCCTTTGTTCCTCTATAACTACATCGTATTTACTCAGGGGTTTGGTTGCTGGCCCTTGCTTAACTTCGCCTGTCAGAAGATCAAATTTCGATCCGTGGCACGGGCACTCCACTACTCCGTTCTCAAGACTTCCTGTGGAAACGCGGCATCTCATGTGAGTGCATTTGTTATCTAGCGCCACGATCTTTCCGTTTAAATTCGCAACTAGGACGTCTCTATTGTCAACCTTTACCCCTATCATCGTATTCTTCTTTAGGGCTTTCATCTCAGATGCAAATTTGGCACTTGACACGGAGCGAAATCTCAAAATATGCTATATAAATGTTTGCAAGATTTCTGTTGCCACGAAACGTATCGCAGGACATCCAGTTGTAGATCTTTAGAATGATATAGAAGATCTTGTTGCAGCAGGAAAGGGTTGAGCACCGCCTTCACGCCTTTGTTTCTCGATTGTCTTATCTGCAACAGAACTACAATCTCTAATCTAAGCCAAGTCTGGAACTAGACCGAAGAACTTCCTATAGAGATTCGTTTTGGCGAGGCCAGGAGATCTAGGCAACGCCCAAATTGTGTACCTTGGGTTACATCTCGACCGATCTATTCCTCGCTCAATACTCTCTGGAATCAGGTCGATCATTTTCGCTCGACACTTGACATAGAACCTGGGGTATTATCATCCAACCAACGGACCATTTTCCCTCCTCGTCTCTCTCTAGGCAAACGACTCCCCCCATTTTGAAATCTATCACTGTTCGGTTTGGATCGCCAGCGAGCAAGAGCCCGGCGAGTTTGCTCAGATGCGGTAGATGACCGACAAGCATAACATCATCGGCCTGTTCTTTTGACCGATCTCCCCACTTGGTCGGATCGTCCAATGGTGCTAGCCCGTCGGTTTCCTCAACGCCCTCCGAGGAGTGAACCACTTCACTGAGTTTCTCTGCCGTCTGCTTAGCGCGTAGCTTTCCGCTATGTAGAATTCTGGTTACTCTGATCGCTTTTCCTTCAAGAAAAATTGATACTTTTTCCAGGTCCTTCCATCCCTTTTCAGAGAGGGGACGAACTGGGTCTTCCTGCTCACCCTTAGCCTCCGCATGTTGCACGAGATACAGCTTCATAAACTGGTCTCCGTTCTTGAGTTTCTATGCTATAACTCACAGAAAAACGTAACTTCGATGATGAGTGTTTGGGTAGTTTTGGGTCGATCGATCTCAGCTCCGCGGCCTATGGTTCGATCGATCGACTTCGACTTCGACCAGTCTCTCAATCCCATACCTCTATGAAAGGGTGTCTGAGATATTGGGGTTATCTTGCTTGTGACATCTATGACCGCCCCTATGAAAATGCACGCTGTGTAGACACAAGAGACTTCAACAACTTGCGACAGAAGATCTGACTAAGGATCGATCGATCTGTAGGCGGCCACCGAGCCGTTGCTACTTGACGGTGACGAGACCGTTATCGGCGTCAACTTCCACGGCGTCGCCGGTCTTGATCCGGTCGACTTCGATTCTATCGACAGCGGGGATTTCACTGATTATGCAGCCGACGGCAACGATGGCTTCGCACTCCTTGTTGACGATCGCGGCCGGTGCCTTCCCCGTCTTCTTCAACTGGTAGAGCACGTAAGACCCGACGGTCGAGCCCTTACCCTTCGGGAAACACAACACTTTTCCAGCTATGGATTGTCCTTCCAGTTCGTGGCCTTTCTCGACGACGGTCGCCGTCTGTGGGTCGACGCCCCCATAGAACGAGATCGCCTGACCCGTGACGAGGGCTTCACCGCTGGCCCTTCCTTGGAAGATGCGTCGCCCCTTCAGCCTCATCCAACCGCCTCCGCTATGCATTCCTCGAGTGCGCAGTGTTTGACCGAGAACTTATTCGTGCCCCTGCCGTAGAAACACCCCTTCGCCGAGTCTGTCGCAAGGCCTTTGAAGCGTCCTTTGAGGGGGGCTACCGCGAAGCATGTGTCGCAGGCGAATTTGGCGCCGGAGGCTTCGATGGTGGCGGTGTATCCCATGCGGTCTGCCATCTGTTTGGTTGGTCGGGCTGTGGCGATCCAGACTTCCTTCTTGACCTTCTTGCCTTTGAGGAGCTCGGCGATTCGCTTGACCTCGTGGATGGAGGCATGGGGGCAGCCTATGCCGACGAAGTCTATGGTTGTCTCGTCGTTCAGTTCCTTTTCAGCCTTCTCCATGTCCGGCGGCGTCACCTCTGTGGTCTCTGAGGGGATGTTGGTTCTGTTGGGGGTTACTCCCTCGATGTGGAAGAGTGCCGTTCCTCCGTAGGTGGCGATTGAGGCGCAGAGGGCCTTGAGCTCATCTAGGGAGGGGTTCTCGAGCCCAGTGATGTATGGGATCTTGTCTCCTATGCGATCGCCTACTGCTTTGCCGAGGGTTCCATAGTCGTTTGTTCCGTGGACGTCGGTCTTGACGTCAACTTTGATTTGGGCCTGGCGGTTTTCATCCAGGTGCAGCCCGTACAGAGGTGTTCTTCCCGTCAAGGCTGCTGCCAGGGCGCTTGGTCCACCCTCCCGGTTTGTCTTGGCGCCTATGACTGAGTTTGCGAAGCAGACGGCGCTGCTCTCAGACCATGCAACATGTTCGTTGAACACTGGAAGGTTGCCGACTAGGTAGGGGGTGCACGTGCAGGTCGTGACGATCCCCATCTTCTGAAAGGCGGTGATCACCCGTTCTTGGTTCTTGGCGAAGTTGGGGTCGATGCCTAGGTTTCTCCAGTTTTCTAGGTCCATGCCTGCGGGGTTGAGGGTTGTGAGGACGCGCACTCTGCCATCTTCGGCCATCTCGGCCAGGAACTCGAGGCCCGGTTCGCCCAGGTTGACGTAGCTGACGCCCGCAACCTGCACGGAGCTAACCTCGACCATCCTCTCTGCTCCATAGATCTCGCCCAGCGTCACCAGGATTTCCATGCTCTTCCTCGCGGCTTTTCCGTGTTTACCCTCGAGCATCTCCTTCTCTGGCCTGGTCAGCTGCATCGGGCTATTCCTCCAAGAACTTCTTGAGGTCGACCTTGGGGAACGGTGCTCGCTCGAAGGTCTTGCCCGTCGTGACTTTGAGGGGCTTGGTGAGGTCGAATCCCATCTTGGTCGTCATGTGCGTGCCGGGTTCGGCGCTGGGGTCGAGGCTGCTTCCCGGCTCCTTCTGTTTCATCACGATGTCGACGTCGCCCTGGAAACGAGTTGCCATCGCCCACTCCACCTGGAGCGGTTCGTAGATGTCGATGTCCTTGTCCACGACGAAGACGTGCTTGCAGCTCTTGTGTCCCTTGAACGCTGCTTCAATCGCCTTCCGGCCATCGTCCTCCGCTCGCTTGTCTATCTGGACTATGGCGTGAAGCCAGCTGCATCCACCTGGGTTTACGTTGACGTCGAGACATTTGACGCCGGCCGCGTTGACCTCTCTGTAGATCGTGGGCTCGCGCGGCATGCCCATGAGGACCTTGTGTTCGAGGGCGCCGGGAAGCAGCGCCTGCCACACGGCATTTTTCCGGTGGGTTACCTTCTTGATTTCGAAGACTGGTTCTTGTCTAACGATGTCATACGTCTCGGTGAGGTCGATGAAAGGTCCTTCGTCATGCCTCTCGTTGAGGTAGACTCGTCCCTCCAAGACAAACTCGCAGTCAGCGGGAATGAGGAGGTCGACGCTCTTAGCGCGAATAACATTCATCGGCTCCAGAGCATTAGCGATCTCGAGCTCATCCACACCCAACTCAACCGATGTCGCGGCGGCGACCAAGACGTTAGGCGTGTTGCCCACGCAGAATGCAACGTCCAGTTCGCCGTTCTTCTGTAGGAAGATGTCGAAGTGTCTCTTCTGCACGATGCGAACGCTCATCCTGTCTTTCTCGAGCTGCATCGCCCTATGGAAGTCTAGGTTCTGGCCATAGTCGGGGTCCCTGGTCACGACCACAGCTGAGGAGATGTAGTAGCCCCCGTCACGGTCGTTGTGAAGCAGGGTCGGCAGCCTGTTCAGGTCGACGTCGCTTTCAACAACCTCCTGGCAGGGCGCTGAGTCCACGACGTCGGGCTTCTTCCGCTGGTCGATGGCCTTAGTCAAGAACGGTATGAGCTGATTGGTTTTGATTCCGAAGTACGACGCGATATCATCCTTTGTGCAGAATACGTTCCCGGCGACACGAAACTCCGACTCCTTTACCTTCTCGAAAAGCGCAGGTCTTGGTTCGACTGCCTTAAGGATCCCGGCGGCCTCCAGCCTCCGTGAAACCTCCTTCCTGATCCTCAGCAGTTTTCCTTCCCTGTCCAGCTTTCCGAGGTGTTCCCTAAATCCCAAACTGCATCAACTCCCATTCACCCTAGTTTGCTCAGACTCCGATCTGGGTTGCCCAAACAGTGACACCCATCTCCTTAAAGGCGTTCACCGCCTTTTCACGAAGCTTCTTGCCTGGCGTCAGGGCTATGATGTTCCCCCCGCGGCCTGTTCCGCTGAGCTTGGCGCCGAAGGCACCCTCCTCTCGGGCTAGGGTGACAAGTTCCTCGACCTCGTCGCAGGAAACACCGATCTCCCGGAGCAGGTCATGGTTGGCGTTCATTAGGAGTCCAACCCGCGTCAGATCCAGGCCGTTAAGCGCCTCTTCGGCGTCCGACACGAGCTCCTTGTACTCGGCCAGGATCTGTCCAAACCGAAGGGGATCCTTCTCCCTTCTTCGGCGAACATCTGCGACTACTTCTGCTGTGTCGGCCGTGATCCCTGTGTCCGCGATAACCAGGTCGGTGGGTTCCCTCAGCTTCATCTTCCTAAAGATGTTCGGCCCGCCCTGCGGATTCTTCTGGAACCAAATCAACCCGCCGAAGGTTGCTGCGGTGTTGTCGATGCCGCTGGGCGTTCCGTGGTAGCCCTTCTCCCCTTCGTAGGCGGCCTCGTTGACCTTCTCGTCATCCCATCCAAGGCTGAACTCATCGCTGAGGGCTCTGGCGAGAGCGGCACAGCTTGCGGCGCTCGCCCCAATCCCGCTGGCGCAGACGAGGTCTCCACCGAACCTGATCTTAATGCCTTGGCGGTCCAAAGGTACCGCAGCGAACTTCAGCATGCTGTTGATCGAGACTCTCTGCTGGTCAGCCTTCTCTTTCTTGTAGCCCGGCACCTCAGGCCTGTCGTCCTCAAGGTGCCAGCCGCTCTCCTTCACGCGTATCACGGTTGCCGTCGTCCCAGAGCCGATCGCAGACGCGATGGCGGGAAGCCCATAGACGACGAAGTGCTCGCCGAACAGGATGACCTTCCCGTATCCAAAACCCTCACCCATAATAGTTCCTCCGGGGTTCCAAGGCCAAGATCACTCGACCTTCGTATGCAGCCGGTGTTCTTCGCTCTCCCATGGTTTATTATGGTTTCTTGGCCTGTTCTAGTCTCATCGATCGCTAAACCTGGAAAGAGACGGAGGCGTATCCAACCACGGCGCCCCTGTCTCCAGTGATGTCTCCACTGCTGGCGTACTTCAGAAGCCTTCCTTCCACGGCACCCATCTCCTTCGCCACGACCATCGAGCAGGCTACTGGGCCGTAGCCACAGGCAGTTATCCTTCTCCTGGAGATGGTGTTGTAGAGCTGGTCGACATCCAGCGCCATGACTCTCGAAAGCAGCTCTTGGTCCTTCTGCGAGGCTGCTGAGGCGGGCTCGTAGTGAGTGAGGTCGCTGGACGAGATGACGGTGACGTTCTTCTGCCTCACAAGTTCTGCGAGGGCTTTCGCCACCTCCAGGCTCGTCTTCTTGCTCTGGTCCAGCATAGACACGGCGACCAGCTTGAAGCTGCCAAGCACGTACTGGAGGAAGGGGAGCTGAACCTCGATCGAGTGCTCATACCTGTGGGAAGCCTCGTCCAGGGAGAAGACGTCTGAGGTCCTCGCCAGGTAGTACGCTGCGTCTCGATCGACCTCTACTTCCCCTACGGGCGTCACCCAACTGCCTTCAGGATAGATGGATACTTCGCTTCCGACGCCCTGATGGTTGGGCCCGACCACCACCACTGTTGATGGTCTAGGCGCCTGAGAAAGCAGCAGGTAGCCGTGGCAAGCGACGGGGCCCGAGTACACGTAGCCGGCGTGAGGTGAGACCAACGCCACCACCCTTCTCTCAGTTGTCTTCTCCTCCGAGGGAAGGCGGCCAGGACCGACCGAATGCCTGAAGCATCCCTCCATCTCTCTCAGAAGAGCCTCTCTTTGACCGGGATAGAAACTTCCAGCGACGACCGGGAGTCTGCGACCCAATCTCACTCGCTTCTAGACGGCGCCTCGATCGTCATAAAGTCTTCCGGCGGAACGGGCATCTCAGCCTCTGAAGGCAGCTCACCCTTCTCGATGAGCACGAGACGAGTCAAGTACCAAAAGGCGTAGGCCAGAGAGGTCTTGCCCCGGTTGTTCATAGGGATGATGAGGTCGATGTTCTCGTGCACGTTGTCTGTGCTGCACATAGCCGCAACAGGTATCCTAGCGGTGGAAGCCTCTGTCACAGCCTGCGAATCGTACCTGGGGTCGGTCACCAACACGAGCTTTGGCTCCATGAATACCTCCAGGTTGCGGTTGGTGAACATTCCGGGGGGGAACTTGCCCACGACCGGGATCGTGTGCGTCAGCTCGCAGAACTTGAGCACTGGCTGTCGTCCGTAGACGTGAGAAGAGACGATAACCACCTTCTCGGGCGGGAAGAGGGATATGAATTTGGCTGCGATCGCCAAGCGTTCAACGGTGCGCTTTATGTCGATGAGGTATATGCCGTCGGGCCTGAGCTTGAATATGAATCTGCTCATGTGCTTGACCTTTATTCTTGAGCCCACATGCAGTGCGTTCTTGACCAGGATCTCCTGTATAGATTGGGGAGGTACGGGCTGCTCCGTCTGCTCTTCAGCCTTGTCCTCGGGCGGTTCACTCATTCCATTCACCTCAGCCTAGCCATCTTGGCCGTCGCGCCAAGCCTCTCCGCTATTCTCAGAAGCTCGTTGGCTTTCGCCATTCTCTCTCCACCCATTACGCCCGACTTCATCATTCCGCACCCGAATCCCACCGCGATGTGCGCCAGATAGCCGCTCTCCGTCTCGCCGGACCGATGCGACGCGACGGACAGATAGCCTGATTCCTTGGCGAAGTGAGCGGTTTGGAAAGCGTCGCTCACCGTCCCCACTTGATTGAGCTTTATGATGATGGCGTTCCCAGCCTTCATAGAGGCACCCCTCCTCAGAGCCTCGAGGCTCGTGACGAATAGGTCGTCTCCGCAGATGAGGGCTTGACCAGCGTTGGCCGCTAGTTCAGCGAAGCCCTCAAAGTCCTTCTCCTCCAGGGGATCTTCAACATACACAAGGACGTTCTCTTCTATTAGGGAGAGCACGTATCTGATCTGGTCCTCCCTGGAAAGCTTCCTTCCGTCGCGTTTGTAGACATACATCTTCGAAGAGGGAGCCCACAGTGAAGAGGCCGCCATGTCCAATCCCACGCCGATCTTCACTCCTGTCTCTCGGCTGACGGTCTCCACGGCTTCCTTGACGGCTTCGAGCGCGGATCTATTGTCGAGGTTCGGGGAGAAGGCTCCCTCATCCCCCCTGCCCATCGTGAAGCCCTTGACCTTCCTAGAGAGCAGCTTGCCTAGGGTTCGGTGGACAGCCACGTTTGTCTCAACCGCTTGTGTCGCGTCCTTGGGGTCAAGCGGCACCACGAGAAACTCCTGTATGTCTGGGGCTCCCTCCCCTGCGTGGCTACCGCCTCCCAGCACGTTTCCCAGCGGAAGGGGAAGCGTGTTGGCGAACACCCCTCCCAGGTGAATGAAGAGGGGAACGCCGAGGGAGTTCGCCCCGGCCTCCGCTGCCGCAAGGGAGGTGGCACAGGCTGTGTTCCCTCCGATCACGCTGAAGTCCTCGGTCCCATCTATCTCATGCAGAGTTCTATCCACCGCCGCTTGGTCAGACGAATCCATCCCAGTGAGCTCGGAGGCTATCAGGTCTTCAACTTGGCTGAGAGCCTTGTCCACACCGCCTTCCGGGTA